>Ga0182015_10003289_pt1 | contig 18284 bp, 21 predicted proteins | sample 712P3MmetaG_FD_120478 | JGI IMG/M metagenome (GOLD analysis project Ga0182015, IMG submission 120478) | Permafrost microbial communities from Stordalen Mire, Sweden - 712P3M metaG | ecosystem: Environmental > Terrestrial > Soil > Wetlands > Permafrost | place: Sweden: Stordalen | collected...
CATCCGGCGTCTCCCCCACCGCGACGACCGTCGACGGGTCTCCATTGAGTTGACGGCGGCGGGCGAACATCTCATTGAGACCCTGTTCCCGAAGTTCAACCAGCACGAGCGCGTGGCCGTCAGCGCCCTGACGCCCACCGAACAACGTGAACTGGCGCGTCTCTTGCGCAAGGTCACGCACGGGATCTCGGCGTCCGAGAGGACTTAGTCCACTTCGGCAGTGTTGAGTCGAGACGGCGAGGTGGACGTCGGCGCGTCAGACTCCCACGGCAGGTAGATCACGATCACGAAGCACAACACCGATGCCAGTGCGAGGACCGCCATGAAGAACGAACTGACGGCCTCATTGAAGTCGAGGAAACCCGCTCCGGTGAACCCGGCGCCGATCGTTCCCAGCGCTCCGAGAATCGACCACGTGATAACCGATCCACGACCGGAGCTGAGGGCGCGCGCCACGATGGAGATGACCATGAGGGCCAACAACAGACCAAGCACCACGTGAATGGCCAGCGCCACGGCGCCGTGCGCGATGGCCCAGCCCACGCTCTGCGTTGAGCCGCTGAAATAGTCCGAGGGATTCGCGCCGGAGTGATGTTTGGGGATACCTACGAAAAGATTCACGAACATCCCAATGCCCGATTGCAGCAGGAGCATCGCGATCGCCCCGAAGACCTGAGCGCGCAGTCTCGCCGCCTTCACCGGAATCGCCATCGTGACATCCTTCCAGACCAGATGGCGACGTGTCCGTACTAGCGAATCGACGGCAACGGCTGCCTAGCGACTCGCGGCGTCCTCGGTCGGGATCAGGTGGCGTGCGGCGCGGGCCTCGTCCACGCGCGACACGGGCGTCGTCTGAGGCGCTCGGTGGAGGCCGTCGGGGTCATCGATCGCTCGTTGCGCGATTCGCTCCACGGCGTCGGCGAGTGCCTCGAGCGTCTGGAGACTCTCGGTTTCGGTGGGCTCGAACATCAGGGCCTCATCGACGATGAGTGGGAAGTACACCGTCGGTGAGTGGAAACCCTCCTCCAACAGCGCCTTGGCCACGTCGAGGCCACGAACGCCGTACTGGTTCTTCAGCGGTGTCGCGGTGAGGACGCACTCGTGCATGCAGACGCGGTCGTAGGCGGCGGGCAGTGTCGCGCGCAGGCGATGTCGCAGCCAATTGGCGTTCAGGACGGCGTACTGCGCGACGCGCGTGAGTCCGTCGCCGCCGTGTACGTCGATATAGGCGAGGGCGCGCGCCAACACCATCGCGTTGCCGTGCCAACCGTGGACTCGACCGATCGAACGTGGCGGCTTCACCCAGTCGAAGGTACCGTCGTCCAGTCGAGTGGCCCTGGGGCCGGGGAGGAACTCGACGAGCCTCTTCGAGACCGCGACGGGACCGGCACCCGGGCCCCCACCACCGTGGGGGGTGGCGAAGGTCTTGTGCAGGTTCATGTGCACGATGTCGAAGCCCATATCGCCCGGTCGCACGGCGCCGAGGATCGCGTTGAGGTTCGCGCCGTCGTAGTACAACAGCCCCCCGACTTGGTGCACGGCCGCGGCGATCGCGGTGATCTCCTCTTCGAAGAGACCCAGCGTGTTGGGATTGGTCAACATGATGCCAGCGACGTCGGGGCCGAGCGACGCCTTCAACTTGTCGAGGTCGACGAGCCCGCGGTCGTTCGAGGGAACCGTCGTCACCTCGTAGCCGCCGAGGGTCACCGAGGCGGGGTTGGTCCCGTGGGCCGAGTCGGGAATCAGTATTCGCCGTCGGGGATCCCCGTTAGCGCTGTGAAAGGCGCGCATCAGCAACAGCCCCGTCAACTCTCCCGCGGCGCCGGCGGCCGGCTGCAGTGTCGCCGCGGCCATGCCGGTTACCGCGCAGAGCTTCTCCTCGAGTGTGGCGAGCAACTCTAACCAACCCTGTGAGAGTTCGGCCGGTGTTCCCGGGTGCACCGAGTTCAGTCCGGGATCGTTCGCCACGGCGTCACAGAACTTGGGGTTGTACTTCATCGTGCACGAGCCCAACGGGTACATCCCGAGGTCGACCGAGAACTGTCGGTGCGACAGCCTCGTGAAGTGCGCGACCAGGTCGCGCTCCGAGACCTCCGCGACGTCGATCACCTCATCGTTGAAGTGCGCGGCGGGGATCAACTCTGACAGTGTCGTCGCGGGCACGCCGGTCGTGCGCAGTTGGTAGGCGGAGCGACCGGGCACGGACATCTCGAAGATCGTCGGTTCGGTCTCGTGGCCGAGGAGAGGGGCCGACGCCGCGCGTCCGCCCGAGAGGGCGCGGCCGCTCATTGGCCGACCGCCTTTCGCAGTACTTCGACGTAGTGGTCGATCTCTTCTTTCGTGCGTCGTTCGGTGACGGTGACGAGCAGCACGTCGTCGACGTGGCCTTCGATCGAGGGGTCCGGACCGGACGTCAGCGCGGCGACCGACACGCCGCCGAGCACACCGTCATTCGCCATGGTGAGCAACACCGCCGAGGCGTCGCGTCCGAGGCGCACGGCGAACTCGCGGAAGAACGGTTGGGAGGAGACGGCGCGAACGCCATCGATCCCCACGAGTTCGTCGAAGAGGTAGTGCGCGCCCTGCGCACAACGCGTCGCGATCTCACGTAGTCCCTGCGTGCCGAGCCAGCCGAGTTGGATCGCCGCGGTCACCGCCATCAGGGTCTGGTTTGTGCAGACGTTGGACGTCGCCTTCTCACGACGTATGTCTTGTTCGCGAGCGCGCAGTGTGGTCACGAACGACCGGCGCCCGTTGGAGTCCACGGTCTCGCCGACGATTCGACCGGGCAGACGTCTCGTCTGTTCGCTCGTGCACGCGAAGAGTCCCAGGAACGGACCACCGAAGGCGAGCGGCGTGCCGAACGGTTGCCCCTCGCCGACGAAGATGTCAGCGCCCCACTGACCAGCCGTCTTCAGGACGCCGGCCGCCACGGGGTCGGCGCCCAGCACGAAGAGCGCGTCATTGGCGACGGCCAACGATTTCGCCTCGCTCATGTCTTCGAGTACGCCCAGGTAGTTCGGGTAGCTCGCGACGAGTGCGGCCGCGTTCGTGCAGTCGACGCTCCCCCAGTCGGTGACGCCGTCCTTGAGCGCGACCTCGACGATCTCATGACCAGTGCCCCAGGCGAAGGTCTTGGCCACTTCACGCCAGTGCGGATGGACACCGGCCGAGATCACCATCTTCTGACGCGTGGTCGCGCCGTGGGCCATGTTGAGTGCCTCGACCAGTCCGGTCGCGGCGTCGTAGAGCGACGCGTTGGGAATCGGCAGTCCGCTGAGTCGCGCGATGAGCGTCTGGTATTCGAAGATGGCCTGCAGGACGCCCTGGGCGACCTCGGGCTGATACGGCGTGTAGGCGGTCACGAACTCCGAACGCCCGGCGAGCATCTTCACGACCGCCGGCACTTCGTGGTCGTAGACCCCGGCGCCGGCGAAGCACGTCATCTCGCTCGCCTTGGCCCGATTGGCCGACGTGTACTGCGTGAAGAGCGCCGCCACGTCGGGCTCACTCATGCCCTCGGGCAGATCGAGTCCCCGCGTGAGACGAACGGCCGCAGGGATATGGGCGAAGAGCTGGTCGAGGGAGTCCATTCCCAAGAAGGCCAACATCTCGTCGATCTCTGCGGGCGTGTGCGGCAGGTAGTCGGCCACGTCACTTCACCTTTCGCACGAAGGGCAACACCGTCACGCACGCCGGTATCTCTCGACCGCGAAGCGCCACCGACACCGGAGTGCCCGGTTCCCGGTCACCGTGCAAGAGTCCCAGCCCGATGCCGCGCGCCAGTACTGGTGAGTAGTTGCCCGACGTCAGCGTGCCGACGTTCTCGCCGTCGATCATGACCTCACCACCATCACGCAAGGGCTGGCGGCCCTCGACGATCAATCCGCTCATCAACCTGTCCGGTCCGCGTTCGCGTTCGGCTTCGACGGCCGCTCGACCACGAAACGTCTCCTTGTCCCAACCGAGCACCCAACCGAGGCGCGCCTCAAGGGTCGTCGAGGACAGGGTGAGTTCGTGTCCGTAGAGCGGCAGGGCCGCTTCGAGGCGCAGCGTGTCGCGCGCGCCGAGTCCGGCCGGCGTGATGTCGGCGTCGACGAGCTGTTGGAGCAGTGCCTCGGCCGCGGCGTTGGGCACCGCGATCTCCAGGCCGGCCTCACCGGTGTAGCCGGTGCCGGCGACGCGAACCTCCACGCCGTCGTAGTCGAAACGTGTCACGCGAAAACGTCCGACGTCCGCGAATCGCTGGTCCACTTGGGCGACCTTGGTGCGCGCGTTCGGACCCTGGATGGCCAGCACGCATCGCTGCGAGGTGACGTCGACGCCGGGCAGCGCGTCGGTCACGCCGGAGGTATTGGAGGCGTTGGGCATCACGTCGAATTCGTGCTCGTCGACCCACCACACAATGATGTCGTCGACGACGAATCCGTCGTCGTTCAAGAGGTGCGTGTACTGGGCGCGTCCGGGAGTGATCTTTTGCAGGTCATTGGTGAGTGTCGACTGCAGCGCGTCGAACATGCCCGGTCCGTCACAGCGCACGGTACCGAGGTGACTGACGTCGAAGACGACGGCATCATTTCGACACGCCATGTGCTCGGCGACCGTGCCGGTCGCGTACTGCAACGGCATCTCCCAGCCCCCGAATGGAACTATTTTGGCCCCTAATCCAACGTGCGCGTCGTAGAGAAACGGGCGTCGGTCGGTCACGTCAGCCACCTTAGGCGGCGAAGGTTGCCAGAGTTCCGAGGCCGTGTTGCTCGAGCAGCGCCGCGAAGTCGCGCTGGTAGACGACGAGAAGTTCGACCTCGGGATAGAGCGCGCGGAACCTGCGGACCTTCTGATTCTTCTTCGTGACGAGTCGCTGCTCGAGCACGGTCATCTCGATGAAGAGGTGCCGCTCGGGCAGATAGAAGTCCGGACGAAATCCCTTCACCGGCACGCCATGCTCGTTCCACTCGAGCGGGAACTCGACGGGCTCGTAGGACCACGCGAAGCCGTAGAGATTCAAGAGGCGCGCGAAGGCGCGTTCACTGGGATGGGCGAACTGGTCCTGCGGCTCAGGTTCGACGCTGGGGTGCCGACGACGCGACGCATCGATCGGCGAGGGGTCGGTCACGCCGAACGAGTCTCCCTCTCCGACGTTGCGAGCTGCGCTTGACGGATAGTGGTCGTGAGTTCGGCGACCACGTTCGCCAGTGGGACGATGTTGAAGACACCTTGGCCCCCACGAAGGAGGTCCACGAGGTCGCCGTCGTCGTGCGCGAGCACCGATCCGGCGTCGCTCAACACGAGGCTGCTGGAGGCGAGATCGGCGCCCAAGGAGTTGCGCAGGCACTCGACGGCTTGACGGGCGCGGTTCAAGGCGACACCCGAAGTGAGCAGTGACTTGATCACCTTCACCTCGAGCACGTCGGCGTAGGAGTAGGTGCGCTTCGAACCGCTGCCTTGAGCCGCGGTGATCGAGGGGGTTACGAGATCGGTTCGCGCCCAGTAGTCCAACTGACGGTAGGTGACGCCCGTGAGGCGACAGACCATCGGGCCACTGAATCCGTAGGTTAGGGAATCTGCCATGTGTCGTTATCCTTCTCGACCGAGGTCGGTCCAGACTAACCCGACGGACTACACGAGTGTAGTTTGGCCCAGCCTATTCGACAAATAAATCTGGCCGACCGAGCGACGGCGAGGAGGCCTCGGCGTGGAGTCGCGGCGGGATACGGCCGGCCCGTCGGGCCAAGAACCCGGCTTTGACCGCGTCGCGCAGGGATTCGGCCATCATCACCGGGTCCAGCGCCCGGTTGATCGCGGAGGCGGCGAGCACCCCGTCACAGCCGAGTTCCATCGCGAGGGCGGCGTCCGAGGCCGTGCCGACGCCGGCGTCGAGCAGCACGGGCACGCTGACGCGTTCGCAGATCAGCGCGATGGCGTGGGGGTTTCGCAGCCCCAGCCCTGAGCCGATGGGCGAGCCGAGCGGCATCACCGCGACACAGCCCGTCTGTTCGAGTCGTTGGGCCACGATGAGGTCGTCCGAGGTGTAGGCCCAGACCTCGAATCCGGCGCGAACCAGTCGCTCCGCGGCGACCAGCGTCTCGGTCGTGTCGGGCAACAAGGTCACGTCGTCGCCAATGACTTCGAGCTTCACGACGTTGGTCTCGAAGGCTTCGCGAGCCAGTTCGGCGACCTTGACGGCCTCGGCCGCGCTGTAGCAACCGGCGGTATTCGGGAGGAGAGAAAAGTTCAGTCGTCCGAGCAGGTCGTAGATCGAACCCTTGACGTTGGGTTCCACCCGGCGCAGGGCCACCGTGGCGATCGACGCCTCCGAGGCGACGAGGGACGCGCCGAGAACCTCCATCGACCGAAACCCCCCGGTACCGACGACGAGCCGCGAAGGGGAACTGAGCGAGCCGACTTGAAAGAGATCTCCCATACTCCAAGCGTACTAACGGTGGACGTCGATTCATTAAGGTTGTGCAAGTGCAACCCCTCACCGTTCTCACGATCGCGGGTTCGGACTCCGGGGGTGGGGCCGGGATTCAAGCCGACCTGCGCACCTTTTGCGCCTTCGAAGTGCACGCCACCACGGCGCTCAGTGCCGTCACCGCGCAGAACACCGTGGGCGTGACGTCGGTGCAGAACATCGATCCCGACGTCGTGGTCGCTCAGGTCCTCAGCGTCGTCGCCGACTTCGAAGTGAGCGCCGTGAAGACCGGCATGCTCGCCCAGAGCGCCACGGTCGAGAGGGTGGCCGAGCTCGCGCGCGAAGGTCTACTCCCCCATCTCGTGGTCGACCCGGTATTGGTCACCTCCACCGGACACCCCCTCATGGACGACGGCGGTGTCGAGGCGTATCGCGACACCCTATTGGCGTACGCCGAGGTGGTGACGCCGAACCTGCGTGAGGCCGCCATGCTGTGCGGGGTCGACGTGAACGACGTGAGGAGCCACGACGACATGGTCGCCCTCGCCCACCAACTCGTCGGCTTCGGAGCGACCTGGGCCCTCGTGAAGGGCGGCCACTTCGCGGAGCGTTCGCTCACGGAGAGCCGGGCCCCGGACATCTTGGTCGGGCACGGCGACGTCTTCATCTTCGACGCCGCGCGCGTCACGACCACGAACGACCACGGGACCGGATGTTCGCTCTCGGCGGCCGTCTGCGCCGGCCTCGCGCTCGGACGAAACGTTCCCGACGCCGCGCGCGACGCCAAGTCCTTCGTGCTGGCCGCGCTCACCAGCGCCGCCGACTGGAAACTCGGTCGCGGGCGCGGACCGATCGACCACCTGGGCTGGGGCGAATGAGCGACGAGCCGCGCGCGCCGCTGACGACGACCACGAGCATCTGGCCGGCCGCCGGCGTCCTGATCTTCGCCGCCGTCGTGCTGGGCGTCTTCATGATCATCAACGCCATCTCGGACACGGGCGTGAAGACGACGGCGACAACGATCCCCGTCGTCGTCGGCGGTCTCGCCAAGGCGCCGTCGTCGAAGGTCCTGGACTACTGCACGAGCGCGTCGGAGATACCGTCGAACATCAGTGACGTCTTCATCGTGCCCGTCGGCACGGCGATGAAATCGGGGGGCAACATCCCCAACTCCGGGGCTGGCGACTTCGACTGCTATCAACCCCTCACGACGACGACCACCAGCGCGTCGCTGTTGAAGTTCTACAAGTCCCAACTCGAAGCTCGCGGTTGGGCGCTCTTCTCCCAGGGTTCGAGTAACGGCTCGCCCCAGTCACTCTTCCAAAAGGCCGGCAACGACGGCTTCTACTGGGTCGCCGGTGTCACGGTCACGAAGTCCTCGAAGGACCTCGTGCAGTGGACCTTCCGGATCTATCAGAACTCCGAAACGATCTGAACCAACTCACGTTCGGGAACGACGGTGTCGGTACAGGCCCAGGACCAGAGCGCGAAGTTGAGGGGGTAGATCAAGTAGCCGATACGCGTCGCTGTCGAGACGCACATCATGGTGAGGAAGACCACGCTGAGGATCGCGAGTATCTGTGCCAGCGTGAGCGGCCAGTGGCGGCGCAGGTACTTCGCCATGAAGTATCCGCCGATGAGGAACGTCAACGGCGCCAAGACGTGACCGGCCGGAGCCCACAGCGTCGTCAAGATGTGCCCCGGCAGCGCGCTCGCGGCCGGTGAGGCGACGCTCGTGAGACCGAGCGGGTAGGCGAAGACGTTCGAGACGAAGGCCCACGGCGCGCGCACGGCGAATGGGATCACGGTCACCCCGACGATGGCGACCACCCAGAACGCGACGCGCGTCCAGGCCGGGCGGTTCTTCGCGTCGCGAGCGACGAGCAGCGCCCCAATGGCCATTGGCCACGCCGTCAACTTCATCGCGGCCGCCAGGCCGAGACTGATCCCCGCGAAGTTGTTCTGTTTACGTTGCAGGGCGGCGACCCCGAGAAGCGTGAGCGCGAGAATCGGCATGTCGTCGCCACCCGTACTGAGGAACAGCGCCCCGGTCGGCAGCGCCAGGAGACACTGCGCGACCCGTATCTTCTTCTTCCCCGACGTCCTAAGGAGTCCGAGCGCCAGCGCGCTCGCCAGGAGCGTGAGCAGCGACATCGCGATGCGCGGGTCGGTCAGGCCCTTGGTCTTGTGGGTCTCGGCCGACGGCAGCCCGAAGACGCTCATCAACGGGAAGTACGGGAAGAACGACTCGAAGGCCGGCAGTCCCTGGAGCTCGTTGATGAGCTTGCCGCGGCGGTCGTAGGACGGATAGAGGTTGCGGTCCTTGCTCAAGTTGTCGCCCGCGCGCTGGATGACGCCCACTTCGGGCTGGGCCACGCGCCAGCGTGCTTCGAGCCCGAGCGGAATCACGACCGAACCGAATAACACCAAGACGAGCAGCGCCACGCGCGCGATCGTGGCGCGTCGGAGGTGCAGTCGATTGAGCCCGTAGGCAAGCAGGGCGCACAGCGCGTACGGTCCGGCGGCCAGATAACCCCACTGCCACTGGGCCCCCTGACGTGAGGTCATCCCGAGACCGAGGGCGAAGACCGCCGAGATTCCGTAGAGGAGGGCGTCGCTGCGCAGCCCCGGGAGCGCTCCCCACCACGTCAAGAGGCGGGTGCGCGCAAATGAGAACCGCGTCAGCATTGGGGCAAGTGTACCCATTGTCGCCTTTTTATGACGACCTTTCTAGTCGTCAAGCACCGTCGCGCCGGCGCATGGGGGCGAACGTGACGGGTGGGAACGTCGAGCGGAGGAAGTGGTCGATGATCCGCACGCTCTCCTTCGTGCGCTCCTTCAAGAGCATGTGCGACGTACCGGGCACGATCGCGAGCTCCGCGTCGGGAATCGCCTCGTACATCGAACAGGTGTGGGTCAGCGTCGCGACGTCGTCATCGCCCGCCATCACGAGCACCGGCACCGCGACCGTCGCGAGGTCCTCGGGCGTGAGCGTGGGTTGGGAAAACGTCATCAGCCGCGTCTTCTCCTCAACGGCGAGCGCGTGCTCGGGTCCGTCGGGCGAGTTCTCGCCGAAACGCTGCGCCCAGGCGGCGAACTCTTCGCTCGCCGTGTCGAAGGTGGGAACGGCCAGGAGTCCCTCGTAGTGGTAGTTGGCGCCAATCGCGACGACCCGTCGCAGGAGATCGGGGCGGCGCATCGCCACGAGCAAGGCGACGTTGCCGCCATCACTGTGGCCGACCAGATGGATCCTTCGATCGAGGTACTCGACGAAGGCGATGGTTTCGGTCGCCATCGCGTCGTAGGAGAACGGCTCGTCGGTGTCGCCGGTTCGTCCGTGTCCGCGCCGATCGAAGGCGGCGATCCGGTAACGCCTCGAGAGCCCGGGGCCGACCGATTTGAGCAGACTCGCGCTGCTGCTCATCCCCCCGTGCAGGAGAACGACCGTCGGTCCCTTGCCGCGCGGCAGTCGGGCCCAGGTCGGATGGCCATTCAAGGAGATCGTCGTCACCCTCGTCATGGTAGGCGTCGTCAACGAGCCGTCCTCGGCCAATAGTGTTGCTCCGTGCGCGCGTTCGTCGTTAGTGAGATCGACGGAGTGCTCTCGGCCGAGGTGCGTGACGTCGAGGCCACCGCGACCGATCCGGGCGACGTCCTCATCGGCGTCGACTTCTCCGGTGTGAACTTCAAGGACGCCATGGTCGCCGTTCCCCAGAGCCGAGTCCGGCGCGTTCCGTCGCTCGTCGGTGGCGTCGACGCCGCCGGCACCGTCGTGCGTTCGTCGAACGCGCTCTTCCCTGACGGCACGCGCGTCGCGGTGCACGGCGGCGCCCTGGGTGTCGCGCGCGACGGGGGCTTCGCCGAGTTCATCTACTCCCCCGCGCGATACGTCACGGCCCTGCCGGCGTCGATCACTGCGCGCGTGGCCATGGTGATCGGCACCGCGGGCTTCACCGCGATGGAGAGTCTGCTCGCGCTCGAAGACCGCGGCCTCGAGCAAGGCGCCGAAGTACTGGTCACCGGCGCGACCGGCGGCGTCGGCTCCCAGGCCGTGGCCTTTCTCGCGGCGAGTGGCTATCGCCCCGTCGCCTCGACCGGCTCGCCCCACAATTCGTCGTGGCTTAGGGAGCGAGGCGCCGTTCGCGTCATCGGTCGCGACGAGGTGGCGGACAACCCCGGTCGAGTCTTGGCGAGCGAGACGTGGGCCGGGGCCATCGACTGCGTCGGCGGCGAGACGCTCGCCCAGATTCTGCGCGCCCTGCGCTACGGTGGCGCCGTCGCGGCGAGCGGCCTCGTCGCGAGTGCCGAATTGGCCACGACGGTCTATCCCTTCATCACGCGTTCGGTGGCGATCCTCGGCATCGACTCCGTCGAGGCGACGACCTCGACGCGCGAGCGAGTCTGGTCGGCGTTGGGTTCGGTCGCACCGCGCGTCGACTTCGAAGCCCTGATCGACCGCGAGGTGCCGCTCGAAGATCTGACGACGGCGCTGCGTGACGTACTCGAGGGAAAAACCCGGGGTCGCATTCTCGTGAATCCGACCCCGAGCTGATCGCGAAGGTACTGACTACTCGTCGGCGACGATCGATCCCACGCGTTCACCGAGACCGGGGTCACGGCTCACGAGTATTGACGCCCAGATGAAGGACACGAGGATGAAGCCGGCGGCCACCCACGGGTACCAGTTGAACGGCGGCGTCGGCGGACTGGGCCGGGCCAGGTAGTAGAGCGGGACGCCGATCAAGATGAACCCGATCGCCGGTAAGACCGCGTGACGGAACGTGTTGTACAGATCGGGATGGAAGCGCTTGTAGTAGAACGGCAACGCCAAGTTGCTCAGGGCGTAGACGATGATCACGAGGATCGTGCCGAACGTCGAGGACTCGTCGAAAAACGAGACCGGGCTCATCGACGCCGAGTTCGCGGCGGTACCCATGATGTGCAGCAATCCCCATATGCCGATGATCCCCAGCGCGAGGCCGAGGAACGTGAAGAGCGCGTTGATGGGCGTTCGTCGAGTCTCGTGAACCTTGCCGATGAACTTGGGCAGAAGGCCTTCGCGCCCGGCGTTGAATATCAATCGGGCCTGTGAGTTCGTACCGGCGATCAATGCTCCCAGCGTGGACGTCATGCCGGCGAGCAACGCGAAGAACAGCGCCGCCCCGAGCACGCCCTTGGCGACAACGATGAACGGGATCTCCGCACTGCTCAAGTTCGCGACGTTGTTCTTGAATCCCACCACCGTCGCGAAGGCGAACAGGACGTAGGAGACCAACATGATAAGTGTCGACGTGAAGACGGCCCGGGGAATGTTCTTGCGCGGGTTGTCGGTCTCTTCGGCCAACGCCGCGGAGTTCTCCCACCCGATGAAGAGGTAGATCGCGAGCGGGAATCCCGCGGCCAGTCCGCTGAATCCGTTGTGGATGTTCTTGGGTTCGAAGGGTCGAAAGGAGATCGAAGCGTGGAACTTGATCAGCGCGACAACGCTCACGACGATCAGGACGATCATTTCGAACGCGAAGAAGACTCCCGCGATCCTCGTGGAGATCGATATGCCGCGGATCATCATGAAGACCGCGAACGCCAAGAAGACCAACGTCCAAATGATCCACGGAACCTTCTCGAGACCCGAGACGTTGTAGTGCTGCAAGATGATCTGGAAGAACCCGCCGACGATCGCGACGACCGACGCCATCGCGGCGATGTATCCCGCGCCGGTCATCAACGCGGTCGTCACCGCCGTGCGGCCACCGAAGGTCTTGCCGATGAACGAAATGAACCCGCCCGTGGACGGCAGCACCTTGCAGAACTCGGAGAGCGTGTTACCGAGGAACAGAATCGCAACGCCGGCCAGGATGATCGTGAGCGGCGACGCCAAGCCGGCCGTGTAGGCCAGGTAACCGAATCCGAAGTAGAAACTCATCGCCGGTCCGATGTTGGCCATCGTCGCCGCGGCGATGTCGAGCGGTCCTAGCTGTCCCTTGCGAAGCCGCTCGTGTCCGTGTTCGGGCTGTTTCGCCCCCAGAAAGTCCGTACTCAAACCATCGCTCATGCTTCCCCCTCATGCACTGTCCTCGAGTAGTGAGACGCTCGACCACCGCCTGCGATGACGCTTACTGCGAATGTAGTTGAACGTCGAGCGTTCATCATGAAGAACGCCCTTATTCCTACTGCGCGGTAACGCGACTTAGTAGAAAGGGCTGATCCAGATCTTGCCGTTGTCGCACGGCTGAACGGGGTAGGCCGGTGTGACCGGCAGCGACGCGCCGCCCTTGGCGAACTGCACGCTGATCGTGACCGCGTTGTCACAGACCGTGTCGGCGGTCGACACGCTCGAGTAGGCCAGTGAGAAGTTGGTCACCGATCCGTCGGTGAGCGTCAACTGCGCGGGCGCCTCGTTGGCCTTGGCGCTGGAGAACTGCACGGCGTTGTTGCCGCCGGACTGGTCGACGAGCGTGAGTGGCAGGACCGCACCGGTCTTGTCCTGGAGCGTCAAGATCGGCCACCCCTTGATCGAACAGCTCCCGGCGGTCTCTTTGGTCAAGGTGACGCTCGCGTACACCGTGCCGGCGGCGCCCTCTCCCTCGTTAAAGACGCCCGAGAAGGCGCTGCCCTGACAGGTCGCGGCCGCAACCAGTGACGACGTCGTCGTCGCGCTCGCAACGGTGGTCGTCGTCACGGGCGCGCCCGTCGTCGTGGTCGTGGAGGACGTATCGATGACGTGGCGGCTCAACGTGATGATTACGACGAAGGCGAGGAAAATGAGGAGCGAGGTGAGACCACGCCTCACTGACCAAAGTCCTCGGGTCGAATCGTGTCGAGGAACTCGCGCAGTTCGGCGACGAGGTCCGCTTCGTTCGGTGCGTCGGCGTCGGCGTCATCCTCGACATCGTCGTCCTCGTCGTCGTCGTCGAGGTCGAGCTCCATGACGCGTCCTTCGGCGGCCATCAACTCGTCGTTCACCAGGATCGGTGCGCCGACACGAAGCGCGAGGGCCACGGCGTCACTCGGTCGCGCGCTCACGTTGATCTCGTCGCGATCGCGAAGCAGTCGAAGATTGGCGTAGAAGGTGTTGTCGCGAAGTTCAGTGATCTCCGCGGCGAAGAGTTGCGCGCCGAGCGCGACGATCACGTTGCCCAGTAGGTCGTGCGACATCGGTCGTGGCGCCTTCACGCCCTGGAGCGCGTAGGCGATGGCGGCCGCTTCCGGCGCGCCGATGAAGATCGGTAGCACGCGCGTGCCCGTCACCTCTTCGAGGAGGAGCAGGGGTGTCGAAGATCCCACGTCGACGCGCACCGCTCGAAGGACTACTTCAACCATGCAATGAGCCTAGACCGCGTCCGGTCGAAAATTTACGTCTAGTGACCGAGGTAGTCCTGCAGCGCACGTTCGTACAGTACCGAACGCAAGGCACCGACCTCGGCGGCCAGTTCAATCGTGACACCGTGGGCCTGCTCGTCGGAGATTCCGCTGCCCTTCGTTCGCAGTGGCGCCGAGAGGTCTTCGATCAATCCGACCTCGCGCTCGGCGACGCGGCGCAGTGAGCCGAGCAGACGCACGTCGACCCCGCGCTCGAGGAGTAGCGCCGCGACCGCCGCGATCTGCGCGTCGAATTCGGTGAAGGAGACCTCGTTGCCGATCAACACCGGCGCGAGCAGGCCGAGCGCGTGCAGTTGCGTCATCGCTTCTGACGTCAGACCGGTGGTGCCCAAGAACTCCGACGTCGACTGATAGCGCTGATCGCCCGCGGCCGTTGGGTCGACACTCGGCGGTACGACCTTCAGTGTGGGACGCACCGCGTTGGGCGGCGCCGGAATCGACACGACGTTGGAGAGCGCGTCACGCGCGGCGTGGCGCGGACTCGAGGCCACCGGAACGTCGCGCAGGAGTCCCTGTTCGATCAATCGGAGACGCACGACGCGCAGCGGCACGAACTCTTCTTGCGCCAAGCGAATCGCCTCGCGCAGGCATTCGACATCGCGCTCGGAGTAGAGGCGATAGCCCTTGCGACTGCGACTCGGTTGCACGAGTCCCTTGTCTTCGTAGTAGCGAATCTTGGAGAGTTCGATATCAGGGAAGTACTTTCGGAGTTGGGCGTGCACCTCTCCAATGCGCATTATTCCCTGGTTGCCGCTCATTGCGTCGCCTCCCAAAAGACCAACTTGAACTTCCCGATCTGCACTTCATCGGCGGAGTGCAGCGTCGTCTCTTCAACCCGGGTTCCGTTCACGTAGGTGCCATTCAGCGAATTGAGGTCCCGCAGCGTGAGCCGTCCGCTCGCGGTGCGCGTGAAGACCGCGTGATGGCGAGAGACCGAGACGTCATCCAAGAGCAGGTCGCTGTTCTCGTGTCGTCCGACGCTCGTCGTCTCGCCCTTCAACTCGATTCGAGTGCCCGCTTCCAATCCCGCGGCGATCACCAACTCATCACCGTGCTCACCGTTCGGTCCGCGATTCGTTCCGGGGTGCAGAACTTCAGCCGCCGTCACGACGGGAACCGCCACGGTCTCCGGAGAGTTCGCGTCGTGTTGTGGGGCGCCGCACGACCAACAAAAGTTCGCATTGGCGTTAAGGATCTCCCCACATCGACGACAGTTCATCGGTTTCACACTAGTTAAGTTCGCGCGAGGACGTCAGGGTCAGTTGTTAGTGAGGGCTTGGTAGCCCGCGGCGTCGAGCAGTGCGTCGTAGTCGGCGCTGCTCGTCGTCGTGATTTCACAGATCCAACCTTCGCCGTACGGGTCGGCGTTGACCGACTCCGGTGCGCTCGACAACGTCACGTTCACCGCGGTGACCGTGCCACTCACCGGAGCGTATATCTCCGAGACCGATTTCGTCGACTCGACTTCGCCGATCGCCGAGTGCGCGTCGATGGCGGCGCCGACCTTGGGCAGGTCGACGAAGACCACGTCGCCCAGCGCGTCCTGCGCGTAGTCGGTGATGCCCACTCGAATGACATCGCCATTGGCGCTCGCCCACTCGTGGTCGCTGGAGTATCGAAGGTCGCTGGGAATCAACATGGGGCAAACCTACAAGATTTTGCGCGCGTGGCGACCCGTGCGCAGTGCGCGCAGCGCCGGTTTCACGTAGCCCGCGAGCACGATCCACGACAGCGTCAGGCCCAACAGTCCGATCACCCAGCAGGCGTCGCGCGCGTCGTGCTGCCACGCACGAAGCGCCCCGTGATGGGGGTTCGTCGTGAGCAAGAACAAAGGGAAGGTCGTCATCAGGGCAAACGTCGACACCTTGCCCCACCACAACACGTCGATCCGCGCCGCGCCCAACGCGGCCAGCACGAGCGTGAGCACCGAGACGATCAGTTCGCGCGCCAACGTCGTCAGCGCGAACCACCACGGCACGCCCGCGGCCGCGGCGACGGCGAGCAGACCGCTGATGACGAGGACGCGGTCCGCGACGGGGTCGAGCACCTTGCCGACGTTGGAGACCTGGTGCCAACGTCGCGCGACGAATCCGTCAATCCAATCGGTGGCGCCCAGCGTGGCGAGCAACCACGCCGCGATGGCGCGGTGATTGGTGCCGAACAGGAGCCAGAAGAAGAGCGGCAGCAACGCCAGACGTACGACGGTGATCAGGTTCGGCCACGTCAGCCACCCCGCGTCCGCGGAATCGTCAGCACTCATCACCGAAGCGTATTAGGCGACGGTGATGGATTCGTCCAGGTACACGTCCTGCACGGCGTTGATGAGCGCCGCGCCTTCGTCGATCGGTCGTTGGAAGGCCTTGCGACCGAGGATGAGACCTTGACCACCGGCGCGCTTGTTGATGACCGCGGTGCGAACGGACGACGCGAGGTCGTTGTCGCCCGTCGACTCGCCGCCGGAGTTGATCAGCCCGATGCGACCGGCGTAACAGTTGACCACCTGCCAGCGCGTGAGGTCGATGGGGTTGTCGGTCGTCAACTCCGAATAGACCAGCGGACTGGTCTTTCCGAACTTCACCGCGTTGTAGCCACCGTTGTTGATTGGCTGCTTCTGCTTGATGATGTCGGCTTCGATGGTGACGCCAAGGTGATTGGCCTGGCCGGTCAGGTCGGCGCTGAGGTGATAATCGACACCGTCCTTGACGAAAGCGTCATTTCGCAGGTAGGTCCAGAGCACGGTGAACATCCCGAGGCGGTGCGCTTCGGCGAAAGCCTTGCCGATCTCTTCGATCTGGCGGATCGAACCCTCGGAACCGAAGTAGATCGTCGCGCCGATGCCGACGGCGCCCAAATCCGAGGCCAGTTGGGCCGAGGCGAAGAGCCGCTCGTCGTAGGAGTTCGGGTAGCGCAGAAGGTCGTTGTGGTTGATCTTGACGATGAAGGGAATGCGGTGGACGTAGCGGCGCGAGATCGAACCGAGCGTGCCGAGCGTCGAGGCGATCGCGTTGCACCCGCCCTCGATGGCCAGGTCGACGAGGCGAGCGGGGTCGAAGTACTCGGGATTGAGTGAAAACGACGCCGCGGCCGAGTGCTCGATGCCCTGGTCGACCGGGAGGATCGAGAGGTAGCCGGTCCCGCGGAGTCGTCCGTGGTTGTGCAGGGTGCCCAGGTTGCGAAGTACGGTCGGCGAGCGGTCGGTGAGGGCGAACACGTCGTCCAGGTAGTTCGGTCCCGGGAGGGTCAGGAGCTCCTTGGGGAACGCGGTGGCCTTGTGGTCGAGCAACGATGACGCTTCGTCACCCAGTAGCGAGGCAATGTCCATGATCCAAGGTTACAAGATGAGCGTTTGACTCCTTCGGTGCGGCGTTACGCCACCATGAAATGCGCAGCGCGTAGCCACGTGCGACAGACTGCAGAGATGGACGTCGAGTACCGATCATCGTTGTCTCGACGCCTCGTCGCCGCGCACTCTCTCTACCTCGAGGCCTGCGCCACCATGGACCTCGAACAGGTGAATCGGGTCGTCGCGCCGGGTGTGTTGCCGATCGCGTTCTCGCTCGTGCATCAACTCCTGATCGAAGACGGCAGCGTCGTCTTCGTGGGGGGTCCCCCGCCGCAGATGAGCGAGGCGTGGGCGTCGCGAATGGGACTCGCCATCAACGATCCCGGCAAGGAGAAGAGCGTCGCCGAGATGATGAACCAACGAATCGGCGACTACGACGTATTTCGCGAGTTCCAACGACGGGTCTACCTGGCCACTGAGCAATTCGTCGCCACGATCGATCCGTCGACGTTCTCTGACGTCGTCGTCGCCTACCCCTACGGCTCGACCCTCGCCCAGACGTTCTCGGCGCGTGTCGCTGGTGAGGCCGGCATCACCTGCAGCGACGCCATCGAGTGCTGGATCTACCAGCACGCCCTTCGCCACATGGGCGAGATCGAGCACGCGCGAGCCCTGGTCGGGCTGAGGGGCATGACGTTCTGAATGTAATCTCAGCACCACGTCAACGTAGGGAGTCCCCGATGTCCCAGGTCCAAGGAACGACCACCGAGAAGTTCGCTGGACTCGTCGAGTACCTCGAACAGAGTCTGGCCAGCGGTGCGGACGTCGGCGCGTCCATCGCGGTGTACCACCACGAGGAGCTGGTCGCCGATCTCTGGGGTGGGTACCGCGACGAGGCGAAGACGACTCCGTGGGACCGAGACACCCTCGTGAACGTGTGGTCGACGACCAAGACGATGACCTTCCTCGTCGCCCTCATGCTCTACGAGCGCGGCGAACTGGACTTCAACGTGCCCGTCGCGTCGTACTGGCCCGAGTTCGCCGCCAACGGCAAAGAGGAGATCGAAGTTCGCCACGTCATGAATCACAGCGCCGGGCTCTCGGGCTGGCAGGAGCGAATGACGCCCGAGGGATTGGCGGACTGGGAGCTCGCGACGTCGTGGCTCGCCGCCCAAGAGCCCTGGTGGGCCGACCGCACCCTGACGG
>Ga0182015_10003290_pt1 | contig 18272 bp, 18 predicted proteins | sample 712P3MmetaG_FD_120478 | JGI IMG/M metagenome (GOLD analysis project Ga0182015, IMG submission 120478) | Permafrost microbial communities from Stordalen Mire, Sweden - 712P3M metaG | ecosystem: Environmental > Terrestrial > Soil > Wetlands > Permafrost | place: Sweden: Stordalen | collected...
CACCGTCGGCACGCTGACCGTGAATTGATTCTTCGCAACGCGGTCCTCAAAGCCAAGTCTCTTCAGAAGATTGCGCCTGCCACGAGCAAAGCTACGCCCGCGATGCCCGCAACGACTCGAATGATATGGAACGAACCCCAACGATCCCGAAGCTGCGCGCAGCCTTCCGGAAGCGTGTCCACCGTCCACGTCGTGATCTGCTTCACGATGGGAACCTCGATCAGCACCGTCACCAGCAGCGCGACGACAAACGAGATGAATCCCGCCAGATCCAGATAAAAGGTTATCGGCCGGACGCTGTACGAAAGCAAAAGCACCGGAACGATGGACACCAAGCCAGCCGGTGTCAAAACCGTCATCAGCCCCGCCATATTCCCGTTCAAACGATCTACAACATCAAGAAAAACCGCCGGCTTGAATGTATCGATTGACCGGCTCAACGCCAGCCATGGTCCCCAGTACATCCCCCCCACCACCGCTGAGACCACGATGCTTACCAGCTCAAATATCTTCAGGGTCATGGCTTAAATCTAACGCAGCAGCGCACTGCGACGGTCCACTAAAAGTCCAACTCGCCCCAAGCTCTATTCCCTAGTCCGTCAGTCCCTTAGTCCCGGCCTTCACGCCCCCTGCAGCGCCGCCCTCGACAGCGCACTTTCGGTTAGCCCTGCCACATCGCGGTCTTCCACCTCAGCCACTGCCACCGCAACGTGCGCCAGCTCCCACGCCGAGCGGTCCTTCATGAGCCGCGATACCAGCGCCGTGTGCATCGCGTGTCCCGCACGCTCGGCCACCACGTGTCCCTCAATCCGCCGCCCCGCCAGAGCCAGATCCCCAATCAGGTCGAGCACCTTGTGCCGCACGTACTCATCGTCAAAACGCAACGGCCCGTTCTCCGGTCCCTTTGCCCCCAGGATGATCGCGTTCTCCGCGCACGCCCCGCGGATCAGCCCCATGTCTCTCAGCTTTTTCTCGTCCGCCTTGTACCCGAAGGTCCTCGCCGGCGAAATGAACTCCCCGTACGACTCCGTCGCCAGGTCCACTCTCGCGCTCTGCCGCCCGATCGGCGCTGGAAACTCGATCGTGTACTGGATGCTGTATCCCGAGCCCGGATACACCCCGATAAACTTGTTCCCCTCGCGCACCTCAACCGGCTTGAGCACGCGGATCGTCTCGCGCCTCCGCCGCTGCGTGCGAATCCCCGCGTCGCGGAACGCCTCCACATACGGCAGCGCGCTTCCGTCCAGGATGGGCAACTCCAGGTTGTCCACCTCGATGATCACGTTGTCGACCCCCATGCCGATCAACGCCGAGAGCAGATGCTCCGTGGTCTGGATCAGCACGCCCTGCCGCATCAGGCTCGTCGCGTAGCTCACCTTCGCCACGTTCCGCCCGTTAGCTGGAATCTCAAAGTTGTCCAGGTCGGTCCGCCTGAAAACAATCCCCGACCCCGCCGGTGCAGGCAGCATCCGCATCGTCACCGGCGCGCCCGAGTGCAAACCCACCCCGGAGAATTCCAGGGGACCTGCAATCGTCTGCTCCAGGTGTGCCAAATTAGCCAAATACACGCTCCGAAAAGTGCCGGGAGAATTCCCCAAAAAATGACGCAAACGTTAGATTAGACGCAACCTTCCCAACGGCCCTGTGGCATTTTTGCCACACTCTGGTCTTCATCTTTCCCTTATCTCAGCCCCACGTCGTGCATTCTTCACGGCGCACGCAGGTAACCATCGTAAAATCAGTCAGTACCCGCAACGCACTCCACTCGCCCCGGCTGCGAGGTGCCCTTTGGATACTTCCCCAACTTCGCCCATTCCCATGCGCGCGCTGCTCGCCGGAGCCCGCCGCAAGCAGCCGGCTCTCCTTCAGCTTCTCCGCCGCCTCGTCGAATCGGAATCCCCCTCCAACGACAAATCCGCCGTCGACGCCTGCATGGCCCTCGCCGCCAGCCACGCCCAAGCCCTCGGCGCCCGCATCAAGCTCCACCGCCAGCGCGCCTTCGGAAACGTGCTCGAAGCCCGCTTCGGCCCCCGAGCCAAATTAAGCCGCAAGCACCCTAACCCACCAACCTCCGCTCGCCCGATTCTTCTCCTCGGCCATCTCGATACCGTCTGGCCCGTCGGCACCCTCCGTTCCATGCCCTGGCACACCACCGATGGCCACATCGCCGGTCCCGGCATCCTCGACATGAAAGCCGGCGTCGCCATGGCTTTCACCGCCATCGAAATGCTCGCCGAGGCCAATCTCCTGCAGCGCGAAATCATCCTGCTTCTCAATCCCGACGAAGAAATCGGCAGTCCCGTGTCCCGCCCCATCACTGAGCATCTTGCCGCCCAGTGCAGCGCTGTCTTTGTCCTCGAGCCCGCAAACGGCCTCGCCTACAAGACCGCCCGCAAAGGCACCGGCAACTGGCGCATCGACGTCGCAGGTGTAGCTGCCCACGCAGGTCTCGACTTTGAAAAAGGCGCAAGCGCCCTCCGCGAGCTCGGCCGCCTCATCGAAACCGTTTCCAACTTCACCGACCTCAAGCGCGGCCTCACCGTCAGCGTCGGCACTGCAGGCGGCGGCTCTGCCACCAATGTCGTCCCTGCCCACGCATGGGCCGAAGTCGACGTCCGCATCGCCCGCAAGGCCGACGGCCCGCGTATCGAGCGTCGCTTCTCCGCGCTCCGAAGCTCCGACCCACGTTGCTCGCTCACCCTCACCGGCGGCATCAATCGCCCACCCATGGAGCGCACCCGCGGCGCCGTCCAGCTCTACCGCCGCGCTCAGGCCCTTGCAGCCGAGCTCGACTACCCCCTCCCTGAAGCAGCCGTCGGCGGCGCATCCGACGGCAACTTCACCTCCGCCCTCGGCATTCCCACCCTCGATGGCATGGGCGCTGTCGGAGAGGGAGCACACGCCGCTCACGAGTCCATCCTCCTCGAGCACCTTGCCCCGCGCACCGCCTTGCTCGCCGGGATGCTGGCTGGCTGATTTTCATCGTCATCCCAGCCTGGTTTCGGCTACCATCGCCCCAGCCGCCTGTGCGCCCATCTCCGGAGGTCCCCCCCCAATGAACCGCCTGGCCACTTTTCGAGCCGTCTTCTGCGTCCTGTGCTCTGGTGTTTCCCTCGCCTTCTCTTCTCTCGCGCCCGCTTGTCTCGCACAAACCCCCGCCCTGTCCACTTCACCCGCCGACATTGCTCCCCTCTGGGTTTACGCCGGGACTTGGGCTGTGACCATCGACCACTTTGACACCGCACATAGCAAGGCCTCGCATGAGCAGACCACTCTCCGCAACGCATGCTGGAAAGACGGCGGCTACGTGCCCTGCAACCAGTACATCGACGGCGACTCGAAGGTGCTCATCGTCTTTACCTATTCCGGCAAAAACGGCGTATATGCGAGCTACCAGATCCCACTGCACGGCGAAGAACCCGGCACCGGCAAACTCATCATCGAGGGCAACACATGGACCTTCCCCTGGCAGACCGGCGAGGGCGACAAGACCACCTGGTTCCGCGTTGTGAACGTTTTTCTCACGCCCGACCGCATCGACTTCCGCCAGGAGTTCTCCACTGACAACGTCCACTGGACCGCCATGGCCCACGGCATCGAAACCAAAGTCAAAGGAAGCTAGGCATTCGATGTTTTTCTACGGATGGTTCAGATAATTCTGGTAAAAGAAGTATCCCGCAGTAACAAACCCGATCACCGCCACGCCCCGCCGCATCGCCTTCTGATTTACCTTGCGGCTATAGTGCGCCCCCAAATACCCGCCGGCCGCGGCCATCACCGCCATCACCAGGCAGAACTGCCATGCCACACGCCCGGCAACAATGAAAGTCACGGCTGGAATGCCGATCGACACCGCCGCTGTTAGCACTTTCAACGCGTTCATCTCGTGGATGTCGTGCACCCCGCAGAACCCGAACAGCGCCATCGCCAGAAACCCGCCGCCCGCGCCAAAGTAGCCCACATACACGCTCACCAGCACCATCCCCAAGATCAACGCAACCTCGTAGCGCTTCCCGCCCGATAGCCCGGCCAGCCACTTGCCCAGCGGAAAGCTCAGCACAAACATCACCGCGGCAAACAGCAGCAGCCACGGCAGCAGTTCCCTGAAGAACTTGTTTCCCGTGTGCAGCAGCAGCAAGCCGCCGATCCAGCCCCCCACCCCCGATGCGATCCCCAGTGGCGCAAGCTTCCACCCATAGGCCCGCAATTGCTTGCGAAATGCCACCATTGAGGTCAGCTGCCCCGGCCAAAGCGCAACTGTATTTGTGGCCTGCGTCGTCACCGCTCCCACTCCCACCGCTGTCGTGCTCGCGAATAGAGCCGGCAGCGACAGAAACGATCCGCCACCGGCAATGGTGTTCAAAACGCCCGCAAAGAACGAGGCCACAGGCAGCCAGCAAATTCTTAGAATATGAACGAGTATCGAGACCATGCGTAAGTTTAAGGGATGCGCGATAAAGACAGATAAGGACTTTCCCCCATCACCAACCCTGCGCGCAAGCCCTCTGAAGTCCGCGATCGCCACCAAACACCAGCCCAGGCAGCATGCCGCCTTCTCAATTTGCGGGTGAGGCAAAGAGAATGAGGTTGCCGTCCGGATCTTTCACGATGAAGGTCCTGGCTCCCCATGGCTCTCTTCTTAGGGCCTGCGGCAAAGGTACGCCTGCTGCCTGATATGCAAAGTAGAGCTGCTTGATCTCGTCAGCGCTTGCCAGCGTGATTGAGGCCGAGAGTAGGCCTTCTCGTTCCCGGATGTCTTCGGCAAAGAAAGACTCATCCATCGAACGCAGCGCAAGCCGGGCGTTGTCGCGGCTCACCTGTCCGTAGAACGGCGGGTCGCCATAGATGAAATCAATTGCGAAACCGAGCTTCGTCGTGAAGAAGCCGGTGGATGCTATGAGGTCGCGAACGTAGAGGTGTGCGGCCACCGAGGTGAGAATCGGCTGAGCGTCTTGTTTCGTTTTGGACATGGCAGTGCAAGCTCCTGTTCTCAGCGCCTGCCATCCCTCGAAGCCCTCTTTGCGTGCAACAAGCTCCTGCGCATCGGCCAATCGGAAAGCTGCTGCCAATATCTCCTGATCGGAAAGCTGGCAGAACCGGGGTACGTGTTCCCGGATGATGGCAGCGACCGGGTAATACTGGTCGCGGTGCCATCGCAAGTATTGCTTGGCCTGTTTTCTGAGGTTTTCGAGATTCGACATCGGCGCAATGATAGTTGAGATACCGTAGGTGGGCCATGCCCTTCCGACCTGCACCGATGCGCCCTACGCCGCAATTCCAGATTGTCTTGGCCACAGGCTGATTTGTCAACGCAATCCACGGCGCGACGAATCTATCAGAAATCGATCAACGCGATTGACGCGCTTCGGTCTTCTCGTGAAACCCACCGCTGCCAGCCCCTCCCGTCCCCTGATAAACTCCCGTCTAGAAACTCTGGAGTTGTCCATTCACATGAAACCTTTTCTTCTCGCAGCTCTTCTTGTGTTCGCCGCCGCTGGCGTCGCGGCGCAAACCGCTTCCTCGCCCGCAGCCAAGCCCGTTGCCCATCCCACCGCCACATCTGCCACAGCAGCAAAGACAGCAACGCCCGCGTCGCCGCTGGTCGCGGCCACCATCAAGGCACCCGCCAATATTCCTCCTTACAGGGGAATTCAGAAGGCGATCTTCACGGTGGCCCTGCGCTACCAGGAAGTCAAGGTCGGAACCGGTCCGGTCGCCGCAACCAACAAGCTCTACAAAGTGCTCTATACCGGATGGCGCGCCGCCGACGGGGTCAAATTCGACTCCACCAGCGACCATCCGCGCCCGCCTCTCAAAGATAAAGACGGCAAGCCGATCATGGGCGACGACGGCAAACCCAAGCTGGGCGACCCGCAGCCGATGCCGTTTGTGCAGGGAGTAGGAGGAACGATTCCAGGCTTCGATCAGGGTTTTGTGGGCATGAGGGTCGGCGGCAAACGTCGCCTTTTCATTCCCTGGCAACTGGCCTACGGCACGCGCGCCATTCCAGACCATGGCCCAGACCATCCGGGGATCCCGGCGAAGGCGGACCTGATATTCGATGTGGAGCTTGTCGATGTCAGCGAGCCGCCTCCGCCGCAGCAGCCCCGCCCGCCAATGGGTGCCATGCCCGGCGGACGTCCTATGCCCGGAGGGCTGCCCAATGGCGCTCCCGGTCATCCTCCCGTCGCACCGGGCCAGCCTGCGGCTCCCGCTGCCCCTGCAACTCCGGGCCAGCCCGCAACTCCAGCCGCACCTGCGAATCCGTCAGCTGCCCCATCCGCAGCACCGGCAAATCCATCTGCGGCAGCTCCTGGCACTCCACCCGCGGGCACGGCTCCGGCCTCTCCCACCACCACACCTCAGCCGAAATAGCTGCAGTTCTCTCTTCAAGTTGATCAACTCTGGGTGCCCCAGGTCCGGATTCTCGGACCTGGGATTCCAACTACCCTCGTTCGTGCTGGTGTGTCTCCACTACACGCCCATCGGCAGCTCCGGCGTCGCCTCAATCATCCGGGTGCCCCATCCTTGCGGCGATTTTGTTCTTGCCGCAAGGGTGGGATGGGCAAAACCCCAAGCGGAGCTCTCACTACACGCCCGCCGGCAGCTCCGGCGTCGCCTCAATCAGCTGTCGCGTATAGGCCTCTTTCGGTCGCGCGCACAGCTCGACAGCCTCGCCCGTCTCCACCAGCCGTCCCCCCTGCATCACCGCGATCCGCGTGCTCAAATAACGCACCAGCGGCATCGAGTGCGAAATGAACAGGTACGTAAGCCCGCGCTCGCGCTGCAGACTCCGCAACAGATTCACAATCTGCGCCCCCACGCTCACGTCCAGCGCCGACACCGGCTCATCCAGCACCAGCAGCTTCGGCCGCAGTGCCAGCGCCCGCGCAATGTTGATCCTCTGCCGCTGCCCGCCGCTGAACTCATGCGGGTACCGCCCCAGCGCCGACTCCTCCAGCCCCACCTCGCGCAGCAATTCGGCCGCTCTCGCACGCCTGCCCACGACGCCTGATCTCTGATCCTTGTTCTCTGACCCCTGATCCCTGCCGGGGTCCCCGGCGAGCGGTCTTGGCTCGCTGGGGTGGCTGAACCCTGGACCCTGGACCCTATGAATCACCAGCGGCTCGGTCACAATCTCCAGCACCTTCATCCGCGGATCGAGCGCCCCATACGGGTCCTGAAACACCGCCTGCATCTCGCGCCTCACGCGCCGCATCTCCGCCTCGGAGGCCCGCGTCACATCCACTCCACCCACGCGCACTGTCCCGCTCGTCGGCTTCACCAGCCCAAGAATCATCCGTGCCAGCGTCGACTTGCCCGATCCAGATTCGCCCACCAGCCCCAGCGTCTCGCCCGCTTCGATCTCGAGCGAAACTCCATCCACCACCGCCCGCGTCTTGGCCCCGCCGCCAGCCCCCTGCGCATAGCTCTTCGACAACCCGATCGCTTCAACCAGCGCCATGCCCCCATCGTAAACGCCGATAGTTGTCTACCCCCCGGAAGGGTCGGTTCCAGGTACCCCGTTCCCTGTTCACCGTCTACTGTCCACTGTTCACTGTCCACTGTTCACTGTTCACTGTCCACTGTTCACTGTTCACTGTCCACTGTCCACTGTTCACAGTCCACTGTTCACTGTCTTCAAAACAGAATGCACATCGGCGCTGCCGCCGGGTAGTTCTTCCCCGTCTCCGCCAGCACGCCCGTCTCAGGATTCCGCGCAAACACGCTGATCCATCCTGAATCCTGGTTCGCCACCAGCATCCACTTCTCCGTTGGATCAAGCACAAAGTTCCGCGGAATCTTTCCTCCGCAGTTCGAACGGCCCATCGCCGTCAGCGCCCCGGTCTTCACGTCGGCGTGGAAGCTGTAGAGAAAGTCCATGTCCCGATTCGCGAAGTACACAAACCGCCCGTCTTTCGTGATCACCGTGTCGCACGCCCGCGTAATCCCGTGGTAGTCCTCAGGCAGCATCGCAATCCGGTCCACCACACTCAGGCTGCCGTCCTCTTTGTGCCACTCCAGCACGTCTACCACGCTCACCAGCTCATTCACCGAATACGCCGTGTGCCCATTCGGATGAAAATGCAGCGTCCTCGGCCCCGCTCCCGGCTTCGCGTTGTACGTCCCCGCCGGCGTCAGCTTTGCTGTCTCCGTGTCGATCGCATAGATGTGAATGCAATCCCCGCCCAGGTCATTGATATATGCAAACCGGTTATCCGGCGAGAACGACACAAAGTGCGCGTGCGCGCTCTGCTGCCGATCCGCATTGGGCCCGTGGCCCGTGTAGTGCTCCGTCCAGACCGCCGGGCTCAATCCCCCGCCTGCCACCTGAAACGATGCCGCGCTGCCCCCGCCGTAGTCCGCCGCCACCAGCACCTTGCCGGTCCGATCGAGCGCGATATGGCACGTGCCCTTCCCCGCCGAATTCTGTTGCGATGCCGGCAGCAGCCTGCCTCCCTCCACCACATAGCCTGCCACTCCGCCGGTCGGCTTTCCGTTGAACGAGTCCACCTCCGATGCCGCATACAGAAACTTCCGATCGTGCGAATACACAATCCAGTCCACACTCGCCAGCCGCGCCGCAACGCCCATGGCCCACAACTCTCCCGTCGCCCCATCCCAGTCGAACGCCAGAATTCCATCCGCCGTACCTGACCCGACATAGACGCGCTCCCCTGCGCGCAATGAGACAGATGGGAGTGCAGCGGCCGCCAAGTCAGTTGCAGGCAGTGCTGCGGTGGCTATCGTTGCGGCGGAGGCAGTCAAAAGAAAATCACGGCGCGTAAGGTTTTCCATGGCAATGAGGATTGTCGCCGATGGGGCAACATCCGCGCCAGCCGATTATGGTCAGCCCTTCGCTGACTCGCTGACTCGCTAACCTGCTGCCCTCACCGCTGCAGCTTGAACACCACCTGGACGCTCGTCTCCACCTCCACAGGCTGGCCGTCGAGCACGTAGGGCTTGTACCGCCAGGTCTTCACCGCGTCAACCGCAGCCTGCTGCAGCATCGCTGGCCCGCTCACCACACGCAGGTTCTCAATCGTTCCTGCCTTTGAGATGGTCGCCGCCAGCACCACCGTCCCCTCGACGTGCGTCGTTCTCGCGATAATCGGATACGACGGAATCGTCCTGGAGACAATCATTCCCTCTTCGGTCCATGATGAGACGCGAATCGTTTTCGGCTCGGGATGAACCACCCGCGGAGGAGTGCGAGAGAAGGGATTCTCCCCCACACCTCCGGGGATGCCATTGCCGGAGCCCTCGGGGCCCGCCATTGCGATCTCGTCTCCCGGCCCAGGATCTCTTGTAACGATGATTGTCGGCGGAATTCGCCGTGGAACCTGGAACGGATCCAGAATGTTCCTTGCTGCACTCGTCGAGGCCGGAGTACTCGCTCGATGAGGCATTGACTGCTCGGCCTTGGGCGCTTCCGGCGTCGTCATCAGAAACCGCATCGACTGCAGCGGCAGCACCGATGGGTAGATGAGGGGAATCAGAATCAACAACGCCAGAATTGAGCCGTTGAACGCCAGCGCCGCAACCATCCACCTCTTGCTGCGCGTCTGAATCCTGCCCTGCGATTCAAAAGTTGAGTCTTCAAACATGGCCTGCCTCCTCTTGCTCTCTCCGTCGTCCCGGCCCGAGGACGAAGATCGCAAGGCAGGCGCAGAGCCACGCTCTGCTCGCCAACCGCCTAGGTCGGCCCGAGCAGCCTTAGCCCAATTCCGCTGACCTTGAAACCTCCGTACATCCCTGCCGAAACCCCTGTGTCTTGATAGACACCAGCCCGCACAAAACTGTTCCCACACAAAATGAAATAAAGCCTGCGGACGCTACCTGACTTCACACCCTCCTCAGCTGCGCTCCATCGGGCCGCCCCACATTTGCAATCCCAACAAAAATGCAAATGCTGGAACAGATGAGCGGTTGGACCCACAGGACTCCCAGGCTGCGGAGTTTCCATTCTCAAATGAATTGATTCTCAAACCCACGACCGGGCGTATAGCATCGAGCGAAGAGGTCGACGCTCGTGCCGATGAATTCCGATCAGAACAAACAGCAAATCTCGGCCAGTGACCGGACTCAGTTCGTCGATCACGGAATCCATCACTCTTTCCAACATGAAGTTGCCGGGCCGGACATCGAGCGCGAAGACGCATTTCTTCGCCTCAACTTCGTAAGCATTTATGTGAGCGACCAGGAGCGCAGTAAGAGCTTCTTTCTTGCGAAGCTCGGTTTCAAGCTGATGATCGACGTGCGCTTCCCATCCGGGTATCGCTGGATCGAGGTATCTCCGCCCGACGGATCCGCGCGACTCGCGCTGATCGTGCCGGAGCCAGGTTTCATGGAAACGGCTCTGCCCGGATCGTCCAGTCTTGTCACATTTACGACGGAGGATGTGGAAGCCAAGTATCGCGAATGGTCCGGGCGCGGTGTCAAATTCTCGCTTCCACCGCACACACCTGAGTGGGGCGGAGTGTTCTGCCGTTTTGAAGACCTCGATGGTAATCCGTTTGGCCTTGCCGGCTTTACCGATGTGACACGAGCGCTGGAGACACAGCGGAATGCTGAAGCCCGTCGTCGAGAGGCCGAGCGCACCGTTGCTCAGGAACTGGCGATTGCCAAACAAGTGCAGGCGCGGCTGTTTCCGCAAAGGCTGCCGCTTGTTCCAACGCTCGATTGCGCCGCGATCTGTGTTCAGGCGCGAGCAGTGGGCGGTGATTATTACGACTTCCTTGAATTGGGTAACGGCCGTGTCGCGATCGTCGTCGCCGACATCGCAGGCAAAGGAATCGCGGCTGCTCTCTTAATGGCAAGCCTCCAGGCTACACTTCGCAGTCAGAGTGCATTGATTGCGGCTCATCCCGAGCAGGGGCTTTCGCTCGTGAATCACCTCTTGTTCGAAAACACCGAACCACGAGCCTACGCAACCCTCATCTACACCGAGTACAACTCCATGTCCGGCCGGTTGCGCTATGCGAATTGCGGCCATCTGCCAGGCCTGTTGCTCCGCGGGGACAAAGTGGAGAAACTCGATGCGGCCAATACCGTGATTGGGCTCTTCGACCATTGGGACTGCACTGTGTCGGAGACCCCCGTAGAAAGCGGAGACATCCTGATTCTGTACACCGATGGCGTCGTCGAAGCCTACGGCAATTCCGGCGAAGAATTTGGCGAAACGCGCCTCGTCGAGACAGTTTCGAGAAACAAAGACCTCTCCGCGCGTGACCTTGTCGAGGCAATCGTCAACCAGGTCGCGGATTTCAGCGAAGGCCAGCAGTTCGACGACATAACTGTTGTCGTGACAAAGATTCTGCCTGACCGTACAACGTAGCTTGGCTAAATGGACGGGCATCGGCGCCGTCCCATTTCTCTCGACCAACCGGTGCCTTTCCAGGTTCTATCGGGAAACGGCCGTATGCGATGTCGCTGTTTCTTATCCACCTCGCCGCCCTCTGCATTGTGACGCTTCAAGAAGTGTCACAACCACTCACTGCACGGCATAACTGCCCTCCTAACATGCGGTCATGAAGCACAGACGCGTGTTCTACACCATCTTGGTTTTCTTGGCGGCCACATCCGGCCTATTCGCACAGGCATTGGACTGGCAGGAAGTGCAGAAACTCCCTCCGAGGAGCTGGATATCGGTCAAAACCAACGTACGTACTTACTGCGAGTTTCAGTACGCGACCGAGAGCAAGCTCTACTGCCACCTCTACTCCGATGGCTGGCTCATGAGTCTTGCGGATCCACATGGCCGCCGGCGAGGCGCCTACAAGACATTCAATCGCGCGGATATTCGTGAGATTCGTGGCGAGAAATACGACGATTCAAGGGCTCCCCTCGACTTGATTCTGGCCGCAGGGGGCGGCGGCGGCCTCGACTCGAACCATCAACCAACTAGCTTTGCGGGCGTTAAGATTGGCGGCACATTCGCTCTTGACCTGCAATACGACCGCATCCAGGCTCACAGCGGTTTCTCTACGGAAGGTTCTGCGGTAATTCCGCTCTTCCGAGTCCCGCGCTTCCAGTCGGACAAACAGATCAAGTTTGTGAGGCTCTATGCCGAGCCTGGTGTCGGATATCGCGCTGGAGACGGGGCCTTTGGAGGCTACTCCAGCGCCAAGGTAATGGCAGTGCTCCTAACAGACACCTGGTCCGACAAGTGGCCATCCCCATACATCGAATTCCAGCGTCGATTCCCATTCGAGTCGCCACTTCAGGGCGACAATCGACTCTCCATCGGAGTCATGCTTGCTCTTTGCAAGCAATGCTGATTCGAGGAACGCCCCGCTAACCCTCTTTTGCGAAGAAACTCCCCAGCCCGGCTCTCTTCGCGTGCGCCGCCATTGTCGCCTGAATCTCCAGCGCCAGCGCCAGTGCATCCCGCCCCTGCCGTGCCGTTACGCGCGGTGCGCGGCGCGTCCTCACCGACTCCACAAACGCCTCAATCTCCAGCCGCAGCGGCTCTCCCGGCGTTATCTCCGGCCTGGCAAAGCTCAGGCCCAAACTCGGCCCCAGCCCTGCAGGCCCCGACCCCGCACCCGTCAATTGCGCAATCACGCCCGCATCAATCCCCGCCATCGCGGCAAACTGCGCAATCAGCTTCGGGTCCACCTTGGCCAAGTCAATCTTCCCTGAAGCAATCCCCTCACGAATTCCGGCCGGCAGCTTCTCCAACACCTTCGCAGGCAGCGCCGCCAATAAATCCGCTGGCGAGCTTTTTTCCCCACCCTCTTCGATTCCGATCACCAGCACATCCCGCCGCGCATAATCAATTGACACATACCGCCGCGGCTCAAAGAACCGCAACTTGCGCACTCGCTCCGTCGACACGCGCGACGCCGTAAAGTTCGCCACACAGCCCGACTCAAACTCCACGCGCACATTCGCGATGTCCACTTTCGGGGAGAGAATCGGCAGCCCCACCGCCCTCACCTCGCGCACCGGCGAGTCCGCAAACTTCAACACAATGTCCAGATCGTGGATCATCAGGTCCAGCACCACGTCCACATCGAGCGATCGCGGCGTGAACACCGACAGCCTGTGCGCCTCAAAAAACATCGGCCTGCGCAGCTTCGGCTCAATCGCCAGCACCGCTGGGTTGAACCGCTCCAGGTGCCCCGGCTGCAGAATGCGCCCGCCCCTTTCCGCGCGCGCACACAGGTCGTCTGCCTCTTCCAGCGAAGCCGCCAGCGGCTTTTCCACCAGCACGTCGAGCCCTGCATCCAGCAGCGCCGACGCAACCGCATGATGATGCACTGTGGGAACGGCAACCGTCGCCGCGTCGAGCTTCAGATCCGCCGTCAGCAGTTCGTCGGCGTTTGAGAAGACCGGAATCGAGTACTTCTCTGCTGCAAGCCTCGCTCGCGCCGCATCCGGCTCCACGGCTGCAACCAGGACTACACGCTGCCCAGCCTCTTCGAGCTCGCGATACACACGGAGATGGTTGCTGCCAAACGCGCCGGCGCCTGCGACAGCAATCCGAATGGGCGACCCGGCTATTTCCCCGCTCCCTTGCCCTCGACGGCTTGCAGGCAGCGGCTGTAGAGCTCAAGCAACTGGGTCACATGCTCCTCCGGCTTCGGCGCAGAGGCTCCGCTGAAACCCGTTGAGCCAACCGCCTGTCGGCCAACGCCCGCCGTCCCTGCCACAAACTTCAGCAGGTCGAGTGCTATATCTTCATTCCGCCGCGCGCCTAGGCCGGCGCCATTCAGAGCGTCCATGGTCAAAAGTCTCCACATGGGATGCTAGCAGATTCAGGCCACGTGACCTCACGGCGGGCGTTGGCCGGACCCATCCGAACTTCACGAATCTTCGTAATCAAAAACTATCGGCCATGGCCTCGCTCTGCGACGATAAATGGTGTTTCTTCGAAAGTCCTGCTACGCTTTTCTCATGCAGATCACGGTCGACATTCCGGATGAGTTGGCCGCCCAGGCGCAAGCGCGCGGGTTGACTCCAGAGCTGTATGTGCGAAGCCTGATCGACGCCGCAGTCCACACCGGGCCCTTACCCCTGCCGCCTGCCAAACCAAAAAAGGATTTGGAAGCATTCTTCCGCGCCATGGCCGCAAACTCCGATAAGATCCCACAGCTTCCAGACGAGGCCTTCACTCGCGAAAGCTTCTATCAGGATCACGACTGATGTCGGTGCCTGAAGGGTACTTGATTGACACGAACATTCTTCTCCGGCTCACTAGACCCCAAGACTCGCAGCATCAACTCGTCAAGTCGGCTCTGACGGCTCTTGACCAGGAGGGCCAGGAGTTCTACGTTTCGATCCAAAATATGGCAGAGTATTGGAATGTGAGCACCCGGCCGATTGAGCGAAATGGTTATGGCCTCCCAAATGCGGGGATCATCGAGGGAGTTGAAGAGATCGAACGCACAATGGTGCTTTTGCCAGAAACAATTCAGGTTTACCCGATTTGGCGTCAGCTCGTGATTACGCACGCCGTTCGCGGCGTTCAGGTGCACGACGCAAGGCTTGTCGCCATCATGCTGGCGTATGGTCTTACGCGCATCCTCACGCTGAATACCGGCGATTTCGAGCGCTTCCCCGAAATTGCTCCTTTGCATCCCAGCCAAGTCCCGGCGAAGTCAGTCTAGTCTTAGATCGATGCCCACCGCCTACATCGGTCTCGGCGCCAACCTGCCCAGCCCCGCCGGTTCGCCCGAAGCCACCTTGGCCACCACCGCGTCGCGTCTTGAGACTCTGGGCCGCCTCGTCGCACGCTCCTCGCTCTACTCGACTGCCCCTGTTGGTTTTGCCGACCAGCCCCGCTTCTTCAACGCCGTCATCGCGCTCGAAACCGAGCTCGTCCCCAGGGCTCTGCTCGAATGGCTCCTCGCCATCGAACGCGAATTCGGCCGCGACCGCTCAGCCAGCTTCCGCAATGGCCCCCGCACCCTCGACCTCGATATCCTCCTCTTCGGCGACCAGACCATCGCCGAGCCCGATCTCGAAATCCCCCATCCTCGCCTTGCCGCCCGCGCCTTCGTCCTCGTCCCCCTCGCGGAGATCGCGCCACACGCAGTCGACCCGGCCTCAGGCTGCACCGTGGGACAATTGCTTCAAAGCCTGCACGAAAAGGCGGACAATCCCATCGATGCAATGGTTCCCCTTACGACCTGTGTGTGGCGCGCTGGCACTTATCGCTCTGGTGGCGACGAGCCGGGCAGTTAGCGGACAGAATTCCGCGCCCCCATCCCCTCCTGTTCCCGCGCAATCTGCCCCGTCGCCAGCCCCCACCCCTCTGCCCCAGCAGCCTCAAACCCCAACCACCACCGTCACTGTCACGGCCTATCGAGCACCCATCAGCGAGCTCGAGAGCCCCGCCACCACGCGCCTCCTCGACGCGCAAGCCCTCCAGTCCACTGCCGGCTTCACGCTCGACGATGAACTGCGCCAGATCCCAGGCCTCGAGCTCTTCCGCCGTTCCAGCTCCCTCGTCGCCAATCCCACCTCGCAGGGTATGAGCCTCCGCGGCCTCGGTTCCACCTCCGCCAGCCGCACCCTAGTCACCGACGACGACGTCCCCCTCAACGATCCACTCGGCGGCTGGATTCACTGGCAGGAGCTGCCCGCGCTCACCATTCGCCAGGTCGAGCTCGTTCGCGGCGGCGCAAGCGATCTCTACGGCTCGAGCGCCATCGGAGGCGTTGTCAATGTTGTCCCCCTTCAGCCGACTGCCAACGCCGCCCAACTCCGCTCCAGCTATGGCGGAGAACAAACCTGGGACGACGACCTGATGGCCGAAACCGTCCACGGTCCGTGGGGCCTGCTCTTCGGCGCAGGCGCCCTCGGAACCGACGGCTACATCCAGGAAGCTCCCTTCCAGCGCGGCCCCGTCGATCAGCCCTCCAACGTCCATAGTCAGAATGGTCTGCTCCTCGCCGATCGCAAGCTCAGCTCCGTGCGCCTCTTTGTCCGCGGCAGCGGCTTCAATGAAGACCGCAACAACGGCACTCCCTACCAGAAGAACGGCACGCGCCTCTGGCGGTACGCAACCGGCGCCGACTGGAACGCCCCGCACGACGCCACATTCGCCTTGCGTTTCTATGGTGCGGACGAACGCTACCGCCAGACCTTTTCGAGCATCTCCAACCTCCCTAATTTCGGCCTCGCCTCCTGCTCCTACCGCTGCGGAGAAATCCCCACCCGCTTCTCTCAGGTTCCCGACAATGAGCTCGGCGCGGCCGCGCACTGGAGCCAACCCGTCGGCGCTGGCCTCCTTCTCCTCGCCGGAGCCGACACCCACGACCTGCGCATCTGGGACCGCGAGCAGACCTACGGCGCCACCGCCGCGCTCACCAACCTCCACGATCATCAGCGCGACTCCGCCGCCTACGCCGAAGCCATGGCCACGCACAAAGCCTGGACACTCACCGCCTCCGCGCGCCTCGACTACTTCCAGAACTTTGACGGCCAGCTGCTAGCATTCAACGGATCAGCCTGGACCCCCGCTGCCAGGCAGCCCACCCAGCAAAGCTTCCCAGCCTTCGATCCCCGCATCGGCCTCGCCCGCAAACTGTCCGATCATTGGGCTCTCTCCGCCTCCGGCTTTCGCGCCTTCCGCGCCCCCACTCCCAACGAGCTTTACCGCTCAACGCAGGTGGGCAATCAGCTCACGCTGCCCAACGGCACTCTGCTTGCCGAGCGCGGCACTGGCTGGGAAACCGGCCTCGCCGCGCAACACACCTGGGGCGTAATCCGCGCCAGCTACTTCCTCACTCAGGTCAATCGCCCCATCTCAGCGGTCACCACCAACCCCAACTCCTCGCCCATCCTGCTCATGCGCGAAAACCTCGGCCAGATCGAAAGCAGGGGCGTCTCTCTCGATTTCGAACTGACCCCCTTGCACTTCCTCACGCTCGATGGCGGCTACCAGTACGCCCACGCCACCGTCACCCGCGGCACACAGGACCTCGGCAACTGGATCCCAGAAGTCGCCCGCAATCTCGCCACGCTTAACCTGCGCGCTTCAAAGCCCAAGCTCGGCCTGCTCAGTCTCGAAGGCCGGCTCAGCGGCCGCCAATTTGACGACGACGCCAACACGTACCTGCTCCACGGCTACTTCCGCCTCGACGCATACGCCTCGCACGACCTCGGCCGCCGCTGGCAGCTCTTCGCCGCCGGAGAAAATCTGCTCAACCGCCAAATCGAAGTCGCCCTCACCCCAACCGAAACCCTCGGAACTCCCCGCGTCGCCCGCGCCGGCTTTCTGCTTCGCCTAGGCGCTCCCGCAAAGTGACCGCCGCTCCCCACTCGAATCGCCCCGATAGAATCGTCGAATGGGCCTCGACTTCCAACTGCTCAACACAAGCGCGACCGGCGGACGCCGCGCGGCCCTCCATCTGCCCCACCAAACAGTCCAAACCCCTGTCTTCATGCCCGTCGGCACTGCCGGCTCCGTCAAAGCCGTTGCCCAGGACGTCCTCGAGTCCCTCGGCGCGGAGATCATCCTCGGCAACACCTACCATCTGTATCTCCGCCCCGGCCATGAGGCCATCCGCCGCATGGGCGGCCTGCACAAATTCATCAGTTGGCCTCGCGCCATGCTTACCGACTCCGGCGGATTCCAGGTTTTTTCGCTCAGTCAGTTACGCAAGGTCTCCGACGAAGGCGTCCAGTTTCGCTCCCACCTCGACGGCAGCAGCCACTTCTTCACGCCTGAGCACTCAATGGATGTTCAAATCGCCCTTGGCGCAGACATCTGCATGGCCTTCGACGAGTGCACCGAGTACCCCGCCGAGCGCACCCGCGCCGAAGAAAGCCTGCGCCTCACCATGGCCTGGGCGCAGCGCTCCCTCACCCACTTCCGCGCCCACCAGCACGAAGTCCCGTGGTCCAACCGAGTACCGCCGGCTTCCCAGCCGGCTGTAGCGCGGGCTTCCTTGCCCGCGCTGGAAACTACCCACTCGCTAAGCAAAATTCCAACCCAGTCCCTCTTCGGCATCGTCCAGGGCGGCATGTTCCGCGACCTCCGCCGCCAGAGTGCCGAACGCCTCGTCGAAATGGACCACTCTGGTTCAGGCTTCGACGGCTACGCCATTGGCGGACTCAGCGTAGGCGAGCCCCGCGACCTCACCCTCGAGATGATCGCTGAAGTCTTGCCCCTGCTCCCGCCCAACAAGCCGCGCTACGTCATGGGTGTCGGCTACCCCGACGAGATCGAGCAGTACGCGCGCATGGGTGTCGACATGATGGATTGCGTCCTGCCCACCCGCGCCGCGCGCCACGGCCTGCTCTTCACCAGCGAAGGC
>Ga0182015_10003292_pt1 | contig 18270 bp, 13 predicted proteins | sample 712P3MmetaG_FD_120478 | JGI IMG/M metagenome (GOLD analysis project Ga0182015, IMG submission 120478) | Permafrost microbial communities from Stordalen Mire, Sweden - 712P3M metaG | ecosystem: Environmental > Terrestrial > Soil > Wetlands > Permafrost | place: Sweden: Stordalen | collected...
CCACCCCGTTACGATCACCAGCGTGCTTAAAATCGCACCCGGCCACCAATCCGTCCTCCCCAATTTTGGATTCAACAGCCCGAAAACCTCCTGCAATAAAAACCGCCCGATCCGCGTCCCCGCATCGATCGTCGTCAGGATAAATAGCGCCTCGAACATGATCGCGAAGTGATACCAATACTTCCACATCGCACGCATCGCCGTTCCGCCCGAGTCAGCAAATCTTCCCGCTGCCTGCTGAAAAATATTCGCCATCCCCACCGCCAACGTCACCGCGCCTCCGCTTCGGCCGCGCAGTGATTCCTTCGTGTAATCATCGTAAACATTCAGATGGTCGATATCCGCCCCGATCCGCGTCAGCTTCTCATGAAACGCCGGCGCTTTCGCCAGGTCCATGTTCATCGCGTAATAATCCCCCGGCGCCAGTGTCGCCGCCGCGATCATCGCCACCACTCCCACCAATCCCTCCACCAGCATTGCCCCATACCCGATCATCCGCGCATCGCTTTCCCTGCGGATCATCTTCGGCGTCGTCCCGCTGCTCACCAGGGAATGAAACCCGCTGATCGCCCCGCACATGATCGTGATGAACAAAAACGGAAATATACGCCCCGGCACCGATGCCGACCCGCTCCCCACCACCGGCCCGCCGCCCGCGAAAACCGAATTGTACATCGGGGCCTGCATCTTCGGATTGGCCACGATCGTCCCTATCACCAATAGCAAAATCGTCCCAATCTTCAGAAAACTACTCAAATAATCCCGCGGCGTGAGCAGCAGCCAGACCGGCAAAACACTCGCCACAAATCCATAAACCGCCATCGCCCACACAACCTGTTTCGCAGATAGATTGAACCACTGACCGATATGATGATCGGCGACCCATCCACCGAAAATCGTCGCGGCAAGAGTCAGAATGCCGCCGATGATGGAAGCCTCCACCACCCGCCCGCTGCGAATCCGGTACATATACAGCCCGACAAACAGCGCGATCGGAATAGTGCAGGCGATCGTGAACGTCCCCCACGGACTTCCCGGGATTATCCGGACGGCGCCGCCCGGCATCACCAGCCTGCCGCCGCCCAGCGCATTCACGACCACCCTTCCCAAACCCGCCAGCGCGATAATTAAAATGAATAAGATCGCCAATATCGCCGCCCACCCCGCGACTTTCCCGATTTCGTCATACGCGATATGCGCCAGACTTTTCCCCCCGCGCCGTATGCTCATGGATAGCACCAGAAAATCCTGCACCGCACCGGCGAGACAAACCCCGATCACGATCCAGAGCAATCCCGGCAAATATCCAAACTGCGCCGCCAGCACCGGCCCAATCAGCGGCCCCGCGCCGCTGATGGCCGCGAAATGATGTCCAAACAAAACCCACTTGTTCGTCGGATGATAACTTTGCCCATCGTTGACGATTTCCGCGGGTGTCTGCCGCGAATCGTCCAGCGCCGCCACCCGCGCCGCCAGAAATGCGCTGTAATACCGATACGCGATCGCCATCACGCACAGCACCGCAATCAAAATGGGCATCGCGCTCATAAATTATTTAGCGGCAGTGCGAAGCACCGCAGGTTCTATTTCAATCTCAAATCATCATACCCCATCCCACAAACACCTGTTATCTTCCGCTCCTATGCCGACCATCTGGACCAACACCCCCCTGCCCGATTCATCCCTGTCCCGCCTCCGCGCCGGCATCGGCCACAATCGGCTGCTCATCAGCACCCATCTCGCCAATATTCTCAGCGCCGCCGGCCCCGACCCGCTGCTGGCCGAGGCCGACATCGCTTTCGGACAACCCGACCCCGATCAGCTTCTCACGCTCACCCGCCTGAAATGGATTCACCTCAGCACCGCCGGCTACACGCGCTACGACCGCCCCGATCTTCGCAAGGCCCTTGCCGATCGCAAAACCATCGTCACCAACAGCTCATCTGTTTTCGAAGAACCCTGCGCCGAGCATGTCCTCGCCTTCATGCTCGCCGCCGCGCGCGATCTGCCCTCCGCCTTCAGCAATCAGAACGGCTCCCGCGCCTGGCCACAGGACAAAATCCGTTCCCATTCCCGCCTGCTGACCGGCCAATCCGTCCTCATCCTCGGCTTCGGCGCGATCGCCCGCCGGCTCATCGAATTGCTGCAGCCCCTCCACATGAATATCCGCGCCGTCCGCCGCACTCCGCGCGGCGACGAACCCATCCCCGTCCATCCAATGACCGATCTCGGAAATCTTCTCTCCGCCGCCGATCATGTCGTGAACATTCTTCCCGCCGATTCCTCCACAAACCGTTTCATGAACGCCCAGAAATTCGCCCTGATGAAATCCGGCTCAATCTTCTACAACATCGGCCGCGGCTCGACTGTCGATCAGCCATCCCTGATCGATTCGCTGGCCGCCAAACATATTTCCGCCGCCTATCTCGACGTCACCGACCCCGAACCGCTTCCCCCAAACCATCCCTTGTGGACAACGCCCAATTGCTTCATCACCCCCCACACTGCCGGAGGGCACGCCGACGAATTCGACCGCACCGTGGATCATTTCCTGGAAAACCTCAAACGTTTTGAGTCGTCGGCCTCGCTGCGCGACCAGATATTCAAATAAAACAGATCCCCCAATTCCAAAGCATCCTCAATCAAATTTCCCGCTCGCAGACTTTTCCGTTATCCCACCGCCCACCGAAGAAGAATTCACCGCGCGATGAACCGTGATCGCATAACTCCCGCTATTATTCGACGGCTGCAGCCAGCCCGGACGAATCGCAAACCGTAGCGTGTAATCCCCCGGAATTGCCGGCGGTCGCAGCTCAATCGTCCGCCTGACCTCCCGTTGCAGCGCAATCCCCGCTAGTACATCGCATCCCGACCAGCTAACAACCTCTTGTCCCTTGAAGAAGTAGTACGTGATCAGCGGAGCCAGCTCGGTGTTTCCCTTGAAAACAACCGGGCTTTGCGAGTGATTAATGAGCCTGACCGGCAATTCAAACGGTTTGCCGGCCGTGCAACTCAGCGGGCCGCTTTCACTCGGGCGAATCTCAACCTTTGAATACGTCTGAAAATCGTTCACAAAGCGATACCGGATTTCCACCCCATTTCTCGCACGGGTGATCTTGAACTGATCGTACGCTCCCCCATTCACTAACATGGCCGGTTTTCCCCGAAAACTTTCTTCAATTGGCCACAGATCGTGCTGGGAATTCTGATACCACATCGAATTGCACGAATGGGCCGTCTCCCCGGTGTAGAATGTGTACTTCGCGGCGCTGCCGTAGTCGTCAAGAAATACCACGTTTCGCCCGTCGGCCAGCCGGCGCACGTCTTGTGCCCACTTATCCCAGCCATGAACGATCTGCATCCTTCGATCGATAAAATCCGGCAAAAAATCCCACGCGAGGTACACACGCACCGGCACGAAAACCACCGCCGTCCCCACGGCAACCACCATCAACATCTTCCGAAGCTTTTCCCGATCGTCAATGTAAGGAATTCCCAGCGCCAGAACCGGAATGATCGCAATGCTCAGCCAGTGCATGTGAATGCGCACGGCGAACGACGCCACAAAGAAAAATACCAGGGCGCCGACCAGATTGTACTTCAAAGTCCTGTCAAAACCCCCTCGTGCCTTTGCCAGCAGCGCCGCCGGCAGCAGCAATATCCCAACCGCCGGTCCGAAAACAAATGGCGGCATAATCAAGTACCCGAAGACGTTCTTCAAAAGAAACCCGCCATCGGTCCGCCCCCCAAGGTGATACCGGATCGTCACGAAATCGTGCGAGTAAAGCCAAACCGCATGCGGAAAAACCAGCACCAGTGAAAAAAAGGCAATCACCCACATCGATGCGCGCTTGAGCACGGAAGGATTGGAAAGCACCGTGAACCCGACGATGAGAAGCCCATGATATTTGCTCAGCAGCATCCCCGCGATCGCGATCGGCAAAACCACGACCGAAATGCGTTCGCGCCCCGCAAGATATTCTCTGTAGAAGTAAAAAAACAACGTCGCGAAAAAAAGCAGCGGCACATCTGTTTTAACCAAAAAGCTGCCCGCCTGAATCAGGGCCAGCGCGCAAACCGTGGCGATATACAGCGGAATTTGCCTGCGTTCCAGAAGGCGTGATCCGATCCAAAGCGTCGCGGTGCTCAGCACCACCATCATGAGCCGCGGACCCAGGTCGCCCGCGAAGATCAGCATTCCCAGCCGCGCAAAAAACGCCACCCCCGGCGGATGGTCGAAGTATCCCCACGCAAGATGTTTGGCGAATATCGCGTAATAAGCCTCTTCGCCGTCGAGATTCGTGAAAATAGACTGAACCACGCCGGCGAAAAACCAGATCGCCAGGAATGCCCACAGCCGCCGCTCATTATTCGAGGAACTGATCTTTGGCGTTTCTTCGGGCCCGGGAGAAAGGAGATCAACACTCTTCTCTAATTGAGCATGCTGCAATCAGGCCTCCCGAGACCAGCGTGAACCGCGCCGGCGAACCAATCGATTTTCATCCCCCTTGAAAGCAATTAAATCCGCGGCCGAAATCTCATTGCCGCAGGCGTTATAACGCGGGCAAATTAGCAGCAGATGAAAATGGGCGCGGAAGGATTCGAACCTTCGAAGGCAGAGCCATCAGATTTACAGTCTGACCCGTTTGTCCACTTCGGTACACGCCCGCCGGTGCTGAATTGATTGCAATTCAGCGTTTCGCCGCATGTTACTGATTGATTCCGAATGTTCAACCTCGCCGGTCATCCGGACGCATCCGGGCGCATGGGCGCGAGAAAAATTGCCGCGATGTGACAATCCGGGTGCAAGGGGAATTGCGCCGGCCCGCCAGCCTGCGCGATGGCACAGACTGCTGGAAAGGGCTCGCGGTGGCTGATCGAACGGCAGGAATCCCCGATCAGAGCGGCAACTTGGTTTTGAATTAACTTCTAAAGATTGTCTGCGCCAATGCGTGTCCCCGCCAGCGCAGCGGCGCCTCGGGCCGCGTGGAAATCATCGTCACCAGACGTGAAACTCCATCCCGGTCTGGCCAGACTGGTCAATTTCGTTTCGATTTTCTCTCGCAGAATCGGCATGAGATGCCGCAGGCGAATGCCTATTCCGCCGCAGAGGCAGATGTGTTGCGGTCTATAAATTGCATGTGCGATCCGGATTGCCCGGACGAGTGCCAACATGGGCGGCTCATCGCCCTTGAAAGTCGCTATTGCGGCAGAAACGTCGGTGCCATATCGCCGGCGCAATGCCGCGACGCCGATATAGGCCTCGAGTCCCCCAGCGCCGCCATCGGGGCCGATCACCTCGTGTCCGGGGATCGAAACATCGATCTGCCCGAGATGCCCAGGCGACCCTTCTTCGACAAGCAGCGGTTGCCCGTCGTCCAGAACCGCAGAGCCAACCCCGGTGCCCAATGCGATGACGAGCAATCTTTCCTTAATGTGCCGGCCGCAAAAGATGTCATGGGCGGCAGCGCGTGCGTCGTTCAGAATTCGCGCGGTGCCCTCGACAGCCAGGCCAAGCGCATCGGGAACCAGGTCATCGAGTGAAATCCCCACAAGTCCCGGCACATTTACGGCCATCGAGATCGTGCGCCTGGCCCGGTCAAAAAGACCCGGCACACACAGTCCAACGGTATGTAAATCGGTGAGGCGTCCAGCCACGGTCTCGCGGATAGCGGCCCGCAAAACTTCCGTGGTGGGCTTGGCATAGAAAGGACTTTGAGCGGCCCACAACACTCGACCGTCCTTGCTCGCGGCCGCCTTCACAGTCGTTCCGCCTATGTCAATTCCCAATGCGATCATAGCGTCTTCTTTCAATGGGCCTCGCCTAAAGCAGTTCGTCTAGAGCAGTTCGTGTTGAAACTTTCGAACGAAGCCCTCGATAGCCTCGTATTCCGCCAAACCAAGCTTATTATACAGCAGAGCCGTTGCCCGATTTCGGTCTTCGGCACGCTGCCAGAATTCACGTTCATCCACACCGGGAAACATGGCCTTATCTTTTTGCGACTGATGCTTAAAGATGGCCACGCGTTTGCGAAGAAGCTCGTGCGGGGAAAGCGGCACAGCCATCTCGATCTGTTCGGGTTCCCATTCTTCCCAAGCTCCGCGATAAAGCCAGATTTCGCAATTCTCAAACCAGGGGTGGTCCTTCACCCGCTCCAGTGCCGCCATGATAGCCGCAAGACACACGCGGTGAGTTCCATGAGGGTCGGAAAGATCTCCGGCCGCGTAGATCTGGTGCGGGCGGACTTCCTCTAAAAGCTTCTCGATAACCGCGATGTCCGCTTCCCCGATGGGCTTCTTGCGAACCGCGCCTGTTTCGTAGAACGGCATCTGCAGGAAATGCAGCCGATCGGCCGGTATACCGGCCTCGCGTCCGGCGGCGACGGCTTCGCTGCGCCGAATCAGAGTCTTCACTTGCTGCATTTCCTGGGCGTCTGATTGACCCGGCTTTTTGCAGCTTACCGCGTTTTCAATTCTCTCACCGATGCTCAGCGCGGCCTTGCTTTCAACCTTGAACATTTTCATCAGGTCGGCCGCGAAACGGGCAAATCGGATCGCATCAGCATCGAATACTGCAATGTTACCTGAGGTCTGGTAAGCAACGTGAACCTCATGACCCTGATCCGCGAGCCGAATCAGCGTGCCGCCCATCGAGATAACATCGTCATCGGGGTGCGGCGAAAAAACCAGAACGCGTTTGGGGAAGATGGCGTCAACAGCGCGATCGATGTCTCCCCTGCGTTTGCGATCGACCGGCTTTCCGCCGGGCCAACCAGTGATAGTTTCCGCGAGACTGCGGAATACTTCGATGTTGATGTTATATGCCGGCCCATGCGCCGCCAGGAGATCCTGGAGCCCGCCTTCGTTGTAATCTTCATCCGTAAGCTTCAGGATGGCCTTGTCCGTGCTGCGCGCCAGCCAAATGGCGGCTTTATTAATCATCTTTCGATCCCAGGAAACCCGCCCGAAAAGCCAGGGCGATTGACGGCGCGTCAGGCGCGCCGCGGCGGCCTCGTCCAGAATCACTTCCGCGTTCGGATGCTCCTGGAGAAACGATGCGGCGACGGAATCCGTAAGCCGTCCCTCGACGGCGGCGGCGACAATTGAAGCCTTTCCCTCGCCAAACGCCACGAGAATGACGCGCTTGGCCGACAAAATTGTTCCGACCCCCATCGTGATGGCGCGAGATGGAACAGCCTGCTCGCCAAAAAAATCCGAAGCGGCGTCCAAACGCGTGACTTTGTCGAGGGCAATCAATCGCGTGCGCGAGTCACGGCCCGATCCAGGTTCATTAAATCCGATATGCCCGGTTCGTCCGATGCCGAGCAGTTGAAGATCAAGACCGCCGGCTTCCGCGATGGCCGTTTCATATTGTTCACAATAGGCCGATACTTTATCGAACGGCAGCGTTCCGTCCGGAACATGGATGTTTGCCGACGGGATATCGATGTGATCGAACAGATGTTCATGCATGAAGCGCCAGTACGACTGCGGAGCTTCCTTTGGCATCGAATAATATTCGTCGAGATTGAACGTAACGACGTTCTTGAACGAGAGCGATTCCTGCTGATGGCGCCGAACCAGCTCGGCATAAACCGAAACCGGCGTCGACCCCGTGGCCAGACCCAGGACGCATTTTTTGCCTTCGGCGGCGCGCTTGCGAATCAATGCCGCTATTTCAGCTGCCACACTGATGCTGGCGTCCTTCGCATCAGAAAATATGCGAGTTTTAATGTTTTCTTTGCGACCTTGGGCAGCCATAGAGAATTCTCCGCCAGCTCCACACCCACTTTTTATACTAATTATTAAAAAGTGTCAAGATAATTGCCGGTAATCTGACGGGGTTACGGCTGTTGCATTACCGCGACGAACCGTCATTATGACTGGAGTTTTCAGTTATGAAGCGTTTTCACAATCGCGTTAATATGCGATATTTACAGGGCCTTTCGCATCTGCGGGAAATTGGCGCTAAGCGGGTCACGATGCAGCCCGGCGGCTTCGAGGAATTGTTTTCTGAACTCGAGACTTCCGTTCGCTGTGAAAAGATAGAAAGTCGCCTTGAAGTTCTAATCAAACTGCGTCGTGACTGGACCGGCGCCAGGGAGCGAATGTGTTAGACTCGCGCGAGAAAAAAATCATCCAAATCTTGTGGAACCGGGGCAGGCTAAGTCGCTGGGAGCTTCACCGGCAATCGGGACAGACTCCGAATGGCGTGGGCAATGTAGTCAGCAGCCTGCTGGATAAGGGGCTGCTCCGTGAATGCCGCGCAGAGCCTTCCAGCGGCGGTCGGCCCCGAATTCCGCTGGAACTCGATCCGCAGCGGCGGCACGTCGTGGGCGTTCTGATCGCACAACGCGCAGTCGAAGTTTGCCGCCTCAACCTCAACGGAAACCTGATCGGCAGAGAGGTTCGCCGCGAGGTGCCTCGGTCGCAGCACATGATCGCGACAGCCGCTCGCCTTCTTGAAAAGATCGTGGACGACCAGACGCTGGGGATAGGTCTGGGCGCTGCGGGATTGATTGACGCCGAAGCCCACGCGATTCTGATGAGTTCCGCGATTCCGGATCAGCGGGCCATTTCTCTCCAACCCATCTACGAGGCGGCCGCTCAGTGCCCCCTCGTCCTTGCCAATGATATGCAGGCACTGGCGATCCGTTGGATGCTGACTCACCGCGCGGAGATCACTCAAGACGTGCTGCTGGTGGGATTTGTCGACGGCTCCATGGGCGCGTCCATGCTGATCGAAGGCCGCCCTAATCGAGGTTGTGTGATGGCGTGCAATGAGCTTGGCCATACGCGGCTGCCTGTTGAAACCGATCGCTGCTATTGCGGACAAATCGGTTGTCTGGAAGTCATCTGCTCGACCGGCTTCCTGAGGCGAAATGGTTTGCCGAAGGAAATGACGTTGCAATCAGTGTTGACCATGGATGAACGTATCCCCGCGCTTGAAAAGCTGCTGGAACTGCTCGCCACGGGAATCGCCAACAGCGTGAACTTTGTCCGCCCGCATCGGCTGGTGCTGGTCAGTAATCTCCTTCGGCATGACACGTTCAGCGTACCGCTGGTGCGGCAAATCCGCGGAATGCTGCTGTCGGAGTTGGCGGACCGGGTTCGAATCGATCTATGGGATCAGCCGGCATTTCAGTCGGCGGAGACGGCGGGTTGGGCCGCCCTTGCAAATCTATATACCGATGCATGGGAGCCGACGACAATGAAAACCGTGCGAGACGAAGAAAAAGCGGCGGCCGAGATTTGATTTCCTCTCGAAACAGTGAGCAGATTCGACAGTTCAATAAAAAAAAACGGGGACGGCAGGAAATGATTTCCCACCGCCGCCCGTAAAGGCGAAAGAATATCTTTGTCATTCGCTGGAGGCCGATGCCGATCAGGCCTTTCGACGGCGTCGAGCCAGCATCATTATGCCAGCGACCGCGCCCAGCCCAAGCGATGCTGGTTCGGGGACGACGCCTTGAATATTGTCGATATAGAATGTTTCAGCGGCGCCCGAGTTGCTGTCCACGATATTGAATCCGCCGACCGCCCATCCCTCTGCAAGCAAAGCGGAATAGCTGATCGGAAGTCCCGTGTCAGGGTCGTTTCCAATCAGAGGGACGCTTATAGTAGTTGTTCCGGGAGCCAGATCGATATTGGCCCAGTCGGAGGTTGGGGCGAGGAATTGATCTCCATATTCGCCCTCGCCAGCATTGAAAATAAACAGGCCCAAGCCAAGGTCGGAATACGTGCCGGTGAATGCGGGATCGGCCGCCGAAATGGTCACATCCGCCGTGAACGCCGCCAGGTTCGGATTGCTCAAAGCAGCCGGCAGATCGGTCTGCGTATAGCTACCGTTGTATCCACCGGTCGCCGTGGTTAGCTTCAGCGACCCCACTCCATTGGTCGCTCCGATAACGCTCGAAGACCGAATAAGCCCATTGTTCACGAACCCATCTTCCGAGTTGGGTGAATCGGTCGGTTCAAACGAATACAACAATTGGGCGTGAGCCGAAGCCACGCCAAGAGAAATGACGGCTATAGCAGCCGCCGACAATATAGACTTCCGCATTTTTTACCTCCAAAAAAGAGAATCGAGCGACATTCGCGAAGCGTGCGACGGATATACCCATTTGTATCCCGTCATTGTTTTTAACAGGTATGTTCCAGAATACCACCAAAAACTGGGTGAAGGATTCCGGAACTCAGTTCTCACAACCTTTCTGTTCTCATTTACTTAAGTGCTTCCTCTTATCAGACGTATATCCATAGTTGCGTAACTAGCACTACCCGATTAACCGGGAGGGTTTATGCAGACATCCATAACCATGAAAGTTCCCACGGCTCGTGTTTCTACGTGCCCATCAACGCAGAGGGCGTTGAGAGTTGAGTTAGTCAGGTGGCGGAAGCGCATGTGAGAGATGAAATAATCTTCACCCGAGATTCCAGTTATGCTCGATTGGCCCAATATATCGATGTTAAACTTCTTCTGCTGGGCCAAGGAAAGAGACGCGGATATGTAATTCTGAACAGCCTCACCGGGGAGCGCCGGGCGATTGTAATTATACGAACCGCCCGTCGCGGTCCCGAGAAACAAATAGGACCCGAGTTCCAGAGCGTTGCAATCTATCGCGGTAGCTTGTTCATAAGCGACATTCCCTGGGCCCCAGTCGGTAACCTGCGGCGCGTCCCATATAAGGAAAGCCGTGCTGGGCCTAATATTTGAAATCCTCCGCGGTAACACATATTGGGGCTGGATCGCTCCTCCGCCCTGCAGCGATTCAGGTTCCCAATTATCCGGGAAAACCCGGGGGTTGCATGTGTAGTGATTGATATACCGTCCATAAATCGCGTCGATGGTGTCCACATCTTTGAAAATTGGCGACAAATTGTGAACGAGCCGATCTGAACCCAGAATGCTCGCTTGAATTTGCTGGGAAAGGGTGAAATCCCAATACCAACTGAACTCCGCGCTGGAAGGGGCCGGAGCGTTAGCCAGCCATGGCGTTGTGCCTGTCGGGTCGTATCTGATATCACCATACGGTAGGAAACCGTTGTTTTCCGCTACGTAAATACCCATCGCTTGCCCCATCTGCCTGAGACGGGATTCGCAGTCGATAAGGTTCGCCTGTTGCTTTGCCTTGTTCAGCGCGGGGAGCAGGACACTTATCAGCAGGGCGATGATTCCGATTACAACGAGCAGTTCTACAAGGGTGAACGCGCTCCGACGACGATCAGCGCTCGCAAGATCTACATCGGTTACTGAAACCGAAAAAGCTGGCCTCACATCGCTCGTCCTTAAGATGAGGGGATTAGTTGCGTTTGCCAGTTTCACGACATGCTCGACATTTCCCGCGACAGTTCTCATAGCGACACCTACTTTTTATCATGCGAAATAATAAATGAAAGAAAAAAATCGAAATAATTTCTGTTTTGTTATGGTTCAACTTCCTCAGGGATGTCCGTTCCGCCGTTCGGACAATGGATGTCCTCCAGTTCCCCTTCTTTTCGCAAGTCCCCGGATTGCAACCATTTAGCATCGCCGGGCCTCTTCAGTTCCCGGCCATATCTGTTTGCCTCCGGGCTTCGCCCGTGAGCGACAACGAAATCGTGAAATTGGGGTGTGAATCTTTCCATATAGCCGACGAATTTCTGCCCATTGCACTTGAATACATAGGCGTTCACAGCTTGTCGCCCGTTATGGTCAAAAGGAGGTATGTTGGTTGAACTGGCTGCGAAGAAGGTTTTGCCATCGTCATCGGTGAAATATGACTCGGGTGGCCCATCAGGATATTTGTGCCGCCCCGCCATCACCTGCAGGACGATCAAACCAATTGCCAGGACGGCCACCGTACAGCCGCCGCCGATTGCGACATTCGGATGCTGATTGAGCCATTCGCGCGCGCCGATCATAAATTCTCCTTTCAAATGCCTATTTGAAAATATCTCGATGCATATCGATCTTTAAAATCATTCGCATTGCTTATCCTTTGATGCCCGTAGTCGTGATCCCGGCGATAAACGTTTTCTGAGCCAGGAAAAACAGGCCAATCACTGGAAGAATCACCAGCACGCTCGCGGCCATCAGCAGATGCCATGGCGTACCGCCCATCTGGCTCTGGAAATTCTGGAGGCCAAGCGCCAGCGTGAACTGCTCGGGTCTTTGCAAGTAAACCAAAGGCGCCAGGAAATCGTTCCAGACAGCCATGAACGAAAAGAGCGCCACCACCGCCAGGGCGGGCCGCGCCAGGGGGAGCACCACGAGGAAAAGGATTCCGATTTCACCGCAGCCGTCGATGCGCGCCGCTTCGGAAAGCTCTTTGGGGATGGTCATGAAGAATTGCCGGAGCAGGAAAATGCTGAACGCGGACCCGAACCAGGCCGGCACCCAGAGCGGCTTGAATGTGCCGAGCCAGGCAATTCCCGTCACGCTGCCCAGCCAGCGGAAAATGCTGAACAGCGGCACCATGGTGACGGGAAACGGAATCATCATCGTCGCCAGCATGATGCCAAACAAAGCGCCGCGACCGCGAAACGGAATCTTGGCAAAACCGTACGCGACCACGGCGCTGGAGAGCGTCGTCCCCGCTACCGTCAGCAGGGCCACAATCGTTGAATTGCGCGTCCAGAGCAGAAAGCTCGTTTTTTCGCCGCTGATGACGTCCCAGTAATTACGCGGAACAACCGGTTTAGGAAGAATCTGTGGGGGATAAAGAATCGAATTCTCCGCGGTTTTGAGGCTTGTCGATACCATCCACGCGAACGGGACGACCGCAAGCAGGCAGGTTGAGATCAGAACAAAGTGAGTGAACAGTTTGAACGAGGGCCGCGTTCGCCGGCCGCTGGTCGCGCCATGCGCGATGACGTCCAGTCTTGCGATAGGCGCCTCGTCTGGCGCAACTATCACACGTCTTTCAATTTGCCGGGTCAAAGGCACGATATTTCCTTTTTTCCACACACGTCACCTGTCCTGATAATGCACCCATCGCCTGCTGCTCCAGAAAGCGATGCCCGTGAGTGCCAGCACGACAAGCAATTGCAGCCAGGCCATGGCGCTGCAATATCCCATCTTCAAGTAGCCGAACGCGTTGTCATACATGTATTCGGTATAGAGGTAGGTTGCCCGTCCCGGTCCGCCCTGGGTCATGATGAATGGAAGAACGAAAACCTGGAGCGTTCCAATGATGCCCATGATGAGGTTGAAAAAGATGACCGGCGAGATGGAAGGCAGCGTTACATGCCGCAGCGTCTGGAGCTTGCTTGCGCCGTCCAAATCCGCGGCCTCGAATAATTCGCTAGGCACATCCTGCAAACCCGCAAGAAAGATGATCACGGTATTGCCCACGCCCCAAAAGCTGATAATCACCAGGGACGGCAGCGCCCACCGCACATCCGTCAGCCAGCCCGGCGGGTCTTTCATCCCGAGCCCGCGCAGCACGAAATTCACCAGCCCCAGCTTGCTGTTAAAAAGCCAAAGCCAGAGCATTGCCGATGCCACCGCCGGAATTAAAGAAGGCAGAAAGATCAAAGTTCGGTAGATCGCCTGCCCCCGAATCCTGACGTTCAAAAACAGTGCCAGCGCGAGCGCGATGAACAGCCCGGCCGGAAGGGCCAGAATCGCATAAATGAATGTGTTGTAGTTTGCCGTCCAGAAAATTGAATCGTGCATCAACCCGCGATAATTGGCTAGGCCGACGAAGACCGGCTTTTGAATGAGCGGATAGTTGCAAAAGCTGTAATACAGCGACAGGGAGATCGGGAGCAGGGTAAAGGCGCTGAAGCCGATCAGCCAGGGAGAAATAAATCCCAGGCCTTTGAAGAGGTTTTTCGTCTCAGATCGCAACGCGGGTCTCCTGTTTCATGGCTTGTGCGCTCGGCGGTGTTTTAATAGGCGGTCGAGCCCCGAGCCCGTTGCTGCCGCGCAAATTCATCGTATTGCGCCTGCAATCTTACCTGTAATTCCGCAAGCCCCTGCTGCGGTGTGATCTGAAGCAGCGAAACCCGCTGACTCAGGGAGTTCAGGTCGTCCACCACTTCAGGCATGATCGGGATCTGCGGAACCGTTTGCGCATGAGGGCTGCGCGCCAAACGCTCGAAAACACGAATGTACGGGTTCGGATGATTGTTCAGGAAATCATCGCTTACCTTGGCAAGGGGCGAGTTTTTGCAATGCAGCTTGTTGAGCTTTTCCATGACGTCCTGCCGATTGACGTATGCGATGAATTCGAACGCCTCCTTCTTGTGTTTGGAGTCCCGCGGAATCGCCAGCACATCGAAGCCGCAATAGGCAACGTCCTTCAGCCCGGGCACAGCCGTCGGAAAAGGCGCAACGGCCCATTCATAGTTCCGCAGACGCTCCGCCGGCGATTTTTTCATCTCCACATCCTTCGTCCACAATACCGTGGACATCGATGGTTTGCGGTTGTAAATGAAGTTCGCCAGGAAAGGTCCCTGCATCTCCATCGCCACTGTACCGGCAAGGAATGCATTCTGCGGGGAATCGAAATTACCGACCCCGTTGCGGAAATCGCTCATCGCGTCTTTCCCAAGCCAGGAAGCATAGCTCTGAATCCATTCGTATGACTTCACCACTGGCGGCGAGGTCAGGGTGAACCGCCGGGTTTGCGCGTCCCAAAAACTGCCGCCGAACCAATAGCACGTATAGTTGACGTACCAGTTCGGTTCCATCGGCAGAAAACCTGCACGAATCACCCGGCCGCCCGGTTCGCGAGTCGTCAGTACGCGGGCATACGCATCCAGTTCATCGATGGTTTGCGGCGCTCGATCGGGATCGAGGCCGGCAGCGCGCAGTGCGGCCGCGTTCTCATGGAAGATGCGCGTGTTGTAATGCAATGCAACAACCGTCGGGGTGCTGATCAGCGCCCAGAGATGGCCGTTGTAATTGCATCCATTCCAATAAACCGGTTTGTAATAGGAGGCGGTAATCCCACGTTCACGTGCCATGTCCTCGAGCGGTTCAAGCGCTCCCATCGAGGCGAACTGGACGAGATTCACATCAAAGAGACCCGCGATATCTGGCGGCACCCCGCCAGCCGTCGCGACCAGCGTCTTCTGATTGATCGTGCTGGAAGAAACATAACGAACATAAATGCCCTTTTGAGCCCCCACGGTATTATTAAAATCATCCACGATGACGCGCATCTGCGCTTCTTCGTTTCCGGTCCATTTTTCCCAGTAATCAATCACCACACGGTCTTTGGGAAGGGACTCATTGGCGCGCGGGCCAAACGCCAAAAGGCCTGCCGTGGCGACGACAATCAGCAGGATAAATGACCACTTAATCGCCTTCATGATAATATCTCAAAGCGGTTTTCTACTGCCAGATCATCCGCGGCCATAAGCATCATCCTACCATATTGAGCCTGAAATATCGTCAAAATTTACTAATACTGATTGCAAAGGACACGGGAGGCCGGTTATCATCAATGTGAAGGGATAATACCGGGCAGCCACTTATTATCATATGAAGCAAAAACTAATTCTCTTCTTCGTTGCCCTGTCAGTCGGTCTATTGCCTGCCTTTTCGGCGCTGGCAAAGCCCAATCGAGTCGTGGTGGGTTACTCGGCCACCTGGCGCGATCTGGATTCGCCCCCCGAATGTTATAATTACGATGCGGTCACCTTCCTCGCCCGGTCGTTCCTCGCCCCGCATCTCGATGGCGCCGTCGAAACACCGGATGGCTACTTCAATAAAACCATGGAGTCGCTCGCCCGTGAACATGGCGTTAAGCTCCTGATGTCACTCGGCGGCGAAGCATCCAACGCGAATAACTGGCTCTCGATCGCCCGGAATCCGAAGTATTTCAAAAATTTCTGCGACAACCTCGATAAGCTTCTGGCGGATCACGGTTACGGCGGCATCGACATCGACTGGGAACCCTCCGCGACCACTGCCGAAGACGGGCTCGCCTACACTTCCTTCCTGAAAAACCTTCGCGCCCGATTTCCCGGCCGAATCATCACCACCGCGCTCGGCGCCAGTGAGTATTGGATCGGCCACTTCTCCTGGAATGACGTGACCGACAACGTCGATTACGTGAACGTGATGACCTATGACTACAGCGGCGGCTGGGGCGGCCGCGCCGACTATTGCTCCAATCTCTTCCCAGCCGGCGCTTATGCTCCGCAGCCCACGTTGTCGGTTGCCGAAGGGATGACGAATCTCATCGACAATCACAAAGTCCCTCCCGCGAAGCTGCTGATGGGCATCACGTTTTGGCCAAGCCGGTTCAGCGTCGATCATATCGGCGATCCGTTTCCCGTGAACGGGCCGGGATACAGCATGGATATCACGTTTGCGGACACGATGTCTCTTCTGCGCACCGGCAAATACGCCGACTTCTGGGACGAAAAGGCGGCGATGCCTTATCTTCAGCGCAAAGCCGGCGGCAGCGTGGTCGTCTATGAGAATCCCAAATCCATCCGCCGAAAGTGCGACTACGCGGCAAAACTGGGCTGCGCCGGCGTGATGATCTGGCACCTTGGCGCGGATCTTCATGGAGACCAGGCGCCGCTGATGGACGCTGTCGCTGAATCCTGCGGCGTCGCTAAACAGATCTTTCCGCGGAAAATTATCGAGCAGCAAATCTCCGATCGGGAAAATCAAATTCAGCAATTGAGATCAAAGCAAAAACAGCCGGACGTTTCGCGCGATGACGAAACACAATCCCAATTGTCCGCGTTGCCTTTGGACCAATTGAAAGGCCTGCTGGCGCGCGTCGAGACAGATTGGGGATTCCTGCAGGACCAAGCCTGGCAGGAAGACGCCCCGCAACACCGGATCAAATAATTCGCATGGACCGAGTCATCCCAAAACCGACGTCGGTCCAGCCGAAAAGCGGTGTCTTTACCATCTCACCGGACACCGTTATCTCCGTCGACCGGCGAACATACGATAGTGCGCAACTTCTCCTCGAAATGCTCGCGCCGGCTTTGGGCCGAAGGCTTCCTATCGTCGAGGCGTTCCCGGAATCGAACTGCATTGCCTTGAAAATCGATCCATCGCTTTCACAACTTGGCGAGGAGGGGTATCGAGCCGTTATCACGCCCGGGCGGGCGGAGCTGATTTCGCAAACTAGCGGCGGGCTGTTCTGGGGGCTGCAAACGCTTCGGCAACTTCTTCCCACACAAATCTTTTCGCCAGCCCCGGTCCGTGACGCACGCTGGGAAATTCCCTGCGGGATCATTGAGGACCATCCCCGCTTCAACTGGCGCGGAATGATGCTTGACTGCTCACGCCATTTCATGCCAATCGAATTTATCTACAAATGGATCGACCTGCTGGCCATTCACAAGCTGAACATCTTTCACTGGCATTTGACGGACGACCAGGGCTGGCGGATCGAGATCAAGAGATATCCAAAGCTCACCGAAATCGGAGCGTGGCGAAATGAAACGCTGATCGGCCATGCGCTCTCGAAGGAGCCGCATACCTACGACGGCGTGCGTCACGGCGGCTATTACACGCAGGATCAGATCAGAAGCGTCGTGAAATATGCGGCCGCGCGGAATATAACAGTCGTTCCGGAAATCGAACTGCCCGGCCACTCGCAGGCGGCCATCGCGGCATATCCCAATTTGGGAAACACCGGCCGGCAAATTGACGTATGGAATTCATGGGGAATCAATCCGAACATTCTGAATGTAGAGGAATCGACCATTTCGTTCTATCAGGATGTTCTGAGCGAAGTGATGGAACTATTCCCATCCCCCTTCATCCATATCGGCGGCGACGAGGCGATGAAGGATCAGTGGAAGGCCAGCGACCGGGCGCAAGCCCGCATAGCTGAACTGGGACTCAAAGACGAGCATGAGCTGCAAAGCTGGTTCATTCGCCGGATCGATGAATTCCTCACCAGCCACGGGCGAAAGCTGGTCGGTTGGGACGAGATTCTTGAGGGCGGACTGGCTCCCGGCGCAATGGTCATGAGTTGGCGCGGCGAGGAAGGCGGGATCGCCGCCGCCAATATGGGCAGCGACGTCGTAATGACACCGTCCAAGTGGGTTTATTTCGATCACTACCAGTCGGAAAATCCGGACGAGGAACCACTGGCGATCGGTGGCTTCACCTCTATCGAACAGGTCTACGGATATGAGCCGGTGCCTGCCGCGCTTGATGAGAAAGCGGCCGCGCATGTTCGGGGCGCGCAAGGCCAATTGTGGACGGAATATGTGCCGGATCCATCCCACGCCGAGTACATGGTGTACCCGCGCGCTTGCGCACTGGCGGAAGTCGTTTGGTCTGGACGGCAAACGCGG
>Ga0182015_10003293_pt1 | contig 18265 bp, 19 predicted proteins | sample 712P3MmetaG_FD_120478 | JGI IMG/M metagenome (GOLD analysis project Ga0182015, IMG submission 120478) | Permafrost microbial communities from Stordalen Mire, Sweden - 712P3M metaG | ecosystem: Environmental > Terrestrial > Soil > Wetlands > Permafrost | place: Sweden: Stordalen | collected...
GTATTCCATCAGGGCCCGCGACTTCGCGTCGCACACAAAGGCCGGATGTATGGCAGCAATCTATTCCTGTGAACCAAAACCAAAAGAATCGCTTGTACAAAGGGGGCGTCCATGTATGCCACTTGTGTTGATAACTTAGAGATTGAGGCGTCGGCTGTCCGGAAGCGGTTCGGTTTCAGCCGACGTTGTCGGCGACGCGGGATCGTCTAATGGCGAGTAACCAGCGGGGCGTTCGCTGGCGAGTGGAGAAGGATGCCGATGCGAGGGCGCTCGAGCCAGAGATCGCGGAAGGCGAGTCGAAGTCACGCCTATGACTCGCCGTCGGAGGGCGAGGGCGGAAAGCCCGAACGTCCCCATCCATCGGAGAAGTCGCGGCCGCCTATTTGCTATTCGCGTAGGCCTGGATCAGATCGAAAAGATAATCGCGCTCATCGTAGAGTCCCTCGACCGACTTGCGCTCATTGAGCCCGTGAACCCCATTGCCATCGGGATCGGAGAACCGTCCGGGCACGCCATACGTGGGAATTCCTGCCGCGTTGAGGAAGCGGCCGTCGGTGGCGCCCGTGGTCATCGCCGGCAGCATCGGAACCCCCGGGAAATGCTTTTGCGCAAGCGTCTTCGCTGTGCCATACACCAGCGGAGTCAGTGGCGGTGGGGGTGGTGTCGGGCTGATCTCGCCGGTCGGGGCAATGGTCAGCGACGGGTCGGCGGCGGCCTTGACCAGCTGGGCGAGGACATTGTCGATGGTATCGCCGGGAAACATCCGGCAATTGATATTCGCGCCCGCACGCTGTGCCAGCGCATTATTGGCATGCCCACCATCCAGTCGCGTCGCAACGCAGGTAGTTCGCAGCATCGAGTGGTAGGTCGGATCCTTGGAAACAATGGCGCTGGCTTCAAGGTCGGCAGGATTGGCTATCAGCCGCGTCATCGCAGCGCCGACCTCACCCCCGGTCATTTTCGCGGTCTCCGCAAAATAGGCACGCGTCGTGTCGCTGAATTGCACGGGAAACTCGTATTGGCCGATACGAACCAGCGCCGCAGCAAGGCTGTAAATGGCGTTATCCGGGCGCGGCCGACTGCTGTGGCCACCGGGGTTGGTGGCCTCGATGCGGAAATCCTGATAGACCTTCTCGCCGGCCTGGATACCGAGTGAAAGCCGCTTGCCGCTGGCATCGCGCAGGCCGACGCTGCCTTCGTTCAGGGCGAACTGGGCGTCGATCCAATCCTTGTGTTCGGTCACCAGCCAGTCGGCGCCGTTGAAGGCCCCTCCGGTCTCCTCGCCACAGGTCAGGGCCAGTTTCAATTGCCGCCGAAGCCTGGTACCCGCCTGCTTGAGACGAACAAATGTATCGGTGAAAATCGCAGCTTGCGCCTTGTCGTCGGACGAGCCGCGACCGTAGAAATAACCATTCTCTTCGACCAGCACGAACGGATCGCGCGCCCAGTCCTCGCGCTTCGCCTCCACGACATCAATGTGTGCGAGCAGCAGAATCGCCTTGGCCTTGGGGTCTGTCCCGGTCAGTGCTGCGACCAAGCCGCCTTCTTTGGGATGCTCGGCCACGCCGAACAATCGGATGTCGCCATCCTTGAATCCAGCCGCCTTCAGCCGCGCCGCCATGCGCTCCGCTGCCAGTGTGCAACTCCCGGCGGACAACGTCGTATTGGTCTCGACGAGCTCCTGGTATAGCGCCCGGAAGGCGGCCTGATCCGGCCGGATGTCGGCGATCACAGGTGCGACGTGGTTGGCGGCGAGCAGGGCCGCTGTCACTAAAAGGCGCAAATTATGATCTCCCATGCAGACACGGCAGACTACGTCCAATTCGCGACAACAAGCAAGGTCATTGACAGGTGCCGTCCTTGCCCGTGGGAGCGGTTGAGTCCGAAATCGGCACGACCGGATAAGTACGTGACTTTGGTCATGCTCTGCGGCCATCTCAAGACCTTCTCCATACAGCGCGTTCCGGAAAATGCTGACGGATTGCTGATCGTTGCGACGGCACACTGAAGGGCCGTGCCATTCTTTGCAAAGCGGACCGTCCCTGGCCCGCCAGCCCCTTACCTGGTGCTAAAGGACGGCAGCGAACGGCGTGGCCAAGAGGTAGAATTGCGAGCGGGGCTCTTGAAACGGACGCAGCGTACGGCGGGCTGCGCAATGGCACAAATCAATCTTCCGCGTCGCCGATTCATGCACCGGGTCGCAGGCGCCGCCCTGCCGGTGGTGTTCGTCGCGTCCGCAGTCCCGGCGCAACCGAGTTCACCAACCGAGACCGCGGAACCAACGCAAGCGGAGCGGTCCGAGATGTCGAGCCTCGCCCGCGCATTCATGGAGAGCTATTCCATGCCGGGGCTTTCGGTCGCGGTCGGTCGTGCGGGCGAGATCCTCTATGCGGATGCATTCGGATGGGCCGACCGGGAAAGGCCCGAGGGGCTATCCCCGGCGCACCTCTTCCGCATTGCCAGCGTGACCAAGCCGATCACCTCGGTCGCGGTGTTTTCACTCATCGAAGCGGGCCGGGTCCGCCTGACCGACAAGATCTTCGGGCCGGGTGCGATTACCGGCATCGACTACGGTGGCCCTCCTTATCATCCAGGGGTTGATCAGATCACCGTCGAGCACCTGCTAACTCATACCAGCGGTGGCTGGACCAATGATGCTGCCGATCCGATGTTCATGAACCGGGAGATGAATCAGGCGCAGTTGATCGAGTCGACCCTGCGCAACCGGCCATTGGATGAACCACCGGGCGGGCATTATGCCTATTCCAACTTCGGATATTGCGTTCTCGGACGGGTGATCGAAAAGCTCACCCGCCAGAATTATGCGAGCTACATCCGTGATTCGGTGCTCAAGCGCTGCGGCATCACCGATATGGCGATCGCCGGCAACACGCTTGGCCAGCGCCTTCCCGGGGAGGTCAAATATTACGACGATGAGCATGAGAGAGAGCCCTATGCCATGGATGTCGCCAGGATGGACTCCCATGGCGGATGGATTGCGCGCCCTCGAGACCTTGTGCATTTCCTGATGCATGTCAGCGGATTTGACACGCCGTCCAACATCCTCAATCCTCAATCGATCCGAGTCATGACGAGTGCTTCTGCTGCCAATCCCGGCTACGCCAAAGGCTGGGCGGTCAACAAATTCGATAATTGGTGGCATATCGGGAGCCTGCCCGGCACATCGACCATTGCGGTGCGCACACATGGCGGCTTGTGCTGGGCGGCGTTCGGCAATAGCAGGCGTTTAAACTCAGCCCTCAACAATGATCTCGATAATCTGATTTGGACGATGGTCCGCCGCGTCAAGACTTGGCATGCCTGAGTCCTGCGCCTGCCGAGCTGCAGGCCAACCCGTCACGAATGGGGTCGCGCGATTCGGAGGGGCGCCGCTTCGCGGTTCGGCGATGTCGCGCCAAGATTGGGGGCGAAGCAGGCGAACGGCCCGGCCCATGGAGGAAGCCAGGCGGACCATCCCTGGTCCTCAATCCCTTCCCTGCATCGTTGGAGTACCGCGCGGAAAACCCCGCGCGGTACCTTTACCGGTCAATTTGACGCGAACTTGACGAAGGCGACGTTGCGGGTATTGGCTTGGTATACGTCGGTCAACGTGTCGTTGTCGACGGTTGCGACGGCGTCGGCGATGGCTTTGTCGGCGCAGGCCTTGGCGTTCGCGAGCCGGGCTAGTTCCCGCTGATCGGCCACGCCGCATACCTGCGTCGCTGCGAAGCGTATCCGCTGGTACAGGACGGCAGCACCGGCCGGGCTACTGATGTCGAGGTCAGCGTACTTAACGTGAACCTGGGCGACATCGGCAGCGCGAGCGCCAATGCTGAGCGCAGCGACGAGGGTGGCGGCAAATACGGCCTGGAAGAGCGTCTTGGTGGTGGTGGACTTGTTCATGATTTTCTCCTGGTGAGCGGTGGGTGAATCTGCGGGATTCATACTGCGCGGGCAGGGGAGGGAGATCTGTCAACGGCATGACACAAGCGAAGAGGGGGGCGGCGGCGATGCTGGGAACGATGGGGACAAGTTGGGTCGGGGCGACGTCGCGGGCGCGGCGGTAGGCTTGACAATCCAACGCAAATAGTCTGTAATGTCTGTCATGACAGAACTTACAGACCTCCAAGATAGCACCCCGGTTGCGGTCAGGCAGTTTGTACTGGAATGGGGAAACCTGGGCGAACGCTGGGGAGTCAACCGATCGGTAAGCCAAATCCACGCACTGCTGTACGCATCGAAGCAACCGCTCGCGGCGGAAGATATTGCGGATACGCTTGGGATCGCGCGATCGAATGTCTCCAATTCCTTGAAGGAATTGCAGGCCTGGAACCTCATCCGACCCGTTCCGGTTCTTGGCGATCGGCGGACGTTCTACCAAGCTGAAACGGACCTTTGGACGCTCGTCACCCGGATTGCAGCAGGCCGCAAAGCGCGAGAACTGGATCCGGCGACGGCCGCACTGCGCCAGTGCGTCGAGATGTGCCGGGATGACAAGAACGTGGATCCGGTCGTGCAGCTGCGACTGCGAGAGATGCTCGATTTCGTCGAGCGTATCAGCCGATGGTACGACCAAATGATTGCACTGCCCCGAGCAACGATTGCGACACTTATTAAATTGGGCGGCGGAATTGCGCGTTTTCTCGATCGGGGCGGGAAGAAAAGTCGAGATTTGCTGTAATCGATTAGGAGACCCTTGTGAATCCGATCAATGCGCTATCTGTCGCCATCGCAGTCAGCCTCATGTTGAGCACCTTCATCATCGCGGTCATGGTAAGACCGCTGCGCGGGGTACTAAATGATCTCTGTCCCGCCCGGTTCGGCGCGAGCTTCTGGGTGTCATTCACAATCGTGATGCTGTATGTCACGCCCATGTTTTTCACGCTACTTTTTATGGGCACTATCCTGGTTCCTGACTTCGTCACCATTGTGAGAACGGCGCTGGCGGCGTCCCTGTTTGGAGCATTTTCGGCGCTTCTCGTGGTTGGTTATCAAATTTCACAGGCTCGACCGGCGTCCCGCTAACCAGTGAAACCATGTCGGCCATGCCACGTTGCCGCGCGGTGGAGAGGCTGCGGGAGCTATGGGAGTCCGGCGGCGGCCGGATGTCCGTGCAAGTTCTCCAAGAGTTCTACGTCAACGTGACCAGGAGACTCGCCACGCCGGTTGCGATTTCAACCGCACGCGAAGCCGTGAGCAGCTAGGGCGCTTGGGTTCGCGAGCCGACAACGGCGGGTACTGTGAAACGGGCAATCGACATCGCCGCGATGGCCCAGATTCAGTTCTGGGACGCGTTGATCGTTGCCTCCGCCGAGCAGGCCGACGCTACCCGTCTGTATAGTGACGATCTGAATACTGGCCAGGCAATCGCCGGAATCAAAATTGTCAATCCCTTGTCCGCCCCGTGAAGTAGCTCGCGCTTTGCAGACCGATCTCCCCCAAGCAGGCGGCGTGGCACGCGCGGCGGGCATCGTTGAGGGCGTCGTCAAGGCCACCAGGTGTCCCGTTTCTATTGAATTGACCGCTCAGAGATTGCGACTTCAATCCCGTTTTGGTCGCGATCATTACTGAAATTTGGGCTCGCATTACCGAAATTCAGTTGGAGCGAGAACGGGATAGGTCGCGCAAACAGGTGGCACCACGATTTGACATAATATACATTATGCGAAGTGTGCGTGTGATACCCAAATAGAAATGTCCGCTTTCCGCTAAGTAGAAATGTCCGCTTTGGCCCCAGTGGTCCACTCTCGGCTGATCGTCTTTACGGTCTGGGAGATTGGCCATGATCCGGATACCCAAGGTGACCATGACGATGCGCGAACTGGATCGGCTCAAGTGCATTCAAGGACTTATCGACGGACATCTCAAGCAGACCGCGGTTGCCGCGCGGCTGGGACTCACGACGCGCCAGGTGCGCCGACTGGTCCGCCAATATGAACAGCAAGGCCCAGTCGGGCTCATCTCGAAGCTGCGCAATCGACCCAGCAACCGGCGTCTGAAGTCCGCTGTCGCGGAACACGCGTTTGGGATTCTAAGGTCAACGTACGCGGATTTTGGACCTACATTGGCGGCCGAGAAGCTCAGAGAGCGCCACGGCGTGGATCTGGCGGTCGAGACCGTCAGATCCCTAATGGTCGCCGGCGGATTGTGGTTGCCACGGCGACTTCGGGCGCCAAAGATTCAGCAACCGCGGAGTCGCCGGGCTTGCCTTGGCGAACTGGTCCAGATCGACGGATGCGATCATCGGTGGTTTGAGGATCGAGCTCCGGCGTGCACGGCATTGGTCTACGTTGACGACGCCACAAGCCGATTGATGGTGGTGTTGTTCGTCGGCGCCGAGTCGACGTTTGCGTATTTTGAGGCGACTCATAAATATCTCGAGCGCTACGGGAAGCCACTGGCATTCTACAGCGACAAAGCGAGCGTGTTCCGGGTCAATAAGCAGTCGGCGGCGGCCGGCAAGGGCCATACGCAGTTCGGACGCGCGCTCTACGAGTTCAATATCGATGGGATGTGCGCCAACACGCCCGCCGCTAAAGGCCGCGTCGAGCGTGCTCACCAGACTCTTCAGGATCGACTGGTCAAGGAGCTCAGGCTACAGCGGATATCGACGGTCGATGCCGCCAACGAGTTCATGCCGACCTTCATTGATGATTACAACCGTCGCTTCGGCAAACTTGCGCGCGATCGGCACGACGCGCACAGAGCCGTCCGCAAGGACGAGGATCTGGACGCTATCTTTGCATGGCGGGAATACCGGAAGGTCACCGACAGCCTTACCTTGCGCTACGAGCGCAAGATGTACCTGCTCGAAGATACGCCGGACAACCGACGACATATCGGCAAATACATCGAAGTCTTTCAGTTTCCCGACGGGCGCATCGAAATCCGTGCAGCAGGGGTCTCACTGCCCTATTCCACTTACAACAAAGTGGGGACGATTGACCATGGCGACATCGTTGACAACAAGCGATTGAGTCAGGTCCTTCGCACCGCGCAGATCGTTCAATCTCAGCGTGACGATCGGATTGTTTGTCGACCATCGACCGCACACAGAGTGGACGGCACTCCTATTGCGAGAAACAAAATCGCAGGCGCCAAACGACAACGAGATCTCTCGGAAGATGATCTGCACGATGCGATCAAAAGCACCCATGCTTGGCCAAAGGCAGGAAAAAGAAGTAACGTGCTAGCAAGTCCCAAAGCGGACATTTCTACTTAGGAGGGAACCGGACATTTCAATCTAGGGGTAACAGTGCAGGCGATGTTACACTTGCCATACCTTGCCGTATTATGGGCGCTGAAAAGGCTGGCTCGCTTGAAATCTGGGGTGTCCGCCGGCTTTGGAGCCTGGCGGATATGATGAACTTCGTGCTGACTGGTTTTCTGGCGGCGATCAAGACGATAGATCAAGAAATCAATGTCGCCTTCGTGAGAAATATAGGAAAGCCTCAGATATCCAGTGTCGCGCTCACGGATGAGGATGAAAAACGGTTAACAGAAAACCTAAAATTCATCTCGCATACGTGCCGCAACATGTCTCTAAGTAGCGCCGAGCATCGCCTAGACAGGCTATGGACGGCGCTTCGTGTGGGCACGAATTACTCCACGCTATACACGGAACTTACTGTTCTCAAACAGAGCATCGAAGATGACATCCAGTTCGAGCGCTTCTACCACTACCCGAAGGAGCCATTCGCCGCGGTAATCAGAATGGAGGCGGACTGGGCCGCGACATTTGCCGCGTTCCCATCGAAAGATGTGAAGTTCGAGATCTCATCCGGGATCGATTGTTATGCACTTGGGCATCCAACGGCCGCCATATTCCATTTCATGCGCGCTGCCGAATTTGGCCTACGGGCGCTCGCGCGCGAACGTCGAATAAGATTGGGGAAAAACAAGCCGGTTGAATGGGGTACTTGGCAAGAAATCTTGCAAAAACTTGGCGTTGCTCAGAAAGAAATAGAAGGCTGGAAAGCGGGAGACAAGAAAGATGCTGCTCTGAGTTTCTACACAAGTGCGATCGCCGCCCTGCATTCCTTTAAAAACGAATACCGTAATATGGTTATGCACGTTCGCAGAGAATATGCGACCGAGGATGCGGGAAAGGCGCTGCGGCAGGTACGAGATTTTTTAAATGACCTGTCTAAAAAAGTTGGCGACAACACGCGCGGCAGTATCAAGAAATGGGTTTAGTGCCCGGTTTCTTAACCGTCGAAATATTCTTGAACGCCCTATCGAAATCGTCAGGGTTTTCAGACGCCTCAACCTTACGCGCCACCTCGACAAAGCGCGCGTGGCGCTCAGCGTCAGTGAGTTTGGCTCGTTTTGATTTCGGGACGCGCTTCGTTTTCATGAATCTATTTTACCATTTATGACAATTCCAGCCCAGATCGACGGGGCTCGGCGCGTTATAGAGCGATCAGTTTATGTCGCGGAGCAAATCCACGCGGGCAAGTTCGCTGAGAATCTATTGATTACCTTTAGCGATAGATTCGGCGAAATCAAGAAGGGATCGCAAATTGTATGCGCGGCTGGTCGCGTGACAGAAGCGGGCGAACTGGTCCGGGTTTACATCAGCGTGGACGATGGTGTCAGTTTTGATGTAAAGCTCGATTTGTTGGCGATAAGTCTCCGACCATTCCTTGAAACTCGCGGCGATTTGATCCTTAAGAAGCTGCTGGAAGGCTTCAAAATCTGTCGGCGCGATCTTGGCTAAGTAAATAGTCATGGTGGCCCCACCATCCGTCGCCGCTTACCCCATGAGGGTTTCGCTATGAGCCGTCTTATAGCTCAATCGCTTGCCCTTGAATCCCTCCAACGCGATTTCGGAGCGTTGCACGTCGGTGATCCCGAGCTTGGCGCGAGTGTTCTGCCGAAAATCGAATTCGGCCAAGTACCGGTTAAGGTGTTTGTTATTCATGTGCTGGTACACGCCGACCAAACCGCGCTTGAAGATCGAAAAGAAGCCTTCGAGAGTGTTGGTGTGAACATCGCCGCGTACCCATTCAAACTTGGAGTGATCGACAGACTCGTGATCCTTGACCATGAACCGATACGCTTGCGCGCCATCGGTCACGAGGCGGCTGTCCTCATGCAGATGCTTGACCAGGGCCGCGCGGACGTTGCGGTGATCCAGATACATGGAGCGGATATTTCCACCACGCTCGACCAGGGCGAACACCTGGGGCGCGGGCTTGGCATTCAAAGCGGTGCCAACGGGCTTGCAAGTCTTAGGGGACTTCGACAGATAGGTTTCATCGGCTTCGACAGTCTTGCCTTCGCCGCCGATCGGATCGGTGCTGCCATCCTTCATGCCCTCACGGATGCGATGCCCGAGGAACCACGCGGTTTTCATGCTGCAATCCAGCATCCGTTGAATCTGCCGGGTGCCAATGCCTTTCTTGCTGGCGCACATCAAATGGATGATTTGCAGCCACAGGTGCAGCCCAAGGTGGCTGTCCTCGAAGATGGTCCCCATGCGCGCGGTGAACGGCTTCTTGCAGCCGTAGCACTTGCACAAGCCCGGTCGGGTGGTCTTGCCGTTCAAGCGGCCGACGCGATCTCCGCTGCCGCAATGCGGGCAAACGGGACCGTTCGGCCAAAGGTGCGCTTCGACGTAAGCGAAGGCAGCGGCTTCGTTTTGGAATTGGGGGGCGTTCAATATGGAAGTGGCCATGACGATATCTCCTATGGCCTAAATTGTAGGCTAAGCGCGTAGGTATGTCAAGTGTAACATCGCCAGTGTGCGTGTAGGCTCAAAGTATAAATGTCGGGTTTCTCCAACGTGAAAATGTCGTGTTTCGCGGCAATGGGAGTCTACCGACATGGCGACCAGGACGCTTACGATGAGTCATACGGAGCTGGATCGGTTCAGCGTGATCACGCGAGTGCGCGAACGTCGGCTTACGCAGGTTGAAGCTGCCAGGATGCAGAACCTAGGCGTTCGGCAGGTTCAGCGACTATGCGTGGCGGTTGCCCAACAAGGCGCCGACGGTTTGGTGTGTCGCAAGCGAGGCCGACCCAGCAGCCGTCGCTTTCCGGATCAGTTCCGGCGAGCCATCGTTACTCTGATCAGCGCCCATTACTCTGACTTCGGGCCGACCCTGGCTTCCGAGAAGCTGCTCGAACGTCACAAGATCAAAGTCTCTAACGAGACCGTCCGGAAGCTGATGATTCAAGCTGGCATCTGGCAGACTCGAGCCCAGCGCAAGCCCAAGGTCCAGCAACCACGATTGCGCCGACCATGCTTTGGCGAACTGATCCAGATCGACGGATCTGACCACCGGTGGTTCGAGGATCGAGCAAAGCCATGCGTCTTACTGGTCTTTATCGACGATGCCACCGGGCAGCTGGTAGGCATGCATTTTTGCCATGCAGAGTCGACCTTCGAGTACATGAACGTCACCAAGCGCTATCTACTCGAGTACGGCAAGCCAGTCGCATTCTACAGCGACAAGCATGCCGTATTTCGCGTCAACAAGGCCGGCGGCACGCGCGGTGAAGACATCACGCAGTTCGGACGGGCGCTTCATGATCTCAACATCGAGAGCATTTGTGCCAACAGCCCGGCGGCCAAGGGTCGTGTCGAACGCGCCAATGGAACGCTGCAGGACCGTTTAGTTAAGGAGCTGCGGCTCGCCGGCATCTCATCGATCGCCGATGGGAACACCTTCCTGGAGTCCTTCAGACGCGATTACAACGCTCGTTTCGGGCGAACACCGGCGTCGGATCACGATGCACATCGCAAGCTCATCAAGGCGGAGCGTGTCCGGATCGACGACATCTTCAGCTGGCAGGAGTCTAGAGCCGTCACACGGTCGTTGACCTTGCAGTACGACAAGGTCGTCTACCTGATCAAGCCGGGCCCGGAGAACGACAAGATCGCCGGCCAACACGTGACCGTGTTCGACTATCCGGACGGGTGGTTTAAGATCCGATATGAAGTGCGCGAGCTGCCCTACTCCGTCTTTGATCGCCTGAGCCAGATTCGCCAAGCCGACATCGTCAACAACAAGCGCCTTGGCGCCACGCTGGCGATGGCGTTAGAGTCTCAACTTGAAAGCAATGAGCGGCGCAGTAAAAGTTGCCCATCGAGACCATTTCCAAGCGCCAGTAGCATGCAATAATTCGTCGATAATCACTCCAACCATTCGAGCGTAGCTCGCGATCTACCGGACAAGTGCGTGTGACTTCAAAATGGCTGTGCCTCGATTGTTCCAAGGATTTATTAGCCCCTGGGGCCGATTATCACTCGATAAAGAACGAGCTGTGGCGACAGATTGTCCCACGCTCTCAACGGCACGGCATGCTTTGTCATGGCTGCATTCAACGTAGACTCGGACGAGCACTCACGCCCGAGGACTTTTACCAGAGATCTGAGGCAGTCGATTCTGATGATCCCCTTCGCGGCCCAATGACTTTAGAAGACTATGGCATTTTGGATGATCTACGAGTTCCAAGCCTCACGCCCGTAGATTTGTACTTGATTGAGCAGGTGCGATCGGTGCCCAAGAAGATTAGGCAAGTTATCGTGGCTACACTTCAAGATCCCTCTGAGTCTATGCCCCAAGTAACGGATCTTTTCTACCTGGAGCGGCTCGAGTTTCTAATCGAAACGGGTGCGCTGGAAGTCGTGAAAGACGCTCCAGAGTTCCTAAATGTTCAAATCGTCAGCGCTAAAGCTAAATGACTCGATGCTGCATTCCGTCGCCGGGGCGCCGCCGCGCTGGTTTCCGGGAAACGCCGCAAGCAAAGCCAAATTCGCCAAGCCGATATCGTCAACAGCAAACGTTTGGGTTCCGTGCTCACGATGGCACGCGAGGCTCAACTCGCGAGCAACGAGCGCCGCAGCAAAACCTGCCCCTCGCGGCCGTTTCCGACTGCCAGCGCATGCAGTGAGGTCCTTTCCTGAACACCGTCGTCGGGACCCGAAGGGTCCGGCCAGTGCACATGTTGCACCAGTGTGCCATATGCACTATGATGCCGCATGCCCACAGTGGAACGGTTCAATCGCTGTTGCATCGAGATGTACTTCAAAGACCACGCGCCTCCGCACTTTCACATCGTCACGACAAGTAACGAACGTATATCTGTGGTTATCGAATCGCTCGAAGTATTGGCGGGCACGGCCGATTCACGCGATGTGACCGAGGCGCTCACTTGGGCCAAGACTAACCGCGATACGTTGCGTCGCCTGTGGCGGGAATACTCGGAGTGAAAGACTTATGAGGATCAATGAGGGCAAGGTGCGTCGAATCACGAGCGTGAAGAGCGCGGGAGATCGAGCTGTACGGCTACGCTTTGACAATGGCAAGACCTACACGGTCGATCTACGCGTGCTCGTGCGCCACTCAAGGGGTTTGAAGGCGTTGCGCGGGGCATCGCTCTTTGCGCGCGTCGCCCTTGGCGAAGGTGGCCACAGTATCGCCTGGCCCGGCGATCTCGATCTCGGTGCGGATACGCTCTGGGAACTGGCCCTTGAACAGAACGGCCGGACCGATGCGGTCGAGTTCATCCGCTGGCGCTGGCGTAACGGACTGAGCCTGACCAATGCAGCTGAGGCGCTCGGGCTCTCCCGGCGTCAGGTGGCTTACTACGCCAGTGGCGAGCACGAGGTTCCACGCACCGTACTCCTGGCCTGCAAGGGCTGGGAAGCCGAGCAACGCGCGGCCGCATAGGCCCGACAGAATCGAAATTAGGACTGGGCTCTGCATCAAATTCTTCGTCGGCCGCTCGAACGGGGGAGCTTCTGCCGCGGATGCGGCAGATCGCGCCAATCAACGCGGGAGAGCAGAGCAGAGGAAATAAGGCGCCCTCCTCTTCAACACGACATTTCCACTTTGGAGAGAACACGTCTTGTGTATGTTGGAGAGACAGGGGCGGAATTAGCCGCTATTCTCCATTCGCGTTTATCGCGCTAGAGGGCTATTGCCATGCTTAGAGCATTTTTTGACGAAAGCGGAACGCATGCGGAAGCGCCAGTTACCGCCATCGCTGGATTCATTGGAAAGGAATCCGAGTGGACCGCCGTAGAGGATCTCTGGCGACCGCTTTTAGCAGATGTGCAACATCTGGAGGTTAAGACCTTTCATGCGGCTCCCGCAATCGCCCAGGAAGGCGAATTTGGCCGCGTGGACAAACCAACTCGAAATTACCTGTTAACCCAGATTAGTAAGGCTTTGAGAGGCAGTGGGATCTTGGCGCTTTGCTCGGCGGTGCCTCAGGACGACTGGAATGCTGTGGTAACGGATCCAACGTTCCTCGCTCGGTTCCCCAGGCCGTTTGACCTCTGTTTTGACGATATTGTTCGTCAGATGACCAAGTGGTCAAGGGAGTACGCGAATCGTGAGTTGGTGGTGCCGATGTTTGCGTACCAACATGAGTATTACCCACGGATGGCTGATATCGGAAAAGCATATGGCGCAGAGGATTGGTATAAGCGAACCTTAGGTCCAATTTCATTTGGCTATACAGAACAGACAATTCCACTGCAGGGCGCGGATCTGTTGGTCCATGAAATGGCCATCGAAATTGCTGACCAGCGGAATGCGCCCGATCTTGGTACAAGGGAGTTGCTGACGAGAACCATTGGACTTGAAACGCCGCTAGGCCATTGGTTCGATCGGGGCGCGCTCAAAAACACCCTGGAGCGGTTTCGCGAAACCGGTGAAATCTACAAGGTCTAAGAAGGTGGCACACGTGTGCTGTGCTTGTGAGGCGCTTGGATTTCGCGGCATCGGATTACACCGCGATCAAGCCGCCCAGCTTATCCCAGGTACTTGCCCAAGACCTCTTGGATGCGCGACGAATTGGTCGGTTTGGTGATATAGCTGTCGCAGCCCGCGAGCGAACCGCGCACCCTGTCGAACGGCGAGGATTTGCTGGTGAGCATGACGACCGGCAACGCCTTGCGCGTCCGATTGCGCTTGATCGTCTTGCAAATGTGGTAACCGTCGGCTCCGGGCATGACCACATCGAGCAACACCAAGTCGATTTTTCTGGTTGCGATCAGATGCAGCGCGAGTTCGCCATTTTCCGCTACCTCAACCTCCGCGCCGTGATCGCTGAGGAGCCGCTGCAACTGCCGGCGGATCGTGGCGCTGTCATCCACGACGAGAATGCACCCGGAGAATCGTTGCGATGCGCGGGACGAGCCGTTGCCGTCGGCCGCCGCGCGCTCTTTGGCGAGATTGGCGTGTCGCCGCCTCAGAATGTCGATCTCGCCGAGAGCCCGCATGAAGTCGAGCGCCCTGAACGGCCGTTTCAGTTCCCGCTCCGCCGGACACGCGGCCGCTGTTGGCAGAGACGTTATGGCGAGACCGGACAGGTCCGTGCGAGCGCCCTTGATCGCCGTCCAGGCGCGCGCGGCAACGGGATCGTCCGCGTTGACCACAACGATGCCGGAACACGTGGCAGGTGGAATATTGGCGACGATCTCGTAGCGCAGGCCGCGCGTCCGCGCCACGGTGACAACGTTGCGGATCAGCCGTGTTTCGGCTTCCGGAATTCCAAGCAGGCCGATCGCGTCCACGCTAACGCGCTCCCGATGCGGCAGCGTTGCTGGATCCACCGGACTTCAGCGAATCGGCAATCCAGTCAATGCCGGCGATCACATCTTCGGCACACTGGAACCGATCCTCCGAATTCTTCGCAAGCAACCCGTCCACCAGAGGCTGCAGCAGCGCAGATTCGTGCGGCAGGCGCGGAATGGGGGCGCGCAGGTGCGCCTCCAGCATGGCGGACACCGTTGGGGCCGAGAATGGCAGCGTACTAGTCAGCATCTGATAGAGCAGGACGCCGGCGCTATACAGATCGGAGCGATGATCCGGCTGATCGTGCCGGATGGTTTCCGGACTGACATAGTAGAGGCTGCCGAGAATGGACCTGGCGGCGGTGAGGCGGGCGTCCGATTCTATATCCTTCGCGATGCCGAAATCCGTGATGACGAGCGAGTGGACGTCGCGCAGCAGCACATTCGCCGGCTTCAAATCGCGGTGCACGATGCCAATCGCATGGGCCGCGCCGAGCGCGAGCATGATCTGGCGCAGATAGCTCAGCGCCTGAGCGGCCGAAACTCCGTTGCGGATTCGCGCCTTGAGGTCGCCCGCTTGACAGTATTCCATCGCGATGAATGCGAAGTCGCTGCCGAACCCCCGCTCGAAAATGCGCACGATGTGCTTATGTTCGAGCCTTGCGATCACCTGATACTCCTGCATGAAGCGCTTGAGGGAGTTGGGGTCCGTATGTCCGTCGAGGCGCAAGAGCTTGAGCGCGATGAGCTGCGAGTCGCCGTCCCCCCGCGCGAGATACACCGCCGCCATGTTGCCGCGCGCGATCAGCTTTTGGATGCGATAGCCCGGCACCTCGGGGTGCACTTCGCTCTTTGCCGCCGGCGCTCCTACATCGGGCCGTCGCGGGGCCATAACCGGCGGTACCGGGGAGTCCGCTTTGATGGCTGTGGACGGCATGGGCAGCAGCGCCGTCTCGCCCGTCGACGGCGCTCCGCTGAGAACGCGCCTGACACAGCGCACGAAGGCATTTGAAGTGATCTCGTCCTTGCCGAGGAAGGCGCCCGCCCCTGCGCGCTTGGCTTCACGGCGTAGCTCATCGGTGGGTGCCCCCACCAGCATGATGACGGGCGGCGCCCGCTCGTTGCGGCGGATCTCGCGTAGCCATTCGAGTCCCTCCTGTCCGGGGACGTTCAGTTGCTGCTCGAGGATGATCAAATCGAATGTGCTCCAGTCGAAGTTGGCGCCCGGCCGTCCGAGCGCGAAATCATAGGGAGTGATGATGAGCTTGGACCACGCCCGCGCCACACAGTAGCGTAGAAAATCCCGGGCCTCGCCGCTCGGGTCGATGACCAGCACCTTGCGTGGCTCGGTTCCGGCCGGCTCGGCGGCGGTACCGGTCTTCGGTATCATGCGACCCTCACAAGCGCGGCTTGCGCGCGGGAAAACAAGGCCGCCAAATTGAGAACCGGCACGGGTCCCAAGTCTGTATGCTCGAAACAGGACGTGAACAGGGCGGCGTGGGCGATCAGTTCGTCGGGCAATTCGCGTGCTTGATCGTCAGACACCTCCACCTGTTCGGGTATTTTTCTGAAGATCAGGGCGCCAAGCTCCACGCCGTCGTCGGCCGCGGTATCGCTGGTGTACGCGACGATTCCCGCGACGCAGCTCATCGCGGCCAACGACGTGGTCCGATCGTCCGCGGCCTCGTGCGCGCCGCCCAGCAGTAGTCCCACGTCGATGACGGGCACCACGCGATCTTCCCATACGATGACCCCGGGCGCAGGCGCCGGCGCCAGCGGTACTTGGTGAATCTCCGGCTCGTCGGGCAATACATAAACCAGCTCGCGTGCGCCAACAGCGAAGTGCATCTTTCCGCGCATGGACAGCAGCCAGCCCGTGGCACTCATACGCAGTCCTCATCCATGCCCGGATCCAGTTCCGTGAGCATGTGGCTCCGTTCACTCCTCTCCACACCGGCGGGCTCCAGCGCTCCCGCCGACATGAACCGCGCCCAGGCGGCGCCCGTTCTGCGGCAAAGCACGCGCCGTCCGTGCAGCGTCAAGCCCTCGAGCGGCGAGTCGGGGGTGCGCATGCACGGCGGAACGCCGACCGATGCGAGTCCATCGCCCTCCAACGCCTCGACGGCGCCGCAGATCAGACCGAACGGACCGGCATCGCCGCCGTCGAGTATCGCGCAGATGCGGTGCTCGGGCCGTGGATCTTTCAGGATTGCAAGACTCTCATCGACGCAGTATACCGGGCAGCGTCCCGTTCGCAGATCGATGGTGCCGGCGCTGGCGCCGCCGCAATTCTGCGTATCGACGTCAAGGACCGGTTCGAGCGACTGCAGATCGCGCAGCGGCACGGCCAGCGTCAACCGTCCGACGCATAGCGATGCAAGCTGGGCCGCTTGCCGGATTGGCGCTGCATTTTGGCAGGCTCTCATGCGTTCGCCAGCAGATCGCGGGTGTGCTCGAGCACCATATCATCCGCGAATGGCTTGGTGATGTACGCATTCACGCCGGCCGACTCCGCCTGTTGCCGGTGTTTGACGGTGGAGCGCGAAGTGACCATGATGACCGGCACTTTCGCCAAGTGCGGCTTCGCGCGCACGTGCATCGTCAGCTCGATGCCGTTCATCCGCGGCATTTCGAGATCCACGAATAGAATGTCCGGCGAGGTATTTTCCAGCGTCTCTACCGCCTCCATCCCATCGCGCGCGGTCAGCACCTTGAAGCCCGAATCGCTGAGAAGTTGGGCGAGAGCGCGCCGGGCGCTCAACGAGTCGTCCACGACCAGTGCGAGCGGCAGCGTCGCCACTTCGCTCGTATGCGTGGTGCCGGTCATCGTCGTGCTGACATCGGCCAGCCCATGATCACGCAACAGTTCCGCCACGTCGATCACGGGCGTCACACTGCCGTCGCCGAGGATGGTGCCGCCGACGATGCCCCGCAGCTTCGGAATGTACGCGCCGAGATTCTTGACGACCAACTCGCGGCTCGCGACGATCGCTTCGACCAGCACCGCGACCAGCCCCGCGCTGCGCCGAACGATCAACACTGAGCGATATGCGGTGAGCTGCCCGGCGCGCCCCAGCGGTCCTGGCACGCCCAACACCGCGTCGAGCGCCTGGGCCGGATAGATCTGATCGGCGGCCTGAAACACCAACTCGCTGCCGAACTGCCGCAACTCGCCATCCTCGACGTGCACGATCTGCTCGAGACCGCGGCTCGTGAGCGCGATTGTCTGACCGCCCGCCTTTACCAGCAGCGCGTGGCTCGACAGCAGGGTCACCGGCAATCGGACATCGAAAATGCAGCCGCGGCCCGCATTCGATTTGATCGTGAGAGCGCCGCCCAACTCGGCTATCCGGCCGTACGCGGCGTCGAGCCCGACGCCGCGGCCCGACGTCTGGGTCGCCTGCGTGCGCGTGGTGAAGTTGGGCCGCAGAATCAGATTCTTGAGATCCTCTTCACTCGCCTCCTCTCCTGCGGCCAACAGGCCGCGGCGCTCGGCGGCGAGGCGGATTGCAGCGTAATCCAGTCCGGCGCCGTCGTCGCTGCAACGCACCAGGATGTTGCTGCCGTCACGAAGAAATTCGAGCGATACGCGGCCCTGCGGGTCCTTGCCCTGTGCATGGCGCACCTCGGGGGCTTCGATTCCGTGGTCAATGGCGTTGCGCAGCAGGTGCATGAGCGGATCGACGATCTGCCCCAGCACTTCGCTGTCCATTAGAGTCTCGCCGCCCGAGA
>Ga0182015_10003295_pt1 | contig 18263 bp, 11 predicted proteins | sample 712P3MmetaG_FD_120478 | JGI IMG/M metagenome (GOLD analysis project Ga0182015, IMG submission 120478) | Permafrost microbial communities from Stordalen Mire, Sweden - 712P3M metaG | ecosystem: Environmental > Terrestrial > Soil > Wetlands > Permafrost | place: Sweden: Stordalen | collected...
CTCATGATCGTACCAGCCTCCCCAGTCATCCCAGGTAATGATGATCGCGGTGTTTTTCCAATAGCCCGTACCGGCGTCGCAAGTCGTGCTGGTACCGATCGCATTGACAATGGAGGCAACCCACGAGGGACCACCACCGTCGGTGCCCCGCGCGTGGTCGGAATTGGGAGTAGTCGGAGTGACCCAACTCACGGACCGAAGTTGACAGGCGGTAATATCCGATAACACGTCGGACGGATTCAAGTCCTCGTTGGCGGTCCACTCCTGCCCCTCGCATTTCCCGCCATACCCTGACGATTGGCATATATGCGCTATGCCGGTCGGCGCATTAAGGATCCCGCCGGGGTCAGCCGCGTAATACTTCCAAGTGACGCCGGAGGGAAGGATGTCTGTCAGCGTTTGATGCTCCAGACAGGGATAAATCGTTTCAAACAAAACTCCGCTGGAATTGATCACCTCCAGGTTGGTGCCCAGTGCGGCGACGCAACCGGCCGGCTTTTGAGCCGGCAGCGGATTATCGGCGGCGAAAATGCCGGCGGCATCATCCGCCGAGGTGGGAGCCGAAGTTCCTCCGAAAAGGAAGTGATGAGCCTCAGTGCTCGGCCCCTGGTTGGTCTCAAACATATAGTTCGCCCATCCATACTGCCTAACCATGGTGAGGTAGGGATCCAGAATGCCGGTCGTATAGTCCACATACTCGAACTGTGCGTTCACCGGGCAAGGTTGCGCGCAGTTGTTGCTCGCCTGACCGTCCATGCGGCAAACCCCGGTCGTGGGACTTACATCGCACTCGTCGACATAGCCCGAATGGGCATGATTCATATCAAACGTGGAGATGATAGAGGCCGATATCGGCTGGGTCACCCCCGAGGTGCTTGCCTTATTCAGCCAATTACTGGTTTGGATATCGTATTGTTTCGACGACGGTGTGGTGCTGCAATCGCCAGCCGAGCCGTATGGCGGATGGCACAGGCCCTGGAAGAAGTTATCGGGTGTCCGGTTTTCCTGCACAATGAATACGATGTGCTGAAAACTGGTGATCTGTGCATGAGCGGAAGTCATCAGCCATAAGAGCGCAAGCAGTGGCCCCAGCGCCCGCATGCGCGTCTTGCTCTGCCCACGACACAAAGCACTTAACAGATTTGAAATGTGAACCTTTCCAAGATTGATTCGCCTCATAGGCATCCTTACATTTAGATAAACTTGCTTCGATCCCAAGCAGGAGGTCCGCGCTCTCAGCCCGGCGAATCTGTCGCTAACTTCCTTCCAAGCTTCCGTATCACCTAAGTTCGATGGGTCTGTTTGCATTTTGCCGGAGGCTGCGGCTAGCTCTCTACCGAATCATCTGATTCCCACGTTTCCGTATCACTAGCTCTTCGATGGTGTTCAAACTCTTCAGCGTCTCCGGGTTGATTTCTTGGTCATCCACCCGTGCGCCGAGCTGATCCTCTAGAAATGAAACCAGACGAAAAATGTCAAGAGAGTCGATCACTCCCATCTCCATGAGAGGTGAGTCATCGGTGAACGACGAAATCCCCTTGGGTTGGGCCAGGTTCTCGAGAATGAACTCGCGGATCTGCTCCTTCAGAGAGGTATTCGGGTTGGGAGTGGGCATGCGGGTGGGATCTGTTATGCACATTGCTAGTCAATCCTCCTCAGAGGAAAACGATCTGGACTTTAGTCAAACCGGACTTATGACGCATGACTGAAGCACCGTTAAAGCTGCTGGCGTACTTTTACTGTCCGGTACCGGTCAACTTGTTGGTAAATGGACTCAGGAAATCGGCTGCGGTAGTTCTGATAGTTCCCGTCTGAGTACCTGTGGCTGTGGGAGTAAACGTCACGGTTATGGCGCAGCTTCCATTGCCCAAAATACTTGTGCCGCAGGTATTAGTTTGCTTAAAGGGACCCTGGATCGCAATCGTCCCGATCGCGACGGCCGTCGAGGTGTTGTTCTTAACCGTGATCGTCAGGGGCTGGCTGGTGGTGCCGACGTTCTGCGCCGGAAAGGTTAGTCCCGTCGGCAGGAACGACAGCGCCGACGAAGTCCCGGTCAGGTTAATGACTTGCGGGCTGCCGGGCCCATTGGTCGTGATGTAAATGGCGCCGAAACTGCTTCCGGACCTAAGCGGGCTGAAGGTCACCGATACCGTGCACGGTGTTCCCTCCGTCAGGGGACCGATGCACGTGTTGGTTTGCCCGTAGGCCCCAGTGGCTTGAATCTGCGAGATGGTGATGGATGTGGTCCCCAGGTTCTGCAGGGTTACGAGCTTGGGCGGAGAGGTGTCGCCGACTACGGTTCCCGTGAAACTAAGTTTGGCTTCGGATTCCGCGAGTTCAGTGCCTTGTCCAGTCAGATTTACAGTCTGGGGGCTACTCGGATCGCTGTCGGTGATGACCAAGGTTCCGTTACTCGTGCCAGCGGCGCCGGGAGTGAACGTGACGTTGATGAGACAGTTGTCCAAGGCAATAACGTTGGATCCGCATGTGCTGGCGGCCTTGAAGTCTCCCGTGGTCGTGACTGAGCTTATGGTAATCGGCTGAGTCGTCGAGGGGTTGGTGAACTCAACCGCGTAAGGCTGGCTTGTCGTACCCACCGTCTGATATCCCACATTGACGGTTGAGGTTGGCGTCAGGCTGCAACTCCGCGGTGTCAGGATAAGGGGAGGCAAGGAGGTTTGCGTAAAGTCGAAGCTGTCGGTGGTATCGTTGGCCGTTTTATCGCGATCGCCGAGAGGTGCCAAACTGAAGCGTTCCTCGATGAAACGGAGGACGGAAGCGAACTCATACTGCGTATGCGAAATGTAGCCACTCCTCGCGTACGGCGAAATGATGAGCAACGGTATGCGGGGCCCCAGGGGAAACCGATCGCGGGCTGGTGGCGGTATATGGTCGTAAAAACCGCCAAAATCGTCCCAGGTGAGAAAGATCGCGGTGGAGTTCCAAAGCGTGGAATTCGACATGATCGCATTGATCTGTTCAACGGTCCAGTCTTCACCCGGGCAGAAGTCCTGGGGCGGATGCTCGCTCTGGATTCGGCCAGGTGACAGCCAGCTGACCGCCGGCAGATTTCCGGAGGCGACATCGCTTGCGAACGTGTCGTAATCGACCACGTTGGTATCCCACAGCGAGGTGTTGCGGAACTGAGTGAAGGAGTTGAGGGTCGAGTAGCTATAACCGTTCACGCCCTTAGGCGGCGCATAGTATTTCCAACTAACTCCGGCAGCCTGCAATTCGTCGGCCAGCGTTTTGTAACTGAAGCACGGATATACCTGATTGACGACGCCCTTTAGGTTCTCCTGCTCGACCGTTACCGTCTTGGGCGCGTCGCACCCCCAGTCGCCCTTAGAGGAAGTGTTAGGAGTCGTAAACGTTCCGTCCGAGTCATTGGCGACGGCGTAAAGATGGTTCGGAAATGTTCCGCTCGGCAGAGAGGAAAACATCATGTCCGCCAGCACGAAGTTCTGCGCGTACGCCCAGTAATTCGGAATGTCGCTTTGTTGAAGCTGGGACATTGGCAGGATCTGGCCTTGCACGTTTCCGAGACTCAGCAGATCGAAGGCATCCATTTTGCCGCCATCGATTGCGGTCACGGCGTCGAAGTACTGATGGCCCGGATCGCTCAAAGTCGCACCCGTCTGGTGTGTCAATGGCATGACCGTTCCGTTCGAGATTGGTCCGCTGGTCGCTCCGTATGCGCCTGGATAGGTGCCGAAGTAATTATCGAAGCTGCGGTTTTCTTTGATCAGGAAGACGATGTGTTGGATCTGACTCATGCCCGCGGGCAGTTTGGGCGTGGTTGTTTCAGACTTGCCTTCAGCTTCTTGCGAAAATGCTGGCATGCCGACTGAGCAAAGCATCAGCGCGAGACCAAGTCCGCACATCGCCTGCGCCACAAATCTGGACGGCTTCGAGTATTGAGAGCGGTTCCGCCTCATGATCCTGTTCATCACTGGCTCCTCATTGACCCTGGAAATATTTAATACCGTAAACGCTCTGTGCAAACTACAAGACCACTTTCGATTGGCCATCGGTTCCAACGTGGAAGACGACCTTTTCGCCGGAACACAGCCTCAGCCTGGAGTAAACTTTGACCAGGTTATTACGGCCCAACACGCGGGCGCCTACAAGCCGTCATTAAGTCAGATGTGGTTTTCGGATCGCGTTTTATGGGAGGCGCGCCGCACCGGGTTGCTCTACTTCTGGCATTCGGTGCGTTGTGAGGAGTCTATAAACCCTCTATCCTGCTATTGCTTCAAGGTCACCATCTGCATGATCCAGGTCTGTGATCCGTAGGCTCCCAGACTCGCGGTTGCGCTGTAACTTCCCGTCGCTGATACAACCTCATCCTCAGCAATGTCACCATCCGCCGTGATTACCTCCGCCTTAAACGACGTCCCTGCCGTGCTGAAGGCCCCGTTCGTGATCCCCGCTCCAAGGATCAGTTCGTTCGCGGACGTCGTAGTCGCCGAGCCGCTGCTCACCGTCGCGTTACTCCCGCTCGTCCCGCTCGCTCCCGCCGTTACATCCAGCGGCGCCGTCGTGTTCAGCCCTTTGTATTCCAGAATTCGAACGTCCGGAGAGGCCGCCGCCTTGCTGAACGTCACCGTGACACTATTGCTCGCGGCCAAAATGTTCTTGGCATAGTAGATGGATTGGGTCAGTGCAGTCCCTGTGAGCGGCCCGGCTGCCAGAGCGTAGCTGTTTCCCACACTGTCCGTCACCGATTGCACCGTCGCACTGGTATCGTTCCAACCCACCACCACCAGGTTCAGATCGCCCGCCGTTTGCGCTTGTGGATAGCTCACCAAGACGCTGGTCTGCGACGACTGCGGCGTAGCGCTCGCCACTTGCACAAAACCAATACCCATGGTTGCAGTGTAGGTAAATCCGTTGGTTAGAGTGCCGCTGCCGCCGCTGTCGCTCACCACCACATTCACCGCACCTGCGGCGTGGGCCGGAGTCGTTGCCGTGATCGACGTGCTGCTGACCACCGTCACATTGGTGGCCGCCGTACCCCCAAACGTCACCGTCGCGCCCGACTGGAACCCCGTGCCCGTAATCGTCACCGCTGTCCCACCGGTGGCTGGTCCCGAGCTCGACGCAATCGAACTCACCGTCGGCGCCGCATTCCCGTTCACAGTTTGAGTGAGCACTGGCGAGGTGCTGGTTATATACGTCGCGTTTCCGCCGTAAACGGCGGTGATTGAATGCACAGCCTTGGTAAGTGTCGAAGTTGTGTAGGTAGCAACTCCCGATCCATTCAGCACACTGCTCCCAAGCGTGGCTCCGCCGTTCTTAAATGTCACCGAGCCCGATGGCGTCCCCCCTCCCGATGACGTCACGGTAGCGGTGAAGGTCACCGCTTGACCATAAGTCGAAGGATTCAGGCTTGAGTTCAGTGCCACCGCCGTTGGTAGCTTCACCCCTTGCGAAATCGACTCTTGACTGCCCCCACAATTTACATCTCCCGAATAAGTAGCGGTTATCGTCTGCCAGCCGATTGGAAGACTGGAAGTCGAGTAAGAGGCGGTGCCTGACGAGCTCAGCGTGACCGTCCCCATGACCGTGTTTACATCTTTGAACGTCACCGTCCCCGTCGGAGCTACGCTCGATGTGCAAGTCACGCTGGCAGTAAACGTGACACTCTGTCCCTGGAGTACCGGATTCGCAGACGAGCTCAAGGTAGTGGTCGTGGAATATGCTCCGTTGCCGCCCAAGCTCACTGTCAGCGTGCTGCTCGTATTGTTGTAGACGTACAGCGAACCGGAGCGCTTACCCAAGGCCCCGGGTGTAAACGAAATACCGATAGCTGTCTTGGATTTAGGAGTGACAGTGATTGGCAGAGGGCTCGAGGTAAAGGTGAAGTCGGTAGAGTCGCCTCCGGTGGTTCCAATGTTGCTAAGAATCAGGTTCCCCGTGCCGGTGTTGGTTATGACCACATTCTTGGGGGCACTGGTCACATCGACAGTCTGATTGCCGAAGTTGATGCTGGTCGGGCTCACCGAAGCGCCAGGCGTCCCCACTACCACGCCAACGGTAGCCCAGTTATCGCTCGCAATGCCGGAAGCACTTATCCAATTTGCCGTAACCGTGTTCACAATAGTTCCGGCTGCCGAACTGAGGACGGTCGCTGCGATAGTGATCGTATCTTTCGACCCGCTGGCCAGTGAGCTAAACGTGACCGTAACGTTGTTGCCGGTATTCTGACAAACGCCGTTGGGAGAACTGGAACAACTGCTAAAGCCGAGCGTAGAAGTCAGATTGTCGCTCACAGAAACATTATTGATCGCCTGGAGAGTGTTATTGATCACCACGATGCTATAAGTAATCATCGCGCCAATGGACGTAACAGTCGGAGAGACGCTTGCCGTAACAGAAATATTCGGTGTTACACCTTGAACCAGAATCGGCTTGGAGCCGACGGGCACCGTCTCATTACTGATCGGAGTCACGCTGCCGGCGAGGTTACTGTATTGCGTGAAATTGGTCGGTACTGAAACATTTACCGTAGGGCAAACGCCTCCCGAACACACGAGCGTGGAATCGACATCCCAAAGGGCCTCCGCGGCATAAGAACTGGGTCCAACGAAAGTGCAGATCCATTGGGTTCCGAACTCGGCGCACGGTGCCGTGAGAGTGTTCCCCACGAGCCAGTTGTAAAGTTGCTGATAGGCTGTACCAGCCGGAATGATCGCGTCGGTCGTTGTGTCGTAGAAATGCCCATTCTCTTGATTATTCCAGGAATACCAATAAATCGTATTGACGCCTCCGCTAACGTGCATCAAATAGTACCTGCCCGTAAAAGCCGCTTGCTGGTCCGGGTCCGAGATAGCATCGGTACCCAAGTAGTTACCCCAGCTTGCTTCCGTGTCAAATACCGGTTTGCCGACCTGCCCCGCGGTCTGCAGCTCACCTTGCAACTCGCTGATGAGCGCCGCCTCATTTTCCGGGATAGGGCAGTCATTCGGGCAAGTACCGGTCTGGACATAACCGTGATATGCAATAATGTCGGCGTATTGCCCACCTCCATTCGCCAAGTAAGTGGGTAATTGAAGGCCAATCCCCTCACCAACATATGCAGGCGTCGTAATCAGAGCATTGGGATCTAGACCCTTTACAATGCTCTGCGTGTCCTTGGCTAACCTTAATAGCTGGTCGTTCGTCCCCTTCCACGAATGCGCAACGTTGGGTTCATCCCAGACTTCCCAATACTTAATCACACCAGGGCCAAGGTGACTCATCATCGCGTTCATGAAGTCGTCGAAGTGCAGATTTGTGCCGTCACCCAATCCACTGCCAGGGACGGCATCTATATCATTCGGTGGGTCACAACTGCCGGCTGGAAAACTGGCCCTTGCACAGGTCTTATCATCTGGCTCTGACGACGCCCACGTAGGTGTCGAATCTATCGTATAAAGAATGCTTTGCCCGCTGCCCTGGGCCTGAGATATCGAGGAATCCAACGTCGTCCAAACATAACAGGAGTTAGTTGGATTACTCCCACCATCACACTGTTCAATGTCCGACCACTTAACCTCAACACCTAATGTACGCCAGCTAGAGAACGGGACGCTTAACGTCGAAGGCCAGGGCGCGGCCGGGGGATTGTTTACAGACAGGCCAAAGAACTCCGGCTGAATCGGCCCGACAGCCTGACCGCGAGCTGAGACCGCGGTACCTACTGAGATCAAGAGAGCGGACAGCGTGATCAGAGCCGACACGCTGCGAGAAAAGTACTTCGTAGACATCATGTGAGGTCACCGCTGTGACGAGTGGCAATCGATCCCGTCGTCACGAAGATTAAAACAAACACGCGGCCCACTTAACACGGGTTAAGTTTTGACTTAAGGGCCCTCAGCACTTGGTGAAGGCCACTCTGCAAGATCTGTCCTTTTCTTACACAGAGTCTAGGTCCAATCCCAACGATCTTAGCGCCCTGGCACTCGAAAACAAAGAGACTTTCGGCCCTACCGAGCGTCGGAGTAGATTCCCCGGCACATGACGGTTTCGAGAGTCAGCTCTACGTTGCTTATTTACTTTCCGCGTTTTCGTATGACCAGCGCTTCGATGGTATCCACACTTCTCAGGGTGTCTAGGTTAATCTCTTGGTCATCAACGCGAACGCCGAGATGTTCCTCCAGAAATGAAACGAGACGGAAAACGCCAAGAGAATCGATCACGCCCATTTCCATGAGCGGCGCGCCATCGGCGAACGATGAGATTCCCTTGGGTCGAGCGAGGCTTTCAAGAATGAACTCGCGAATTTGACTTTTCACAGACAGATGGGGGTTGGGGACGCAGTTACTTGTGGACATTAGAGCTATGCCTTCCTAACAAAGTAGAGTCGGATTACAAGGTCACAACCGAACTACGCAGACTTTTAAGCGAACGTGGGTTACTTTAGGGTCAGATGTGCACTGTCTTGCGCGAGCTGCACCCGATCAATCTTCCCGGTGGAGGTCTTAGGGAGCTCCGGTCGAAAGTCGATGGCCTCCGGAATCATGTACTTAGGGATTTGCGTGCCGCAGTAGTGTTGCAGCTCGGCCGGCGCGAGGCTGACACCATCGTGGAATGCAACCACGGCCCGGATTCGAGAACCCACAATGTCGTCAGGAATGGCAACCGCCACTGCCTCCTTCACTGAGGGATGGCTCAGAAGCGCGTTTTCGATCTCACCCAGCTCGATGCGGTAGCCGCGACTCTTGATCATGCTGTCCCGCCGTCCCAGGAAATAGTAGTTCGCATCTTGTCCGAGCTGCACCAGGTCCCCGGTGCGATATACCTTCTCCTGGAAGTTCCGCTGGTTCGTATTGGGCACTACCATCTTTCGGGTCTTTTCGGCATCGGCCCAATATCCGTAAGTGACAGCTGGGCCGCGCACGTAAAGTTCGCCCGTGCCACCGGCTTCCGTGACAATCTCGTTCTGGTCATTCACCGCGAAAACTTCAGTATTCTCGCAGGCAATGCCAATCGGCAGCTTGTCCATTCCAGCCAATCGGTCGCGCTCAACCTTGTAATAGGTGCAGACATTGGTTTCGGTGGGACCGTACAGATTGTATAGGTCGACCCCAGGCATGCGCTCTGCCAGCTGCCGCAGATACTTCATGGGAAATACTTCCCCGGCAAACAGAATCATTCTAAGCCGCTTCAGCCTCTCGGCGTTCAGGTCGGCATGCAGCAAGAGCAGAATCAGCGCGGAAGGCACGGAGTACCACACCGTAATGCCGTGGGCTGCAATCGCTTCCGCCAGCCGCGACGGAAACAGAGCAAGATCCTCCGTGATCATGTACAAAGCGGCGCCGGCTTCGAGCGTGTTGTACACATCAAAGACAGAGAGGTCGAAATGCAGCGGAGCGTGGTTGGAGAGCCGGTCTTCGCTCGTAATCTGGAACTCGGCTGCGCACCACTCGACGAACGTCAGGGCGTTTTGATGGGTAAGCATGACACCCTTGGGACGCCCCGTAGATCCTGATGTGTAGAGAATGTAGGCCAGGTCGGTCTCGGTTAAGGTCACCCGCGGCGCATGCGACGCAGGATACTCAGCCAGCATCCCCCACGGAATCACGTCCGCGCCGTTCGAGGACTGAGGCGCCTCATCGATGAGGATGCTGAACGAAAGCGAAGAAAGCGTGGCTTTGTCGAGAGCGCGTCGTTTGTCCGCGCGGGTGATCAGGGCGCAGATCCCGCAATTGCCGATGATGTAGCCGACGCGCTCAGTTGGAGCCTGAGGGTCTAGCGGCACATAAACACCTCCCGCCTTTACCACGCCCAGCATGGCGATGACCGACTCCACGCACTTAGGAAAGTAGATGCCTACTCGTTCACCCTTGCGCACGCCACGCTGTTGCAGAAGATGCGCCAATTGATTGGAACGTTCCTCCAACTCCCGGTACGTGATGCTTCGCCCGCGCGCCCACACCGCCAGTTTTTCCGGGTATCGCGCTGCGCTTTTTTGCAGAAGTTGCTGCAGGACGTAAGCCATTAGTCTACCTTTCTATATTTGGTGCAATCGGGGAGGGAGGTCAGAGACCTTGGAAGCCGGCGATAATCACTCTCTGGATTTCTGAAGTTCCGGAGTAGATCTTCCCCGAAACCGCATCGCGCAGATCGCGCTCCATCTCGTATTCTGTCATGTAACCGTAACCGCCGTGAATCTGGATGGCGTCGAGGCAAGTCTGCACCGCCGCTTCACTCACGTAGAGCTTTGCCATCGATGCCTCCTTCAGGGCGTGCCGGCCCTGGCTTTTCAGCCAGGCCGCCTTGTAAAGCAGCAAACGCCCCGTCTCCAGCCGAACTTCCATGTCCGCCACTTTGTTGGCGATCGCCGAATATTTTCCGATGGGCTGGCCAAACTGACGCCGATCGTGGGCGTATTTGACGCAAGTTTCAATCAGCCGCTGCATCATGCCTAGATGGCTGGCCATAATGCAGGTGCGTTCCCACTCCATGGAATGGCTGAAGATTGCCTGCCCGCCGCCCACGGTGCCCAAAATGTTCTCCGCAGGGACCTCGCAATCCACCAGCGCCACCTCCGACATCGGTGAGGTGCGCAGACCCATCTTGTGAAGTTTCTTGCCGAGAATCAGCCCTGGAGTTCCCTTCTCGACCAGGAAACCAGTAACCCCATTTGCGCCCTTTGAGGGATCTACATTCCCGAACACAACGAACAGATTCCCGTGCGTAGTGTTGGTGATGAAAGTCTTGCTGCCATTGAGCACATAGCGATCACCCTTGCGGTCGGCACGCGTCCGCAGGCTGTAGGCGTCGGAGCCCGCCATGGGCTCGGTCATGCAGTGCAGGCCGATCCACTCGCCATTAATCAGCTTGGGAAGATACCGCTTCTTTTGCTCCTCCGTACCGAAGGTCATCAGCGGGATCACGCTCGTCCATAAGTGGGCATTCAGCGAGAACAAAAATCCGTTGTCCTTGCATCCATAGCCCAGCGCCTCAAGACCACAGACCGTGGTCAGCGTGTCGGCTCCGCCACCGCCGTACTCTTGGGGAGCAGGCAATCCCTGGATGCCGAAGTCCGCGCACTTCTTCCAGAACTCGGGTGGAAATTCCTCTTCCCGATCCCGTCGTTCGAGATCGTCGTTCAGTTCCTGCTTGGCAAACCGGATCACTTCCTTGCGAAAAGCCGCTTGCTCTTCCGTCCACGAAAAATCCAAGATCGCTTCCCTTCCCTCTTATCCGAGTTCCCTAGTTGACGGTTTTAGGTTTATGGGACTCGTGCCTCGCGACCGGCGCCACTGTGCCGCTGGTCTTGCCGTTACTTCGCGAGGCAGCCGCATGTACCAGTCCGTTCGCGCCTGCCGGCTTCGGATCTCCCACCGCTCCGCTCCAGGTAAACCGCTTCGGCTTGCCTCCTGGCAGCTTGATGCGCGCGGGCACGCCCATGATGGTGATGTTGTCGGGAACGTCGGTAATGACCAGGCTATTGGCAGCGACGACCACGTTATCGCCGATCTTCACCGGCCCCACAATCTTGCACCCCGCACCGAAGTACACGTTGTCGCCAACGCTCCTGCAGCCCGAGCTGATCAAGGTTCCCATGCTCAAAGTACAGTTGGCGCCAATCTTCACGGGAGCAACAAAGATTGTACACGGGGTGTGAATGACTAAGCCGGGACCGATCTCGGCATCCGGTGAAATGAAAACCCCCATGAATATTTGGTTCAGTCTTTGCCAGATCACGGCTGGAATCATCAGCAACTGCCGAACCACAGGAACTCGAAGGTGCGTCACCCAAGACGAGAACCGGTAGCATAACAGCGGCGGAGTCTCTACCCGCAGCAACACACGCAGCAGGCCCTTCTCCATGGTGCGGTCCCCGGCAGCAGCCGCAAAATCCGCGCGTAGATTCTCAAACATTTCGATTGCCTCGTTTACCTTGCGCGCACCCCCTAAAGTCTCTAGCAGGCGCGAGCGCGCGGGCTGCTGCATTCGGCCGACCAGTTTTCGAGGGTCGGCCCGATCAGCGTCAGATACGAAAACTTAGCTGGATCGGACGTACCAAAGGGTGCTGTTTTGTAGGGGGGAACTACAGTTTACCTCATAATCGTGAACCAGCAAACGGTTTTCTTCGCATGAACTCGGCCGCAGAAAAGCACCGACAATTCACCATTCCAGCGGTCGTTAAACCATTAAATTGAACAGTTTAAGCGGCAGCGCCGTCGATCGCCTTCTCACCCAGTCGAGCCTTGGAATCTGGGTTGGAAATGGTCGGCATTGTTCCCCTTATCACTGGCTCGGGACAAACCATCTCCAGTAGCGGTATGGTCATGACGGTTGTGACCAGAGCCATGAGCACCATCATTGAAAAAAGGGTGGGAGAGATAACCTTAATATCCAGGCCGATACTCAGGATTACCAACTCCATTAGCCCTCGCGCATTCATCAACGCTCCAAGGCCCGCTGCTTCTCGCAGCGGCATGCCAGTAAACCATGAAGCCAGGGTGGATCCTCCTAGTTTGCCGACAGTCGCGACCACAATGATAAGGCCGCAACACACCCACATTTCGCGTCCCTTCACCAATCCGATGTTGGTGCGCAATCCTGTAGTAGCGAAGAACAACGGTAGCAACAGGGTGACGGTAATCGTCTCGAAGCGATCTTGAAGATAGCGCACGAAATGACGTTCCTTGGGCATCATGGCACCCATCAGGAATGCGCCGAACAGAAGGTGAACTCCTAAGAGCTGCGTGCACAAAGCCGACGTCAGGACCAGAAGCAGCATGAGCGCCATCAAGTCTTCGCTGATCGTGCCCCGGTTGCGATAACTTTTTTCAAAGCCGCGCAGGAGATACCGGACGCCGTAAGTCATGATCAGGGCAAAGGCAGCAAGGCCTCCCAGAGTGACCGTGACGCTCGCAGTGTGCGCAGCGCGCGTCAGGACAACAATATAAGCGAGGATGCACCAGCCGGTGACGTCGTCCACGGCTGCGCAAGCTACAGCCAAAGTGCCGAGGCGGCTGTCCAGCATGTTCCGCTCTGCCAAGATGCGGGCCAGCACCGGGAATGCCGTGATGCTCATGGCCGCCCCCATAAACAGTGCGAAGCTTGTGAAAGCTACGCTGTCATCCGAAAGCCGGGGATAGAGATACAGGGAAAGAAGCACTGCCAACACAAAGGGCGCCGTGATGCTCACGTGACTGGTCAGAACCGCCGCGTGACCCTGCTCCTTCAGTTCCTTAGAGTTAATGCCCAGGCCTACCAGGAACATGAAGACGATTATGCCGACCTGACTTAGAACGTCTAGGAACACCAAACTTGAAGGCGGAAACAAATAAACTGAGGCCTGGGGCGCGATCCAACCCAGCAAAGATGGTCCCAACATGATGCCGGCAAACATTTCTCCCACGACTTTCGGCTGATGAATCTTCTGAAAGAGCGCTCCGACGACACGGCACACCGCCAGAATCAAAGCAATCTGCATAACGAGCGTGAAGAGGTCGAGCATCAGCGCAACTCCTGACTCACAGAGGAGGTCCGGACTGCGCGAAACTCCACCGGCAGGCAAGAAGAACAGCCATCGACAGCCATTGTTCCAGACATAGATCGATGCAAAGACTCCCCATCGACGATTGCGCTCAGCATCACCCGCCGCTCACTGCGACATGCGATTTCATGCTCAGAATATTGGTTAGCGGCCAGCGAACCTTTTATGGCGCGCCGGTCGATCAATCCGGAACCGAAGGCTGTAACCTTCGAACCGTCATTGAAGCTCAACGTCAGGTTTCTACCAGACTGCATGATCGACAGCGAGGTACTCCCGGGCAAGAACCTGCCGACGCATGGCAGGGTGTCAAAGGCAGCAGCGTTGGCATGGCCGTCAACTTTCCACACGCCCGCCACCGAAACGGGCGCAGCCAGGGTTCTGCCGGCCCTGAGAATCGCAGCCAGCCCGACTATGGGAACTCCCACGAGAATCAGGTACGCCATCACAAACTTCAGATTCTTGCGGTACATTGATTTTGTTTTGTAGATCTCGTTTTGTTTGCGCAGGTCAGAAACCTGGGCGGAAAGCATCAGAGGTCAAGTCGCCCAACAATTTGTGCCAGGGATGCTTTTCGTTCTGTTCGACCTTGCTCACCATGGCCTTCATCTTCGTGAGCACTTCAGGCTGCTCTTCGTCGTAGACATCGCCCTGCAGCAGCTTCAGTACATCCAAACGGTACTTGTGATCCCCGATGAAGTAGGTGAACAGCACGTTCAGGCGGTAATAAACGGTGATGAAGTCGTACCAGTTCTTGGTTCCCCGGCGCAGCCTATTCTCGTACTCTGAGAATGCGGCGCGAGAGAAGTCATTCTTCTCGAGCGCCGCAAGAATGTCGCTGTGCGCGAAACGGGAGCTGTTCAGCGCGATGCTGACGCCGGTGGAAAATATCGGATCCACGAAGCGTCCGGCATCGCCCACCATGATCCAGCGATCGCCGCAGATCTGCTTCATGGCATAGCTGTAATCACCTTCGTCCTTAAATGGACGAATACGATCCGATTTGCGCAACGTTTCTTCGATGAGAGGCCGGCTGCCCACCGTGTTCCAGAAGAACTTCTCTCGATCCTCTTTCGACTTGGCGAAGTTTTTCTTCTGCGTGACCACGCCGAGACTGGTGACACTGTCAGTGATCGGAATCTGCCAGATCCAGGTGTTTGATATGGGCAGGAAGTGAATATAGATGTAGTCAAGATTCGTTTCCCGCTTAGCGAATGCCTTGCGGTCGTAGCCTTCGAACCACGAGTGGATAGCGTACTGATCGAAAACTCTGTCGGCGATCTTCAGTTTCAGTTGATTCCCCAGCAGCGTTTGGCGCCCGCTGGCATCCACCACCATCTTGCAGCTTACCGACATCTCTTTTCGCCCGATGCTGAAATACACGTTCGGCTGCGGCGGAGCAAAATCAACGTGGTTGACCTTAACACCATCGTAAACGTAGGCGCCAAGGCGGTGCGCATGCTGCAGGAGCATTAGGTCAAACTTGCCCCGATCGACGTGGTACGTATAGTTCTTGTCGACGCCTGGCTGCTGCCGCTCTTCGAAGCGTATATCTACATTGTATTCCGGCGACAGGCCCTCAAGATCGTGAACATAGGGCGTCGCCTTATCGTCGGTCGTCCACACGGCGCCGAATTTATGCGGAAACTTAGCCTCTTCCATCTGCTCAAGAAAATTAAGATCCTTGAAGACACGGGTCGAGGAAGGAACTAAGGATTCGCCCACGTGGGGACGGGGAAACAATTCCCGTTCAAACACGACGCACCGGACTCCATTTTTGGCCAGATAAGCCGCCATACTGGAGCCCGCCGGACCGCCTCCTATAATTGCTACATCAAAGTCGGGTTCAGAATGATTTACCAACGATTGATCTCCGAACTATATTCAGTGAAGCGTTTGGTGGCCGACCTTTGCAGACAGAACGCCGGGCGCCGGCCAAAAATGGTTTCGCGGCTCAAGCCGAAGGTTCCAAGAATGTATTCGCAGTTAAGTTGCCCAGAAAGCGGTGCAATGCGTGACGTGGGTTCCTCTCGACTTCGGACACGATCGTCTTCATGCGGGTCAGTACTGGAGGTTCGGCATCATCATAGACGTCGCCTTGAAGAAGCTTGAGAACGTCCAGGCGGTATCGCGGGTCCGCGACAAACGCTGTAAACAGCACGTTCAGGCGATAGTATACGGTGATGAAGTTGTACCAATTGCGAGTACCCCGTCTGAGCGTCCTCTCGTACTCCTCGAAGGACTCGCGCCTACAATTGCCACTTTCGAGCGCACGAAGGATGTCTTTGTAAGCAAAACGCGAGCTGTTCAGCGCTATGCTGACACCGGTGGAGAAAATAGGATCCACGAAGCGACCAGCGTCTCCGACCAGCACCAAACGGTCACCGGTTAGTTGCTTCATCGCGTAGCTGTAATCGCCCTCTTCTTTGAATGGGCGCATCATTTGCGAGCCTTGCGCCTTCAATCCCTCGTAAAGCTCTGGCCGGCTTTTAATGCACTCCCAGAAGAATTTGTGGCGATCTTCTTTCGACTTAGCGAAGGTCTGTTTCTGCGTCACGACACCAACACTCGTGATCGTGTCGGTGATGGGAATTTGCCAGACCCAGGTGTTGGAGATGGGCAAGAAGTGGATGAAGATAAAGTCCCCCATCGTGTTCTTGTCCTTCGCCATGCAGCGGCGATCGTAGCCGTCGAACCAGGTGTGAATGGCGTACTGATCGAACACCGGATCCTGAATACGCCATTTCAACTGATTGCCAACCAATGTCTTGCGCCCGCTGGCATCCACCACAATGCGGCAGGTGCTGCTGCAGGTCTTTCTTCCGATGGAATACTGCACGGTGGCATGATTCGGATTGCTAAAGTCGACACCGCTCACCCCGACGCCCTCGTGAACTTGAGCACCAAACTCATGAGCGTGTTGCAGGAGCAGTAGATCAAACTTGCCTCGGTCCACGTGGTACGTATAGTTTTTGTCAACCCCGGGTTGTTGGCGCTCGGAGAAGCGCACGTCAGCATAGCAGTCAGCGGAGACTCCCCCGAAGTCCATGTTATAGACGTTTGCGTCGGCGGCGGCGGTCCACGCCGCACCAAACTTGTGCGGGAACTTCGCCTCTTCCATCTTAGGAAGAAAGTCCAAATCCCTGAAGACACGAGTGGAAGACGGAACCAACGACTCCCCAACGTGCGGACGCGGGAACAGTTCTCGCTCGAAAACTACACAATTGACGCCTGCTTTGGCCAGAAACGCTGCCATGCTCGAACCTGCAGGACCACCGCCGATAATGCCGACTTCAAAATCGGGTTTAGAGGAGTTCATTTTTCTCGTTCGTTGAGTTTTTCCGGGCTTTCGGGCGCGGGCTGTGCAAGCGTTTTAGGTGACGGTTTGGTTATTGAGTCAAGCGCGTGGCAGCCAGAAGAACCTTTGCTGGCTTCGATAGGAGGCATGCGCCCTGTTCGTACTGCAAGCATCGTGGCTTCAATCTGACCGGGAGTTTCACTGCTGGGCCAGAAACCACGGTGTAGTCGAGTCGTCGGTCTTGAAGAACTTCAGGAATTGCGATGCAACCTTTGGCGCACCGTACAGCTTCGACGGATGACGGCCGTCGGACAAAAAATCCTGGCAGTTATAGGTTAGACCATCGCTCCGTGCGATCAATCCGTTCGCCCACGTATAGGGGCCATATCCCAGCCAGGGGGCCTTCACTGGTCCATTCGCCGGATTGTAATTCAGCGAAGCTGATCCGTTAATCTGATCGAGGAGGGCGCCCTGGATGGCGAAGCCCTGTTCGTACGCATAGGGCTCAGGAGACGATTTATCGAACGTACCGGAATAGCCGGAGTAGGTGCGCGTAGCGTAGTACATCAGCTTCACATTTGGAAACTCAACCAGCACGTTCTGCGCGACTGTCTCGAATTCCCCTTGTAGCTGCTGCATGTCACTGGGGTACGTCCCAGTGGGAAAGACATCGACATCCTCAAACATCACAGCTACCACCTGCTGTGCCGTAACGCCTGCATTCGGGACGATGTTATTCAAGAGCGTCGACCAGAACGGCGAAGATAAATTGGCAAAGTCAGTAGCACTTGCCGTCGGCTCGCCGCCATTTACTATTACCAGGTGCGGATTGGTCGCCGCATCGGCCGTGGCCATGGGAACAAATGCTTGCATCTCGTACAGAAGCGTCGAAATTCCGATCCCGACTAACGCATACTTGCCGCTAGGATTCGGGTTGCCGGTGGAGTCCAATGGCTGAATTGCATTGGCAAAAGCTATGCCGTCGGAATCATGCTGCGGCGGTGGTGTGTTGCTCCCATTCCCGTAGAGTCCGCCCTCGGTGCCAAAATAAGTGCCGGTTCCAAGGTCGATAATCGGAATGAGAGGATCAGTCGTGCTCGCAATGTCCCAGCTAATGTCGTTACAGGCGGAGCCAGTAGGAGCCAGCACCTGAAGCGGCAACACTTCACTCGCGGTGTGGGAGTGAGCGTCGACCGCGTTCACGGTGAAGGTATACGTCGTCAGCGTCGCGGTAGAACTGATAGTGCCGCTAATCGTGCCGCCACTCGAGAGCGTCAGTCCCGACGGCAAACTCGAGCCAGAAGCCAGGCTCCACGTAACGTTGCCACTCCCGGCGGCCGATGTAAGTTGAGCCAGATAAGAGAACCCGGCAGTGCCTAGCGGTAAAGTTGGATAAGTCGTTATCTCGAAGTTCGTCGCCGCGGTCGTGGTTCCTAACAAACTGATCCCGGTAGGAGCCAGCACATC
>Ga0182015_10003296_pt1 | contig 18263 bp, 18 predicted proteins | sample 712P3MmetaG_FD_120478 | JGI IMG/M metagenome (GOLD analysis project Ga0182015, IMG submission 120478) | Permafrost microbial communities from Stordalen Mire, Sweden - 712P3M metaG | ecosystem: Environmental > Terrestrial > Soil > Wetlands > Permafrost | place: Sweden: Stordalen | collected...
CGAACTTTCGGACACTGCGAACATCACGCACACAGCGCGAGCGGGCCATCATGACGAGGTTGACGTGGGCGATCAGGCGAGTGCGCTCGTCCCGCGCGTCAGGCGGTTTGCGCTTCGCAATCCATAAAGTAATAACCGATCATGTGGCATATGTTCATGTGGGCGTCCTCGATGCGTCCCATGTGCGCCACCGGTATCTGAATATTCAACTGCGCCTTGGGTCCCAGTTTTCCGCCGTCGCGGCCGGTTAAGGCTATGGTACGGCAACCGATCGAGTTGGCATAATCCATCGCCAGCAGTACATTCGGTGAATTCCCCGACCCGCTGATGGCCATGAACAGATCGCCTGGCTGGGCAAAGTTCTTGAGCTGCTCGGCAAAAATCACGTCATAGCCGACATCGTTGGAGTAAGCCGTGATGGTGGCCATCTGATCGGTCAGCGCCATGATGCGAAACCGCTTGTCCCGGTTGTAGCTGCAGCCTTTGACGATGTCGCAGGCGAAATGGGACGCGGTGGCAGCGCTGCCCCCATTGCCGCAAACGAATATATGCCGGCCGGTGTCCCGGGATTCCTTGAACCAATCGATGGCCTGGTTCACTTTATGCAGATCGATGGAGTCGATGGCTTTCAGCAGATCGGCCCGGTATTGCTCAGGGAAACTCATATACACTCCAGATTAATCCAACTTCTTGCGAAAGCTAGTCGCACTTAGTCCCATAACCACCATCCCATAGACCAGTAAGGTCAGCATCTGCGGCCAAAGCACCGAAACCCCCGTGCCCTTCAGGAAGATGCCGCGCACGATCTCGATCAAATATCGCAGCGGATTCAAGTAAGTGAAATACTGCACCGCGATGGGCATATTGCGGATCGGGTAAGCGAAGCCGCTCAGCATGAACGTCGGGATGGCGATCAGCGATGACGACATAATGGCCTGCTGTTGCGTGCTGGCTATAGTCGAGATGAACAGACCCATGCCCAGGCTGGTGAGCAGGAATAGCAAGGCGCTGGCCAGCAGCACCAGCGGATTGCCGCGAAACGGGATGGTGAAGATCAGCAGCGCTGCGGTAGTCATCAGCACCAGGTCCATCAGGCCCACCAGCGCGGCGGGCACCATCTTGCCGATCATCAGCTCCATGGGGCGGATAGGGGTCACCATCAACTGTTCCATGGTGCCGATCTCTTTCTCGCGCACGATGGCCATGGCGGTGAGCATCACGGTCACCACCATGATGAGGTTGCAGATCACGCCGGGCACGAAGTAATTGCGGCTTTTCAGGTCGGGATTGAACCACACCCGCGCGCTGTCGGTAATGCGTCCGACTTTCAGGCTCATGGTTCCCATGCCCGCGCGCGCCATCATGCGGGACTGCAACTGCGGCGTGGCCACGCTTGCCGAATAGGCGCCTACCAACTGGCTGGTGTAGGCCGAAGCCAGCGACGCCGTGTTCGAATTCGTGCCGTCCACCAGAATCTGCGCCGAGGTGGGGTGGCCCAGCAGGATATCGCGCCCGAATCCCGGCAGCACGCGCACGATTACCTGCGCGTCCCCGCGGTCGAGCACGTTTTGAATATCTTTCTCGCTTTGCGGCAAAGCGGTCAGCAGAAACCGTCCCGACCCCTGGAAAGACGCCAGGAGGTCGTGGCTCTGCGGCGATTGGTCCATGTCCATCCAGCCCATGCGCAGGTTGTCCACGTCCAGGTTCACCGCGTAGCCGAAAATAATAAGCTGGAACATAGGCGGCACGAAGAGGAACATGCGCGTACGCCGGTTGCGAAACAACTGGCTCAGCTCTTTGGTAATGATGGCGAAGATGCGTTCTCTCATGACAATCCCGCGCTCCTCAAGCGAGTTTCTGCCTCATCTTGCGTTCCGCCGCCCAGAACACCAGGATGGAAAATACGGCCAGAAAAGCCACCTGTCCCCACAGGAGAGAGAGGCCGATGCCCTTCAGGAAAATGCCGCGCACGATGGTGACGAAGTAGCGGGCCGGCACCACGTGCGTGATCACCTGGATGGGCACGGGCATATTCTCGATGGCGTAAAGAAATCCCGACAATAGAAACGAGGGTAGGAAAGTGCTGACCAGCCCCAACTGAAACGCAAATAATTGTGTGCGCGCCACTGCCGAAACCAGGATGCCCCAGAAGAAGGCGCCCGAAAGAAAAATCATGGTGCTGAACGCCAGGAAAAAGACATTACCGCGGAATGGCACGCCGTAAACGAAAATCCCCACCAGCACCGCAATGGTGGTATCGGCCACCCCCACCGTAAAGAACGCCAGCATCTTGCCCAGCACGATTTCGCTCGCGCGCACGGGCGTCGAGAGCAATTGCTCCATGGTGCCCATCTCCCACTCGCGCGCCACCGTCAGCGATGTCAACAGCGCGGCAATCACCATCATCATGGCCGCGATCAAGCCCGGCACGATGTAGTTGGTGGATTCGAGTGTGCTGTTGTACCAGATGCGCACGCGCGAATCGACGGGAGAAACCAGCGGCAGGCCTGCACTGCGATCCTGGCCATTGGAGCGCACCTGCAGCGCGTAATTTTGCAGCAGGCCCTCCACATAGCTCAAGGCGATGGACGCCGTGTTGGAATCGCTGCCATCCAGCAGAACCTGGACGTTGGCCTTACCCCCGCCATTCAGGCGCTGGGAGTAATCCCGTGGGATCACGATGCCCAGCAGGACCTTGCTCTTGTCTATGCCCTTTTCAATCTCTCCGTAGTTGTTTGAGTATCCCTCGATCTCAAAAAACCGGGAGCCGCGGAAGCGCTCGATCAGGGCGCGGCTATCGGCGCTGTGGTCGCCGTCGTAAATAAGGGTAGGTATGCGATCCACGTCCAGGTTGAGCGCGTAGCCAAACAGCAGCATCTGAAACAAAGGCAGGAAAAGCGCCATGATGAGGCTGCGGGAATCGCGCAGGATGTGGCGAAATTCCTTCTCGAACATGGCGCGCGTGCGGCGGATGTTCATGGATTCTTGGCCTCCTCGGCTTCGATCAGCCCTACAAAAACGTCTTCCATGGTCGGTTGGATCGGCTCGAGCTTCTTGATCTGAATTTGCTGCTGAGCGAGAGAACGGCGGATCTGCTCCGCGCCGGCCGCCAGGTCAGCCACGTTCACGTGCAGACCGGCGCCGAACACGGCCACGTCCAGCACGCCTGCAGCGCCTTCGAGCGCCCGCATGGTGCCCAGCAGATCGGAGGTTTCCAACTGCAGCAGCTTGTGCGAGTGCAGGTCGCGTTTGAGCGCCTCGGGCACTCCCAAAGCGATCAGCTTGCCGCGATAGATCAGTGCCAGGCGGTTGCAGTATTCCGCCTCGTCCATGTAGTGCGTAGTCACCAGAATGGTTTGCCCGCCTTCGGCAAGCTGGTAGATCAGGTCCCAGAAGCTGCGGCGCGCAATGGGATCGACGCCCGACGTGGGTTCGTCCAGGAACAGAATGCGCGGCGAATGCACGATCGCGCAGCCCAGGGCCAGGCGCTGTTTCCATCCGCCGGCCAGCAGCCGGGTGATGGTGGTGCGGCGGTCGATCAGGCCCGCCATGCGCAGCACATACTCTTTGCGTTCGACGCGCAGGTGTTTGGGAACGCTGTAAATCCGGCTGAAGAAGTCGATGTTCTCTTCCACCGCCAGATCGTCATAAAGAGAGAACTTCTGCGACATGTAGCCGATGTTCTTGCGGATCTCTTCCGGATTTTTGCTCACGTCGAAGCCCGCCACCTCGCCGTAGCCGGACGTGGGAGTGAGCAATCCGCAGAGCATCCGGATGACGGTGGATTTGCCGGCGCCGTTGGGTCCCAGGAAACCGAAGATCTCGCCTTTGTTGACGTGGAAGGAAACGTGATCCACGGCCGTGAAGTCGCCGAAGGTCTTGACCAGATCACGGATCTCAAGCGCGGGAGTCATAGTGGCTTCCTTGAGTGCTGCACACTTCGATGTGAGAGCTTTGCCGTGGGGCCACGCCTGAGACCCTCACGGCCGAAAACACAGGCCGCATTCCGTTTCACGTTCGTGACCGGCGGCTCGACCGATGCAGCTCCGGGCCGTTCTGGTTGCGGGACGAGCGTATCGCCCGAGTGATCCAAGATGCTCTCCAGTATGGTGCGAACGTCCGCCACTCCTACGACCTCCACGCTTGGGCGATCATGCCGAACCATGTGCACGCAGTGTGGGAGCCTCACATTCCGATGCCAGCCATAATGCGCTGGCTGAAAAGCAGGACTAGCCGAATCGCCAATCGACTGCTGGGACGAGGCGGGCAGGCCTTTTGGCAGGATGAGTCCTACGATCACTGGATGCGTTCGCCGCGAGAGCTGGAGGACGTGATCCGTTATGTCGAGGGCAATCCGGTGAAGGCGGGGCTGGTTAGCACGGAGGAGCAATGGGCGTGGTCCAGTGCCGGGTTCCGCGCAGACGACGCAGGGGGGCAGACCACATAAGGCGATGGTCTGCCCCACGAAAATCTGCTCTGAAACAGCAGGGGAACAACTGATCATTGCCGCTCCGCCTTGCGCACCTGCGCGATAAATACGTCCTCCAGCGACGGCACGATGCGCTGGAACACCGCCGGGCCATGTCCGTCCTGTTCGAGCTGCTTGCGCAACACCTCGGGCGACGTGCGGCTGGAACTCAGAAATAAGTGCAGCGTGGCGCCAGAAGGCTCCACGCACAGCACGCCTTCGGATTTGAGCAACACCTCGCGCGCGCCGCGCGGGTCGGGCGCCTCTACCTGATAGCAAACCTCCGGAACCTGCTGGCTCGCCGCGTCCGGCGCACCGCACTGGATCAGACGCCCTTTGTACATCAGCCCCACGCGATTGCAGCGCTCCGCCTCATCCAGGTAAGCGGTGGTGACCAGCACCGTGATCCCGTCCTTGACCAGCTGATAGAGGATGGCCCAGAAATCGCGCCGCGAGACCGGATCGACACCGTTCGAAGGCTCGTCCAGGAACAGAATCTCGGGGCGATGCAGCAGGGTGCACATGAGGCCCAGCTTTTGCTTCATGCCGCCGGAAAGCTTACCGGCCTGGCGATTGCGGAAAGGCTCCATGCGGGTCATGCGCAACAGTTCCGGGAGCAGCCGGCGGCGTTCGGCGATGGGGATGCCGAAAAGGTCGGCGTAAAATTCCATGTTCTCGTCGACGGTCAGATCCACATACAGCCCAAAGCGCTGGGCCATGTAGCCGATGGAGTCTTTCACCGCCTGCGTGTCGCGCGCGACATCATGGCCGGCCACCCAAGCCTGGCCCTCGCTCGGATCCAGCAGACCGCACAGCATGCGTAGCGTGGTGGTCTTGCCGGCCCCATCGGGGCCCACCAGCCCGAAGATCTCGCCGCGGGGGATCTCCAGGTTCAGGTGGTCCACGGCCGTCAACTCATCGAAGCGCCGGGTAAGGTCCTGGGTGCGGATGATTCCTTCCATCAATTTCCCGTGAGAATCTCAGCATCGGCGGGCATGTTGGATTTCAGCTCGTGGCGCGGATTGTCTATGTCGATCTTAATGCGATATACCAGCTTCACCCGCTCTTCGGCAGTCTGGATCTGTTTGGGAGTGAACTCGGCATCCGATGAGACGAACGAGACGTGCCCGTCGTAGAACTTGTCATGGAACGAGTCGGTGGTGACTCTGGCCTTATCGCCCAGCTTCACTCGTCCGAGATCCTGTTCGCGTATGTAAGCGCGCAGCCAGGGATGATCGATATCGCCCACGGTAACGACACTGGTGCCCGGGGCCAGCACCTCGCCCACATCGGCGGCCTTCACCAGCACCACGCCGTTGATCGGAGAAACGGCAATGGTGTCGGCCAACTGGGAATCGATCAGCGCCATCTGAGCTTTCGCCCGCTCGATATCGCCCTGCCGCGCGACGATATCCTGTTCGCGGCGTTTGGTCTCGATGGAGTTGGCCTGTCCGACTCGCAGGCTGGCGCGGGCGCGCTCCACCTGCGCCGCGGCACTTTCGATCGTTTCGGCGCGCGGACCTGCCTGTACCAGGCCGGCTTGTTCTTTAGCCTGCTTCAGATTGGCCTCGGTGCTCTCAAAGCGCGTCCGGAACTGATCGTATTGCGACGTGGAGATGTCGTCGTTTTTGTACAGCGTCTGGGCGCGATCCCAGTCCTTCTTTGCACCATCGTGCTGGGATTGAGCCGCCGCCACGGCAGCCTGTGACTGCTGGATTTCCTGCGGCCGGGCGCCATTTTTCAGTTGGAGCAACTGCGACTGAGCGGCGCTCAAGTCGGCGTTGCGCAGCTGCATGTCGGCTTGCATGGTTGCGCGCTGCCATCTCAGCGCGCTCTCACTTTCGGCCAGTTGCGCTTCGGCGGTGGACAGCGCGGCGGCCGCCGTATCCCGCTGGTGCAGGAGTTGCTCGCGGTCGAGCCGCGCGATCACCATGCCCTTCTGCACGGGGTCGCCTTCATTCACGGTACGCTCGATCAGGCGGCCGGAGGTTTTGAAAGCGATATCCACCTGCGTCAGTTCAATATTGCCCGAGACCACAATACGATTGGTGGGTTCCGGACGGAGACTGCGAAACGCCAGCAGGCCGGCCGCCCCTAGGACCACCAGAATCAAGACTATCCAGATTATTTTTTTCATAATGGCGACAGCTCCTTTACTGCGGGATCATGTGGCGGACATTGCCCATGGCCTTCCCCAAGTCGATACGGGCTACGTTATAGCCGAACAGGGCATCGATACGGTTATCGCGGGCCCGTTCGAGGCGCGTCTGGGCGTCGGTAACTTCCAGGTTGCTGGCGAAGCCGGCCTCGTAGCGGCGGCGGGCCTGGGTCAGCTCGCTGTCGGAAAGGGTCAACCCTTCCTCGGCGACTTTGAGTTGTTCTTCCGCCGAATGCAGGCTATCGAGTGAGGTACGAATATCGAGCTCCATCTGCTCCCTCAGGTCGTTGGTCTTAGTGCGCTCCTGGCGGGACTGGGAAGCGAACTCGGCGCGCCGGGCATCCCGCCGGCCGCCGTCGAAGATGGGCACGCGCATGGTAACGCCATAGTCGCGTGTCGGCAGCAGTGAAACGATGCTGCCGTTGGTTCCGGTGGTGCCGTAATCGGCATAAGCATACACGCTGGGCAGCCGTTCGAACTTGACCGAATTGGCACTCAGGCGCGCCGCGGCTTCGCGATCGGCCTGCGCTTTGATATCCGGACGGTTCTTCAGGGCTTCCGCCCGGGCCTGTTCCACCGTAATCGGATCGGTAGGCTCGAACGACAGCTTGTCGGTAAGTTCCAGCTCCGTAGCCAGGTTCATTCCCATCACGCGCAACAACTGCAGATAAGATTTACTGCGGTCATTCTGCGCCGCCAGCAGCTTCTGCTTTTCATTCGAAAGCTGCACCTTCGCGCGGGTCACCTCGATGCCCGTGCCGGTGCCGGCGTTCTTCTGGTTTTCCGACTGTTTCAAGACGGCTTCGGACAGCGCCACGTTGGCCTGATAAGCTTCCACGTCGGCGTCCGAACGCAAAGCGTTCAGATAAGCTTTGGCCACCAGGGCCGACACTGAGTCGTCGGTGTTCCCGCGATCCCCTGCGGCGGCGCGCATGGCGGCGCGGGATGCCTGGTAGCGGCGGATGCTGCTGAAGTCGAAGACGCTCTGTGTGACATGCGCGCGCACGTCCACCGAGTTAAACGGACCCACTACGCGGGGAATGTCGTGGATGATGTCGTTCAGGAGGTCCTTTTCAAGCGGAGCAAGTTGGCCCGTCAGCGAGTTTTCGGCTTGTAGCAGCGTCTGGTTAGTGGCTAGATCCAGACCGAGAGCGGCCAGGCTCTTCATCGCGGTGATTTGCTCGGCTTGGGCCTCGATATCGGGAAGCAGCGCCGAGCGCGCTTCCTGGGACCGGGACTTGGCTTGCTTGACGTTCTCGTCGGAAAGCTGAATATAAGTGTTGCCCTCCGGTGAAGTGGCGATTTCCACGGCGCGCTTCAAAGTAAGGCGCAGCGGTTCACGCGGTGCGGCGGCATCGCCGGCCCATACCGCGGCCGGGATAGCCAACAAAAGCATCGATAGCAAACAGTGGCGCATTTTATTTCTCCTGAACTGCAACTTGAGATTCCTCAATGGCATGCGTCGGCACCGGGGCACGGAAGCCAGCGCTGAGAAAAGCAACCAATCGTTCCAAGGCCGCCTCCGAATTGAGGGAAAGGGAAAGATCCGAGATGGTTTCCAGGTCCTTCGATCCGCCGCGCAGGGTCTGCGAAAGGGCGCCAATGGCCAGGTTCAAACGCCACAGCAACTCCTCGCGCGGCAAGTCCGGCAGGGCCGCCCGCAACGCGGCACCAAAGCGCTGCAATACATCGCCGAACTGCGAGGTGATAATCCCCGGCAGCAGATCGCCTTCCGCATGCAGGCGCCCCAGCAGCCGCATGAAAACCATGCTTCCGCTCTGCGGATTGCGGGACATTTCGAGGGTGGGCGCCACGAAGGCTTCAATCACCTTTTCCAGGGGAGGCGGGTTCCCACCCGCTTCTTTTTCAAATCGGCCGAGTAAAGCCAAACGCTCGTGGTTCGCAGGTATGGACCGGCGCAGAACGACTGCTTCCAAAAGGGCTTGCTTGGAATGAAAATGGTAATGGACCGCAGCCAGATTGACTCCCGCCTGGGCTATGATGCTGCGCAGAGAAGTAGCCGCATAGCCGTGTTCGGCAAACAGCTGTTCGGCGGTATCTAGAATGCGTTCCTTGGTATGATTCACAACGTTTCAATCAAACGTATGATTATAGCGGTTGAAAGAAGAAAGTGGAAGAGGGGTAACGAAAGAGAGTACTATAGCCGGCTCGGTGCGAGAATCGAGAATAGGTTTCCATGGCGACTTCCGAGCGGAACTTTGAAGGACAGGTGGTGGTAATTACCGGCGCATCATCCGGAATCGGGGCGGCTTTGGGGCGGGAATTCGCCCGCCAGGGAGCCAATACCGTGCTGGTGGCGCGCCGGATCGAGCGCATTGAGGCACTGGCCGCGGAACTGACTAGCGGCGGGCGTCGCGCAGTGGCAGTGGCTGGCGATGTCACCCGGGATGGCGATATGGAACGGGCGGTGGAGCTGGCGCGCGCCGAATTTGGCCGGCTGGATGCCGCGGTGGCCAACGCGGGTATCCTGGTTAAAGGCGAAGTTCTCCAGCTGACCCTCGATGACTACCGCAAACAATTGGAAACAAATACATTAGGAGCGCTGCGGTTGGTCAAGGCCGGGTTGCCCGAACTCGAAAAAACGCGCGGCCGGATCGTACTGGTGGGCAGCCTGTTCGGGATGGTGTCCGTTCCGGAATTTACGCCATACTGTATGAGTAAGTTCGCGCTGAACGCGCTTGCCGAAGGCTTGTCCTATGAACTGGCACCCAGCGGAATTAGTGTGACACAAGTGATGTGCGGGTTCGTGGATACGGAAATCTATGCCAGTGCGCCTTTGCGGCGAACGCCACCTAAATGGATGGCGCTCACCGCAGATCAAGCTGCCCGGCAGATCGTCTCTGCCGCGCATGGCCGCCAGCGCTGCCGGATGATTCCCTGGCCCACCAGAATGGCCATCCTGCTCCAGCGCTATGCGCCGGGGGTGGTCCATCTGGCGATCAACCGTGCATTTAGCAAGGCCGCGCGTCCCGCGAACTAGCGCCAGCGCCCTTCGACAAACACCCAGCCATTGCCGCGGCGAACCCATTTGTGGGCCACCCAGCGCGCGCCTGGCCGGGGTGGAGCTTCCCAACGGCCGGGCGCCCAGGCGTAGGCGTGCCCGTCCCAGCGTTGATAGCCCGCGATCCAAACGTGGTGCGGACCCGGCCGTGCCGGCCTGGTTTCGACGACAGCCGCGGGAGGCCGGACATTAACGATCACCTCGGCGCGTACCGCGCCAGCGGTTAAGAGCAATCCAAAGGCAGAACTCATCAATAGTTTCTTCAACATACGGTGAATCTCCGTTTCTTGTTCATTATACAGATGTAACCCGCCGCACGGATAAAAAGGTGCGAACCAAATAGTTAAAAAATATACAGAAAGCGCGAAGCGTCGGCGGGCTGCGGGAGCCCGGCAAATCAGGTACTAAAACTAGTCCCCTTCACGCCGCCAAACAGTTGACTTACCATTGAAATCAGCCGAGAATCCATTTTATGCCTAAGATTCTAGAGACTACATTTGCCAGGGGTCTGGCGCTACTCATGCTCGCGTGCGCGAGCATCCTGCCGTGCCACGCTGGTGCGACGCTGAGCACTGCTTACAGTTTTACGAACTTGGGCGATGGGGGCTTCCCGGAAGCTGGTCTGGCGATGTCGAGCAGCGGTGCGCTTTTTGGCACCACGTCCAGCGGAGGGGCGGGATGGGGCAGTGTTTTTGAATTGGTGCCTTCGGGCGGTACCTGGACCGAGGTGACGCTCTACGACTTCACGGGCGGCGCGGACGGGGGCAATCCGATAGGCGATCTGGTGATTGGCAAGAGTGGCGTGTTGTATGGCACCACCAACAGCGGTGGCGCGAATGGATATGGCACCGTTTTTCAGGTGGCCCCGGTCGCCGGCGGCGGCTGGAACCAAAAGGTGCTCTACAGCTTTGCGGGGGGCAACGATGGGGCTTTTCCCGCCGCGGGTCTGGCGATGGCCAGCACTGGCGCTTTGTTCGGCACGACCTACTCTGGCGGTAGCTCCGGTTTGGGCACCGTGTTTGAAATGCTTCCATCGACGAAGGGATGGACCGAGAAAGTAATCTATACTTTCCTGGGCGGCACTGACGGTGCCAATCCCGTTGCGGATCTGGCCATCGGCAGCAGCGGATCGTTATTCGGAACGACCTCGCAGGGCGGGTCTGTCACCAATTCAAACGGGACCTTTTCCAATTGGGGTACAGCCTTTCAGTTGACGCAGAAAGCCAGCGGTTGGGTCGAAACCATCCTCTACACCTTTACCGGGTCAACCGATGGCGGGGCTCCGGAATCGCCGCTGATCATCGGCACCAGCAATGTACTTTACGGCAGCACGTTTTGGGGCGGCAACGACGCGGATTGCCCGATTGGCGATTACCCGCAAGGTTGCGGCACAGTGTACGAGCTGCTTCCTCCCGGCGGGACTAGAACGGGGTGGACAGAAACCGTGCTGGCCACATTCACCGGACATAACGCCGACGGATCGCACCCATACGGGGCACTCGGTCGTAATTCGGGCGGGCAGTTGTTTGGCACAACCTATAGCGGCGGTGAAAACGTGAATGTCTGCCTCAACGCTTACACTGGCTGCGGCACGATTTTTTACATAAAACCCCCAGCCAAGCCAGGTGGTACCTGGACCAAAACCAATATCCAGCTCTTCCCGGGCTCTCCTAGCGGAGGCACGCCAAATGGGGTAATCATAGGCACGGGCGGGACGCTTTACGGTACGACCACCGTGGGCGGTAACGCGGGCGGCTACGGAACTGTTTTTGTGCTGACACTGCCTTAGGGCAGGAAACCGCTGGCTCACGCAGGCTTGGCATCCACTCCAGGCGGGTCTGGAGACCCGCCGCAGACCTGGAGGTCTGCCCCACGTCAGCTTTCGAGACAGGCTGCATCCGTGATAAATTCAACGCCTATGGCGACTCAACCCCCGCCGCTATCCAAGATCGACAAACAACAGTTCCGCCGTATATGCGGCAAATTCGCCAGCGGGATCACCATCGCCACGGTTCTGGATAGTGAGGGCGCCTGTCATGGCATGACGGCCAACTCTTTCACTTCGGTATCGCTGACACCTCCACTGGTACTGGTTTGCGTGGACCACCGCGCGCGGATTCGAGAACACTTTCGCATTGGCGAACACTTTGGCGTTAATATTTTGGGCGCCAGCCAAAAAGACTTATCCGACAAATTCGCGGGCAGTGGATACGATCGCTTTGCGGGCGTCACCTGGTATCCCGGACAGACTGGCGTACCCTTACTGCCGGACGCGCTGGCGACCATCGAGTGTGCCCGCGTAAATGTAGTTCCGGCGGGAGATCACGATATCGTCATCGGCGAGGTGCTGCATGCCGATTGCCGGGATGGCGAGCCGTTGATATTCTACTCCAGCCAGTACAGGTGCCTGGGCAGCTGAGCGCGGCCCGCCTAAATTCATCTAGTACGTAGTACCCAAATTAAAGAAACCGTTCCCTTTAGTCAACGATTCCACAGTTGCCGGCGCACCTTTGGGTGTATACTGATCCGCAGTGTGAGATGGCTTGACCGCTGTCCTCAAGAAAATACCAATCCATTTTTATGAAACGACTAGCCATCGCTTCCGGGATCCTTGCCATTGTCTGCTGGTTGCCAGGGGGCCTGTATGCCCAGAACTGTTCTACGCTGCCGACGTCGTTCCCGGGGGGACAGTTCCCGAAGGGAAATTTCTTAAGTAATTTCAATAATAGTTGCTATCTGATCCCGTTCTCATTTGGAAATGGAGCTACCAGTGAGCAGGGTGACACCAACAGCGTATATTACAAATTGTTTTTTAATATTAACAGCCCGACCCTGGCGCCACCGAGCATCCCGCCCTACGAGCTGATTATTGTGGGAGAATTTCAGAACTCACGCTATTTCTCCATCGGGCTTTACGACGATCATTCGGCAATTACGCAGAATCTTACAGACACAAGTATCGTGCCGCTAAACTCCAGCGAGATCAACCCGTATCAGCCCGGGGTAGCGTATGTGAGCGGGCAGCACTATGGTGCAGCCATCCACTTGGGAGGAACGCCCGGCAATCTGCAGACCGGCTGTATGATGACCGGCAATAACATCGAAAGCAATGTCATGGACGGCACCCAGCGGCACCCTTACATGGACTGGAATCTGGACCCGCCTTTTCTTGAGCAGCCGACCCAATACAAGCTTCACCAGGTTGATACGCCGGGGCACACCAACCCGAGTACGGCCGGGGTCATCATCATACGGAATTATCTGGATCTTACGGCGGCTACTCCGGCCACCGAGCCGCATGTGATCGTGCGCGACGTGGCTTCGGGTTGCGCCTATCCCGCGTCTTACATCGCGAGCCTGGGCAACGTGGTCACCCCCAACTCGAATACCGGCAACAACTGGCAGAATCAACAGCAGGTGCAGGAGCATAATATTTACGCGAACTGGCAGTCGACCGATTGCTGGGGCACGATTCCCAACCCGTACAATTACCTGCAGTGGCTGCGGCAGGACGAGTTTACGGCTGGATCGAATCCGGATGCCGGCTACCTGATTGCGAATGTGCCGTCCGGTCTGCCGCAAAGCATCTTCAACGCGAATGAAGTCATGCGGATCCGCTTTCGTGTCCCTACTACGCCGCCCACACCATGCGTAAATGGCTGCTCGCGCTCTGGGAGCGAACAGATGCGATATCTGAGCATCTCGTTTGAAATTCCCGGCGGAGGCACACTGTCGAGCCTTCCCGACAGCTGCCCGGCGAATCCGCTGACCGCTTGCACACCCCTGGTCCAGGATCCGAATGGCTACGTGACCCTGGTTGTAGGTACGGGCGTGGCGCAACCGGCGGTGGCGACGGCGGCTAACGGCTACACGTGGTTGGATCTGTCGAAAACCGCGTCGAACTACCTGCAATTGAATGAGATTGCTATAAGGCATATCATGGCGAGCAGTGGGTTCGATTGTGCCACGCAGGGTGTTCCGTACAAAGTCGGTGAAGCAACTACCGGAGGCGCGGGATTGATGGGTTTTTACTCGCCATTGGTCGACTATCCGCCCGTGAGCAAGCTACCGGCTACCGCCACTCCAGCCAGTTCGACCGGACTGCCCAGCACCTGCGGCGTATTTCCCAGCGGTCCGCCGATGGCTACCAGTGCGTCAAGCGCAAAATGCGGGGTGGTGTTTCCCGCTCCCGCGACCACCATCTCGGCGCTCACTACGCAGTGCACCAGGATGCCCGACAACCCGGACTGCAACGAGGTGTACGTGCAGCCCAGTCCCCCGATTGCCATCGTGGGCGGCGGCTTTGGCAGTTTTCCGTTGGGACTTCCCTATCACGGTAATTCCAACTTTGTCCAGATTACAGACACTACCCAAAACTGGAGTGCGGGTTTTACCGGGAACGCCTGCACAGTGTCCATCGGCGAATGGTCCAACGGCCTGATATCGCTGATCGCGAATGTGAATCAAAACGGCGCGTGTCCCATGGCCGCGGGAGACAATCTGGCCGTCACGGTGTGGAATCCGCAGACGTCGGCCAGCGCGCAGCTTTCCGTTACGGTGCAGGCGCAGTCGAGCGGCGGCGTGCGCAAACAGTAGCCGGGGAAAGAATCTTCGCGGCGCCGGCGGCGATCCCGCCGGGGCGTGGGGGGAGCAAATGCTGCTTGTTATGAAACGAATAACGATCGCATCCTGGATACTTGCCGCTTTCGGTTGGCTGCCGGCTGGCGCATACGCTCAGAATTGTTCAAATCTACCGACGTCGTTCCCCGGGGGGCAATTCCCAAAGGGCAATTTTCTAAGCAATTTCAATAACAACTGTTATCTGTTGCCCTTCTCCAGCGGACACGGGGGCGGCACCGAACGGGGCGATATGAACAGTGTATATTACAAGATGTTTTTCAACATCAATAGCCCCAACATACCGCCTTCGACCATACCGCCGTACGAGATCATCATTGTGGGAGCGTTTCAGAACTCACGATACTTCTCGATCGCGACTTACGACGACCATTCGGCTATTACACAGAACCTTACAGATGTAAACATAGTTCCGCTGACCGCCGGCAATGTTAATCCGTATCAGCCCGGGGTGGCTTACGTGAGCGGGCAACACTACGGCGCGGCCATTCATCTGGGAGGGACGCCGGGCAATCTCCAGCCGGGTTGTATGATGACCGGCAATAACATTGAAGCCAACTCGTTCGACGGTACCCAACGGCATGCATACATGGACTGGAATCTGGATCCGCCGTTCCTCCAGCAGCCGGTCCAATACAAGCTTCACGAAGTAGACACGCCGGGGCACACGAATCCGAATACGGCCGGGGTCATCATTGTCCGGAATTACCTGGATCTTACAGTCGGCAGTCCGGCCACCGATCCGCACGTCATTATACGCGACGTGGCATCCGGTTGCGCTTACCCCGCGGCTTATATTATCAGCTTGGGCAACGTCGTCACCCCGCACTCGAAGATAGGGAACACATGGCAGAACCAGCAGCAGGTGCAGGAGCACAACGTTTACGCGAACTGGCAGTCGACCGATTGCTGGGGCACGATTCCGAGTCCATACAACTACCTGCAGTGGCTGCGGGAGGACGAGTATATTCCCGGGGCGAATCCGGATGCCGGCTACCTGATTACGACTGTGCCGGCTGGCCTGCCGCAAAGCATCTTTAACGCGAACGAAGTCATGCGTATCCGCTTTCGCGTTCCGACCACGCCGCCTACGCCGTGCGTAAACGGGTGCTCTCGCTCGGGGAGCGAACAGATGCGATATCTGAGCATTTCGTTCGAAGCCGGTGCCAGCACGTTGGCGAGCCTGCCCGACAGTTGCCCGTCGAACCCGCTGACTCTATGCACGCCGCTGGTCCAGGATCCCAATGGTTACGTGTCGCTCATCGTGGGTACGGGTGTGCCGCAGCCGTCGGTGGCGACGCCGGCTAACGGCTACACGTGGCTGGATCTCTCGAAAACCGGGTCGACCTACCTGCAGCTGAATGAGATTGCCATAAGGCATATCCTGGCGAGCAGTGGGTTCGATTGTGCCACGCAGGGTGTTCCGTACAAAACCGGAGAAGCGACTACCGAAGGCGCGGGTCTGATAGGTCTTTACTCGCCATTGGTCGACTATCCGCCCGCCGACGCGCTGCCGGCCACCGCCATTCCAGCCAGCTCGACAGGACTGCCCGGCACCTGCGCCGTTTTTCCCAGCGGGCCGCCAATGGCCATCACTCCCTCAAACGCAAGATGCGGGGTGGTGTTTCCCGCTCCTGCGACCACGATCACTGCGCTCACTACACAATGCACCAGGATGCCCGACAACCCGGACTGCAACGAAGTGTACGTGCAGCCTAGTCCGCCGATTGCCATCGTGGGCAGCGGCTTCGGCAGTTTTCCGCCGGGACTTCCCTATAACGGCAATTCGAACTTTGTGCAGATTACGGACACTACCCAGAACTGGAGCGCGGGTTTTACCGGGAACTCCTGCACGGTGTCTATCGGGGAATGGTCCGACAGCTTGATCTCGCTGATCGCGAATGTAAATCAAAACGGAGTGTGTCCCATGGCGGCGGGAGACAATCTGGCAGTCACGGTGTGGAATCCACAGACGTTGGCCAGCGCGCAGCTTTCCGTTACGGTACAAGCCCAAACGGCCGGCGAGCCACGCAAGCCGTAACTGAAGGCGATGCGCGTGGTCCGGCGCGTCCCGCTATCGCCCGGCGATTTAGCTGCTCCGCGGTGCGAAGCTGTCTTATCCCTTCCGGCAGTTACTAAGAACAACGAGGCTTTCCGCTACCCGTAACCGCGGTTAAGTTAAAATTTAGTAACAAATTCTTGATCGCTGCGCCGGACGTAACATAAGATACGGAAATGGACGTTCACCGCCCCGACCAGCGTATCTGCCGGTACGGAGAAACCCGCCCACTGGATGCAATCCTCAGGATGCCCAAAACGGTTGCAAGTACGAGCCTACATCGAACACGGGCATTCGTGACCGTACGGAATCTTCTGAACACCGAGACGGGCGGGTACTCGGTGTACTCGCTTAGCAGGCTGCTGAAAAGCTAGAGGGTCACGGGGGACTTTGTGGCACAGAGTGACATGGTTGCACGATAAGCCGCGTTCCAGAGTCGCAGACCGATCAATCGCTCGGCTTCTGTTGTGTCCTGCGTGGCCGTTCCTTGCCCTTGGAACACAGTTCTCCTCGAGCGATGGCGGCCTGAAGATTGCACATCCGCAACAGGTTGTACGCGGCCCCGGCGAAGGTGAACATCCAGCCCACCCGTTCGCTTCCTCGAAAGCGGGTCTTGTGCTGCAGGGCGGCGCGACGCAGGGTCAATGCCACCCGTAATGGCATTGTGGCTGACCTTTATTCTGTTGTAGCTAGGATTTCAGATCTGAAACTACTATAATACCCTACGGAACCTATTATGATCAGCGACGAACACTACGCCCTCGCCCAGCACATTGCCGACGCCGACGTGGAGGTTAAGTCGAACGCGACAAACGACCCCATATTGAGGAGCCAGCCATGCGGATAAAAGAACCTATCGGCCGGATGTCTGTCGTGTGCTTGCTCGTGATGACGGGAATGGCGCGGGCGGCAACCGAGACTGTGCTGCTTAACTTCGCTAATTTCCCGCAGGGCGCGAATCCTTGCGGAACCCTTGCTCGCGGCGCGTCCGGTAAGCTCTACGGCACAACGTACCAGGGTGGCGAATTCAATCTGGGAGTTGTGTTCGAGTGGAGCACCTCCGGATACAAAGTCCTGCACAGCTTCAAAGGGGAAGCGGACGGCGCTAATCCCTATGCGGGCGTCGCTATCGATCTCGCTGGTAACCTTTACGGGACCACCTATGACGGAGGGCCGGCCAACCGGGGAGTCGTGTACAAGATAGCCACGGATGGTACGGAGACGGTGCTGTATGCATTTAGTGGAAACGCCGATGGGTCCTACCCTTACGCGGGCGTCACCCTGGATTCAGCCGGCAACCTGTACGGCACCACGTATCAGGGTGGCGGGGCGAACCTGGGCGTAGTATACAAGATCAGCCCAGCCGGCCAGGAAACCGTCATTCACAGCTTTACGGGACAGCCGGACGGGGCCAGCCCCTACGGCGGCGTGATCCTCGACCCCGAGGGCAATCTGTACGGCGCCACGCCCGGAGCCGGCGCATGGACGTACGGCGCCATATATAAAATCACCCCGGCGGGGCAAGAGACGGTGCTGTACAGTTTTGCCGGCGGTCCGAGCGGGGGAGAGCCATACTCGAGCCTGGTCCGCGACGCCGCGGGCAATTTCTATGGCACCGCGAACGTCCCGGCTGCCGGGCTGATCTACGAAATCACGCGATCGGGCACTTTCAAGCGCCTACACGAATTCCCTAATACGACCAATTCAGCGCAAACCGCACTGGCAGTGGACGCGGCCGGGAACCTCTACGGCACGACACAATCCGGCGGTCCCGCCGGCCTTGGCATAGTGTATAACCTGAATCCGGCGTGATCATGACGGTCGCAAGGCTCCGCAGGCCTTGCTAGATGCGCTTTGAAGCACTTTGGCCGCTTCCACGTTAACCTAACTGTTAGTGAGGTAAGCGTGGAATGCGCCG
>Ga0182015_10003297_pt1 | contig 18262 bp, 10 predicted proteins | sample 712P3MmetaG_FD_120478 | JGI IMG/M metagenome (GOLD analysis project Ga0182015, IMG submission 120478) | Permafrost microbial communities from Stordalen Mire, Sweden - 712P3M metaG | ecosystem: Environmental > Terrestrial > Soil > Wetlands > Permafrost | place: Sweden: Stordalen | collected...
CACGTTCGCCTGGGATCCCCTGACGACAATTCCGGCGATCTCCACGTCTGGGCCGGTCCCGACAAGCGCACGTGAAGAGATGTTGGTCAGCTGCGCGCTACCGGTGCCGACCGCGTAGACCTCGGCCAAGGCAACCCCTTGGGCCTGGCTGATGCCAGAAACCTGGGCCGTGTAGGCGCCGGGGGCGAGATTGACGAGGAGGGCGCTGTCGCCCTGCGAGGTCAGTTGGAACGTATTGATGGTCGCGGTCGCCGACGTGATCTGCGCGGCATCGGGATTCGTGCTCCAGCCCGTGTTGGCGCCTATCTGGGTGCCGGTTGAGTCGAAAAGGGCGAGGGCCGTCTGGGAGAGGACGCCTGTCACACCGAATCCCGCAAGGGTCGGACCAACCCCGCGAATGAGCACCTGTTCCATGGAGCCGGGCGGCCCGGCGATCACAAATCCCGCTATGAGAACGTTCCCCCCGTTGCCGACGAAGGCGCGGCTGGAGATGTCGACGAAGTTGGCGGTAGACGCCATAGGCGCTGGGCCGCCAGGCGCCACGCCCGGGCTTGAGAGCAGCGCGGCTGAAGACGTGACGGCACCGGAGGCGTTCGCAACGATGACCGTGTAGGATCCCAGATTCGCCGCCTGCACGCTTCCAATGACCAGCGTCGGATTGGTCGCTCCGCCGATGTCGGAGCCGTTGAATTGCCATTGGTAGGTGGGCACCGGGACGCCGGTGGCCGTCACCGAGAACGTGGCGGATGCGCCTATGGCCAGGGACTGGGAGACGGGCTGCGTCACGATGGCGGGCGAAGAAGATGAGGCCACGTAGCTCCTTCTGATAGTGGCGTTTAAGCTGTCGCCGACGAATAGGTCGCCGGCCGCATCGACGGCAATCCCGATCGGATAGTTGAACAGGGCCTTTGCGCCCGTTCCATCGGCCGAGCCCGCGACATTTGACGTGCCGGCCAGCGTCGTGACGACCCCCGCGCTCGTCACCTTCCGGATCGTGTTGTTGGCCGAGGTCACATACAGGTTGTCGGACGAATCAATGGTGATCCCGTACATCGGATAAAAGAGGGCTGCGGCTCCGGTTCCGTCCGTGTCCCCGTTTGTGCCGAATTTCCCGGCGAGCGTCGTCACGACGCCGGCCGGGGTTATCTTCCGGATCGCGCAGTTGCTACCGGCGTCCCCCACGTAGACGTTTCCGCTCGCATCGACGGCAACGCAGGTCGGATAGCTGAACCTGGCCGCGCTCCCCGTGCCGTCGGCGGCGCCGTAGGTTCCCGGGAGGCCCGCGATCGTCGACACGAAGCCATTCGAGATCTTCCGTATCACGTAGTTCCCCGAGTCGGCGATGTAGACATTTCCCGCGCCATCGACGGCAATGCCGTGCGGGCTATAGAATTTGGCCATGGGGGCCGGGCCATCCTGGAAACTTGACGGTCCGGAATCGGCATCGCCCCCGGCTATCGTCGTGACAACACCTGCGGGAGTGATCATCTGGATCGGGCCCCCGCACGTATAGAGGTTGCCCGACCCGTCGACGGCAATCCCTAGGCCTGCCCCACCCGGAATCGTCGTCACGACGCCCGCGGGTGTGATCTTTCGAATGGAAACGTTGTTGTCGGCGACGTAGACGTTCCCCGCGCCATCCACGGCGACGCCCTCAGGGTATTCGAATAGCGCCGCGGCGCCGGTGCCGTCCAGATAACCTGACACCCCTGCCTGGCCCGCAAGGGTCGTAAAGGTGTAGGGGGTGGCGTAGTCGCTTTGGCCGTTCAGCCCAGTTGCGCCGGCAAGTGCCAGCGCAACGAAGGCACCCAGGCTAATCGGTGAACGGCGAGGAGAATTGCTGGCGCTTGCGGATGAAGTGAATGGGCTCATGGGATTGGGAACAAAGGCTACGATCAGGATGGTCGAATGAACTAAGGGGCAATGAAAACCGGGCAGATAGCGGACCCAACGGGGAAAGAATGCTTATGACCCATGCTGCATGGGGCATACCATCGGCTGCAATATTCGTTAGTCGTTGGATTGAAATAGCTAATGTCAATGGCCGTCCTTGACGCAGCCTAGTGGGTGCTCCTGGGTGGTTGCGCGCGCACAACCTTCGGCCTCTGCCCGCCGTCAATTGGTTGTAGCGAACCAAACGGACTCAGGGTGGCCCAGGCCTGCCTTGACAGAATCCACGCTCCCGGCGGCCCGGTCCGCCGACATTTCCTTCGACGTCGACGATGAATCTCAAGGGCCAGGAATCGGGACATAGGCCCTAAATTGACATGCATTTACGAACCGGTTCTCCCTGTCGGCCCGCCAGTTTGAAGGGACCGGAAGCGGTCGCTCACCCCGGGGGCGGCAGTCCCCTTATTTGCCTCGGATTTTCGTCCCTTGCAAATTCCCCGGACCGGGAGTTCATACGGGCCGGAGATCCATCGATGACGACCTCGGCAATCCTCACCACCCGCACGGGCCCGCAGAAACACAAGGTGGTGTCGTCGCGCGAATGGCTCGCCGCGCGCCGCAGGCTCCTCGCGCAGGAGAAGAGGCTGACGCGGCTGCGCGACGAGCTGAGCCGCAAACGGCGTGGCCTTCCCTGGGTCAAGGTGGAAAAGGACTACGTGTTCAGCGGACCGAAGGGCCGGCAGAAGCTGGCGGATCTGTTCGCGGGGCGAAGCCAGCTCGTCGTCTACCATTTCATGTTTGCACCTGGCGACGGCGAAGGCTGCCCCCACTGCTCGTTCTGGGCGGACCATTTTGACGGTGCGGTCGCCCATCTCAACCAGCGTGACACCGCGCTGGTGGTCGTGTCCCGGGCCCCTTGGGGGAAGCTCAAGGCCTTCCGGAAGCGCATGGGTTGGCGATTTCCATGGGTCTCGTCCAACGGTTCGGACTTCAATTACGACTTTCACGTGTCCTTCACGCCGCGGGAGGTGCGGGCGGGCCCAATCGGGTACAACTACAAGAGCATGAGGATGCCCGCTGGCCTGAACGACCTGCCGGGAATCAGCGCGTTCTACCGCGACTCAACCGGAGCTATTTTCCACACCTACTCGGCTTATTCGCGCGGGATCGATCCCATCAACAATACCTACAACATCGTGGACCTGACGGCGAAGGGACGCGACGAGAATCCCGAACGTCCGATGGAATGGGTCGATTATCACGACCGATACAAGAGTCGGTAACCCAAGATCCGGTGACCCCGACGAGAGGAGACATTCAGGGGCCGAGGATCCCGGAGAGCAACAAGAAGGAGGGCGTGTGCTACGCGGTGACGAACGACGGCGTCGAGCTCCCGGTGATCGACGTCACCCATCCGGCGTTCGCGGTCGAGCTCAGCGCTGCGGAGCTCGCCGCCCAGTCCGAGTCCTTTTTCCGCGAACAGGAGCGCCGCGGCGGCCCGACCTTCCTGCGCAGGCTGATTCTCCGGTTCGCCCTGCGCAGATCCGTCCTCTGGCGCGGGCTAATGGGGGCATCGGGCACCTTCCTGAGCGGCATGAACACCTACCTGTTGAAGCTCGGCGCCGCCAATCTCGGCAGCGGGTATGCCGGGCGGGGCGACCTGCAGATCGCGGGGTCGTTCCCGGTCACGGCGCTTCGCCTTCGCCTGCAGGACACGGCGCACATGCTCGCAACGGGGCTGGCCGGCCCGCTTTCGTCCAGGCCCGACGCGCCCCTCCACCTGGTCAACATCGCGGGGGGACCCGCGGCCGACAGCCTGAACGCGCTCATCATCTCGCGAAGGGCGAACGGGGCCCTGCTGGCCAGCCGCAGGATATTCATCCACGTGCTCGACCTCCAGAGGGAGGCCCCCGATTTCGGGGGCCGCGCCCTCGAGGCCCTGCAGGGCCGGGACGCGCCCCTGCACGGGCTCGATGTCACGTTTGAATTCGTGAGATACGACTGGCGGGAAAGCGGCGCCCTGCGGTCCTTCCTTGCCGGCCTCGGAGGCGGCGAAAAGGTTATGGCCGTTTCCTCGGAGGGCGGACTGTTCGAGTACGGCTCCGACCCGGACATCCTCTCGAACCTGGAGGTGCTGCGCGAGGCCGGAGGCGGCCTCTTTGTCGCGGGAAGCGTGACCCGGGACGATCCCAGGCACCGCATCCACAGGTGGACCAGAATCCCGGTTATTCCCCGCGGGCTCGCGGTGTTCGGCGCGCTCGTCCACGGCGCGGGCTGGAGAATCGACGAGGCCGTCGAGCGGCCCTTCAACGACATCGTCCGCTTGGGCCGCGCGAGGCAGCCCTGATCACCGGCACGCCGGTCCCGGCTCACATCGAGTGGAGCGCGATCCGGTTGCCCTCGGTGTCGAGTATGATCGCCCTGAAGCCGAAGGGCCCGATCGACTCCTTCTGCTGGAGGATCTTGCCGCCGCTCGGCTCGACGGCCTCCAGGGCCTCGTCCAGGCGGCCGCTGGCGTTCAGGTAGACGAGCGGTCCCTCGGCGGAGGGCTTGACCGTGTCGCTCAGGTAGAGGCACCCGGCGGCCTCGTTGTCCTTGTGGGGAAAGCTCCCGATCGACATCCCGGGATAGTCCTGCCTCTCGACCTCCGCGCCCATGACCGCCGAGTAGAAGCGGATGGCGCGGTCAAGCTTCAGTACGGGGATGTCCACCCAGACGATGTGATTCGGCATGGCTCTGTCTCCTTTTTATTGAATGAAAAGCCGACGGGCTTTCCCACGCGAATGGACTAGGACAGCAAGGGCGGACCGGCGAGACAAACCTCCACTCCCAGGGCGCCCGTCCGGCGAAGGGTTTCCTTCCCATCGATCCGGGAAACTGCGGGCTCGCACAACGGTCGATCCGATTCCAAATAGGACCGGGTGAACTTCTCGAATCCAGGCGCGGACATTTACGTTCCCGAACCATCAGTATCGGCCGCCGCGGCGCTGGGGCGAGTGACCCACCTCTGCATCGGGGCGCACCAGGACGACATCGAGATCATGGCGCAGTCCGGCATAAGCGACTGCCTCGGCAACGCGGGCCGGGCCTTCGGCGGCGTCGTCGTCACGAACGGAGCCGGCTCCCCCCGGTCAGGCTCGTTTGCCTCGTACACGGACGAGCAGATGCTCGCCGTCCGGCGCGACGAGCAGCGGGAGGCAGCGAGGCTCGGCCGCTACGCGGTCCAGATCCAGCTCGCCCACTGGAGCGCGGACGTGAAGCGCCCGGGACACCCCGGGGTCGCGGGGGACCTGGCGGCGATATTCTCCGGCTGCAGGCCGCAGGTCGTGTACCTCCACAACCCGGCGGACAAGCACGACACCCACGTGGCCGTGCTCCTGCGCTGCATCGAGGCGATCCGTTCCCTCCCGGCCGGCCGCAGGCCCGCGCGCGTCCTCGGCTGCGAGGTGTGGCGGGACCTCGACTGGCTTCCCGACGCCGACAAGGTGGCCCTTGATTCGGGGCGCGACCCCGAGCTCGCCTTGAGGCTCCTCGCCGCGTTCGACTCGCAGGTCAGCGGCGGCAAGCGCTACGACGTCGCCACGGTCGGCAGGCGGTCGGCCAACGCCACCTTCCATACCTCGCACGCCACCGACAGCCTCTCCGGGATTACCTGGGCCGTCGACCTGACCCCGGTGACCGTGGACGGCGGGCCCTCGGTCCGCGACTTCATGGCGTCATTGACCAACCGGTTCGGGGCCGACGTCTCGCAGCGGCTGAAGGCCTGGGCCTGAGCCGGCCCGGGGCGTGTCAGCCGGCCGACCTGCGGGCGCGGTCCCCGTGTCGGTACGCCATCGGGGGACGACCTATCGTTCAGTTGCCTTCAGCTGGTCCAGGGCCCTTCGCGCGAGGGCAAAGTCGGGGCGGATCTCGAGCGCCCTCTCGAGGTGGGCCCGCGCCTCGCCCCGCCGGTTGCTCATGGCGAGGCTGATCCCCAGCCCGAACTGGGCCTCGGCGAAATCCGGGTTCAGGCGCACGGCCGCCTCGAATTCCGAGACCGCGTCGCCCAGCCTTCCCGGGGAGCCGGACAGGAGGATGCCGAGGTCGTACCGGGTCAGGGGGTCGGAGGGTTCCATCCTGATCGCGGCCGAGTACTCGGCAATGGCCTCGGCCCTTCGGGACGGATCCCTGGCGAGCGCGTTGGCCAGGTTCGCATGGACTTCGGCGCTCGCCGGTTCGAGCTTCAGGGCGGCCTCGTACTCCGCGATCGCCTCGTCCGTGCGGCCCGGCATGTGGGAAAGGGCCACCCCGAGGTTGCCGTGCGCCTCGGCGTAGCCGGGATCGAGCCTGAGCGCCTCCCGGTATTCGGAAACCGCGTCGGCAAGCCGGTCGTCCTCGAGCGAGAGGGCGTTCCCGAGGTCGTAATGGTATGCGGCAACACCCGGTGCGATCCGGGCCGCGGATTCATACTCCGCGATCGCCTCGTCCAACGAACCGCGGTCCCGCGAGAGCAGGTTTCCCAGGTTGCCGTGGGCCGAGTCATAGTCCGGCCGCAGGCGGATCGCCTCACGCAGCTCGCGCTTTGCCTCCTCCGCCTGCCCAGGCAGGCCCTCCAGGGCGATTCCCAGGTTGTTGTGGGCCTCCGCGTAGGACGGATTATACCGCAGCGCCTCCCTGTACTCGGCAACGGCGTCCGCGGTTCGCCCGGGCACCTTGAGGAGCGCGCTGCCGAGGTTGTTGTGCGCCCTCCAGTGGTCGGGCTTCAGCCGCACCGTGGCCTCGTACTCCGATATTGCCTCGGAAAGGTGTGCCGGGCCCATCCCCAGGGACACCGCCAGGTTGAAGTGGAGGAGCCATGCGGAGGGGTTCCGCGCCAATGTCACCCGGTAGAGCGTCTCGGAGTCGCGGTAGATCCGACATTGGCGCCATGAGAGGGTCCCGAGGGCCACGGGGACGGCAAGGAGCAGGCACGCGCGGCCCGCTCCCGGGGCGACTCGGCTGGCAATCCGCCCGATGGCCCATGCGGCCGGGACCAGGACGCCGATGCTCGCCAGGTATTGGAAGTGGTCCGCGACGAAGGAGAACAGGAACGGATATACGTTCACGAACCCGAGGGCGGGAAAAAGTGTTCCCGCGAAGAACAGGAACCCCGCGAGCGGCCCGCGGTCCCTGCGGGCGCGCGCGACCAGGAGTCCGAGGAGCGCAAGGACCGACACAAGGTAGAGGCAGGGCCATGGGGTTCCCGCGCCGAGCGACCAGCGCGGATAGATGAACATGAGGTCCGCCGGCCAGACGAGCGTCCTCAGGTAGAAGACGATCACCCGGCCGGCCAGGAAAAGCCTCTCAGGGGCGGAGAATGAAAAATCAACGCCCTCGGCCCCGATGAACTTCGCCTCCACCCAGGCCGTGAAGAGGCCGGCGGCCGCCCCGATGGCAAGCCACGGCAGCAGCGGGACGATGTCGGCCCTCCATCCCAGGCGCCCCCGCCTCCACCAGAAGACCAGCAGAAGGGCCGCCGGGAGCGTGGCGGTCACGCTCTTCGTCAGGAGGGCGAAGACAAAGAGGGCCAGCGCCCAGGAATAGAGGCCTCGCCGGCGCGTGGCGTCGAACCGGAGGTAGAGGAGCGCGGAGGCCAGGTAGAAGACCGCGGAGAGGGTGTTCTTCTCCTCCGAGATCCAGGCGACGGATTCCACGCAGACGGGATGAAGGGCGAAGACGAGCGCGGCCAGCCGCGGCGCCGGGAAGGACAGCTCCCTGAGGGCAACGAACAGGAGCCACGCCGCGGCGGCGTGCAGCGCCGCGTTGGCGGCGTGGTATCCCACGGGCGAGTCCCCCCAGAGGCGGTGCTCGAACCAGAACGCGGTGTGGAGGACGGGATAGTACTGCTGCGTCGCCCCGGCCTCGAACCAGATGCGCCAGAGCCCGTGCAGCGGGCGCAGCGCCACGCTCGTCACGTGCGCGTCGTCGTCCCACAGGAACCCCCCGCGCATCGCGGGGAAGTACACGACGAAGACCGCGGCCAGAAGCAGGCCAGCGAACCCCAAGGCGGGGGCCCCCCACGTGGGCTCTTGCGACCGGGGGGCGGGTGCGGGCTCCACGGCGCAATTTCGGATCATCGCCGAAAAGGGGTCAAGTGTCCGCTCCGGGGCGGCCGGGCAGCGCGGCGTCTCCCTCCGGGGCCGTCAGGCGGGTAGCAGCGATGTTTAAAATATAGTCGTTTCTGCCATTTATTAACGGAGCCGACGGGAATACCATGCTTTCCTTCCACCGGCATCCGAATCCCCCCAGCAGACTTCCCCTCCTCCCAATGACCGGCCCCTCGAGCGCAGCCCCCAGCCGATTTGAGCACGTCCCGCTGGCGGTGTTCCCCGGGAGCGCCGAGGCGTCTCAGGCCGTCGCGCGGGATATCGCGGCCCTGATCCGCGCAAGGCAGGCGGCCAAGAGGACGGCGGTCCTCGGCCTTGCGACCGGGTCAACCCCGCTCGGCCTCTATGCCGAGCTCGTCAGGATGCACCGCGAGGAGGGCCTGAGCTTCGCCAACGTCATCACCTTCAACCTGGACGAGTACTACCCCATCCAGCCGACCAACCCGCGGAGCTACCGGCACTTTATGCAGGCGCACCTGTTCGACCATGTCGACATTCCCGCGGCCGCGACGCATGTCCCCGACGGGACGGTCCCGGCACCGGCGCTCGACGCCCACTGCCGGGAGTATGAGGAGATGATCCGCGCCGCCGGGGGGATAGACTTCCAGGTCCTGGGGATCGGCCGCACCGGGCACATCGGCTTCAACGAGCCGGGGAGCCCGAGGCGCTCGCGAACCCGGATGGTGACGCTCGATTCACTGACGCGCCGCGACGCCGCCGGCGACTTCGGGGGCGAGGAGGGCACGCCGAGGCGCGCCATCACGATGGGCGTCAAGACGATCCTCGAGGCCCGGCGGGTGGTCCTGATGGCCTGGGGGCAGCACAAGGCCGAGATCATCCGCGCCGCCGTCGAGGGCCCGGTGACGCCGCAGATCACGGCTTCCTTCCTCCAGGAGCATGAGCAGATCCATTTCGTCATCGACCGCGCGGCCGCCGGTGCGCTGACCCGCTACCGGACTCCCTGGCTCCTCGGGGCGCTGGGCGACCAGGGGCTCGAATGGGACCCGGGGATGATGCGGCGCGCCATCATCTGGCTCTCCCAGCTGAGGAAGAAGGCGGTCCTCAAGCTCACGGACGACGACTACAACGAGGCCGGCCTCCAGGACCTGCTGAGGACCCAGGGCTCGGCCTACGAGGTGAACCTGGCGGGGTTCTACCAGCTGCAGCACACGATCACCGGCTGGCCGGGCGGCCGGGACCCGGGGCGGACGAGGCCGGGCGACGCGCCCGTGCGGCCGCTGCGCGCCTCCTCGGCGGGAGTGTTCCCGAAGCGCATCCTTGTCCTCTCCCCCCACCCCGACGACGACGTGATCGGGATGGGAGGGACCCTCTGCCGCCTGGTCGAGCACGGCCACGAGGTGCACGTGGCCTACCAGGTCTCGGGCGCCAATGCCGTCTCGGACGAGGCCCTCTCCCGCGCGCTCCGTTTCGTCGGGGATTCCGGGCTCGCGAAGCCGTCGGAAACGGAGCGGCTGCGCGCGCTCTGCTCCGTTCACGAGGCCGAGGGCTCCCTACCCGAGACCCCCGAGGTCGTCAGCTGGAAGGGCCTCGTCCGGCGCCAGGAGGCGCTCGCGGCCGCGCGGGTTTGCGGCGTTTCCTCGGACAGGCTCCATTTTCTCGACCTGCCCTTCTACCACGCGAGCCCCGGCAGCCGGAGGCAGCTTGGCGAGGGCGACCGCTCGGTCATGCGGAAGCTCCTGTCCGCCGTCCGGCCCCACCTCGTCTTCGCGGCGGGCGACCTCGACGACCCGCACGGCACCCACCGGCTCTGCCTGCATGCGCTCCGGGACGCGCTTGCGAGGCTCTCGCAGGAGGCGTGGGTGCGCGAATGCGAGCTCTGGCTCTACCGGGGAGCGTGGTCCGAGTGGTCCGCGGACGAGATCGACCTGGCCGTCCCGCTCAGCCCGCAGGAGGTGCTCCGCAGGAGGCGCGCCATCTTGTGCCACGAGACGCAGAAGGACATGGCGCTCTTCTTGGGTGACGACCGCCGGGAATTCTGGCAAAGATCGGAGGACCGCAGCAGGCGCCTCGCCGAGACCTACAACGCTTTGGGCCTCGCGGAGTACGAGGCGATTGAGGCCTTCAAACGCTATGCCCCAGAAGAATTCCTTCGCGATCTGCCTCTTTAGTGTCGCGGGCTGGGTCGCGGGGGGCCGGGCGGCGCCCCTGCCCGTGGACGTGATGCCGGCGCCGGCCGAGGTCAGCCTCTCGTCCGGGCGGATCCCGGTGACGGCCGACCTGGAGTTCGTCCCGTCCGGCGCAGCCGGGGCGCGGCTCGCGGCGGCGCTCGCGCGCGCACGGGCCCGCTGGAGGGCGCGGATCGCGGCCGCGCCCGGGGACGCTCAGCCGTTAGCGCTGCCCAGGCTCGTCGTCGACTGCAAGGCGTTGGCCGAGGCCTTTCCCACCGAGTCCGAGGACGAATCCTACACGCTGGAGGTCGGCGACTCCGCCGCGGTCCTGCACGCCCCGACGGACATCGGCGCCATGCGCGGGCTGGAGACCTTCCTGCAGCTCCTGCGCCGCGACACCGGGGGCTGGTCCCTCCCGCGAGTGGCGATCAGGGACAGCCCGAGGTTCCCTTGGCGCGGGCTGATGATCGACGTCGCCCGCCACTGGCAGCCGGCCGAGGTGATCGAGAGGAACCTGGATGCCATGGCCGTCGTCAAGCTGAACGTCCTCCATCTCCACCTGACGGACGACCAGGGTTTCCGGATTGAGAGCAGGACCCACCCCGAGCTCCAGGCCGGGGGATCCGACGGGCACTACTTCACCCAGGCCGAGATGCGGGGCATCATCGCCTACGCGGCAGACCGCGGGATCCGCGTCGTCCCCGAGTTCGACATCCCGGGGCACGCGACCAGCTGGGTCGTCTCCCACCCGGAACTCGCGAGCCTTCCGGGTCCCTACGGCATCGAGCGCCAATGGGGCGTGTTCAACCCCGTCCTCGATCCCACGAACGAGGCCACCTACGCCCTCCTCGGGGACTTCCTCGGCGAGATGGCGGCGCTCTTCCCGGACGCATTCATGCACATCGGGGGCGACGAGAACAACGGCGTGCAGTGGAATGCGAATCCCCGGATCCAGGCGTTCATCAGGGACAAGGGCCTCAAGGACAACGACGGGTTGCACGCGTACTTCAACAGGAGGATAGCCGCCATCCTCGCCAGGGGCGGCAAGCGTGTGGTCGGGTGGGACGAGATCATGGCCCCTTCCCTGCCGCGCGACTGCGTGATCGATTCCTGGCGCGGGACGGAGGCGCTCGCGGATTCCGCGGGCCTCGGCTTCGACGGCCTCCTATCGAACGGCTTCTACATCGACCTGTGCTACCCGGCCTCCGACCACTACCTGCCGGACCCGGTCCCGGCGTCGTCGGCGCTGACGCCCGCCCAGAAGGCTCATGTCCTCGGGGGCGAGGCGACGATGTGGTCCGAGTGGGTCACCCCGGAGACGATCGACTCGCGCATCTGGCCGCGGACGGCCGCCATCGCGGAGCGGCTCTGGTCGCCCGCGGATGTGAGGGATGTCCCGGAGATGTACCGGAGGCTCGCCGTCGTCAGCGACCGCCTGGCGGAGGCGGGCTCGCTCCACGAGCGCAACAAGCCCGTCATGCTGCGCCACCTGGTCGGGGAAAACCTCGGGGTGCCGGGGATTGGATCGCTCGAGACCGTGATCAGCCTCCTCGAACCCGTGAAGCACTATGACCGGGGCGGCATCCAGATCTGGAGCAACCAGCTGGTCCCGCTTGTCGGCCTCGCCGACGCGGTTGCCCCGGAGAGCGCGCGCTCGAGGGAATTCGCGGATGCCGTGGACGGCATGCTGTTCGCGCCGGGGGCGATCGACCGCGCCCCGGCGGACATGCTTGCCGCAAATCTGCGCTCGTGGGCCGGCGCGGGAAAGGAAGTCGCCGTCCTTGCCGACACGTACCCTGCGCTCCGGGAGGCCCTTCCCGCGGCCCATGCCCTCATCGACGCGGGCTCCATCGGCGCGGAGGCGCTGCGAGCCCTCTCGGCGGGGATCCCCCTGGGTGCGGAAAAGCTCGCGGGCGACCTTGCGGCGCTGGACAGGGACGCATCGCCCAATGAGTCGGCGACGCTCCTGCCCATCCTGAAGCCGCTCCGCATGCTGGTAGCCGCGGCCGCCAGCCAAGGCGGCCGGCCGGGCGCCCCCGATTCGGAGTGGCGCCTGCGGGTCGTCGCAATCGCCTTCCCGCCGCAGGTCGACGCAGTCTTCCCCGACAAGTAGTCCGCCAAAATACATGGCCCAAGCCGCTACCCCGATGGCCGACAATACCGGCTACAACAGATTCCTCCTCCTCGTCGCGGGCCTCGGGGGGCTCCTCTACGGCGTCGATGTCGGCATTATCGCCGGCGCCCTCCCCTACCTTGAGGCGACCTCGGGCTTCAACGCGGGCCAGCTTTCCTTCATCGTCGCGGCGGTGCTCCTCGGGAGCGTCATCTCCACCCTCTTCGCCGGCGTCCTCGCGGACTGGATGGGGCGCAAGTGGCTGATGGCGGCGAGCGGCATTCTCTTCGTCGCCAGCATACCCATCATAGCCCTGTCGCATGGCTACGGCTTCCTCGTCTCCGGGCGCCTCCTCCAGGGCGTGAGCGCGGGGCTGATCGGCGTCGTCGTCCCCCTCTACCTGGCCGAGTGCCTCGGCGCGTCCAGCCGGGGCAAGGGCACCGGGATATTCCAGTGGCTCCTGACGCTCGGGATCGTCGGCGCCGCCGGGATAGGGATGTATTTCAGCATCCGCGTGGAGCAGGTCGCTAAGCTGGGCGACGCGGCCCGGCTCCTCTCCTTCAAGGACACCGCGTGGCGGAGCATCTTCTGGGTTTCCCTGCCGCCGGGGATCCTCTTCGTCATCGGCAGCCTTGTCGTCGCCGAATCCCCGCGCTGGCTCCACCGAAGGGGAAGGACCGGCGACGCCCGCGCGGCGCTCCTCAGGTCGCGCTCCCCGGAGACGGCCGAGCTTGAGATCGCGGAGATGAACCGCGTCGCGGCCGCGGAGACCGCCAAGAGCGCGGGCGGCACGCTCCGGGAATCCCTCCTCAGCAGGAAGTATGTGATCCCGTTCCTCCTCGCCTGCGTGATCCTCGCCTGCAACCAGGCGACGGGCGTAAACTCCATCATCGGTTACAACACGAACATCCTCCTGCAGGCCGGGCTCACGGACGTGCAGGCGCACTGGGGCTACGTGGTCCTGACCCTCGTCAACTTCCTCCTCACGATAGTGGGCGTCCTCCTGGTCGACCGCAGGGGCCGTAAGTTCCTCCTCTCGGCGGGGACGGCCGGGATCATCGTCTCCCTGGTCGCGGTGGGCCTCATCTTCCGCTCGACGGAGAGGCTCCGTGTCGACTGCAGGGAGGCCCTCCAGGCGTCCGTCCTGCCGGACCAGACGCTCGACCTGCGATTTGACGGGGCCGCCGCGGCGCGCCTCCTCGGCTCCGGCGGCGACGCGGGCCGGGCCATCGCGGGAAACCCGGTCTCCCTCGTCGTGATCTACTCCTACGGCGACTTCCGGGCGGCGACAAACGTCGTCCGCTCCGATGACGCCACCGCCGCCCCGGTCGCGATCTCCAAGGATGGCTGCGTGCCGCCGAACAAGGTGGTCGCCTTCTTCTCGAACCCCTTCGCGAACCTCGCGGCGGCGCGAACCGCGCCCCTCAGGATCGAGAACGCCCTGGTCACCCCGGTCCCGAGCGAGCGCAACGGCTGGCTGACGGCGGCGTTCACGTTCTGCTTCATGGCCTTCTTTGCGGCGGGGCCGGGGGTCTGCGTCTGGCTCGCCCTCTCCGAGCTCATGCCGACCCGCATCCGCTCGAACGGCATGAGCATCGCCCTCCTCGTGAATCAGGCCGTCTCGACGTCCATCGCCGCCACGTTCCTGCCGACCGTCGGGAGGTACGGGTACTCGACTGTGTTCTTCGCGTTCGCGGCCTGCACCGTCGTCTATTTCGTGACCGCGGCCTTTTTCCTGCCGGAGACCAAGGGCAAGACGCTCGAGGAGATCGAGCAGCATTTCGAGGGGCGCCCAGGGGCCGATCTTTTTGATCGATAGCGGGGCGGGGGCCCCAATGATGGGCCCATAAGAAGCCCCACGACACGCCCCGCGCGCCGCGGGGCCGCCCTGTTACTGGGGGCGGCTGCCGCCCTCCTCCTTTCCCATCTCCCCATGGCCGCCAGCACATCCAAGTCCCCCTACGGAACCCTGCCCGACGGCACGGCCGTCGATCTCTACACGCTGACGAACGCCCATGGGCTCGTGTGCAAGGTGATCACCTACGGGGCCGCCATCACCGAGCTCCACGTCCCCGACCGCTCCGGCAGGATGGGCGACGTCGTCCTCGGATTTGACAACCTCGCCCAGTACGTGAGCGACAGCCCGTGCTTCGGGGCCGCGGTCGGGAGGGTCGCCAACCGGATCGCCAACGGCCGGTTCACCCTGGATGGGAGGACCTACACGCTCGCGATCAACAACCCACCGAACACCCTCCATGGGGGACTGAGGGGCTTCGACAAGCTTGTCTGGAAGGCCGAGGCCGCCGACGGCCCGGCGGGCCCCGCGGTCGCCCTCACGCTCGTGAGCCCCGACGGCAACGAGGGGTTCCCGGGGACGCTCACGGTGCGGATGACCTACACCCTGACAAACAAGGACGAGCTGCGGCTGGACTACGAGGCGACCACGGACAAGGCGACGCCCGTCAACTTGACGAACCACAGCTACTTCAACCTGGCCTGCTCGGGCGACGTCCTCAGGCAGGTCCTGCAGATGAACGCCTCTAGGTACACGCCAAGCGACGCCACCCTGATCCCGACGGGCGTGATCGCGGACGTCGCCGGGGGGCCGCTCGACTTCACCCAGGCCAAGCCCATCGGCCGCGACCTGCTGAGGGTCCCCGGCAACACACACGGCTACGACCACAACTACGTGATCGACGGGGGGGGCCGCGGGCTCGTCCTTGCGGCGCGCGCGACCGATCCCGCGTCGGGACGCTCGATGGAGGTCCTGACGGACCAGCCGGGCGTCCAGCTCTACACGAGCAACGGGTTCGACGGGAGCCTGGTCGGCAAGGCAGGCCAGGCCTATCCCAGCCACGCCGCCTTCTGCCTCGAGACCCAGCACTATCCCGATTCCGTGAACAAGCCCTCCTTCCCGACGACGATCCTGCATCCCGGGGAGACCTTCCGGAGCACGACGATCTACCGGTTCTCGGCGAAGTGACCTGGCGTGAGCTAGCCGCCGGAGACCCACAGGCCGCACCCGAGTGACGGCACCTCCAAGTCGGCCTCCACCTTGCGGGTGGCCGCGCGGCTCGCCGAGGAGAGGAACCGGTCGTGATCGGCGAGCTGCTTCCACGCACCGGACGAGGCGACGTCGCCGATCGAGATCGTCGCGTCGCCGCCCGTGGGATTGATCGCGAAGAGCAGGCGCTCCGACCCCTTCGACAGGTCCGCGTTCAAGAGGACGGCGAGCGGGGACCCGCCGCTGTTGAAGAAATGGAAGAAGCCCTCCGAGGGCCGGCTGAAGTGCCTGAGGAGCCGGCCGCGGTGCCCCTTCCGGAACGAAATCCAGTCCGCGAAGTAGGCGTGGGTGGCCAGGTTCCGGAACATCCTCTTGTAATCAAGCGCGTTCACATCCCCGCGCTGGTAGGTGTTGCCGAGGCCCCCCTTCGAGCGCAGGAAGTCCTGGCCCTCGGCGAGCATGGGGATGCCGACGGACATGAAGAGGATGGCCGCCATCAGGTGCGTCCGGCGCACGTCGTTCTGCGTCGGGTTCGTCCCGTCGAAGCCCGCGTTCTCGGTGATCGAGTCGAGCCATGTCCTGTCATCGTGGGACTCGGTGTAGTTGACGGTCTGGGCCGGCCACTTCGCAAAGTACCAGGGGGAGCCCCGCAGGAAGTACTCGAGCCGCTCGGCGGGCGAGTGGCCCCGCACGTAGTCCTTCACGAAGTTCCTGAACCCGTCGTTCCACGAGGCCCAGCCTGTGTCGCGGAGAGCTCCGGCGATGTGGCCGCGGAAGCTCCAGGGCTCGGCGATCAGAATCACGTTCGGCTTCGCGCGCTTCACCTCCTCCTCGATTTGCTTCAGCACCTCGACGCCGAGCAGCTCGGCCAGGTCGAAGCGGAAGCCGTCGATGCCGTAGGCCTTGATAAGGTGGATGCAGCTGTCGATGATCAGCCTCCTCGCCATCGCCGCGCCCGCCCGCAAGTCGTTGCCGCACCCGCTCCAGTTGGCCAGGTTGCCGGCGGCGTCCTGCTCGAAGTAGTAGCGCCGGTCGATCGACATCAGGTGCGGCGGGTCGCCCACGTGGTTGTAGACGACGTCGAGGATGACGGCGATACCCCGGTCGTGGAACGCCTTCACGAGGCGCTGGAACTCATGGACGCCCGACGCCTCGGCCGGGGAGAGCGAGTAGCTGCTCTCAAGGGCGAAGTATGAGTTCGTCATGTAGCCCCAGTGGTATTCCTCGGTGGTCTTGTTATCGAACTCCTGGACCGGCTGGAGCTCGACGCAGTTGACCCCGAGGTGGTGCAGGTAGAACTCGGGGCTCTCGACCCACTTGAGGAGCCCCGTGAATCCCAGGCGCTCGGCCGGCGAAGCCTTGATCGGCGCCTTGGCCACCAGGTCGCGCACATGGGCCTCGGCGATCACGAGGTCCTGCCAGTGGGGGGTCTTGAATTCCTCGTCGCCGGCTCCGATCCAGGCGCGGTCGAGGACGATACCCGGTCCGACCCTGTCGACCGCGGCGAGGGCGTACGGGTCCAGGACGTCGGTCCTCGTGAAGACCTTGCCGGTCTCCCCCTCCACGCCGTCTATCGAGTACCAGTAGAACCACCCGTGCAGGTTCCGGTCGAGCTCGACCTCCCAGAGGCCCTCGGCGCCGTGGCCGTCGCCGCGCCGCGCGAGCGCGAACGAGTCCGCGTGCGCCTTCTTCGCGAGGTCGTGGCAGGCATGGAGGGTCACCGATTCCGCCCGCGGGACAAATATCCGGAATGTCGTCGATTTTCCCGAGACGAGCGCCCCGAGGGGAAGGTCCGTTCCGAGGTCGAAGAAGAAGTCCCCTGGGATGAGCGGAAGCGCGCCCGCGGACGTGTTCGCGCCAGCCGCGACGGTCCATGCGCCCGCCAGGTCGAGCGGCGATGAGAGCTCGAAGCGCCATAGGTGGGCGCCGGTCCTCTGCGGGTCGATAACGCGGTTGACGGCCCCGGTGTCGTCCCTGATGCAGTTCGGGGCGTCATCGCGCGGGAGCAGCCATTGGTTCTCACCCGTGACAAACTTGAAGAGGACCTCGTCGCCGCCGTGAAGCACCTTGGCCTCAGGGCCCGTCCAGAGGAGCAGCCGCTCCCCGTCAAGTTCCTCCACCTTGAGCCGCCATTCCTCGCTGCCGACCGCGGCCTGCCAGCCGTTGAACGGCCCGGCGACGTATACCCGGTCGTTCACGGGGTCCACCCCCCCGCTGCGCTTGAGCGGCAGCGCGAAGGCGAAGGTCGCGGGTTCCTTGAGGAAATAGCGGTAGGTCTTGGCCGCGGCGAGGTGCGGCGCCTGCCGGAACAACTTCACCTCGACCGACCCCGAGAGGGCGATCGCCGGTGATGCGGGCTGGTCCCAGTTGCGGTCGAATTCGACAATGCCCGAGGAGAGCGAGTCGAGCCACGCACGGACGAGTCTTGGGGCGGGGTTGGGCATTCCGTTGAAACTTGAACCTCGAGCCTACCGGGAGTCGGGGCGCCTCGGCAAGCACACCGCGTCAAATTGCGCCGAAAATATGCGGACGACATGAAAGCCGGGGCTTGATAGCGTAGGGTCATTGAAACAGCCCCGCCCATGAGAATGACCCACGCGCACATGTATTCCCGCTTCCTGGCCAGCGATCCGGCCTGGAATGGCCGTTTCTTCACGGGCGTGCTGACGACGGGGATCTACTGCCTGCCGTCCTGCAAGGCGAAGAAGGCCAAGGCCGCGAACGTGCGGTTCTTCCCGTCCTGCGAGGCCGCGCGCGGCGCGGGGCTGCGCCCGTGCCTCAAGTGCCACCCCGACGACTTTGCCAGGGGGGCCGACCCCGTGCTGGAGTCGATCGAGATCCTGGTGGCGGAGGTCCGGGCCGACCCTGTCCGGTTCCGTGACGCCCGCTCCGTGGTCCGGAGGTCGGGGTTCGGCACCACGCGTTGCTTTGAGCTCTTCCGCCAGCACTTCCATGCGACCCCCGCCGACCTCCTCCTCAGGGCCAGGATCGACGCGGCCAA
>Ga0182015_10003298_pt1 | contig 18251 bp, 18 predicted proteins | sample 712P3MmetaG_FD_120478 | JGI IMG/M metagenome (GOLD analysis project Ga0182015, IMG submission 120478) | Permafrost microbial communities from Stordalen Mire, Sweden - 712P3M metaG | ecosystem: Environmental > Terrestrial > Soil > Wetlands > Permafrost | place: Sweden: Stordalen | collected...
GGGAATCGGAGAGCTAGACCTCCGCAGCCTGTGCCCAAGAAGAGCCTACAAATGCTGCACGGAAATTCCGAAATGAACCATGCTGAAGCTGTCGCAAAGCTCGTGCTTGAGAGCATCATCCCCGGCACGATGATTTACCAACTTGAGCAGTCGCATGGCGAATGCGATTTTGAACTGCGTTACCGCAGCGGAGCGACCGCAGCCGTGGAAGTGACTGCGTCGGCGGACCAAGAACAACTACAGACGATAGCTGCGATTCGCGACGAGAAGAAAGGCGGTTCGTCTCTTCGGGCGACTAAGTGCGAAAAGAGTTGGTTGATCTTTCCCGCCAAAGGGGCGCGGATCGACAGGGTTCGAGCGGCGGCTGACGAGCGTCTCTCCAGATTGGAGAAAGAGGGAATCGACAAATTCTCGTTCGTGCGCAACTGGAATCAAGAGTGCGTTAAGGATGTTTGTCGTGACCTCAACGTCACTAGCGGCTCTGTCATTCCCACACTGGCTGCCCCGATGATACGCATCGCATTCCCTAGCGGAGGCGGTGCAGTTGGCGCAAGCATTGCGATAGAGGCTGCTGAGAGGGAGGCATGGAAGCAGGACAATAGGAAGAAACTCGGTGCCGCAAGAACTTCCGAACGTCATCTCGTTGTTTATATCGATCCCATAAACGGCTTGCCTTGGGTCGCCCTCACGGATTTCGAACCTCCCTCGGCCCCACCGAATCTTCCCGAAGAGATAACGCACTTATGGCTGATCGGGCACGCAGAGGAAAAGGACAAGTTCGTGGCGTGGCGTGCAAGTACCCACGAGTCTTGGAATAGCTTGCGCTTAAGCACTACCTGTGCCCTTAACGGGAAGCGCACAGGCTTCTCGCAAAGTCATTCCTAGATCGGCGGTTATGGAAGAAGTGTAGAGGTGGGATTCGCATCGGCAACCAGACGTTCCCGCCGTATCGCTGGCAGGCTTTCCCATGCAACTTACGGACAGAGCAGCCCGCGTTCGGCTCGGAGATGCTACTCCACAGGAAGCTCACCATGCAACAGTTAATGTTGCATATGATTTAGTTTATTCCTTTATTTTCATATGATTACTCTAGTAATTATGTTTCATGTTGACAACGCCAAAGAAGTGCGGCAGAATAGTGCAAGTAAGGTTCAAGGAGAATGCCATGGAGCCGCTTAAACAATTCTTAGCTGAAGCCAAGAGCGCCGATCTACGCGATAAGGAGATGTTTGCTTTCGTTGTACGAGAGGGCCTCACGCTTACGGGCATGTCAGTGAGGGATGCGGGAGAACTGTTTAGGACGGCTCCGGGCACAGTCAGCCGCTGGGAAAACGGCCACACCGCACCCGCGCTAGTTGCTCGGTACGCAGTTCGGGATCTGTTGGTGAATCGGGTGACGCGCATTGCGTCAGCACTTGACCAACGGGTTGCAGTTCCAGCTTAGTGATTCCTCCCACTCTAGAAGGACGGGCATGGGTGTCGTGATTTGATAAGATTGCGACGCGCATGCCCGCACGACTGCACTTTACGCTAGCAACGCCCGTCGATGCGAACGCCATTTTCGATCTTGTATATAAGGATCCCCAGCCGTTCCTCAAATCCGCAACGTTATCCGACGTGCAAGATTGGATCGCGAACGGCAGTTGTTGGATCGTTCGAGACATTGGCGGGGCTGGGATCATTGGTGCATGCAATATAAGAGTTCCTGAGACTAACCGTTATGACGAACCAGAACCTGCCGAGTTCGGCGGAATTTTCATCCACTCAGAGTATCGAGTTCGCGGGATTTCCGATGCACTCGGTGTGCTCGCGCTAGCATCGTACTTCTGGGATAACGATCCTGAGAGTCCAAACCCGATTCCGATCATTTCCCATGTTCATGTTCAGAATCCAGACCCTCTAGGGCTACTCGCCCGACTTGGATTTGTGTTCGATAAAAACGTTCCCGTGCCGCGTGGCACACCGGGATTTGAGCACATGCCTGTCGACGAAAATGGGCAACTTTGGGGAAAGGAATTTCGATGGCCACCTGAGGGGCGCATTCATTTGTTTCGGGAGATGGCCAAACTGTTAGCGACTCAGCAGATCGACAAATACGGTGTTTGCATAGTGCCAGCCCTCGCCATGGTCGAACCGGAACTTGAGAGACTCGCCACCCACCTTGAGGGTCTACAAACACAACAATAGTCCTTGTCCGACTCCGAAAGGGTTCCAAGGTTGGGTACATCGCTCCTGAAAAGCCCGCTCGAAGCCTTCTCCAGCCGCTCTCAGCCCAGCCTCAAGCCACGTTTCCGTTTGCGGCGGTGCACTCTGCGGTGGTGCAGGGACTTCGAAGTTCTCGGTGTACGAACAGACTGGAGGCGAGTTCTATCCCATAGCAAAACAGCGTCTTCCACCTTCGTTATCGTCCGAACATCGCCGTCCTGAGAGACCACAAAGCCTATCGCGTTCTCATGCACTCCGCAGTATCGCAGCATTGAGCGATGGCGCATGCCGAAATGGTTTGGCACAAGCACTGTCCTTTTCGTTGCGTCCGAATCCTGTGCAGCAAAGGCAGCAAGCGGGTCGTTTTGCACAGTAATCTCAACACCGAACCCGCGCAGGCACAAATCCGAGTCGAGCCAGAGAAGACCATCTACTCGTGAAAGTGATGTTAGAAAGCGAAGACATCCCTTCAGTTCGTTCTGGGAACCTTCGAACTCATCGACAGCCACCGACTCGTCGAGGTGAAGCTCCACAGGCATTTGCAGACGGTGTTTGTCTATGTACCGTTCGAAAATTTCATCCGAGTAAAAGGTCTTCAGTATTTCCTGAGTTCCTACCCTGACAAGTGCGTCCTTGAGCCGTGGGTACTCCAGTGAATACTTAACCGCCAAATCGGCAGGCTCATCTGAGATCAGGACTGCACCTCCATGGCGGTATCGGTGAATGCCGATAAGAAGCCTACACAAAGCAGAAAACCAGAGATCGCTGAGGGATTCGTCCCAGTGATCACGCGCTCCGTATGGAGTCTTTTCCCACGCCTTCCTTAACCCTTGCCCGATATTTGTGAACCCATGGCAGCATTTTGCTGTAAACGGGGCCTTTATCGAAAACTCGATGCTGATGCGTTATGAGGACATCTTGCTTCAACGTGCCAAGAAGCACATTGTTCTTGTAGGCAGAGACCTCCCCGATTCCCTCGATTACAGCTTGGAACATTCCCGGCATTTCCGGCCCGATCGAAGCCTCTTTTACGAGGAAAGCGCTGAAATGCACACTCTGGTCAATTAGCCCCCAGATTTTCAATCCGCCTTCTCCATCAGCATCAACAGCGAGAGTCGAACCCCACGGATCAACCGCTTGCGAGAGCTTTACAAGATTGGACACCGTGAATGGTACGTCGTTGGCGAGCTTGAAGAATTTCCAACGATCAGCGACTATGCGCTCTGGCGGCTTTGGATCAGGGTTAGCTCGATCAATAAAGGTAACCCTGCATAACGTGGGCTGCGCTTCCTCGTGTCGCAAACTCGCGAAGAACAGCGTCTCAAGAAGCTGAGTGATCACTTCATCTGATGGAGGCTTTTCCGCTTTTCGGTCTAAATACGATCTGACGTGATGAGCCAAATCCGCTGGGTAACGTGCATCAGCCATGTCGTTCATTTTATGCTCTGACGCCGTTCGCGTCGTCATGCACGGAATTCTTGCTTGGCAAATAATCCCTATGACCCTCGTAACTTGGCGGCGGCCCCAGCCTGCAAGAGAATTCCCTTGTATGACCGCTCTGATCCGATACGACGCCGCCCGCAAAGCTATTGCTTCTGCCTACCGCGTTGACGAGGCGAAGAAAATCCGCGACAAAGCGGAGGCAGTCAGGACGTATGCGAAGTTGGCGGGCGATTTGCAACTTCAAAACCAAGCGTGCGAAATTCGGCTACGCGCCGAGCGCAGAGCAGGTCAACTCCTGATTGAAATGGAGAAGAATCCGGGTACGCGAGGTGAGGGGCGACCACGAAAAGATGGCACCAAGATAAGGCGGTCTGGCGTTCGTACCGCCTATCCACCCACTCTCGACGAAATCGGCATTTCAAAAGACCAGAGTTCCAAGTGGCAACGGCTCGCTCTGCTGGTTGACGAAACCACATTCGAGAAAGCGCTCGTTCAAGCACGTGAGAAAAATGGCGAACTCACTAACGCGGCTTTAGTTCGCGAGATTCGGGAGCTTCTGACGCCTACAGAGGTGCTCACAGACCCGGACGTGAACGTCGTTGCGTCAGAGTTGATCCGAGACATCGAGTCGCAGAGCAGGCGGGAGAAGCTGGAAACCGCAATTCGTCTCCGCAATCGGCTGAACCCGACGATCAGAAAAAAGCTGATTTTGGCGTTGAAGAATGCGAAGACTGATGTTGGACGATTTGAAGCGGCACTCGTCAAGGACTTCAGGGAGTTTTCTGCCAACGGAAAATGTCATCAACGGATCGTGCGGGAGATGATGGCAGAACAACCAGACCCGCTTCTTAAGCAAAAGAAAGCACTCGCGGCTGATTTCAAGAATGCGACTGTTCGGGAGATTTCGCTGGCTGAAGCGCGAAATTTGGTGGTAGCTCAAGAGTGGCTCGGAAATCTCCCCGGAGGAACAGAGCACGCATTTGGACTCTTTTTTGGCGACTTTCTCGCGGGCTGCGTTTGTTTCGGCTCTACGGCTGGAACAAAAGTTAAGGCATCCGTATGCGGTGCCGAGCACGCGGACAAGGTCAAGACACTCACTAGAGGCTGTACTTTGTTCTGGGCTGACCCCGTTAGACGGTCGGCAGATGGTAGAACACACGGCGGTTCGGCGGCGTCGTTCCTAATCAGCGCAGCCTGTCGAGAGATGACCAAGAAGGGTTACAACGTGTTCGTCGCCTACGCTGATCCAAAGGCAAATGAGCGAGGCACAATTTACCAGAGCCTCGGATGGTCATTTTGTGGCTACAGCAATCCCACAGAAAAATTCCGTAGACCGGATGGCAAGGTCTTTGATGCGCGAAACGTTCACCTGCTGACACGTGATCGTCGCTTTGGAAAGCTCAGATACAAACGTAGTCGTGCCGAACAGAAGCAACTGCTGATTGAAGAAGGATGCGAGTTTTTCAAGGACGACATGCGTAAGCTGCGGTATGTGGGCTTCTACGGTGACCGGAGGGCGAAGAGGATACTGCGAGCAGCACTGCGGTGGGAAGTTCTGCCATACCTGAAACGAGAACCGTCACCTGAAGATCGCGTTCAGATCGTCGATCTCGATCCAGTCCCGAAGACCGTTGCCGCGTCTGCAACTTAAGAACTGGGATTTTCACGGGTCAGGAGTAGCACATGCCGACACAAGACGAAACTCTCAAACGACTCGCTACCACGTTCACCGTTAAAGACGTAATGATTCCGAGTTCGAGATTGGTGTGCGCGGACGATGAAGAACAGGCGGCTGTGCTGTCGGACGCCAACCCTGACTTCAACGTGATCCCCATTCGACGGGCAGGAAAGATCACAGGATATTTCGAGCGCAACTCTCGCAGCACGACGAGCATCACTCCGAGCGATCTCATCTCTGACGGGACAAAACTCCTTGACCTTGTTGAGATTCTTGAGCATCGTGAGTTTGTTTTTGTGTTGAGCAGCGCAAATGGTGAGGGCTATGGCTATGTCCACTTCTCCGACCTAAATCATCATTTGGTGAAATTGACGTTCTACGTGCTATTGGCGGCTCTGGAGAGGCTGACTTTGGAGTCGATCAAAGGGAAAGATGACCGTGACTCCTTGAAGAGCCATCTCAATCCGGGGCGATTCAACTACATTGAGAAGAGGTATAAAGATGCGGGGGAAGCCGCCCGCAGCCTCGTCAGCTACTTGAACATCTGCGAATTGCTGGGATTGGCGGTCTTGGCAGGAACTATTCAGATCGAGAAGGACGTGGCAAAGGCGATGTTAAGTGCGCGTGATGGGGCCTCGCACGCGACAAAGAATCTCGTCTCCAGTCACAGCGGAGTCAGGGAATTGGTCAAAGTTAAGAGAGAATGCCAGCGTGTGCTTGGAGCAATGTAGTTACGGTCACAGGTACTCATCCACAAGCTCCGGGTATGCGTGCCGTACCTCACGCAGCAAATCGCGGGCCCTCTCCAGCCCCAACGGCTCGCCTGCGAGCACGATGTCAACCGCAAGCAGCATCACCCGTGCCAGCATGACTTCTCTGCGTCTTTGTTCTTCGGGTGTCGGCAATGGCACGACCGCGAGCAGTTCGGGATTATCCACTTCAGTGCCTTCGACCACGTTCCCCGCGCCATCGCGCAGGTAAAGTTTGCCATAGCCCCGACATTCCACCTCCCACGAGTCCGTTTCTATCTGTGCGCCGGGGAAACTCCACCAGCGTCCGCTGATGCTGATCATCCCGTCTGTATCTTGCTGTGCCATACGCTTCTCGATTCTGAACGCTGCTAAACCCGTGGGTACGCAGAGGCAACCGTCAATTTCAAGCGCCGGGCGGTATCAGGGTAACGAGCCAGCAACCTGAGAAAGTTCCTACGCGCCTTCGAAGGCGGACACGCTGGGTCAACGAACGGGTGTTGGGCGATCATCGACCATCGCCGCAGCTTGCGGCTGATAAGAATTTCTTTGACTTCAGGTCTTGCACGCATATCTCAAATTCCTCCTGCGGAGACTTGCTCTGATTTCCAAATAATGTTGGAGATTTTGCTAATCCAGCAAGTTGATACGGCGTGCATGGGCCGCAAAAGCTCCGCTCTACGAGAAGAACTTGAAAGTTGCCGAATTGACCCTGAGTGGTTACGCAAAGTGCCCGAAGGCATGCTGAAAACGATTGTAGATTCTGGTTGTACCGCCTTTTAATCTGGTAGCAGACCAAGAGTCTAGGCGCGGACTGCTGAACTTCTGGACTGCTGGTCTCCTATCAGGTGAGGCAGCAGCCCAGTAAACCAGAAGACCAGAAAACCTTCCTATATATCTTGGTCTCCTGTACATGTAGGGGGTTTTGATCTTGCCCTGCTCCTAACCAACAGTGAGACGGAATGGTCTGCCCGCCCTCGCTCCCTTCGAGAGATGCTTTGTCGAAACCCGGTTTTGGTCTTGTCTGCTGTCATAGCTCCTCGCCTTGCGCCAGCGCGATGAGTGGCTCCGACTCCGCTTCGGGGAATGTGTCTTTGCCGGGCAGTGCCATCCAATAGCCCTCGCGCACGTTGCGCCTGTCAATATGCCGTCCCCTGACGTTTTCCAGCGCACGCTTGACCGTGGACGCCCCGAAGCCGAGCGTCTTCGCCGCCTCATAGACCTCCGGGCTGCGGCACGGGCCGTCTGCGAGCAACGTCTGGAGGAAAGCCTCGCACTTGTCCGCCTTCCGGTCGCGCTCCTCCCTCTTGGTGTTCTGCTTCACAAGCACGTCATCCGCCTTGTCCGGGGTCTTCTCGCCCCATACGATCTTGGCGATCTTGAGCTTCCTGTCCTTGAAAGGCACCTCGGCTTCGACCGTGCTGTACTTCAGACCTTCGGTCTTCCCGGTGTAGTTCCACTTGACCATCGTCATCACGTGGTCGTGATCGTTGTCGGAATCTGGGTCGCGGCTGAGCATGAACGCGGACTTAGCCGACCCGGCTACCGCCGTGCCGCCCGCGATCTTCTCGATGGCGTTGTTGGTGGTGCGCTTGGGTACGTGCAGGATACCTACGAACGCAACGCCCGACGCTTCGCACAGGTCGATGATTTGCTCGAACACCGGGTTGGCTTCCTCGTTCTTATTGATGTTCTTGTTGCCGAACACACCCGTGATGGGATCGACGATGACAGCCTTGATACCGGGGTGCGCCTTGATCATCTCCAGCAGCGTGTCGCAGTCTTGGGAAAGGTCGAGCGGTCGCTTTTCGGTGTCATTGTCGCCTGCCGTCTGGCGGAACGACTTCCTGTCCATGAAACCGATCATGCCCGGCGATAAGTCCGCGCCTGCGGCTTTCAGTCTTGGAATTGTGACCTTGGAGAGCGAGTCCTCGCCGCAGTACATCAACACCTTGGACGGCCCGAGCGTGTTCCTCGCGCCGTCTGGGAAGTCCCGCCCAGTGGTGATGCAGGCAGCAAGCTCGATGGTGAGCAGGCTCTTGCCGTTATTGGGCTGACCGAGACACCATGTGATAGCGCCCGTAGGAATCCTGTCCTGCCACACCCACGTCATCTCTTCCATCTCGATTGACGCCGCGTCCTTCACCACGATCTGGCGGACGATCTTGTCTTCCTTCTTGCCGACATTGCCACGGTAAAGTTCGACCTCGCCCGGCTGGAGCGCGAAGTTCTTGTCGGCGATGCTCTTCTTGCAGTTGTCGCAGTAGTAGGTACCCACGACCGTCTTGCCACAGTCACCACGGCAGTAGCCTCCGAAGTTCTCCTCTGAGATGCGCTCGCGTTCTCTCTCTTTCTTCGCTTTCTGGTCGAGTATTTTTTTCTGACGCGGGTTCAGCCCTCTGGTGTTGAACTCCTTCCCGGTCTTGCCCATCCCTGTGGGTGGTGGAAGTTCGTCCGCAAGAGGGGCGCTTTCTTCAGTGCTCACCGCCTCTGCGCCGAATGTCTGGATCAGTTCTTCACTGTCTTCATCGGCGAAAATCTCGCCGTCGTACTTCTCGTATCCCTGCTGGTAGCGGAAGCGGATCAGGTCACCAATGGTCTTGCCGTGTCCCTCACAGGACGTGGCGAAATCCGAAAAGCCGATGGTCTCGCCGTCGTATAGGATCGCGCACGCAGCATAGTCCGGCTTTCTCCGATCAGTGGTATGGTGGTCGCCTTTAAACGGGCACGCCTCGAAGAAGTGCTTCTCGTCGTTATTTCCCACGAACGTGAAATCGAAGTGGTCGCAGAAGCGGTCGAAGTCAAAGTCTTCATGCACGGGCGCACCCTTGCCACCGTGCTCCTTGACTATGTCACTGTGGCGCTCAATCCACTCTGCAAGCCAGTCAGGAAAGTCCGCGATGGGCGAGTCGTCCACGATCTCGTAGGTCTTGCCGTCCGCCAATGTCGATCCCGGCCCGACGACGTACTTGTCCACGGACTGCAAGTCGAACATCCCGGCGCTGCTGCGATTGCGAAGTTTGCGGCTAACATCGGTCTGCCGGAAGTAAAGGTGCGGCAGCTTCTTGCCGCCTGAACGCACAGTGAACGTCCGGGGCATCTTGTGACCCGTGTCGCGCACGATGCGGGCGATCAGTTCGGGATTGTCGGCGTCGAGAATGACAATGCCTTCCGGCGTGCCCACACAGCCCACGTTGAAAAGGGGATTCTCCGTCTGCCAGAGTTTGACCTGCTCGATGTCGGTCGTCGCCTTCATCTGCCACTCAGGTAACAGGCATCGCTTCTCATTCGGCTGGACAGGGATAACAGGGATGCCACGCTGGATCAGTGGCGTTGCGATTTCCAAAAACGTGCCCATTAGAGGCTCGCTTCGGTCGTCGCAGGGAAATTCGCAATCTTGCTGTAGATTTTCATGCTCTTACCTTCAAAGTTGGATTCGGGTGGTGATCCCGCCATGCCTCTGGTGAAACCAACTGGGGCTGGCGGCATGACAGCCAGCCCCTCGAATCTTCTAGCGAAGACCCTCACCACTAAATGAATACTGAAGTCAGAGAATTTTCAGCCTCTTGTCCGGTATCCACCGCCTTTGGCTCGGACCGCCTTTCCGCCGTGGCAATCCCATCTCCCGCGCCCAGTTACTCGCCGTGCGCGGGCTGATCTCAAGCTCCCGGCAGATGTTCCTGTACAGAACGCCCGCCGTGTAACGCTCCCAGAACGTCTGGCGAAGCATGTCCGACTTCATACCAAAGGGTTTCAGTAGTCGAGATTTTGCAGCGATTGTTACTTCCAAAATTGCCGCTACGAACTTCTAGGTAGGCGGGCGCACCAAGCGGTGACCGATTTTGGAGGATGGACCGCGCCGCCCGACAGGATCGTTATGCCTTGGCTGGAGAGACCAAATTGCCAGTTCGGCGGAATAGGCGGGTGCAACAACCCGGCGACTAGGTTGGTGGGCTTCGAGCGGTCGGGGCGATGGTTCTTCTCGTGCGCCCGGCACGCCGAATGGTGGAGAAACCGTGGCGGATACTGGGTCGGTGACCTGATGGGCAGGTGCGGCGACCCCGCCGTGAGCGAGGAACTGCTGTCGTACCTTCGGGACGAATACGACGACAATAGCTGCGCGTGCGGAGCGCCCGACCGCTACAAGGATCACGACTGCCCGGCTGGGCACTGAGAATGCCATGTCCCGCGTCGCCCGAACCAAGCGGCGGCATCCGTCCGCCGCCTCTGCTGGCATAACGACGGAGGTGATTTGTATACCACGGACGGAAGCTGTCAAGACCACTGAACGCCATTTGCTACGACGCCGCCCTCTGGCACCTTGATGACTGTTTCCGGGGCAGCGGCGATCCTGCGCTTCTCTGCTGACGCGGCGTTCTTTGCCGATTCATCGGATTGAATCTTGGCAGCATGTTCGCGCAGCGCTCGCTGCTCGTTACTGACAATAGCTATGTAATGCTCAATCGACTTCATATCCTCATGTCCGAGTTGCTGGCGCACATAACCGATGTCCCAACCCTTGCCGCCAAGTTCCTTCGAACGTAGCCAATTCGTCGCTGCGGTTGCTCTCCACTTGTGTACCCACACAGTCGCCGGATCAAGACCAGCACGCTTTGCGATTGCCTTCAGGCGGTCCCACAAGTGATAGTCCGGCTTCCCCATTGATGTCCCGAAGAGAAGCCTCGATGCTCGCTTCGTCGCCTTTCGGCGTAACAGTCTATCCACGAGTTCTTTTGAAACCCCAACATTTCGGCTGTTTCCGGTTTTGGTCTGGTACTTGAAGTGCGGCTTTGATTCAACCCGAATTTCACAACTAAAAACCCCCGGTTGGAGTTCGTGGACAATGAGATCGGTGTCTTCCAAGTGCATCCACTCTCGTTTCCGAAGACCAGCTTCATAGACCGTGGAGAAAATCAGGTGATCGTCCTCGTCCATCACCGCAAACATTGCATCAATTTCCTGTTTGGGGAAGATTTCGGGGACTCTGTTGCTCTTAAGTTCGCGCTTGTAGTCGTTCTTGATGATGACGCCCTTTCCCCTTTCAAGGCGAAAAACCGCCCGGTAAAACGAGTTCACTTTCATGAGCTTGTGCGCGGCGGTAAATGGAGTGTTTTCAGGCCCGTCATTCTCCTCGTTTCCATCCACTAGGTAATCGAAAAACTTCTTCAGCAGTGGTTTGGTGATTTCGTCCACAAACTGAATGCTCCGCCGCCCCTTCTCCTGTTGCGTCGCCCACGCCTGAAATTCAGTCAGTGCTAGGCGATGTGCGGAGACGGTCTTCTTGCAGCCACTCTTCCCGTCGAGGTACAAGGGGATTTTGTCGGCAAGTTTCTTCTGTGCAGCAACCGGGGCGGTTGGGTCCGCAATGTTGCGGTGCCGATTGTTCAGAAACCAACTTTTGTCGTCAGCCTGTTGTAAGGCATGCGAAAAAAGGGGTAGTTGTTGTTCGTCGTTCGGGTTGGTGACGTCCTGCCACTTCTTGCAACGCTTCTCATACCACGAAAGCTGAAACTTCCCTTGGCGGTCGTCTTTAAGGAAGAGTCTACCGTCGCGCTTACGCCCTTCGGGGATTTCGACCCTTATCCGCGTCCACTTGTTGTCGAGCTTCACTCGCTCATAGATTGTTACCTTGATCTCACCCACAGAATCCTCGATATTTAATACGAGATTTCCGGGCGAACCTACAATTCTGCGGGTCGAAATCCCGCAATGTAGTTCAACTGTAGTTCAACGGGCGAGGGAGAGTTCAGGAAAGCATTACGAATCAGCAGGATGGAAAAGTGTTGGTAGCGCTACCGGGAATCGAACCCGGGTTTGAAGATTGAGAATCTTCCGTCCTAACCCCTAGACGATAGCGCCATCGGCGCTTCGATTATAGCAAAGCAGTTGCTGCGATTTTTCTTTGCGAAAATGCACTTTCCACAGCCTGGGGAGGCTTATACTTGCAGTCAACTCTTACAACTCAAACTTGCACCGTTCCTCATCGAGGTTGCGGGCAACGTGTATCCGATTCGCTGACAGTTCCATTCATTGCTAAATTCAAATTACCTGTGAGGAGTATCCGAAATATGGCGAGAGCAAAATCTACCTCAGGCAGTAAGTCCAATCGTAACAAGCAAACCATCGTCAACGATGCGGTCGGTGTTCCCGATGTGAACGCAGCGTCAGCAACGGAAGCGGCATCCACCCAAAGTGAGCCGGAAACCAAGATCGCGCCCGAAATGAAGATTGCTCCGGAACCTAAAAAGTTTGAGCTCCGCAAGACGGAGCCGCGCAAAAATGTGTTCCCCATCAACCTCGAAGATGAGGTTCGCCGCCGCGCCTACGAGCTTTTCCAGCAGCGCGGGCCTGGCTCGGGTAGTGAGGCCGAGGACTGGCTGAGTGCGGAACGCGAAGTGATGCTACGCTACCGTCAACATAGCGCTTAGCCACTTCTGACGATACTGATCAAGAGACGGTCGGACGATAGCCGCTGCCCTGGTTTGGGTTTTGCGCAGCCAATCTGATCGGATTTGTCGCCAGCTGTTCTTCAGTGGCGACCGCTCCTGTTAGCTTGCCGATTTTTGCCCGAAACGGAGGCAACCGCTCCAACCGCTCCCTTGGTGGTTGCCTCGCAGGAGTGTTTCTGAAAAAATGGGTTGGGGTTCCCGCACATGGCGGAAATAGGTAGTTTTGCGCTTTTGCTCGCTCTAGCGTTGAGCGTCTACTCGTTCCTCGCCGGGATCGTCGCGTTAGCCTTCCAGAACCGGCCTTCTTCGCAACTGGCGGGTGGAACCGCCGGTGGGCGCATCGCGTCGAGAGAAGAAAGTTCGGTCATCACGACGCTCCGCCAAGGGTCGGAGCGCATCGGGGAGACTGCTCGCCGCGCCGGCATCGCCACTTTCGCTGCCGTCCTTCTTGCTTCGTTCGTGCTCGTAATCTGCGCCTTCCGCGACGATTTCTCCATCGCTTATATCCTTCACCACAGCAACCGCGATCTGCCCGGTCCCTACAAATTCGCCGTCCTTTGGTCCGGTCAGGAAGGTTCTCTGTTGTTCTGGTCGCTGTTGCTGTCCGCCTATGGATTCGTGTTGCGCCTGCGCTATAAGGCGGATCCGCGTCTCTTCGCCTACGCCTCGGTGGTTCTATCCGGCGTGCAGATTTTCTTCCTTTTGCTGCTGAATTTTGCGGCGCATCCCTTCGCCATTGTGCAAGGGACGATTCCCGCTGACGGCAACGGGTTGAATCCATTGCTGCAGTATCCGGAGATGGTGATTCACCCGCCCATGCTTTATCTCGGCTATGTCGGCTTTACCATCCCCTTCGCATTCGCGCTCGGCGCGCTGATCATGAAATATCCGGGCGAAAAGTGGATTCACATTACCCGGCGCTGGACCATGGTTACCTGGGCCTTCCTCACCTGCGGAGTTTTTCTCGGCGCTCACTGGGCTTACTCCGTCTTAGGCTGGGGCGGGTACTGGGGATGGGATCCCGTCGAAAATGCTTCGCTGATGCCCTGGCTCACTGGCACCGCCTTCCTCCATTCGGTGATGATGCAAGAAAAGCGCGGCATGCTGAAAATGTGGAACATGTGGCTGGTCTTCGCTACCTTCTGGCTCGCCATACTAGGAACTTTTCTGACCCGAAGCGGCATCATCAGCTCCGTACACGCTTTTGCGCAGTCTTCGATTGGAGACTGGTTTGCCTGGTTCCTGGTGATCACGCTGGTCGTATTCGTCTTTTTCTTTTTCAAGAACAAGTCTCACCTGCGCAGTGAGCACAAGCTCGAATCGCTGGTGTCGCGCGAGTCCAGCTTCCTGTTCAACAATCTGCTTTTCGTTCTCCTCTGCTTCACCGTGCTCTGGGGCACATGGTTCCCGAAGATTTCCGAACTGGTGCAGGGGAACAAAGTGACGGTCGGTGCGCCCTTCTACAACCGGGTTGCGATCCCTGTGGCCTTGCTGCTTCTGATCCTCACCGCAGTCGGCCCACTCCTGGCTTGGCGCAAGACTTCGCTCGAAAGCCTGAAGCGCAATTTCATGTGGCCGGCCATCGGGGCCATCGCGATTGCAATCTTCCTGATGATCACGCCGCAGAGCTGGGGTTCTGCCTTCGGCTTGAAGCCTTGGAAAGACATTTCCTACCTCTATTCGTTGATGGCGATCGCGCTCTCGGTGTTGGTAACGCTCACGGTCGCAAGCGAGTTCTACCGGGGCGGCCGTGTCATTTCCAAACACACTGGCCAAGGCATGTTCGCGTCGATGGTGCAACTGATCCACCGCAACACGCGCCGTTACGGCGGATACATTGTCCACTTCGGCGTGGTGGTCGTCATCATCGGTTTCGCCGGAGCCGCCTTCAATCTGGATAAAGAGCAGGAGATGGGATACGGCGACAAGATGACCATCGGTCCCTACACCCTGATCTGCCGCTCCTACACCGACGACGACGCGCCCAACTATGCCAGCGAATGGGCCGTGCTCGACGTTTACAAAGGTGGCAAGCAGATTGACACCATGACTCCGGTCCGCCGTTTCTACAAGGCGAGTCGCCAGACCTCGACCATGCCTGACATTCGCTCCACTCTGAATGAGGATCTCTATATTGTTTTCGAGGGGCTGAATCAAGATAACGGTCATCCGATTTTGAAAGCGCATTTGAACGCGCTGGTGATGTGGATATGGATGGGTGTATGGATCATGCTCATTGGAACCGTTCTGGCCCTGATTCCGAATGCGCCGGCGCCGGTTCGCGTTCCCGCCCCCGCGCGACTGGAGCCCGCACATGCCGGACGCGCGGTTACAGGGGATTGATGGAAACGAAAGGTGTCAGGTCCTTGGTGTCGGGTCTTAGAACCTCACCCAAGACCTGAGACCCAAGAGCTAAGACCCGACGTGATGAAGAATCCTAATTCGAAAAAGATGCCCGGCCAGCGAATCCGCAGATCGGCGCACATTCTGTTGCTCTGCGCTGCCATTTTCGCACTACTCGGCGCCTCCGATCCCGCCACTCGCTTCAACGAAATCGGCCATCAAATGATGTGCATCTGCGGATGCAATCAAATTCTTTTGGAATGCAATCACGTGGGCTGCCCCGCCTCCGACGGCATGCGCAACGAACTCATGGCGTCGGTCACGCGCGGCGACAGCGACAGCCTGGTCGAGCAAGGATTCGTGCAGAAGTATGGACCCACGGTTCTGGCCGCGCCGACCACGAGAGGTTTCGACCGTGCCGCGTACATCATCCCGTTCGTGGCTTTGATTTTGGGCTTTGGCCTGATTGTGCTGGTGATACGTACATGGAAGAATCGTCCCGTTCCCGCGATAGCCGATGGTCTTCATCCCGTGCGCGGCATTGAGCTTGAACAGTTCCGCGATCAAGCCCGCAAGGATACCGATCTATGACTTGGATCCCGCTTTGCCTGATGCTCGCGATCGCTTCTCTCTATTATGTTTTCTATCTTCCGGGCAGGCTCTTTCTGGGGCCAGAAAAAACCCGCGCCGGTTATTTGCGCGAACGCAAGGATGCCGTCTACGAAAACCTGCGGGATCTCAACTTTGAGTACAAGGCGGGCAAGGTGCCCGACGCTGACTACGCGTCCCTGAAATCTTCTTTGCAGGATGAAGCCGCCACCATTCTGGCCGAGATCGACCGCCTGGAAAAGAATCTCGCGCCCCCAAAAGGAAAACGATCTTGAAAGCAATTTTTTGCCCAACTGTCATCCTGAGAGAGGTGGAAAATTCGCCGAGCGAAATTTCCCCACAGTCGAAGGATCCCTTACCCGCATGCGCGATTCTGCGGCCTAGCCGGGGGTTCTCTCCTCGATCTGTCTCGTCGTTGCTACGAGCACTTAGCGGAAAGATTCCGTTGACCTCGGCAGCGATCCTCCTCTTCGCCTCCTTCGCCGCAGCCCAGACACTCACCGGCACCGTGAAAAATTCCACGACCGGCAAGCCCTCCGCAGGGGATGAGGTTGTCGTGTTCAAGTTGGGCCAAGGGATGGAAGAGTCGGGCCGCACCAAGACCGATGCCAAGGGCGGGTTCAGCTTCAAACTCGACGACGCGCAGGCCCCGCACCTGGTTCGCGCCATCCATCAGGACGTCACCTATCACCGCATGGCACCTCCGGGAACAACTTCCGTGGCTATCGACGTTTATGATGTGGCAAAAAAAGTTGACGGCATCGAAGTGGTTGCCGACATCATGCGGGTTCAGGCGGGTCAGGGGCAGATTGCCGTGACGCGTGAATTCGGAGTGCAGAACACGTCCAAGCCGCCGCGCACTCAGATGAGTGAACACAACCTTGAGTTCTACGTTCCCGACGGTGCCCATATCATCGACGATTCCGCCACCGCTACCACCGAGAACGGCAATCCGTTGAAGTCTGCTCCCGTGCCCGAAGGCGAAAAAAATCGTTACTCCTTTGTCTTTCCGCTGCGGCCCGGTTTGACGCGCTTCGAAGTGACTTATGAGTCTCCTTACAGCGGCAGCGCGAATCTTGATCCCAAGTCGCTCTATCCATTGGACCATTTCGTCGTTATGTTGCCGAAGGCAATGCAATTCACCGCGGCCGCCAGTTCAACCGGCTTCAAGTTGATTAACTATCCGAACGAGCCCGACGCCAGCGTGCAAGTCGCTTCCAGCACCCAGCCCGGACAAAATCTCGCTTTCAAGATCTCTGGCGAGGGCACGCTCTCAGCTGGACAGGAGGGTGGCGGTCAAAACTCCGACGAAAGCACGCAGAGTTCGCCGCCGGGAGCAGGAGCCACCCAATCCAATGCTCGTCCGGGCGGAGGGCTAGGTCCGCCGATCGATGCCCCCGATCCTCTGCAGAAATATCGCTGGTGGATTCTAGGCGGCTTTGCCGCATTGCTGCTCCTGGGTGGTGTATATGTTGCGTCGCGGCAGCAGGCGGCCGCACGCGCTCTGAAACGCCGCACGTCAGGTTCTTCGATGCCAGCGGCCATGCAGGAAGAGGACGACTACGCGCCCGCGGAAGTTTCGGTAGCGAGCGTGACTCGCGCACAAGGGCGTCCAGGTTCCATGCTGATGGAGGGCATCAAGGAAGAGCTTTTTCAGCTGGAAGTGGAGCGCAAGCAAGGAAAAATCTCGCCAGCAGAATATGAGAAAGCCAAAGCCGCTCTCGATCAAACCTTGGACCGTGCTTTGAAGCGCGAAGCGCAGAAAGCATAAACAATCGTAGTCGGCATGCTTTAATGTCGCATGGCCTACTCGTGGTTCATACTCCTTCTCGTCATCGCAGGAACGGCGTTCCTGATGCTGCTGCTTCAGGGCACGTCCTTCGGGGTCGTTCTTCATGAGCGCATTCCCGACCGGCCACGGCGACGGCTGTTTGTGGCGTCGGTCAGCTTCTTTCTCACCTTCGCTGGAGTGCGGGCGGTGGTGTTTGCCGTACTGCATAACATTCCGCCGTTCCACTTCATTATCCAGCCGAGTGGCCGGCACATCCATCATCTGGTCTTCGGAATTGTTATCCTACTTTTTGTTGGTTACGGATGGCTCGCCGAGATTGGCATCGGCGTCGACGATTCGTCGATTCTGCTCAGCCGGCTCATGTCCATCCTTTACGGTGTCGGAGCAGCGCTGACGCTGGACGAGTTCGCCCTCTGGTTGAACCTGCGGGATGTGTACTGGGCCCGCGAGGGACGAGCCAGCATTGACGCCATCATTCTGTTCGGGGCCTTTTTAGCGGTAAGTGCTTGGGGTGCTCCACTTCTACAATCACGGCAGAAGAAAAAATCTGGCTGAGTTCTCAGCTGCGCATAGCAGCCGTGGCAGCCCTACTGGCTCTCGTTTTGGCGCGCGCCCTGCGAAACCGCATCGCGGCTCGCAGAAATGCCAGCAGGAAGCGGTGCGGCATCTCGGGCGCGACGAAAGCTGAGGCTGGAACAGGGTGGCGATGAAGAATCGGCGATCTAGGGAGGGAGTCGGCAGCCAGCGTAATTCAAGCGGAACCCTCAGCTTTGTGGCCGCGTCATAGAGCGCGGCATTGGTCGCAAAATGTGAATCATATGCTGGCTCGAAGTCTCCGATGATTCCGATTCGAATCGCTGACTGAAAAAATTGATCCGCACCGCACCCGCGAATCCTTCGGCGGCTCCGTTGTCGTCGCGCGGCAAGCCGGGATGGCGGTCGATTTCAATGGGTTCGAACCAGGTTTGTCGATCGTAGGTGGA
>Ga0182015_10003299_pt1 | contig 18247 bp, 13 predicted proteins | sample 712P3MmetaG_FD_120478 | JGI IMG/M metagenome (GOLD analysis project Ga0182015, IMG submission 120478) | Permafrost microbial communities from Stordalen Mire, Sweden - 712P3M metaG | ecosystem: Environmental > Terrestrial > Soil > Wetlands > Permafrost | place: Sweden: Stordalen | collected...
GAGACGTGGCGGAGCTCCGAGCCGCTCGACGGCGGCCGCAACGAGTCCGAGAGCGGCGACGGCGGGGCACCGACCACCGGTGCCGCGGGGGTGGGACGGGCCGCAGGCGCCGCGCCTGGGACCTGGGGTGCGCCGCATTCGCCGCAGAATTTCGTGCCGGCTCGCAGCACCGTGCCACAGTTCGAGCACGCCGGCGCGAGGGAGCTGCCGCACTCCTCGCAGAACTTGGTCCCCGGCAGGTTCTCCGTCCCACAGCTCGTGCAGACCATTCAAAGCTCCTCTACCGGCCGCTCGCCGTGCCGGACAAAAAGGTAGCTCCCGCCTGCGCCCCTCGTCAGCTGCGGCGGCCCGGGGGCAGACCGCTGCTCCTCGCCTCGAGCCAAGTGCCGCGCCGCCGTCGGCGCCGCGGGACGCTGAGCCGCACGTCAACAGCCGTTTTGCGCGCAACGGGCGAGCGCGGCCCGATAGCGTCCGGGCACATGTGTGGTCGTTTCGTTGCAAGCCGCCCCGTGGAAGATATCGCCCGGTTGCTCGCGGTCGACGAGCTGGACGTCCCCGCCGACCTCGCCGCTCCGCGCTGGAACGTGGCACCGCAGGCGACGGTGCTGGCCGTGACCTCGTCGCGCGAAACGCCGGGCCTGCGGCGTCTCTCGGCCTTCCGGTGGGGCCTGGTTCCCTGGTGGGCGAAGGATCCTTCGATCGGGGCGCGGGCCTTCAACGCCAAGTCGGAGACCGTGGAGGACAAAGCGATGTTTCGGGGCGCGGTCGCTCGCCAGCGCTGCATCATTCCCGCCGACGCCTTCTACGAGTGGGCCCCGGCCGCTGGGGACTCCAAGCGCCGCAAGCAACCCTGGTGCTTCCGGTCCGCCGACTCCGGCCTGCTCCTCCTCGCCGGCCTGTTCGAACGGTGGCGCCCGCCGGAGGCCGAGGAAGCGACCGCCGCAGGGGCCGCTGCCCCGCTTCGGACCTGCACGATCCTCACGACGGAAGCGAACGAGCTCGTCGGCCGGGTGCACAATCGCATGCCCGTGCTCATCGGCGAGCGCCAGGTCGAGGAATGGCTGTCTCGAGAGCCCCTCGGCCCGGGCGAGCTCAGGTTGCTGACCCGCCCTGCTCCCGTCGGGGCCCTCGAGGCGTTCCGGGTGTCGACGAGGGTCAACGACGCACGCGAGGAGGGGCCAAGTCTCCAGGAGCCGGTCGCTGACGAGGAGGGTGGCGAGGCTCAGCTGTTCTGAGCGAGGGCGCTGCGCGCCCGGTCGGCCTATTCGGCCCGCTCGGCCTCCTCGGCCCGCTCGATCCGGCGGCGCCGCGCGAGCGCCCGCCGGGTGGCTTCGGCGATTCCGGCGCCGTCCAGCCCGAGGCGGGAAAGGATCGCGTCGGGCTTGGCATGCTGGATGTAGGTAGTCGGAACGCCGATGACCACTCGGCGCGGCCCCGCGACGCCGGCCGCTTCGGCGGCGCGCTCGGCCTCTGCGACCAGGTACGAGCCGGCGCCGCCGTGGGCGAGGCCGTCCTCGGCCGTGACGACGAGCCTTGCGTGCGCCATCGCCTCCACCAGCTCGGGGTCGGCCGGCCGGATGACCCGGGCGTCGAACACGTCGGTCTCGATGCCGTCGTTGGCCAGCTCTTCCGCCGCCGCGAGCGCAGCCCGTGCCAACTTGCCGATGCCGACGAGCACCACCTCGCCGGTCCCCTGTCGGAGTCGCCGCGCTCGGAGACCGCTGCCGGGAGTCCCGAGCGGGCCCGGCGACGGCGTCTTCGGGAACCGGATCAGGGCCGGTCCGTCCAACTTGAGCGCTTCGGCGAGCATCGGGGCGATCTCGCCCGGCTCAGCCGGGCAGAAGATCGCACAGCCGGGGATCTGCAGCGCCTGGACGAGGTCGTAGATCCCGTGGTGGCTCGGCCCGTCGTCGCCGGTGATCCCGGCCCGGTCGGCGCAGATCACGACCGGTAGGCCGTGCAGCCCGACGTCGAGGTTCCACTGGTCGACCGCTCGGGCGAGGAACGTCGAATAGACCGCGACGACCGGGCGCAAGCCGCTCATGGCCATGCCCGCGGCCACGGTGAGCGCGTGCTGCTCGGCGATGCCGACGTCCATGAACCGTTCCGGGTACCGGTCCTGGAACGCCAGCAGCCCTGTGGGCCCGGGCATCGCGGCCGTGATCGCCATGATCCGCCTGTCGGCGGCGGCCACCTCGACCAGTGCCATCGAGAAGGCCTCGGTGTAGCTCTCCCCCGCTGCGAGCGGGCCGGGCAACGCGCCGGGGTCGTCGGCCGAGGCACCGACGCGGGGCACCGCCACCTGGGAGGAGCTCACTCGGAGCGACCCGCCCTGGCCACCGGACCGGCTCGCGTGTACCGAGGGCCCCTCCGCCTTCAGATCGTGAAGGCGGGCGATGTCGTCCGCCTCCGCCGGTCCATAGCCCTTGCCCTTGGTCGTGACGACATGGAGGACGATCGGACCGTGCCAGCTGGCGGCCCGGCGGATGGCATGCTCGAGGGCGCCGACATCGTGGCCGTCGATGGGACCCGTGTAGCGAATCCCGAGTGCCTCGAAGAACACGTGCGGCTCGACGACCTCACGAACCGCCGACGTGAGGCCGTGGATCGACGTGAACGCGACGGAGCTGGCGCGGGCCGGAAGCTCCCGGACCATCTGGCGCACACGCTCGCGGACCTGCATGTAGCGGGGGTCGAGCCGCAGCTGGGTCAACGAGCCCGACAGCCGCGAGACCGTCGGCGCGTAGCTGCGGCCGTTGTCGTTGAGTACCACCAGCACCCGGGTGCCCGAATGGCCGAGGTTGTTGAGCGCCTCGTAGGCCATCCCGCCCGTGAGCGCACCGTCGCCGACCACGGCCACGACGTGGCGGCCGCCCCGCTCCGGGTCGTCCATGCCCTCGAGGCGAAAGGCAGCCGCGATACCGTGCGCATAGCCGAGCGCCGTCGACGCGTGCGAGTTCTCGACCCGGTCGTGCGGCGATTCCGCCCGCGAGGGGTAGCCCGAAAGCCCGTCTTCCTGCTTGAGCTGGGCGAAGCCCTCGCGGCGTCCGGTCACGAGCTTGTGGACATACGCCTGGTGACCCGTGTCGAACAGCAGGACGTCGCGCGGGGAGTCGAACACCCGGTGCAGCGCGAGCGTGAGCTCGACGACCCCGAGGTTCGACCCGAGGTGCCCACCGGTGCGCGAGACGGCCTCGACGATGAAGTCGCGGATCTCGCCCGCGAGCTGGTCACACTCGACGAGCGAGAGAGCCTTGAGATCGGAGGGCGAATTGAGGGAGTCGAGGATCATGATGAGTACCGGGAGTCAGGCTACCGGACCAGCGCCACGCGGGACTGACCACTCGGTCGGCGCGATCATACGTGGCGGCTCCGGCGGTTTGCGTTCGCGATTGAGCAGGTGGGCGATGAACCGCACGACGTGGTCGCGCGTCGCAAGGCGGCTCTCGAGCACGGGGACGCCGCGCTCGAGGTCGCCAGCGACCAACGGCCGGCTGCCCTCGAGCTCGGTCCGCAGCGCCGCCACGACGGCTGCGTCGCGCCACCGGGGAAGCTCGAGCAGGAACAGGAACGCGAGCAGCGACTCGCGCTGCTCGCCGACGCATTCGTACGGCTTGCGGCCGGCGGCAAACAGGTCCCTGAAGCCTTCGACCTGTTCGGGGTCATCGAGCAGGTTGTGGCCGAAGATGGCCACGAGGCGATCAGGTCCGAGAAACGGCGCCATAACGAGGAACACGAACCGGCACTTCGCGCAGGCTCCGCACCAGCCGTCGAATGACGTCCCGGCACGAAACACGCGGTTGCAGCTGCGAAATCCGGAGTGGTAGGCGTCGAGGTCCGCGAACCACCGGGCGATCTCGAGCTCGCCGCACGAGCGCAGCGGCGAGGCGTACTCGATCGAAGGCGACACCGACCCTCGGACCACCGACCGCAGGGCGAGCTCGCACTCGGTGCTCTTGCTCCACTGGTGGTTGACGGCGACGTCGCCGACGAGTGAGGTGGCCTCGTCAGCCGAGCGCTCGAGGGCCACCAGCGTCGTGTCGTAGCCGTGGACGTACCCGCCGGCCACGACGATGAGCGAAACGATGGCGGTGATGGGCACGTGGCCGTTGAGCGCCCCGGCCGAGTTGAGCTCGGCCAGCCGGGGCGAGAGCGTGCGGGTGATGGAGGCAAGCGGGAGGCCGGCGACCTCCGCGGTGCGCTGCATGGCGGGATGCCGGTTGATCGCCACCAGCCAGATCGGGAGCCCGGGCGGCGGCCCAGCCGCCTTCAGCGCCTCGACGAGCACGATCGAGTCCTTTCCGCCGCCGACCGGCACGGCGATCCCCGGGGCCGGCGAGTCCTGGCTCGAGCCCGCCGCCACGGTGGCGGCCCGGGCCTCGACAGCCGTCACGGACTCGAGCTCGAGCCGAACGGGCACCGGCAAGTCGTTGCTGACGGCGAACTCGCGCAGGCCCTTGTCGTAAAGGTCGTGAACGAATGCCGATTCCCCGGGCCGAAGTGGCCCGGTCTCGATCCTGATCCTCCCCGGGGCTGCCGCCTTGTAGTAGCTGACGCCGGCGGCGAGGTGCACGAGGCGGAGCGCAGCTTCGATGCCCGTCCCGGCACGCGACCGGAGCGGCGGCCCGCCGAATTCGACGATCTCCTGGAAGCGGTGCGTGTCGTCGAAGGCGTAGTCGAAGCGGGCGACGTTCCGTCCGGCGTCGAAGTCGTAACCGACGAGCCGGAAGGTCTCGACTCCGGCCAGCTCCGCGGCGGTCACGACGACCCCCGTCGCGGCTCGCCGTCGGCTTGCGCCGCGCCGGCTCGCGCTTCGCCGGCCCGCGCCGTCCCGGCCGCCTGCCGGAAGCGACGACTCCGGTCGAGGTAGGTCCCTTCCGCATGGGGAGTGGGGGCGGCGGGCGAGAACAGCACGACTTCGACCCCACTCGACGACGCGACCTCCACGGCCGCTTCGAGCGACGGTGCCTGATGGCGGACGGCGCCGCTCGCCATGTCGTCGAGCGCGGCGGCGATCGCAGCCCCGGCGTCGTCGAGCCAGACGACGACGGGTTGCGGAGAGGCAGCCTCGATCGCCCGGGCGAGCGGGGCGAAGTCGAGGCCGCGGTCCTGGCCGCCGACGATCAGGGCGATTCGCCGCCCGGCGAACACCCGGAGGGCGACGAGGGTCCCCTCCGGGTTGCTCGCGAGCGCATCGTCGATGTAGCCCACACCGGCGCGATCGCCGATCGGCTCGAGCCTCGACCGCGGCGCCGTCACTGCGCAAAGCTCATCTTCGAGCCGCCCCTCCTCGGCAAACTCCCCGGTCAAGAGATGGCCTGCCGTGACCGCCCCGCAGGCGTTGAGGAGATTGTGCTCGCCGAGGAGCTGGAACTTCTCGAGATCGAGCGGCCCGCGCTCTCCGAGGACAACGTGTGAACCCTCGAGGCGCACCGGTCCGCCCGTGCCGTAGCGGACCCGGCCGGCCAGCTGCGAGGTCCTCGCGACCGCCTCCTCGCTGCATCCGTTGACCGCGACGGGCACATCGTCTCGAGCGGAGAAGAGCCGCAGCTTGTCGTCGAAGTAGTTCTCGACGTTCCGGTGCCAGTCGAGATGGTCGGGCGACAGCAGGGTGAGAACGCCGACCGAGGGCGACGTCGTCACGTCTGCGGTCTGGAAGCTGGAGAGCTCGACGACGAACACGTCATGGGTCTGGTCACGGTAGAGCTCGGTCACCGGGCGACCGATATTGCCGGCGAGCGCGACATCGAGCCCATAGGCGCCGAGCACGGCGGCGGTGAGCATCGCCGTGGTCGTCTTGCCCTTGGACCCGGTCACGGCGACGACCTGCCGGTCCTGGAAGTCCTCGAGCCAGAGAGCCGTCGGGGTGGTGACCACCGCGCCACGTCGCGCGGCGGCCGCCAGCCGCTCGTCGTAGCGCGACACTCCGGGCGAGTGGACGACGAAATCGAAGGGGCGACCGTCAAGTGCCGACGGAGCCTGCACGTCGAACTCGACGAGCACGGCTTCACTGGCACGCCGGGGAGCCGAGAAACCGGGCGCGTTCTCGACAGCATCGTCGACCATGACGAGCTCCGCGCAGCTCGGACCGACCTGGCGAGCGAACGCCTGTCCTTCCGAACCTGCCCCGAAGACGGCCACGCGCCGCCCGGCAAGCGCCGCGACGCCTCCGATGAGCGGCACGCCGCGACGGTGCACACGCGCTCTCAGGCGTCGGTCAGGAGCGGAACAAGGCAGGGGGCACGACATCCAGGATGACACGGGATCCGCACCATATGCGGGACGCCGGCCAGGGATCGGTCGCAAACTGTAGCTGCCACCATCGGATCCGCCAGCCGTCGGGGCGAGTCCGCCGACTGACGGCTAACTTGAGGGCCGTCAAAACCATCGATCCGGTTGGGACGAGAAGGCGGCAGCCATGCTGACGGAAGCGGCGAAGACCTCACTGCAGCAAATTTTGACGGGCCAGTCATGATCGTCGGCATCCCCGCCGAGGTGAAGGTGGCCGAGGGCAGAGTCGCCATCACCCCCGACGGCGTCCGCGAGCTGACCACGCTCGGGCACCAGGTGCTCGTCGAGACCGGAGCCGGTGACGGTTCCTCGTTGAGCGACGCCGACTTCGGGTCGGCAGGAGCGAAGATCGTTGACACCGCGAGCGCGTGGTCGGCCGAGCTCGTCTGCAAGGTGAAGGAGCCTCAGGAGTTCGAGTTCGCCTATCTGCGCTCTGACCTCGTGCTCTTCACCTACCTCCACCTCGCCGCCTACCCGATCGTGGCCAAGGCGCTGCTCGAGTCCCACACGACCGGCGTCGCCTACGAGACCGTGCAGGTCGCCTCCGGCGACCTGCCCCTCCTCGCGCCCATGAGCGAAGTCGCCGGACGGATCGCGACCCAGGTCGGGGCGCACTTCCTCGAGGCAGCACACGGCACCCGTGGCATCCTCCTCGGCGGAGTGCCCGGCGTCCGGCCTGCACGCGTCGTCGTCATCGGTGCCGGTCACGTGGGATGGAATGCCGCCTGGATCGCCCAGGGAATGGAGGCCGAGGTCCTCCTCCTCGACCGCAACATCGACCGTCTCCGCTGGGTCGATCAGATCCACCAGGGCCGCATCATGACCCTCGCCTCGAATCGGGGGTCGATCGAGCGTGCCATCTCCGAGGCCGACCTCGTCATCGGGGCCGTCCTCGTCGCAGGTGGAAGAGCGCCGATCGTCGTGACCGACGACATGGTCGCCGGCATGCGTGCGGGAGCCGTCATCGTCGACGTCGCGGTCGACCAGGGCGGATGCATCGAGACCACGCACGAGACGACGCTCGAGGCACCCACGTATTTCGTCCACGACGTCCTCCATTACGCGGTCGGGAACATGCCCGCCGCGGTTCCGCACACATCCACCTACGCGTTGACGAACGCCACCTTCCCCTACCTCGTGGCGCTGGCGGAACACGGGGTGGAGGGAGCGGCGGCCGCCGACCCGGTGCTGCGTGCGGGCTTCAACACCGTCCGCGGCAACTGCACGAACGCCGCCGTCGCGACCGCCCTCGACCTCGACTGGGTCGACCCCATGAAGCTCCTGGCCGGCTGAGCTGCAGCGCTCAACCTCTGGCACCTCCGGCGACGCGTCGCTCCCAACCTGAGCCCGATCTGGCCGCAAGCCCGAGCGTCGCGAGCCGGTCGAGGGCGACCGCCGTCGCTGCGAGCGCCAATGCCGAGCGCTCGCACACGAGCTCGAAGAATCGCGACGTCGTCGAGCGCCTCGAACACCGCTCGCTCGGCCGCCGATAGGCGGTTCTGGGCGGAACCTGAACCGCCCGGCACCGCCCTCGTTGCGGCGCCCGCCGCTGGGCGATCGCGAAGGTGAACGGCCGCACCCGTCTGTAGGCAGCGGCCAGCGCCGGCACACGCGAGCTCCAGCGCCGCGAGCACGTCGGGAGCGTCCCGTGCCACGCCACACCCGTCTGCGATCAGGAAGTTGGTGCCTTCCGAAGCCGGGCTCCGCACCGAACCTGGAACCGCGAGCACCGTCACCCCGCGTTCGTCCGCTGCGGCCACGGTGTGCAGCGCGCCTCCTCCGCGATGGGACTAGACAACGACGACGACATGGGCGAGGGCGGCCATGAGCCGGTTCCGGAGCGGGAAGCGCCACGGCTCTGGCGCGGCGCCGGGCGCGGCTTCGGAGACGATGCCTCCAGCTCGTTCCAGCCGGGCCCAGAGCCGCCCGCTGCTCGCCGGATAGACGACGTCGACCCCCCACCGACGACCGCGACGGGAGCCGGCGGGTTCTCCGAGCCCAGGGCACCCTCGTGGGCTGCCGCGTCGATGCCCGCAGCGAGGCCGGAGATGACGACCACGCCGGCGTCCGACAGTGCTGCGCCAAGCTCTGCGGCGACGCTCGTCCCGTAGTGGGTCGCGGACCTCGTGCCGACGACCGCCACACACGGGCCGTCGAGCTGACCGATCGACCCACGGACGAAGAGAACCTCGGGCGCGGCTCGGTCATCGACAAGGCGCAGCGGATATTCCGGGGTCGCCTCGCCGGTAGACCGCGGTCCCCGCGACCCTCAGACGTTCCCAGATGGCGGAGGGCTCCGACTCGAGGGCTGAGCGTCGCCAGGCTTGCACGATCTGGGCCGCGCGCACGCGACCGGGGCCCGTCGTGCTCTCCGCATGCATGAGGCGCGAGACGAGGCGCGTCCTCGGCGTGCAGAGGTCCGCGTACACCTCCGCCGCCTGCCGGCCGCGCAACAGGCGTTGGAGGCGCTGTGGCGTCATCGACGCCAGTCCCGCCAACGTTGCCGCATACGCCACGTCCGGCGGGCCACCTGCGCCCGACGGGGCGCACCCGGTGCTCATACCTCCCCCGATCCGTCGAGGAGAGCCGCTCGCCCGGCCCGGAGCTCGAGCGCCATCGCCACGTGGCCCTCGTCGACGGTCACCTCCGAAAGCTCGAGATCGGCAAGGGTCAACACCCGCCTCACCCGGTCGAGTCCACGAGCCGAGAGTCTGCCGGCGCACAGTTGCCGCTGCTCGACAAGCTCGCGAGCGCCCTTGGTGAGCGGGGCGTGAACCTCGAGGCTCGCCGAGGACAAGGCCGCGTTTGCCGGCGCACCCCGCATCCGCGCGAGTCCCCGCACCTTGGCGACGCGCTCTGCGACGGCGGAGCTCGGTTCCGCCGGGGTCGGGTCCAGGATCTCCGAGACGCTCGGTCTTCCGACGGCGACGTGCAGGTCGAACCGGTCCAATAAGGGCCCCGAGAGCCGCCGCGCGTAGCGGGCGAGCTGAGCGGCCGAACAGACACAGCTGCCGGCGCCGCGTCGTTCGCCGCACGGACAGGGGTTCATCGCCGCGACGAGGAGGAACCGGGCCGGAAAGCTCACGGTCGCCCTCGCACGGGCGACCCGGATGACGCCCTCCTCGAGCGGCTGACGAAGCAGGTCGAGCAACGGGGTGGGGAACTCACCGAGCTCGTCCAGGAACAGCACGCCATTGGTGGCCGCGCTCCCTTCCCTCCGGCGGTCGGCCCTACGTGTTCACGAAGACGGCGACCGCCTGGGAGCAAACCCCCGAGCGGTCCCAGCCGGGAGCGAGCGCTCGCGATCCTCGGCCTCCTCGTACGGGCACCGCGGAGCTACGACGGCGATGAGCGCCGCGGGTGTGCTTTCTGGCTTGTTCCCCGGAAACTTCCTGCCTACGCGGTGTACGGTTGTAGCAGCGAGGAGCCAGCCCGACCCCCCGCATATCGGGGGGACAAGATGCTCACGCGAAGTAAGCCCCGGATCGCCAGCTTGTGGGTACTCCTCGCGATAGGAGCGATCTCGCTGCCGCTCCTAGCGAGCATCACTTCGGCGGTGGCCGCGACTCGCCGGGCGACTCCGCCGATCGGAAAACAACTCGCCGAGCTGAGGGGCTACGACACCGTCACCGGCGATTACTTCGGCGGGGCGGTGGCCATCTCGGGCACGACCGCCATAGTCGGTGCAGACAGCCACGCAAAAGATGCCGGCCGGGCGTATGTGTTCACCAAGACCGCGAAAGGCTGGAAGCAGGCCGCCGAGCTGAAGGGCTCCGACACCGTCGCCGACGATGACTTCGGCTACTCGGTGGCCATCTCGGGCACGACCGCCATTGTGAGCGCCTATAACTACGCCAGTGGGGTCGGCCGGGCGTATGTGTTCACCAAATCTGGTGCGGTTTGGAAGCAGGCCGCCGAGCTGAAGGGCTCCGACGCTGTCGCCGGCGATTACTTCGGCTCCTCGGTCGCCGTCTCGGGCACGACCGCCATAGTCGGTGCATACGGCCACGCAAAAGATGCCGGCCGGGCGTATGTCTTCACGAAGACTGCCACCGGCTGGAAGCAGACCGCCGAGCTAAAGGGCTCCGACACCGTCGCCAGCGATTACTTCGGTTACTCGGTGGCCATCTCGGGTGCTTCTGCTGTCGTCGGTGCGCCATACCATGGCAATGACGCGGGGCGGACGTACGTGTTCACGAAGACGGCGCTCGGCTGGAAGCAGGTCGCCGAGCTGAAGGTCGCCTACGTCGGCCACTACACCTACGGCGGCTTCGGCTGGTCGGTCGCCATCTCGGGCACCACCGCAGTCGTGGGTGCACCAGGTGACGCCAACATTCTCGGCCGTGCGTTCGTGTTCTCCAAGACGGCCGGCGTCTGGAAGCAGACCGCAAAGCTGAAGGTCGCCTACGCCCACTACGCCTTCGCCGGCTTCGGCTGGTCGGTCGCCATCTCGGGCACCACCGCAGTCGTGGGTGCATCAGGTAACGCCAACTTTCTCGGCCGTGCGTTCGTGTTCTCCAAGACCTCAACCGGCTGGAAGCAGGCCGCCGAGCTGTTGGGGTCCGACACCGTCGTGGGCGACGGGCTTGGCTGGTCGGTCGCCATCTCGGGCATGACCGCCATAGTCGGTGCGTACGGCCACGCGAAAGATGGCGGCCGGGCGTACGGGTTCGAGGCTTGAGGCAACAGGCGCCTCCGCCCTCCTCTCATGCGTTCTTGTCGGAGCAATATGACGCCGGGGTCGTCGTGGAGACCTTGGCAACTGCTGGACTCGATTAGGACAACCGCTGGCTCATCAAGTGACATTCCGCATTGCTGGCAGTGGCGAGGCTGACCTCGCCCGGCCGCATCCACGACGACCCGCCGCCTATCAGCGCCGGCCCCGAGATCCCGTGATGCGGCGCCCGAAACGGGGGCCGTCGGTCGCCGGCCGGCGTCAATGGCAACCTGGCCGCAGAATGAACCCGATAGGTCTCGAGGAGCTGTGCGTCATCAAGGGGCGGGAGAACGCTCGGCAGGCGCTCGGCGAGCATGGTCTTGCCCGAGGCGGGTGGTCCCGACAACAGGACGTGATGGCCGCCGGCCGCGGCGACCTCGAGTGCGAGGCGTCCCATCGTCTGGCCGCGCACATCAGCGAGGTCGAGAGCATCGAGGGGCGCCGACCGACCTGCTTGACTGCCGGCTGCTCGCGGCACCTCCAACTCGGGCCAGTCCGTCCGTCCCGACAGTGCATCGACGAGCTCGCGGAGCGATCGTGCCGTTCGCACAACCGGTCGTCCCACGAGCTGCGATTCGGGAACGCACGCCGGCGGCACGACCACGGCCGGCGTCGTAATCGCGTCGGCGAGCGGGAGCGCGCCTGGCACCGAACGGATGGTGCCGTCGAGACCGAGCTCTCCGACGAACCCGCAGCCGGTGACGGCCCCTGAGTCGAGCTCGCCAGTGGCGACGAGCAGGCCGATCGCAATCGGAAGGTCGAGCCCGGCGCCTGTCTTGCGCACTCCCGAAGGGGCCAAGTTCACCGTCACCCTCCGCATCGGCCACGGGAGCCCACTCGAGAGCAGGGCGGCCCGAACCCGGTCCCGAGCTTCCCGGCTGGCCGCATCGGGTAGCCCCACCACCGTGAAACCGGGCAGTCCGTTGGAGACGTGCACCTCGACGAGGACAGGACGGCCACGGACGCCAAGAAGAGTGGCGGAAGGGATGGAGGCGAACATGAACGGGCTCCCGACAGGACGGCTGTTGGTTGCGGAGCGCCCAGTGAACGGCGCGCTCAATAGCTCCTTCGACCGCACGTTACCGGTCAGGTGTGTCACGCCTCACCCCGCGGCGGCGGTATGTGTCCCGGTGTGCGCGTCGCCGCGGTAGCACGCGGCGTCGCCCGGCGCCCCGGTGTCGCTGGGCCGCGCGGTGGCGCAGCCGGGCCCGGGTGGGCCGGGAGTGGGCGGCTAGCGTTGGGGTGGGTGGATGCGTTTCTCGAGGTGTGGAGCGCCGGAGGGGTGGAGCACGTCGCACTCGACGGCGACCGGACGGCGATCGGCCGGGCGGCGTCGAACGACGTCCCACTGCCCCACGATTCCCTCTCGTCGCGTGTCCACGCCGTGCTCGAGCGGTACGCGTCCGGCTGGTCGATCCGTGACGTCGGCTCGACGAACGGGACGCGGGTGAACGGCGAGACGATCGACGGCGAGCGGGCGTTGCGCGAGGGCGACGAGATCACCGTCGGCGGTACCCGCGTCGTCTTCCGTGCCTACGGGAGGGATGGCGAGGCGGCCACGGTCGCCGCGACCGACCGTCCCCCACGGGTCACCCAGCGTGAACGCGATGTGTTGATCGCCCTGTGCCGGCCGGTCGTCGGACCGAGCCCTTTCGCCCAGCCGGCTACGCTCGCCGAGATCGCGGCAGCGCTCTTCGTGAGCGAGGCGACCGTCAAGTTCCACCTCTCGAACCTCTACGACAAGTTCGGGATCGGCGAACCGAGCTCGACGCGCCGTGCCCGGCTCGCCGAGGCGGCGCTCGTCCGCGGCGCGGTCCAACGCACGGAGCTCCGCGAGACCGATCCGGCGTCCTGATCGACCGCCGGCTCAGGCCGGCGCGCGGCGGCAGCCCGACTGGACCCTCTCCCCGGGGTTGGGAAAAACCAACCTTCCGACCTGCGCTTACCCCTTCGAACGCCGTGTTCGCAGAAGCCGCCGATCCGTACCTTGATCAGTGTCAGGTCAAGCGAGCTCGGCAGATCGCCCGAGCCGAACGGAAGGAACGGACAAATGAACAACTCCACGATCGAGACCAGCACCAGCCACACCGCAATCAACACGCCGGCTACGACCGGCGAGCCCACCGTCACGCTTCACCCGGCCGTCGCCGAAGGCGCAAGGGCCGTCGGCGAGGCCTACGCCCGCTTCCTCAACACCACCGCCCGGAAACTCGCCGCAGCCGTCGCGCTCGGGCTCGTGCTCATCTTCCTCGTCTTCTCGCTCTTCGGCGGGTCGCAGATGGGCACGGCGGACTTCTGCAAGGTGGCGAACAACTCCACCGCGAACGCCGTCCTCTCGAACCAGTCCCCGACGCCGGCCGAGGCGCTGTCGGCCGCCACGTCCATAGCGCACCTCGCGGCAATCGCCCCGAGCTCTGTCCCCTCACCGGTCGTCTCCGGCATGCAGCTCCTCGCCAAGAGCCTGCAGGAGATCGGTCAGGGTAAGCCGGTCACCTACTCGCAGTCGCAGGTCGACGCCGCGGCGACGACGGTCCAGAATTGGGGCAGCAACGCCTGCCCCTCCCCCCAAGGCTGACGCCCGGGGCACAAGTTGCCTCGACATTCTCCCCCTCCCTCGGGCAACGCCCGGGTCGGCCCCAGCCGCCGGCCCGGGCGTTGTCGCGCGGGCGCACGCAGCCGTTCGGGCCGGCTCGGGCCCGGCAGCTCGCTGCCCGGCGGCTACGTTGTGCCGAGCGGCCCGAAGGCACTTCCCGGGCCCGTGGGTCGACGTGTCGAGCGGGGGTCCGAAGCTTCGTGCCTGGGTTCGAGCTGAGTGGCTTCTCGGAGATCACCCCGATCGCTCGGGGCGGTTTCTCGGAGATCTTCCGGGCGACCGACGACTTGACCGGCCGATCCGTCGCATTGAAGGTGATCGCGGCGCGGGGGATCCCGGCCGTCGCGTACGGGGCCTTTAGGCGCGAGGCCGCCGCCCTTGGTTCGCTCGGCGACCATCCCCACATCGTCACCCTCTACCAGGCCATCGAGCGCGGCGACCAGACGGTGCTCGTCCTCGAGCTCTGCCGGGAGTCGACCGGGGACTTGCTCGAGCGTTCCGGGCCGCTCCCGACACGGCTCGTCCTCGAGTACGGGATCAAGATCGCCGGCGCGCTGCAGACCGCGCACGACCGCGACGTCATCCACCGCGACATCAAGCCGCAGAACGTGCTCATCACCCGGTACGGTGAGCCCGCGCTCGCCGACTTCGGGATCGCTCGGCTGCAGGCGTCGAGCAGCCAGGCGACCGCGACCGGCTCACGCTCGTTCACGGCGGTGCACGCGCCGCCTGAGGTCCTCCAGGGCGGGGCGATCGGTGGCTCCTCCGACGTGTACGAGCTGGCGTCGACCCTCCACACCTTGTTGGACAGTCGAGCGCCGTTCGCCGGCGAAGCGGGTGAGCCGGTCGCCCGGACCATCCTGCGCATCCTGCGCGAGCCCGCACCGCGACTCGAGAACGCGGACGTCCCCGCCAAACTTGCCGAGCTCCTGCTGCGATGTCTGGAGAAGGACGCTCGTGATCGGCCCTCGTCGCCGCTCGAGGTGGCTCGCGAGCTGATGGGGATCGAGACGAGCCTGGGCCTCGTCCCCACCGATGTCGCGCTCAGCACGGACGCGAGACTCGGCCCTCGTCTCGTGCCGGTCGTTCGGGAGGCCCTGGGCGAAGTCGGCCCAGCCGAGCCGCAGGACCAGATAGAGCGAGCGGGCGACGAGGCGCTCGGCACCGTATTCGAGGAAGTCGCCGACGACGGCGGACCGGAGCGGATCTCAGCGGTCGCCCACGGGGTCACCGGCAACCTGCCCGGCGAGGTCTCCTCGTTCGTTGGCCGCACGCGGGAACTGGCGGAGGTTCGCCAGCTCCTCGAATCTGCCCGCCTGGTCACGCTGGCAGGGCCGGGTGGCACCGGGAAGACCCGGCTCGCTCTCAGGGCAGCGGCGGAAGCGAGGTCGGCCCGCCCTGGTGGCGTCTGGTTCGTCGATCTCGCGCCGCTCACCGCCTCCGACTCGGTCAGCGCCGCCATCGCGGACTCCCTCGGCATCGTGCCAGAGCCGGGTCGCACGATGACCGAGTCCTTCGGTGTTGCGCTCGCCGACGCACGCTCCCTCCTCCTCCTCGACAACTGCGAGCACCTGAGCGACCAGTGTGCTCGGGCCGTCGACGCGCTGATCAGCAGCTGCGGCGAGCTGCAAGTCCTCGCCACGAGCCGGGAGCCGCTCGGCGTCGCTGGTGAGCACCTCTTCCGGCTGCAGCCCTTGGCACTGCCATCGGCGGAGGTGGGGCTGGCGGTGGGGGAGTCCGAAGCCGGGACGTTGTTCGTCGCCCGAGCGACGGCCCAGCAGCCGCTCTTCCACCTCGACGAGACGAACGCGCCGTTGGTGGCATCGATCTGCCGCCGGCTCGACGGGATGCCGCTCGCGATCGAGCTCGCCGCGTGCCGCCTGCGGGCGATGTCGATCGAGGAGCTCGACCGGCGCCTCGACCAGCGCCTGCGTGTCCTCACAGGGGGTTCACGCACCGCCCTCCCGCGGCACCAGACGCTGGCGGCGACGATCGCATGGTCCTACAACCTCTTGAGCGGCAGCGAGCAGCGCCTCCTCGAGCGGCTTGCGGTCTTTCATGACGGATTCGACTTGGCGTCGGCCGAGACCGTGGGTGCTGAGCAGGGCCGTGACGCGCCAGAGGTGCTCGACGGCGTCACCTCGCTCGTCGACAAGAGCCTGGTCCAGGCCGAGTTTCCCTTCGGCGGCGCGCGATACCGACTCCTCGAGACGGTGCGGGAGTTCGCCCTCGATCACCTGAGCGAGCGTGCGGGCGAGCCGGGCGCGACTCGGACCCGACACGCGAGAGCGTTCCTTGAAATGTCCGAGGAGGCATCGACGCACTGGTTCGGTCCGGACGAATCACCGTGGCTCGACCTGCTCGAGCGAAATCACGAGAACCTGAACGCCGCCATCCGCCTCTACCTCGAGACGGCCGATGCCATCGGCGAGGCCCTCCGCCTCTGTGGTGCCTTGCGAATCTACTGGCGGCGCCGCGGCAAGTTCGTCGAGGGCGCAGCGCTGGTCGAGCGCGTGCTCGAGACCGAGCCGGCGAGCCAGGACAAGCGGCGCCGTGCAGTATGCCTGCGAACGGCCGGCTCGCTCTTGTTCGATATCGGCGATACCCCGGCGGCACGGGCCCGCCTGGCCGAGGGTGTCGAGCTCGCGACCGAGGTGAAGGACCTCGAGCTCCTCGACGGCTGCCTCCATGAGATAGCGTTCATCCTCCTCCGCCAGGGCGCCCACGACGAGGTCCGGGAGCTCACCAATCGGGTGGTTGCTCAAGCCGAGCTGAGTGGCGACGCCGGACTGCTCGCGAATGTGCGTTGCCATCGCGGCAGGTTGACGACCATGTCCGATCCGGCGCGCGCCCGGCGCGACCTCGAGCAGGCTCTCGAGCACTTCCGGGCCGTGGGCAATGCGCCCCTCGTGGCGTATGCCCTTGACGGCCTCGCGGTGCTCGAGCTCGAGCAGGACAACCCGGAAGCCGCGCGTCCCTACCTCGAGGAGGGACTCGCGTATGCATCGGACAACCACGACCGCGACCAGCTGCAGACCTGGCTGGTGAACCTCACCTGGGCGAGCTTGCTGGAAGGTGACGCCGCCGCGGCCTTCGGGTTCGTTCGCCAGGCGGTCGAGGAGGGCCGTCACGTCCGCATCGCACAGATGGCGCCCTATCACCTGCTTGCCGTGGCGCTCTGCCTCAGCGCGGCCGGTGAAAGCGAGCGAGCCGCCCAGCTGCACAGCGCGGCCGATGCAGCGCTCGCGGCCCGCGGCGAGTCGTTCGAGCCCTTCGAGACCCGCCTTCGGACGAGAGATCTCGACGCGATCAGGGCGCTCCTGGGCGAAGACGCTTTCACGACTGCCTACGACGCGGGTCGCCTGCTCTCCTACTCCGACGGGTTGCAACTCGCCGGCCTCGACGTGTGAGCGCCGAGGCCGGCGCCGGCGAAGTGACGCTAGGCCACGCCTAGTCCCCGCCTAGTCCGCCTAGTCCCCCGCCTAGGCCCAGGATTTCGGACCCCGCTCGAGCCACCGCCTGGCTCCTGAGGTGCTAAGGGCCCGCCGCACGATAACTCGCGCGTTCGCGTGGGCCATCGGATTACCGGCTCGACGTTGACGAGGTGACCCTCGATCCCGTCTTGGGCCAGCCCGGCCCTGAAGTACATGTTGCATGACCACGAAAGGTAGTCCGAGATTGTATCACCAATGAGGCGTGGTCGGTTGGGGAGACCGCGCGATCTGAATTTTCGCGAGCGCTAAGCCGCGCGAACGCAGCCTGACGATTCACCGGCTCGGCAGCTCTCGCTCCCGCCTTGGGCCAGCCCGTCCCTCAAGATGTTGCGTGCAGCGTTCACGTCGGCATGTGCGGTGAAGCCGCAGCTCACACACCCGAAACGCTGCTCATGACCGTTCCTTTTGCGACGTGTTCGCAGCTCGAGCAGCGCTGGCTCGTGTAGCGGGATTGACCGCGATAACTCTCCTGCCGGCACCTTGTAAGTGATCATCGCGATGAGCCTTGCCCACCCGGAATCGGAAATGGCGTCGTTCAGGCCCGACTTCGCCTTTACGTTGACGCCCGGGTTGTCCACCGTCCCTTTCGCTGACCGGGACAGGTTCGAGATCTTGAGCCGCTCGTGCACGATGACGTCGTGATCGTCGACGAGCGACCGGCTTAGCTGGTGGAGGGCGTCTTTCCTCCGCTTCGCCTCCTTCTCCTTCAATCCTGCGATCCTGGCCGAGGCCTGCTCGTAGCGGTAAGAGCCGCGTCGGTGACGAGACTTCTCGCGCTGTGAGCCAGCAAGTCGAGCGGAAAGCTGCTTTCGGTGGCGAGGGTTGGAGCGAAGCACCCCATCCGAGGTGGCGGCGAGCACGCCGACGCCGAGGTCGATGCCGACCGATCTCCCGGTTTTTTGCAACTCGTTCTTCGCAACCTCCGAGCAGAACACCGTCACCTCGAGGTGTCGTCCGCGGCGGCGGCCCGTGAGCGTCTTTCCGACGCGGCGGAACAAACCCTGGAAGGCCTCGTCGAGGCGCTGCAAAGTTCCGCGACAGACGCTGATGCCGTAAGGGGCGAACTCCGGCCGGAGTGTGGTCAGCCCGGTCAGGGTCTTGGTGAGTGGCCGGGGGGAATCGCACCCCCCGGCTCTCGCAGAACCCGGCGTA
>Ga0182015_10003300_pt1 | contig 18246 bp, 16 predicted proteins | sample 712P3MmetaG_FD_120478 | JGI IMG/M metagenome (GOLD analysis project Ga0182015, IMG submission 120478) | Permafrost microbial communities from Stordalen Mire, Sweden - 712P3M metaG | ecosystem: Environmental > Terrestrial > Soil > Wetlands > Permafrost | place: Sweden: Stordalen | collected...
ACCACTGATTTCCAGAACTCTTTCAGGCAAGGGTAAGGCGGTGTTCATTGGCGACGGTGTGCGCACGAAAGGGGTTCCGGTAAGATACAAACTTTCGCGAGCAGGGGTTCAGAAGGCAAACGCGCTGGGAATTCCGGTGAAATGAGATCCGATGAGGACTCTTTCGTTGAGGAGATTCTTCGCTCAGAGTTACCGCGACTCGATCAGGTCATCGGACTGCTTTGGTTCAGAGACGCAAAGACCCACGGATCCGAGGAAACTTCGTCAGAGCTCCTTCGTGCGCTTGAATCGCGTGGTATGCCGAAACAGAGCCGGACATCGATCCAGTCCGGACTAGCACGTTCGAAGTTCGTTTCTCGAGGTAAATTCGAGAAATCTGTTCGCGTCGTCCATCGCTATGCCGCCGATCTTGCGGCCGTTTTTGAGCCATTTCTTGAAAAGCGGCCGGTCGAAATTCAAAATGAATACTTGCCGAAAAACTCGGTGCCAAATCGCCGCTATTATCTGAGCCTAGTATGGCAGATCAACGGTAGTTACCAATACGGATTTTATGATGGCTCCGCCGCTCTCCTGAGACGTTTGCTAGAGACGCTTCTCATCGATCTCTACTTAGAGAAGAGCCGCCTAGACGATTTGAAGGCGAACGGCGAATTGATGATGCTTGAAGGAATCTTGCGTGTCTTCGCAGCCGACAAGACAATTCATAAATCTCGTAATCTTCTAAAATCGCTCCGGGAAGTCAAATCCGTCGGAGACCGCGCTGCACACAGCCGAACCTATTTGACAGACAAGAACGACCTGGACGATTTGAAATCCGCCGTAAAGTCGAGCATTGTAGAGCTTGTCGATTTGGCCGGACTCACTTCGACGGCGACGCCTTAAGGCTGTTATCTGTGGGCCGCCTAGCTGCGCCCGAGCCGGGTAGCTGTAGCAGATGCACAGCGACACATGTCGGAGAGCACATCGCGAACGCGGGAAAGGGTCCGATTGTTGACGCTCACACCCAGATTGACCGTTTCCTTAGGTGTTTGTATTAAATTCCTACGGCGATCATTTAGGTGGCGCGTTTCCGATCATTAACGCGATGCCAGTCGGGCTGATTTTCGATTCGGGGCAATCATATGCCGGACGCGGTGACGCTGGACATCTTAGCCCCATCGCTGCCGATGCTCGCGGATACGGGCGACGACGTCAACGAAAACAGTATCGTTACCCGTCTAACTTATCGCGCAGGCGCACGCGTCTTTCGCGAACTGTTCATGGGTGACGCCGGCGAGGCAAGCGAAGCGCGACTGCTTACCGCAGGAGCGGACCTTCGTGCTGATGCGCTTAAGGTTGGTCAACACGGCTCACGCTACGCATCGACTGCTTCGGTTATCGCAGCGGTCCAGCCAAAACTTGCGATAATTTCTGTCGGCCGTCACAACACATTTGGGTATCCCGCGCAGTCGACGCTCGATACGCTTGGGGCGGAAGGCAGCGCGATCTTTCGGACCGACCGGTGCGGTGCGATAACGGTCACCGGGCAGCAGCAAGCAAAGACAATGCTCCCTTGCGAGGTGCGATAGTTTGTCAATGCCGCCGGCAGGCACCGTGACGGCCGGGCATGCACATGCTATAATTGGGGCGTTCCCGCGGGATAGCCGCGACAGCGAACTCGGCTTCTATGCCGGATTCACTGGGGGCCGGTTCGCTGACCCCCTTTAGTTCCAGAAGCTCCCGGTTATGGCCGAGAGCTTTTTCCTTTACGTTGGAGGGGCCTCAGGCTGAAAAGCCTACTGCGATCACGTACGCGGCTGTGCGCCGATCATCGATGCGCTGGACGTGCGCACCCGGCGGCGAGGGTCTATCAGCCGGTTAATATATAGGCGATAGCCTGATCGATGTTCCAGGTTCGGCCCTCGGATAGGAGTTCTTCGAACTCACTCTTCAGGAGGGAGCGCCGTAGGTACTCCAGCGTCCAATCGTACACCCACTGCTCGGTGAAGAGTCGCGGCTGTCCGGTGGCCAGCCGCGCATCAGAAGCACCCAAAAGGCGCGCCGCCCGTGCGAAATCCCCATGCGTGACGGCGATGCCGGCAAAGAGCTGACACGTCGTCGCGACGATCATCGGCTCGCCGATCTGGCGTCCAATTGCGAGCGCATGCCGGGCCGCTGAATCAGCTTCCTCAACCTGACCGACGGCAAGCGAATACGCGGCCACGTTCGTCTTCAGTTGAGCCAGGTTCGCCCATGACCACGACAACTCCACCTCAAATGCGGCTAGACTTTGGCGCGCATGGCTCAACGCGCCAAGCGGATTCCCGGCTTCGAATGCTAGCTCACAGAGTGACATGAGAATTGATCCGCGGATGTATATCCCGGGGAATCCGGTTGTTGCCTCCAGTGCTTCGGTCAACAAGGCTGTTCGTTCGAGTGCGGTCGCCTTGGCCGAAAATGACTTCGCGTAAAGGGCCATGCAAAGTATGACCCTGCTTTTGCTGGATCGGGCATGCTCGACCGCCTCCGTTGCAGCCGCGTCAGCTTCTGCGTGCTGGTTTGACAATCGGAGGTAACGGGCGACCATTGACAGCGCATGGCTCAGTCGAGCAGTATCACCGGTGACCCGAAACAGTTCGCTAGCGCGGACTGCCGCAATGAGAAAGCGTTCGGTACTGCCCTCGCGATAATAGAGTCGGTCCTCGCGACTATGAAATCGATGATAAAGAAAGGTCCCCATCATTGAAGCGAGGGCTAGTTGCGCAGCGGCCTCATCTGCGGGAGGCGGATCGGTGCCAAGGGCGATCAGCGCCCGTTCACACCAGCGGATGCCCTCACCGTACAATGCGAGCGTCGAAAAAAGCCAGCGAATGGAGGCGATGAGTGCTGCCCCCAAGCTAGGGTCGTTTCCGTCGTCAATCGACCACGTTAGCGCGGCTCTCCAATTATCGAGATCGGCCTGCATTTCAGGGTGCCTTTCACCGTAGGAGAGCTGCCACGTACCTCCGGTTCTTTCGGCGTAGGCTGCAAAATATTCGCAGTGTCGCCGCGACATTCGCGCGTGGCCGCCGGCCTGCGCGAGCTGCTCCAGCGCGTATGCCCGCGTCGTTTCGAGCAAACGATAACGCTGCTCTATCAAACCGCCCTCCACGACGATGAGCGACTTGTCGATCAGCGCGCCTAGCGACGCGACGACCGCATTCTCGCTGACGGATTCGTCGCTGCAGACCGCACTTGCGGCTTCAAGAGTCCAACCTCCAACAAATATGCCTAGGCGCTGCAGCACGCACTGTTCCACTGCGGAAAGCAATGCATAGCTCCAATCGAAGGTCGCGCGAAGGGTTTGCTGGCGTGGAAGGGCCGTGCGTTTGCCGGATGTCAGGAGCGCGAAGCTATCGTCCAGACGCTGCGCAAGCACGGTGAGGCTAAGGCTGCTGACCCATGCGGCTGCGAACTCAATCGCCAGCGGAATTCCGTCAAGCCGCGCAGAGATGACGGCCAACGCCCGGCGATCGGCGTCTGCGAGCGTCCCAAGCCGAAACGCGGGCGCGACGTCCGCCGCACGATCGAGAAATAGTTGCGCTGCCGGCGCTTCGTCGAGATTCACGACCCGTTCCGTACGTTCGCCATCGACGCGCAGTGGCTCGCGGCTCGTCGCGAGGATTCGGACGTGCGGGCACGCCTTCAGTAGCCGATCGGCGAGCGCTGCCGCCGCGTCGATGAGGTGCTCGCAGTTATCAAGCAGCAGCAGGAGCCGCTTTTCGCGCAGCGCGACCGGGAGTGATGCGTCGGTCGAGTTTTGGAAACCCAATACCGTGCCGACGGTGGAAGCGATGAGCCCCGGATCGACAACAGGTGCGAGTTCGACAAGCCAGACACCGTCTTCGAAGCTCGCCTCGATTGACCGCGCCACCTCGATGGCAAGGCGAGATTTGCCGACGCCACCGGCACCCACGAGCGTCAACAGCCGGCGCTTTGCAAGCGCGGTTCGCAACGTCTCGATGTCGGATTCGCGTCCAACAAAGCTCGTCATGGATTCCGGCAGATTATGTTTCGGGGAGACGGAGAGTCCGGCGGGTGCGGCGACGGCGTTCAGCACTCGCTCGTAGGCGGCCACGGTTTCGTGCATCGGCTCGACGTCGAGCTGCGTCCCCAAGCGCTGAACGAAGTCGCGGTAAGTTTGAAGGGCGCCGGCCCGGTCGCCTTGATTATTGCGTAGCTCGATCAGCGCTCGGACGGCATCCTCGCGCCATGGATCGTGCTGCGCGAGTTGCAGCGCGAACGCCATCGCACGACGAGGCTCGCTTTGCTCGCGCGTTGATTCAATGAGCCCCCGCAAAAGGCTGCTTTGCAATTCGCGGAGGCGCTCACGGGGGCTTTGCAACCACTCATCGTCGAGGCGATCGGCGAGATCGCCGCCGTAGAGCTCAACTGCCTGCGTAACTGTTAGCGGGTCGGCGGCAAGTCGCTCGAACTCGGCGACATCCAGCCAGATCGAAGACGCGGGATTCCAGCGTAGCGTCCGATTGTCGGCCAAAATCCATGGCGTCGATGGTACCTCCGGTAACGCACCAAGCAAAGACCGGAGGTATTCGCGCAGTTTAGCACGGCCATCAGCTTGAAGGAGATCGGGCCAAAACGTAAGCGCAATGCCGTCCCGCGTTAACGATTTGTCCCGGTGTAGAAGCAGATAAACGAGTAACGAGAGCGATCGCAATGGCCCTCGGAAACCCAACGGTGCCCCATCCCACTGCAGTTGCGGCTGCCCCAATAGCTGAATCCGCAGGTATGGCCGCGCTGCCTTCACGCTATCAAGGGTAGCGTTTTGTGCCTGCCCACGCCATACCCATGGTTTACCCACGGGGTCGTGCTACGCTCAGAGCTAACCGCACCGAGGTCGAGGGCAAACCGATGAGTTTTACGCCGAAGAGCTGCGCCGTTATGAAGGGGCTTGCCGCCCTGACGATTGCCGTCGTCCTCACGGCGTTCGGCATGCCGCGAGCGAACGCTGCAGAGCCGTACGATATCTACGCGATCCTCTCTCTTACCGGGCCGCTGGCACTGATCGGGGGCGACGCGCAGACATCGTTGCAGACCGTTCAGGACCTCGTCAACAAGACGGGCGGCATCCACGGGCAGCCGATTCGGTTCGTCATCGAGGACGATCAGTCGCAGCCGGCGACGGCTGTGCAACTCGCGAATGGTATCATCGCGAAGAACGTACCAGTCATCTTGGGGCCGGTCTATGGTGCGTCATGCTTGTCGATCTCGCCCCTCGTCCGGTCCGGTCCGGTCATGTATTGCCTTGCGCCGGCGATCCATCCGCCGCCGGGAAGCTACACCTTCTCGGCTTCGACCTCGACGTTCGATTCGGCGCAAGCGTGGTTCACGTTCGCGCTCTCGATGGGGTGGAAGCGGCTCGCGGTGCTGTCATCGACCGATGCTGCTGGCCAGGACCAAGATCGGCAGATCGACGCCGTAGCCGCCAATCCGAAGTACGGCGCGCTCAGCGTGGTAGATCGCGAGCACTTTGGAATCGGCGACGTCTCGCTGGCCGCGCAGGCGATACAGTTGAAAGCTTCAAACCCCGACGCGATCATCCTGACCAGCGTTGGGACCCCAACGGGAACAGCGCTCCGCGCGCTAAAGGATGCCGGTCTCGAAAAGGTCCCGGTCATCACCAATCAGGGGAATCTCGTGCACGCGGAACTCGAGCAGTTCGCGTCGTTCGTGCCGGATCGACTCTATCTGACGGCACCCCGATTCGTGACCTACGACATCTCGATGAAAGGCCCGGTTCGCGATGCGCAGCGGACGTTCTACGACGCGCTGCGAGCGAAAGGGATCGAGCCTGATGGACCGCATAGCCTGTCGTGGGATGCGTCGCTCATTTTCATCGACGCGCTGCGCCGGCTCGGCACCGGCGCCACGGCCAAAGGCCTGCGGGATTACCTCGAGGGGTATCACGGCTACGCCGGGACGATCGGGATCTTCGACTTTCGCGACGGCAGCCAACGCGGCGTAGGATTATCGTCGGTGGTCGTCGTCCGATGGAGCCCGGAAAGAAAAACATGGTCGACGGTGAGCGAGATCGGCGGGAAAGCGCGATGACGCTTACACGTGCTGACGCGTTATGTGCCGGTGGTGCCGGATTCGTCACGGCTGTAGTCGCTACGCTGGCAGGAAGTGGACGAGCAACCGAGGCACAAGCGCTCGGCCGCGCCGTTCCTCAGGTCGATAGCCTCGCGGTCCGCATGGTTACCGACAATGAGGTCATCCAGTTCGTTCCATCCGAACGACGCAACGATCTCATGGTCGATCGCAGTGCCGGGAGCAGCCTCAACTCGGTGGCCGCGCTGCCGCGTCCCTTATTCGGAGAGTTCGGCCTCGCAATGCATGCGGAGTCGAAGCGCGGCCAGGAGAGCCGGAACGTCCTAATCGACTTCGGCTTTACATCGGACGTGCTAAACAACAATCTGTCGGTGCTAGCGATCGATCCCGCGCGCTTCGATGCGCTCGTGCTCAGCCACGGACACTATGACCACTTCGGCGGTATGACCGGTTTCCTGTCGAGCTATCAGGGGCGTCTAAAAAAACGCCTCCCGTTCATCGTGGGGGGCGAGGACGCGTTCTGCGTGCGTCACGCCGGGCCGGGCACGGATTTTGGTGCGCTTGACCGTAAGGCGATCATCGACGCCGATCTCGTGCTAACCATGACACCGCGACCCTCGCTAGTCGCGGATCATGGGTTCGTGACCGGCAAGATCGCCGCGGTCACCAGCGAGAAGCCGCTACGACCGTCGTTTGAGGAGATCGGAATGATCGACGGGCACGGATGCGCCGCGGACTATATGCCGCCGGCCAAGAACACGGGCACATTTATACCCGACGACTTCGAGCACGAGATCGCGACGTGCTATCTGGTGAAGGACAAGGGCCTGGTCATTCTGACCTCATGCAGCCATCGAGGCGTTATCAACACGGTCCGGCAGGCGCAGGCGGTTTCCGGCGTGACCAAGGTGCACGCCCTTATCGGCGGTTTCCATCTCGTCCCGCCGCTCACCGACGACGATATGCGCGGAGTCGTCGCAACGCTAAAAGAGATCGATCCGGACTACGTGATGCCCGGTCATTGCTCCGGCGACACCTTCTACGATATTGCACGGCAAGAGTTAGGTGATCGCGTCATCCATTCCGCCGTCGGGACGCGCTTCGTCTTCGGCTTGCAGACTGCCTGACCTCGAGACGCTCGAAGCATGGCGTCGCGCTGGCGCCGATATCTTTCGTACCGATCTTTGCGGCGCGATCTCGCTGAGCGTTAGCGCTCCGCCCGTAACAATGCTACGCTGCGCGATGCCCTAGGAGCGGGACCCGCACTAATAGTCGTACCATGGGCTGAAGCTGAGGGCGTCAAGCATGTTGGCGTCTGTTCACCCGAGATCGTACCCGTCGCGTCGTCCGCCGATAACGATGCTGCCATGCGCTGCCTCGTTCTCGCTAGGTCGCTTGTTAAATAGGTCCATTGCGTGGGTACGAACACAATCCTCACGACCGGACTGGAGAACTCAAGCATGCATAGCGATGAAAAATTCAAACAAGGCGAGATCGTTACGGACGGTGATGAACTCCTGATCGTCGACAAAGTGCCGACGCTGACCGACGACACCTACGAAATCAGTTCGTTCGAGAATACGGACGACTTAGTCGACGATTTCACTGCGACGGAAGAACATGTCACCGGAACGCGGGCAATGGGTGCTGCGATCGGAACGACGCACAGAGGCGACAACGTCTAGTCCCATCGTGACGGTTCCAATGGTTGATTAGGCCGCGAGCCCGATCTCGAGGCGCGCGTCCGCGCGATGGGCCGGCGTATCGATGCTGCACTCGATGCCGCCGGCAACGGCATCTTGCCGCAATTGATCGCGTTGACCGGGGACGCTGCGCGCGTATTGACGTTCGTCGACCTAGCCGCCCGCGAACTCGGCGTGCGCCTCTCGGGGCCGGATCCCAACGATCGCTTTCCCGAAGGAGTCCCGCAACTCGCACGCCTGGTCGCCGACGGCAAACTACGTGCGCATGGGCCCGACCTACGCGCTCGCCCACGCCGTCCGTCCGCAAATCGCGGTGATCTCGATCGGCCGACATAACACCTTCGGCCATCCAGCGGTGACGACGATCAAGACGTGGCGGCAGGTCGGCGCCGGCGTCCTTCGTACCGACCAGTGCAGAGCGATTTCGTTTGCCATCGGGTCTTTGCCGACAACGATGCTGCAATGCACGTCCTGGTAGTTTAGAGAACGCTGTCGCCGAATCTGGTCGTAGATTTCGACTAGCCCTCGCGCGGACGCGAGATTTGAACCCACCGTCACGTGTGCGGGGACCGGGCCGCCATGTTCGCCGGAAGTCAGCATGGCGGCCGCGCCCTCATTTCATTCCCGAGACCGCCGCAAAAATCGCGTCAACGGTCGCTCCGGGATGCTCGACCATGCTCGGATGCGAGCCATGGACATGCGTGATATGCGACCTCGCACGTTCCGCCATTTTGAGCTGCGCAGCCGGTGGAATCATGTTGTCGAGATCGCCGATTACGTACCAAGACGGGATCGTCTTCCAGCCTTCTGCCGCGGGCGCTTTCTCGTTGAGCGAACTCGCAGTGATCGGACGCTGCGTGACGGCCATCAAAGACGAAAGCGAAGTCGGAACATCGGATGCGAAAACGGGCCCAAAATATTTCCGCGTGAGATAGAGATCGGCGTCGCCGCCGGTAGCGGTCGCAAACGGTACGGGCGTGAAGAGGTCCTTCGGCGGCGGCGGGCCACCGGCTAGCAGGCTTAAGCAGCTCTCGCCGCCGTCCGGCACGAACGCGTCGACAAACACGAGCGCCTTGACGTTGGCTTCATTCGCCGACGCGACGCTCGCCACGGCTCCACCGTACGAGTGTCCGACGAGGATCACCGGTCCAGGAATAGTTTTAAGGAACGCTTCGAGCGAGGCTGCATCGGACGCGAGGCCACGAAGCGGATTCGGGGGCGCATAGACAGTGAAACCGGCTTTGATGAGCGGCCCAATCACGCCGTCCCAGCTCGAGCCATCCGCCCACGCGCCGTGCACGAGCACGATCGTGGGTTTTGCGGTCTGGGCGGACGCCCGTAGGGGCGCAGTAACAGCAACGGCGGAAAGCATGAGCGCCGTCGCGACGGCGAATAATCGTGCGCGTATCATCGCACCACCGCCGCGGTATTCGAGTGGCGGCGCAGCAAGCGTGCGGGCCGCGAGAAGCATTTCGACATGAGACCTCCGAAACAATGAGTGGAATGAGCTCACGCTAACCGAATGGGGTTCATGTCTCCACCTACTACTCGGACAGTTTGCCGGACAGTTGAACAAACGGAACATCAACCGGCACGGCGGATGTCCGAAAGATCGTCGTTGGCGCGAACCTGCTCGCCGGCTATAGAGTTGAGCCCATGAGCTTCGAACCTTCCATGAATTCCGGCCCGACGACCGGCAGCGTTCGTCCGCCTGTCCCTCCATTTACACCTGATGGCGCCGCACGAAAGGTCCGCCTCGCGGAGGACGCCTGGAATATGCGGAACCCAGAGCGCGTCTCGCTCGCGTACACCGTCGATAGCCGGTGGCGCAACCGGCATGAGTTCATCCATGGCCGCGCCGAGATCGTCGCATTTCTGACGCGTAAGTGGCAGCGCGAATTGGACTATCGCTTGATCAAGGAACTGTGGGCATTCACGGGCGACCGCATCGCCGTTCGCTTTGCCTATGAATGGCACGACACCGAGGGCAACTGGTTCCGGTCTTACGGAAACGAAAACTGGAAATTCGATGAAGCGGGGCTGATGCTCGCCCGTCATGCCAGCATCAACGATTTAGCGATCCGCGAAAATGAACGGCTGTTCCATTGGGATATCAGCGACCGCCGGCCGGACGGCCACGCGAGCCTCAGCGAGCTCGGACTCTGACTGCCGCGATGCGGTGCAGCCAATGCCGCGGCAGGCTGTCTTGTTGCTGCGCGAAAACGGCCCGGCGTCACACCGACATGCCGAACGAATTGACGCGAGAAGTAAGCAAGATCAGTAAAGCCGACGGCTTCGCACGCTGACGCGACGTTGATATTGCTGTTCTCCAGGAGCTCTTGCGCGGCGCTGATGCGGCGCTTGATGATCCAAGCGGTTACCGGCGTGCCAGTTACCCGGCGGAACGTCGTCGTAAGGTGGCAGGCGGAGTATCCGACGGCCTGGGCGACGTCGCGCAGGCTAATGCGATGAACATAGTTTTGCTCGACGAACGCGTAGACGCGTTCGGGGAGCGTCGCATCGGCATGGTCCGGGACGGTGTCGTAAGCGCCTGCGGCGGCTGCAAGCATGGTCGGGTGCCTCCCACATCAAGTGTCGCGTTGTGTGACGATCCTATGCGAGGGCACGGTTAACGGACAGGGACACGTCGTACAGAGAGCCGGACAGTTAGCCTGTCAAACGCTCCCTAACGAATGGTTGCTGGATTCCAAGTCGCGCTCCGATGCGACCGACTCGAGCTGCAACGCAGCCTGCGCCTCCGCGATTGCCGCATCGGAAGTCCAGCGCGAGCCGGCTACCAATTCGACGGCCAACGTCTTCTCGTCGAGTTGTCGCGCCAGCCGCGCGCGTAGAGCCCCGTACGTCCTCTGCCGCATGTTCATGCGGCGGAAGTGGATGCGTTCTTCGACCGCGCCGACGAATCCAAGAAGGCGCGCCGCTATATGCGCATGCCCACGCATTGCCGCGACCGAGGCGGCGTACTCGCAGGCGGGGTACGAAGAACTCATCGTGGGGCGCATCCGGCCGAGGAGGTCATTCGTCGACGCGGCGGCGGCCGCGACATCGCCGAGAAGGAGTTGCAGGTTGACGGCACCGCTGACGGCCTGCAGCGCGACCTCGTGAACCCAGCCGAACTCGCTGCTCAGCATCCGTTGCGTAATCTCGAGCGCCCGGAAGAGGTTTCCGCGCTCGAATTCGATCTGCACGACGCGTGGGTCACATCGACACAGCACGAAGTACCTATCGTCGAAGTAGGTCAACGCAACACGTTCTGCCTCCGCAACGTCGGCAAGCGCCTCGTCAAAACGCCCTTGCAGAATGCGCGAGAGACAGCGGTTCACCATGAGGGAGGCACGGAGCATCGAGGATTCGAGACGCTCGGCGCTCATCAGCGTCAAAGCCTCCTCGGCCGATCGTTCCGCTTCCGTAAACTTGCCGTGCTCAGCAAACGCGCACGACAAGACGATATGAAGCCGAAGTAAAGCGCGCGGATCTCCATTGCGCTCAAAAAGTGGGATCGCGCGATCAATGACATCGAGCGCGACGCCCTCAAGGTGCGCGCGCATAATGAACGCGAGCAGGAGGTTCGCCACCACGATCGGATGCTCCGACTCATCGATACGTTCTAAGGCCGTTTCGACCAAATGCCGGTGCTCGCGCCGCCCACCTGTGACGTCCGACAAGGTGTAGAGTCCGGGCAGGATGCGGCCCGCAAAGCCGCGGTCAGCCGAGAGCGGCGCCTTCAGCGACCAAGCGACCGCCGCGCGCACATTATCAAGTTCCGGCACCAAAGCAGCCGACACCTCGATGGGCATCTCAGCGGAATACTTCTCGTACATCTCGTCGGCAAGAGCTGCGAGCCAGGCCGCGTGCCTCCTCAACGAGGATTCCTCGCCACCGGCCTCTCGAAGACGTTCGCGCGCGAAGGACCGAACGGAATCCAGCAACTGATAGCGCACGGCATCGCGGAAGTACTCAACGTCGACGAGCGATTTGTTGACGAGCGACGACACCAAGGGGGCTATCGACGAACGATTCACCCCTTCGCCGGAGCATACGATCTCGGCCGCTTCGAGCGTAAAGCCACCGGAAAACACGGACGTAGTGCAGAGCACCTCGCGTTCCTCGGCGCTCAGAAGATCGAAGCTCCACGCGATCGTCGCGTGCACCGTTTGCTGACGAGCCGGCAGATCGCGTCGTCCGGGCGAGATATTGAGATGCCGGTCGAGACGCTCCTCGAGCGCCCGTAATCCGATGGTCGGGAGCTGAGCGGCGGCGAGCTCGATCGCGAGGGGAATCCCGTCGAGGCGCCGCGCGATGCGCACGATCGTATCGAGGTTCTCCGCCGAAAACGAGATGCGCGTGTCGGCCAGCTCCGCTCGTTGGACGAACAGATCGACCGCAGAGTACGCCTGAGCGTCTTCAAGGCCAACGGGCAACGCGTCCGGGAGCGAAAGCGGCGGCAAACGGTAGACGAATTCGCCGCTGATATTCAGCGTCTCTCGACTGGTGGCTAGAACGGCGAGTTGAGGGCAGCCGTCCAACAGGATTCTGACCGCGTCGGCCGCGGCCGCGACGATATGCTCGCAGTTGTCGAAGATCAGCAACATCCGGCGCTTCGCTAGCGCAGCCGCGAGCCCCGAGAGGGTATCAGCCTGATCCGCCAAGTTAGGCTGAATCGTCATCGCGATTTTGGAGGCGATGGGTGCGCCTTCGGTGAGAGGCGCGAGGTCCACGAACCAAATCTCATCCCACGAACCGTTTCCGATCCGGCGCGCCGACTCCAGAGCGGCACGCGTTTTTCCGACGCCACCGGAGCCGGTAAGCGTGAGCAAGCGCGATCTGCCGAGAATCTGGACGATGTTCGCGATATCGCCCTCGCGGCCGACGAACGACGTCCGTTCCACCGGCAGGTGCGATGCGGCATCGTCGCGTGCGGGTTGTCGCCGGACGCCTCGCCGAGCTACTTCGAGGGCGTCGCTGTCGTGCGCATCGAGGCCGAGCGCCTTCGAGAGGAGAGCGACCGTGCTGCGATACGGGGTTCGTCGAGCCCCTCGCTCGAGAGCACTCACGGCATCAGCGCTGATCTGCGCACGCTCCGCCAAGAGCTCCTGCGACAGCCGCGCGCGGAGACGGTAGGCGCGAAGCAACTCGCCGAAGCTCGCCATCGCCTTGGGCGCGTCTTCGGAAGCCGGCGCAGGGTGGCCTGAGTCAAAACGCATTGATCGCTCCCTGCCTCGTAGTATTGCGCAGGGCTCCTTCGGCGTATACCACCTATGTTGCAGGGGACGCAGCACCGCGTTTGTTAGCGTGACACGAATCTGCATAATCTTCTATGCAACAACAGAATAGTTCCGTTCGACGATCGGCGAATCGCGCAAGAGATTCTTATGTTGACGAGTGCGCCACGCAACTTGTATCCTTGGCGGGCGGTGCCAAGCACCAACAATCGCTTCAGCGGCGCATGCTTTACATCACGGGCATGTTACTGAAACCATCGATGACTCGATGGAATGTCTCAAGTTCCGTCGTTGAGATGCCTTCGAGCGCGTGAACTTCGAGTTCGCGCAGCGCCTGGAACACCTTCGTGGCGAGAGCCGTGCCCGACTGGGTCAGGGTCACGATCACGGTTCGGCGATTCTGGATGTCTGTCGATCGCTTCAGTAATTTTCGACGTTCTAACCGGTCAAGAACACTCGTCAAAGTGGAACGGCGATGACCGAATTCTTCGTGGATATCGCTAATGCGCGCGTTCTTTCGTCCGAGAAGGTACGCCAGGACATGCGCTTCTGCTTGAGAGACGTCGAGGGCCGTTCTTTCGGTAAGGAAAAGGCCTATAGCGTGGGTAGCGCGTTCGATCCCCGGAATCGCGGCCAGTTCTTTTCGACGTGGGGGCGAGGATGCCATCAGGTCCCGATTCCAGGTCCGTTCCTTTTCACCCCATCGCCCGCGACCGTTTCGCAGCTTGGAAAGGGTAGGTCCTTACTCAGCAGTTCCGGACGACGCCGTATTATGGGCTGGACTTGGCAAGGTAGTCACCGATCGCGCTTTGCATATGCGCGGACAGTTCGTGCGCATGCCTTTGAAGTGTCGCGAGATGCTCGGCACCGGCTGTGTTCAGCGCAACCACATCGTAGGTCATCGTGGCCGAACTACCCGCGCCGGCAGCAACCACGCGAATCGTCAATGTGATTTCTGCGTTCGCGTCGACAATCACGTACTGCACGAGTCCCGCAGCAGTATCGTAATCGTGTAGTAACCAAAGCTGACCTTTCGATATCGTAAAAACGGCTCCGGCGACCTGCTTTGGTTTTCGCGGATAGACGAATTGCGGCGTGAAGTCGGGCGCCCACGTTGCCTCGGACAGCGGCCCGAAAGCTGCGGCCGTACGATTCTTCGAAGCATCAAAATGCAACGAAAGCACGACGACCGAGTGATCGGCGCTCGTCGCTGTTGCAATCGCAGAGGTACCGACGAAAAGGGCTGCGACGAGAAACACGATCCGTACGATCGCAATCTCAGATGGAGACATGCCGATATGGTATAATACGAAATCGTATCGTGTCAAGTCTTTCATGCATTCAATTGACGGCTCGATTGTGGCGATCCCTCGACAAACTCGAGATGACCAGCGAAGCGTTCGGTTCATTCACATTACGAGTGCGGACGCAGAAAGAATCCGATGGTCATGACCGTACCGAGCGCCACGATGACGCCCCGCATCACGCGTGGCGGAACCCGCCTCGCGGCGCGCGCACCGTAGTAGCCGCCTAGAATCGCGCCGGCACACATCACAACCGCGACGTTCCACTCGATCGCACCGGCAATAGCGAATGGGATCACCGGCACCGCTGGCGGTCGCTAGCGATTCAATTCGGGTTGGTACCTTGGGATTCTACAGCTATCGATCACTGATCTTCCCGACGCCGCCGGGGCTCGAGGCCGGGCGCTTATGCGTCCAATTGCCCCGAGATGGCACGAGTACATCAATCCTACGGGAGATCAAATCGCTGTGCCGCGTGGCCGCTACACGAGCGGGCCGAGACTCCTAGGGATCACTTCGAAACTCGGCTTCGATCTTCCGGACTGGTAATTTAGGCCAGTGCTCTCATTTCCGAAAAACTCGACGCGATCATGAACCGGTCGAAAAACGCGGCTAGTTCGGAGAGGCCATCCAACGGCAGGACGTTCGCTACGAATTGATCGGGCCGCACGACCACGATGCAGCCATCCGCGCGATCAATGCCGCGCTGGTCGAAGATATCGGCTTCGCCGTTCAATTCGGTGCAAAACAGCTTCTCGTAATCCCGCAGTCCGTAGCGGCCCTTTTGCGGGACGAGAAACGGCGGAATCAGCTCAGCAGCGAGTTCCCGATGGTTCCGCTGGACGACGGCGCGCACATCGATCACCGCGTCGACATCCGCATCCGGAGAGGTGTATTTTCGAATCGGCGAATCCGACGACTCGGCGAGAAACTCGCAGAGCCGGCTGAGGCGCGAGCGCGACGAACCGGGATCGTCCGAGCCGGCGAAGGCGAGCAGCCTCCATCGTCCGTCCGCTTTGATCGTGTGCCCGAGGTGGACGCGCTTGGCGTCCCAGTAACGAATGACTGGCGCCGAGTGAAAGCGCGTCCCAAGCTCGAAGCCGCGCGCGAGGTGCTGGTGCGTCGCTTCAGCCGTAATGAGGGACGGGCGGTAGTGAACCGCCATACCCGCCGTGAAGCGCCCCGCTTGGACGAAGGCCTGCTGAAATTCCGCCGGGTCGATGCCGCCGGCGTCCGGATTCGCCGGATCCTTCGGCGGGGTGCTGATCAATTTGGCGAACGCGCGATCGAAGTCGATGAGTTCCTTGGCCATGGCTTGGCGCTCTTCCGAATACGTGTGAAGGAGCTGCGGTGATGACGTTTCGCGCAAGACTGCGGCTAGCTTCCAGCCGAGATTGAAAGCGTCGGCGATCGAAACGTTCATTCCTTGGCCGGCTTTCGGACTGTGGGTGTGGCAAGCGTCGCCGGCGATGAAGACGCGCGGCCGGCGACGGTCGATCTCCGCTTCAGGCACGTCGTCGAACTTGTCGCACAGGCGCTGGCCGATCTCGTACACCGACCACCACGCGACCTCTTTGACATCAAACGCATAGGGCTTGAAAATACGCTGCGCCGCTGCGATGAGGCGCTCGATCGTAATGTTCCGCTCCAAGACGCGCTCGTTCTGCATGAGTTTATCGAGCTCGATGTAGAGCCGCACGAGATAGCCGCCTTCGCGCGGAATGATCAGCACGTTGCCTTCGTTGGAATAGATCGCCGACTTGAAGCGAATGTCGGGGAAATCCGTGACGACCAAAACGTCCATCACGCCCCAAGCCTGATTCGCCGAGTCGCCCGACAACGAACGCCCGATCGACTGCCGCACGGTGCTGCGCGCACCGTCGGTTCCGACGACATATCGCGCCCGAACCGTTTCGACTTCGCCTTCGTGACCGGGATCGATCCGTTCCAGTTTCGCGGTGACCGGATGCGCGTCGTTATCGTTTGCAGCGGAAGCGTCGACCGTCAGGTCCAGCAGGCGACGCGAATAATACGGCTCCAGCCGGGACGGGCCGCGACGCATCGCTTCGAGGAGAAAGTCGTGCACGCGGGCTTGGTTGAGAATGACGTGCGGGAACTCCGAGAGGCCGTCCTCGACGTCCTGAATCCGGCCGCTGCGAACGATGTGCTCGCGGTTGGCGCCGTCGGGTTTCCAAAACGTCGTCTCGTTGACCCAGTAGGCTTCCTTAAGGATCTGTTCGCTGAAGCCGAGGGCCTCATACATCTCAACGCTCCGGCAGGCGATGCCGTCGGCCTGACCGAGCTGTAGCGGGCCGGCCTTTTGCTCGACGATCGCGGTCGTGACGTCGGGAAAGGCTGCCAATTGCGTGGCCAGCGTCAGTCCCGCCGGCCCGCAGCCGACGATCAGAACGTCGACTTCGCTCGCGGGACGCTCCGCCCGGGCCGGCTGGCCTTCGGCCGGCTCACTGATTGCCGGGTCGCCGGTCCGGAACCCGTTGAGATGAAACTGCATGCAGCTTTTCGTTTCGATGCCGGCGCCGCGGCTCCGGTTGCCTGACGTCCTCCGACGCCGGAACGTGACAGAGCTGCCCGTACGTGCGGACCTCAAAGTCGCGGGCACGCCGACAACCGGGTATATGGTTGACTGCAGCTTCGGCCGATTCGCTCCGGCCTCAGGTAGCAGGTGTATAGTCCAATCCAATCGGCCATTTCCGAACGTTTACACCCATAATCGTCAGCCACAACGCGAAGAACAGTTGAGTCAAGAAAAGGGGCAAGACGATCGCGGGAAAGATCGCCGCATTGATTGCAGGGGCGAGAAGGTCCGTCGCGCTGCTGGTCAAGAGACAGATCGATGCTAAAGTAAAAAGGACGCCGAAGGCCTTCGGAAGGTATCCCGATCGGTAGATCAGATAGCCGAGCAGCGCGCAATGAAAGGCGAAAAAGACCAGCCCTACGTCGTGACCGTAGTTGTGCAGGTGGAGGGCAAACGAAGCCATCGCCTGGAGTTGCCGAGGATCGATTACTGCAAGGTCGCCGGATCCGCTCAGCAGCAGTACGGCCGCGAGGCGTGCCAGGACGGTCGTCGCGCCGATGGCGGCGTGGGTGAGCATGAAGAAAGCCGACAGCAATGCTAGTATCGGGTTGACCGGCCGGAGCAATGCATAGAACATCGCGGCGATCGCGGCGTAGCAAACATACGTCAATACCTCGCCAGCAACTGCCAATCGCCAAGGCGAAAGTGGTGCAACGATTTGAGCCGCCGCTACCGAATGGCCGCCTACACCGAAGAGCCTCGACCACACGGGATTCACGGCAAACGCCAAGGCAATTTCAATCAGGTAGAGCACTCCAGCCGCTCTTGCGTAGAATTGAGGAGAGAGCGCCTGCATCATGCCCGGGCCACAGCGGAACACACCGAAGCCTCGCGTAACGAGCGAAAATCGGGATTCCCCATATGACCCTCCCTAAGGGCTACGGCTCAGCTACGCGCATCTTGCCCGGATGTTTCACGGACGCACCGGGGGCTGGCGGTCGCTGCGCTTATTCGATGAGTCCTGCACATGACGTTACGACGGTACCTTCGTCTGAGAATCAAGTTAGCACGCTTATGGATGGCCCCGTCAGAATCCGAGCAGCCCGTTCAACCGATGCAATTGCAATGACGCTCGCACGTCGTGAGGCGATACTCGCTAAAAGTTGGGGACATTATGAGCAGGCAACGGTCGAGGCGTGGGCCGTTGATGGCGCGTCGGAACGCCTCGTGCGGTATGCGCAACAAATCGCTGATCCGGAACTCATCGTTCTTATCGCGGAGACAGGCGACGACGTACTGGGCTTTGTGATTGCCAATCCGGGAAATAGCGAAGTGTGCACGATCTATGTCAAGCCGAATGACTCGGGACGGGT
>Ga0182015_10003301_pt1 | contig 18245 bp, 17 predicted proteins | sample 712P3MmetaG_FD_120478 | JGI IMG/M metagenome (GOLD analysis project Ga0182015, IMG submission 120478) | Permafrost microbial communities from Stordalen Mire, Sweden - 712P3M metaG | ecosystem: Environmental > Terrestrial > Soil > Wetlands > Permafrost | place: Sweden: Stordalen | collected...
ATCGTTCGTAGCAGGCGGGATTGGCTCGGGAGAGCGCGAAATTGGATGGGTCATGACGGCGAATGGCTGGGCTCCTGAAGCGCTCGTGGTCGATCGCGAGAGCGTCGTGCCGATTTATCGGCAGCTCTACGAGCGTTTGCGCGAGCAAATCCTTACCGGCGCACTGCCCGAGGGGACGCGGCTTCCACCCGAGCGTGCGCTCGCCGGCCGGCTGGGCGTCAACCGGAGCACGATCGTGCACGGTTACCGGGAATTGGTCGCCGACGGGCTCATCGAGCAGCGGGTCGGCTCGGGCTCGCGGGTCGCGGCGTTGCGCGACGGCGCGCCGGAGCCAACGGCGGCCGGCGTGCCCTGGTGGGTGACCCTCCCGCCTTGGCGCGTCGGAGCATATCCGGCGGTCCTCGGCGAGTTGGCCGCATCGGAGCACGGCGAGCAGATCGCTTTCGTTCAAGGGGTACCGCCGGCGGAGCCATCGCCATTGACCGATCTGTCGGCGTCGTTCGCCCGCGTCGGTGGTAATGTCAACTTCGTCCTGACCTACGGTGACAGCGAGGGGTATCTGCCGCTGCGGGTCGCGGTCGCCGAGCGGATGCGGCGGCGCGGCTGCGAGGTGGACGCGCGCGACGTCCTGATGCTCACCGGCTCGACCCAAGGCATTACGCTGGTCGCCCAATCGCTCGCCGAACCGGGCGACGAGATCGTCGTCGAAGCGCCGACGTATCCGGGGGCGCTGCAGATCTTCCAAATCCATGGTCTGCGGGCGATCCCCGTTCCGGTCGATGAGCACGGCGTTCGTGTCGACCACATCGAGGCGATCTTGCGCACGCGGCGTCCGCGTTTCATCTACACGATGCCCTCGCTGCACAATCCAACCGGCGTCACGCTCAGTGAAGAACGGCGCGAGCGGCTGGTCGTACTCGCGCGCCGCTGGGGCGTTCCGCTCGTTGAGGACGATCCATACGGCGAACTCGCGCAGTCCGCGCTCGCGCCGCTGATCGCGCGCAGCAGCGATGACGTCATCTATCTCTCCAGCTTCAGCAAGACGATTGCGCCGTCACTGCGGCTGGGATGGATGGTCGCGCCGCGCACGATTTTCGACCGCTTGCTGCTGCGCAAGCAGTCATACGACATGGCGACGAGCATGTATATCCAAGCCGGGGTCGACGACTTCATGCGGACCGCCTACGATCGCCACTTGCGCGCACTGCGCAACGAACTCGCGGAACGGCGCGCGCTCGCGAATGCGGCGATCGCTCGCCACTGGCCGTCGTCGCTGCGGTCCGATCCGAATGCCGATGGGTACTACGTATGGGCGAGCACGCCGCGCGAATTTGGCGCGCGCGCGCTGCTGGCGGCCGCCGAGCGCCGCGGTGTCTCGTTCTTGTTCGGCGAACCGTTTTTTGCGCAAGGCGGCGGCGATCACCACATCCGGCTCGCGCTGACGCCGGTGCCGCGTGGAGCGATCGGTGACGGGATCGCCCGCATCGGCCAGGTCGTGAAGGCATGACTCCCGGCACGCTGCTCGACTGGTATCGCCTGCACGGCCGCGCGCATCTGCCGTGGCGGCAAACGCGCGATCCGTACCGCATCGTCGTGAGCGAGTTCATGCTGCAACAGACGCAAGTCGACCGCGTGATCCCGCTCTACGAAGCGTTCATCGCCGCTTTTCCGGATTTCGCGTCGCTGGCAGCCGCCGATGCGGGCGATGCCGTGCGTTTGTGGCGCGGGCTCGGTTATAACTCGCGTGCCATGCGTTTGCACGCGCTGGCATGCGCCGTCGTCGAGCGGCACGGCGGAACGCTGCCGAGCGACCGCGACGCGCTGCTGGCGTTGCCGGGGATCGGTCCCTATACCGCGTCCGCCGTGCGTGCGTTCGCATTCGAGCTGGATGATGTCGCGCTCGACACGAACATCCGCCGCATCGCGCACCGCACGGGCTTCGGTCTCGAATATCCGCCGCTTGCAACCGATGCGGAGCTCGACGCGCGCGCGCGGGCCGCGCTCGAACCCGGCACCGCGCACGACTGGAACTCCGCCATGATGGACGTCGGCGCGACGATCTGCACCGCGCGTGCCCCGAAGTGCCTGCTCTGCCCGCTGCGCGCCGGTTGCGTCGCCGCGCCGGTGGATGCAGCGCACCTCGCCGTGCGCGCGCGCGGCACGAGCCGCCGCTCGCCGCAGGAATCGATTCCGTTCGAGCGCACGACGCGTTTCCTGCGCGGCCGCATCGTCGACCGCTTGCGCGACGTTCCGCGCGGCGCGACGTTGTCCGTCCGCGACCTGGTCGCGTCGCTTGGCGCGCTCGTACCGGCCGACCGTCTCGTTGAGATTCCCATCATCGTCGAAGCGCTGGTGCGCGACGGAATCATCGAGCGTTCCGGCGGATCGTTACGCCTGCGCTAGCATGCGGCTAGACGGCCGCTCCGGCGCAGAAAGTTGCCGCGCGAGGGCGAACGGAGGTCCGGGTGACGATTCCCTTTCCCAAGCGCAAGGTGACCCGCGCCGTTGCCGAGGCCGAACTTGCCGTCCTGGAGGCGACCTACCCGCACGCCGAGACGGCGCTCGAGTATGGCGACCCCTTCGAGCTACTCATCGCGGTGATTCTCTCCGCCCAGTGCACCGATGCGCGGGTCAACCTGACGACGCCGTTTCTGTTCGCTCGCTATCCCGACGCGGCGGCGCTCGCGGCGGCGGAGCAAACCGACGTCGAGGGCATCATCAAGTCGTGCGGCTTCTTCCGGATGAAGTCCAAGAACATCATCGCCGCAGCGCGCGGGCTCGTCGAACGCCATGGCGGCCAAGTGCCGCGCGAGCGCGCCGAACTGGAAGCACTGCCCGGCGTGGGACGGAAAACGGCGAACGTCGTGATGTCGGTTGTGTTTGAGGCGGCCGCGTTCGCCGTCGATACGCACGTGTTTCGCGTCGCGCATCGTCTCGGGCTGACGCTGGGCACCACGCCACGCGCGGTGGAAACCGACGTGACGAAACTCGTGCCGCCGGAGAAGTGGCGCCACGCGCACCACTGGCTGATTTTGCACGGCCGCGGGATCTGCAAGGCGCCGACGCCGCTGTGCGCGCAGTGCCCCGTGACGATGTGTCCGTCGCGGCCGCTCGTCGCGTGGGCGTTTGCGGCGAAGCTTAAAAGCGCATCGGGCCGGGCACGTCCAAGTGTGCCGGCCGCGGGAGCTCGGCGTCCGCGGAAATCGTCTTCAACAGCGCGGACCCGGTGAGCGCGTCGCCGTATCCCTCTTCGGTGGAGAGCTTGGAGAGGTTGATCAACGCCGGCACGGCGGCCGAGGTTTCGAATTGATACTCGCCGTCGAGGCCGAGGCCTGCGACGATCACGAGCTGCCGTTCGCGGTCGAGGTCGAGGCTGATGCGTTTCGTGCCGAACCGCAGGCGCAAGCGCAGCGGTTTCTCGAGCCGCACGAAGGTTACGCCGTTCTTGCCGAGGATCGAGTTCAGTCGCTTCGTTCCGATCGCCAGCACCTCGGCGAGCGCGGCGAAACGCGACTCGTCGTCCTCCGCGGCCGGGACCGGACCGTCGGCCGTCGCAGAATCGATCGCGGCGCCAAGGTCGCGCCGCGCGCGAATCCGCGTCGCCATCGCAACAATCGGGTTTTGCAGGGGTTCGTCATGCTCTGCCATCGTCGTTCGGAGGGTCCCTTCCACGCCGCGCGCCGCTGCTGCTGCATCGCATGGACCTGATCGGCAATTCCGAGGCACACGCCGCCGCGGATCCGCAGCGCGTGTGGGAGCGCTTGGTGGACGGCCGCCGTTGGCATGAGTGGAGTCCGGCGACCGACTGGATGGTCGTCGAAGACGCGCTCGTGGCCGGGGGATTCGTAACGATCAAGCGCAAGGGTGGCCGGCAAACGGCGTTCCGCGTCGATACGGCCGAAGCGCCGCACCGGTTCGCGTTGCTGCTCAGCTTCGGGCCGGCGGCGCAGCTGCGGATCGCGTGGACGCTCGAACCCGAGGGCTCGGGTACGCTGATCCGCCAGACGATCGAGACCGGCGGGCGCCTGCGGCGCTGGCTGACCGACCCCCAGGCGCGCCGTGGGGCCGTGGCCTGGAGGGACGATCCGGCTCGTCTCGCGGAAGTCGCGGCCGTCATGGGTACAGCGTCGCCGTAGTGGACGCGCGTTCCGCATCGCTCCCAAAGGTTCAACTGAACCGCATGCAGTCGCTGCGCCTCGTAGCGGTGGGCGTCGTCGTTGCCTTCATGCTGCTGCGGGTGGTTCCGGACGCGTATCGCCTCGTTCAGCCACTCGGAAGCTTCGATTATGCGACCAACGACGACGGCGTCGTGACGAAGGCTCCCGCCACGCGACCGAAGGGTACCGACGCGCTGCTGCTCGGCGATCGCATCCGCATCGACCGCATCCAGCCGTTCGATCGCAAGCCGGGGATCACGCGCATCGGATTCTCGCAGCAAAACTTCGAACGCCGGCTGCCGATCGAGCGCGCCGGCGTCGAGCGTGTACTCTACCTCAAAGCCACGCCCGAACCGATGGCCAACCGGGCCATCATCTTTTTGCGCATCATCCTCTACGTTGCAGCCGTCGCGTTCGGCGCGCTGCTGCTGATCGTCAGCCCGACCCTCGCGACGTTTGCATTCTTCGTCTTTTGCCTGGGCGGCTCGGAGCCGACATCGTTTACGGACCTGTTGTTCGACATGCCCTGGCGCCAGATTCCGCCGGTGATCGGCGATACGATCTCGGGTCAAGCACCGCTCGCGTTACTGCTCTTTGCGCTGTGTTTGGCCGTCAACAACCATCGCGCGCGCGTCGCCGTCGCGATCGTCCTCGGCGTCGCGGCACTCGCGATGGGCGCGGATAACGGGCTCGCTTATTGGCGCGTCACCTACGGCGCGATGCCGGCGCAGGGACTGCGGCACGTCTACGAGGTCGTCGAAACGGTGGCCAACGTTCTCACCGGCGTCGCCTTCGTCGTCGCGTTCGTGCGCATGCGCGGTGCCGAACGGCACCGAACGGCCTGGATCATCGCCGCCTTTGTCGTCGCCGGGCTCGGCCGCATCATCTCCGAACATTTCTTCCCGACGTATCTGAATTTCTGGCAGAACGGTACGCTGCTTTCGCTCGCGATCGCCCCCGTCATCGTGGTGTGGATCGCGGTCGTCAAGCACCACTTCTTCGACGTCGATTTCGTCGTCAGCCGCGCGTTGGTCTATACCGCGATCACGGCTGCAGTGATCGGCGTCGTCGGCTCGTCCGAAGAGCTGCTGACGTATCTCTTCTACAACAACACGAATCTGGCGTACGGCATCACGATCGCGGTCTCGCTCGTCGTCGGCTCCACCTTCGGCAGGGTCAAGGAATTCCTCGAGCACTTCGTCGACCGTTTCATCTTCCGGGAGCGGCACGCGCAGCTCCAAGCGCTCGAACGCGTCGCCTCGAACCTCCTCGACGTCGAGGATGCCGAAACGGTGTTCACCGTGCTGCTGCACGATGTGCCCAGCATCCTCGATCTCTCGTTCAGCGGCATCATGATGCGCACGACCGAGGGCGGCTATACGCTGGCGCACGAATGGAACTGGCCGCCGGAGTGCGTCAACGTTTTGAGTCCGGAACACCAGCTGACGCGCGACATCTACAAATCGCGCGGCGTCTTGCCCGACGACGCCGTTCGCTCGACGATGGTGAAGTCGCTCTTTCCGAACGATCGCCTCACCTATGCCGCGCCGCTGTATTTCGATCGCTCGGTGTCGGCGCTCGTGCTCTACGGTCATAGCGTATCCGGGCTCGACATCGATCCGGACGAGCGCGTCACGCTCGTGCGCCTGATGGCGAACGCCTCGATCGCCCTCAACGCGATCGAACTAGCGAGCTACCGTAATGCGCACCAGGGGGAGATCGCGCTCAACCCTCAGTGACCGACGCCCTGGTAGCGCTGCAGTCCGAAGCGCCAGCACGTGTACGCGACGAACAGGAAGAGGACGCCGATCGCAGGCGTGACGAGGCCGACTGCGAGCGGCAAGCCGAGGCCGTTGTCGGCCTTATGCAAGAAGTACGATGCCGGAAAATAGTTCATGAACCCGAACGGGATCACGAACGCGAGCAAAAACCGTACGCCCTTGGTGTAGATGCTCAGCGGGTAGCGCGTGAACTCTTGTTCGAGCTGCAGCACGATCCAACGCAACGCGTCGACTTGCACGAACCAGAAGGCAACCGTGGAAATCAACAGTGCGATCCCGAGATCGATCAGCGCGCCGCCGGCGACGACGAGCGCGAGCAGCACGACGAAGCCGAGCGTGACGGCGATGTGATTTGCCGCCGTCGCAGCGACGAGGAATACGAGCGCGAGCAGCAGTTCGTCGGGAAAGATCTGTCCCGGCGTTGTGATCACTTGGAATAATTCATCGAGAGGCCGCACCAGCAGACGATCGAACTCGCCGTCGCGAATCCACTCCGGAATATCGCCGATGGTGGAGAAAAAGGTCGAGTTGAGGGCGTGCGCGACCATCCACATGGCGTAGAGGAACGCCATGTTGCGAAAGTCCCAACCGTTCATCGATGGGAAGTTCGAGAGCATCACCCACAGGGCGACGATTGCCGAGCCGTGGTAGACGAACGTGAAGCCGAACCAGATGAGGAAGTTCGTCCGGTACTCGAGCGTGGTCAGCAGATTGATGCGCCAGTACTGGCGGTAGACGTCGAGCATCGCCTACCCGCCCTGCACGACGACGCGTCGCGCGCCGGCGCGCCACATCAAGGTCGCGATCGCACCCAGCGCGACGATCCAGAGCACCTGGAGGCCCATGACTTGGAGGTAGCGCGCGGGCGGAATCTCACCGATGTAGATCAACAGCGGCGTTGAGAACATCGCGGCGAACGGTAGCGCGAAGATCGCCTGCTGCAGGAAGGCGGGAAAGAAGAGCAGCGGCACGATCTGGCCGCCGAGCAAGTCGGTGATCCAGGTGACGATCAACTGCACGGCGCTGATCTCGAGCGTCCAGAAAGCGATGCAATTGAGCATGAAGTTCAAGAAGAATCCGACGAAATAGCCGAGGAAAAAACTCAGCGCGAACGCCGCGAGCACCGGAGCGGAGGGCACGTCGATGTGTACGATCAACAGCGCGAGCGCTAGCGACGGAACGATCAACGCAGCGTGAAAGATCACCTCGCCCGTGCCGTCGGCAAAGAGGTAGAATGGCACGCTGATCGGTTTCATCATGTCGACCACGATGCTGCCGTCGTGCAGCTTGTCGTGGAGCAGCCGCGTCTGATCGATGTCGAGGATCAACCCCATCAGGAGCGCGACCGTCGAGTAGGTGATGATCGTGTGCAGGGGGACGCCGTGCGGGGCGGCGTTGCGCGCATAGAGCGCCACCCACACGACGCGCAGCAGGTACACGCGCACGGCGAGTGACGCGATGCTGGTGAAAACCTCGAAGCGGTACGTTCCCTCGCGCGCGATCGCCTTGAGCGTGAAGAAATAATACGGTTCGAGTACGGCGAACATCAGTTTTCTGCTGCGCGCGCCGGTGGCTTCTGATAACCCTCGAGATAGATGCGGCGCACGATATCTTCGATCTCGGGTTCGACGATCGCCACGTCCGTGATCGCATAGCGGGCGGTCACGCGCCGGATCAGCGCCTCGGCCGTGATTTCGTGCCGGTCGAAGCGCAGCATGACGGTCGGGGGCTCGCCGTGCTCGATTTCGACGCCGGGGAGCGTGAAATCCGGCTGCGGATCTTTCAGGTGTACGATGAGCGTGCGGTGCGTTCCGTACTCGTCGCGCAGGCGCTCGACCTTGCCGTCGTAGATCACCGCGCCCTCGTCGATGAGGACGATGCGTCGACAGAGGCGTTCGACGTCGGCGAGGTCATGCGTCGTGAGGATGACGGTCGTTCCAAGCCGCTTGTTGATGTCGGCGATGAAGTTGCGGATCGCTTCCTTCGCAACGACGTCGAGGCCGATCGTCGGTTCGTCGAGGTAGACGATCTTCGGATCGTGCAATAGGGCCGCCGCGAAGTCGCCGCGCATGCGTTCGCCGAGCGAGAGCTGACGCACGGGCGTGGCCATGAACCGGTCGAGATCGAGGATCTCGACGAAATGCGCGAGGTTCTCGCGAAAGCGGGCGCGGGGCACCCGGTAGATCGCCCGCAGCAGCTCGAAGGACTCGCGCAGCGGTAAATCCCAGTACAGCTGGCTGCGTTGGCCGAACACGACCCCGATGTTCCGGGCGTTCTGCCGGCGCTTCTCATGGGGTACGATCCCGGCGACCTCGATCGTGCCCGAGGTCGGCACGAGGATCCCGGTCAACATCTTGATCGTGGTCGACTTGCCCGCGCCGTTGGGGCCGATGTAGCCGACCACCTCCCCCGCCTCGATCGAGATGTTGACGTTCTCGACCGCGACCTTCTCCTCGTACCGGCGGGAGAACAGGGCCCCGATCGCTCCACCCAGTCCTTCGCCGCGGATAACCGAACGGAACGTTTTCCGCAGGTCCCGCGTTTGGATAATTGGCATCAGGGGGCGATTCCCCGAAGTGGCGAAGCCTCCCGGCGTGCCGGCTGCCGTTTGGTGCCGGGTCCTTTTCTGCGGAAGAGGTCCGGGTTGCGCGACAGAGAAACGACGCCGAGAGAACTTTCGTTCTTTGAGCGGAAGAATTCCCGATATTCATTACCGGAAGGGGGTGACGTAAAATGGCTAAGAAGAAAGCAATGAAGAAGGCCCCGAAAAAGAAAGCTTCCCCGAAAAAGAAGTAACTCGTTCCCGTTTTTTAAGCTCTTATTCGATATCCGAGCACGTGGCCTACGCCGCGTGCTCTTTTTATTTGCCTCGCCCGACCATCGAGCGCGCGATGACGATGCGCTGGATCTGCTGCGTGCCCTCGTAGATCTGGGTGATCTTGGCATCGCGCATCATGCGCTCTACGGGGTACTCCGTTGAATAGCCGAACCCGCCGAGTAACTGCACGGCGTCGACGGTCACGCTCATTGCGACGTCGCCGCACTTCAGTTTGGCGATCGCGGACCAGGTCGTGATGTCGGCCGCGCCCTCATCGCACTTGCGGGCGGCTTCGTAGAGTAAGAGCCGCGCCGCCTCGACCTCAGTCTTCATGTCGGCCAGCATGAACTGCAGGCCCTGTTGCTGTGCGAGCGGTTTGCCGAAGGCGACGCGTCCCTTCAGGTATTCGGTTGCGTACTCGAGCGCGCCCGTGGCGATGCCGAGCGCTTGCGCGGCGATGCCGGGGCGCGATTTATCCAGCACCTTCATAGCGATTTTGAAGCCTTCGCCTTCGGGCCCGAGCATGTTCGCGGCCGGCACCCGGCAATCGGTGAAGACCAGCTCCACCGTCGGGGAACCGCGGATGCCCATCTTTTTCTCGAGCTTGCCGACGGCCAAGCCCGGTGTGCCCTTCTCGACGACGAACGCGCTGATGCCGTTCGCGCCCTGCGCGGGATCGGTGACGGCAAAGACGGTCACGATGTCGGCGATGCTGCCCTGCGTGATCCAGATTTTCGTTCCGTCGAGGACGTAGTCGTCGCCATCGCGCCGCGCGCGCATGCGCATCGAACCCGCCGCGTCGGAACCGGAGCCGGCTTCGGTGAGCGCATAGGCCGCAACCCATTCGCCGCTGGCGAGTTTGGGAATGAAGCGCCGCTTTTGTTCGTCGCTTCCGCCGATGAGGATCGGCAGCGCGCCCAACTCTTGCACCGCAATGATGAGCGCGCTCGACGCGCACGCTTTCGCGACTTCTTCGACGACCTTGACGTAGGTTTGGAACGTCCCGCCGAGGCCGCCGTACTCGGACGGAAACGGAATGCCGAACAGATCGTTCGCCGCAAAGAGCTTCTGAATATCCCACGGGAACTCGCCCGTCGCGTCGATCTCTGCTGCGCGTGGTGCCACCTTATCGCGTACCAAGTCGCGCACGACCTCAAGGATCAGCGCCTCGTCGTCGTTCTCCATCGTGCAAAATTCGACCGAGGGCCGCCGGTGGCATCCCTGGAAGGCGGCGCCATGGACAAAGTCGTCGCTTCGAGCGCCGAAGCGGTCAAGGATATCCCCGGCGGCGCGTCACTCGCGGTCGGCGGATTCGGCCTGAACGGCATCCCGCACAATTTGATCGATGCCCTGTTCGCGCAAGGGACGACCGATTTCCAAACCGTTTCGAACAATTGCGGCGTCGACGGCTGGGGACTGGGCGTGCTGCTCAATGCGAAGCGCATCCGCCGCACGATTAGTTCCTACGTCGGTGAAAACAAAGAGTTCGAGCGCCAATATCTCAGCGGCGAAATCGAAGTGGAACTGGTTCCGCAAGGTACGCTTGCCGAACGTCTGCGCGCCGGGGGCTCCGGCATCCCCGCCTTCTACACGCCCGCGGGTGTCGGAACGCTCGTTGGGGACGGTGGATTGCCGTGGCGTTACAACGCCGATGGTTCGGTCGCCGTCGCCTCGCCGAAGAAAGAGACGCGCACCTTCAACGGCCGCGATTACTTGCTCGAAGAGGGCATCGTGACCGACTTCGCGCTGGTTCGCGCGAGCATCGGCGACCGGCACGGCAACCTCGTCTTTCACCAGGCAACGCGCAACTTCAACCCGCTGTGCGCCATGGCCGGCAAGATCGCGATCGCCGAAGTCGAGCAACTCGTCGAACCGGGCGAGATCGATCCCGAGCTCGTACATTTGCCGGGAATCTACGTCCAACGCGTCGTCGAAGTCGGCACCGGCGGCAAACGCATCGAGCGCGTAACGACGCGCAAGCGCCCAGGCGCCTGATCGTGGCGCTTACCCGCACCCAACTTGCCGCGCGCGTCGCGCAAGAGCTGTGCGACGGGCAGTACGTCAATCTCGGAATCGGGTTGCCGACGCTGATTCCCAACTACGTGCCGGCCAACGTTACCGTCGTGTTGCAGAGCGAAAACGGGATCCTCGGGTTCGGTCCCTACCCCTACGAGGGCGAGGAGAACCCCGACCTGATCAACGCCGGTAAGGAAACCGTCACCCTCTTGCCCGGCGCGTCGTTCTTTGACTCCGCCACCTCGTTCGGCATGATCCGCGGCGGAAAAGTCGACGTTGCCGTGCTCGGCGCAATGCAGGTTGCGAGCAACGGCGACCTTGCGAACTGGGTGATTCCCGGCAAGGTGGTCAAGGGCATGGGAGGCGCGATGGATCTCGTGCACGGTGCGAAGCGCGTGATCGTCATGATGGAGCATACCGCCAAAGGCGGCGCCCACAAAATTCTTGAGCGCTGCGATCTGCCGTTGACCGGGAAGGGCGTCGTGCACCAAATCGTCACCGATCTTGCGTTGATCGACGTCACGCCGCAGGGACTCGTGCTGCGCGAGATCGCGCCGGGCGAGACCGTCGAGGACGTACGTGCGGCGACCGGCGCCGCGCTGGCGGTTCCGGCCGAACCGGCGATCATGTTCGTTCCCGCGGGCGTCTGACTCGTTACGGTTTAGCGCAAGGAAATCGACATCCGGTCGAGCCGCCAGGCGGCGAACGCGACGAGCACGGCGGCTTCGAGTAGTGCGGTCGCCGTCCCGGCCGCAAAGCCGAATGCCGCCCGGCGTGCGAGAAAGCCGAATATGACGCCGGCGAGGATCGCGGGACTAAGCAACGTGTAACCGATCACCAGGCGCACGAAAAGCAGCGGTCCGCGCTGATCGACCTCACTCGGAAAGAGCGCGTACGAGGCGTAACCGGTCGTGATTGCAAGCAGAACGGCCGCGGGTCCGGTCGTCAACGTAGCGATAACCGGCAATAACGGCGCGCGCCCGGCGGCAAGTCCGATTGCGATCAGCACGAACCAGCCGATAACGCGCCACGACTGCGCGACGGCGAGCGCGCAAAGCCGCTCGAAGAGCGTCGTCTCGGAAAGCCAAAAGATCGGACGGCGCAATTCACCTCCGAGCACTGCCGATTTCGCGAGCGCCAGGAAGAAGAGCAGCGTGACGAGCGGCGACGCAACCGAGAGCACCAACTGCGGGTGCGCCAACGACGTCAATTGCGCGAGGGCGTAGCCGCCGCCAAGCAACAGCCCCGTTTCGAGGGCCGCCGAGCGGGCATCGTGCGTGCGCCGGTATTCCGTCCAAGCGCGCCATACGTAGATCATCGCGCCGGCCGGAGCGGCGCCGGCCATCGAGACGCTGCGTTCCGTCGTCTTGGCGCTCGCCATTGCCAGGCCGGACGTGAAGAAGCGCCGGCGCAGGTGCTCGACACGGTTGAAACGTCTCATCGAGAGTTCGTAGAGTTCGGGATAGGCGTCGTGGGCGGCCCGGGCGACGAAAATGAAGAGTCCGGCCGTGCACGTAACGAGCGCGGCAATCGCTGCAATCTGCCCGCTCGGCGCGGCGAGCAAGATCGCGCCGGGGTGGTAGGCCGGCAGTAGCAAGACCGACGCGCCGAGCGGTCCCCGCGGCCGGAAGGCGACGGCGGCATCGCGCACGATCGCGAGCGCAGCGACGGTGATGCCGATCCACCCGGCGGTGACGGCAAACGGAACGGCCGCCTTTGCCAGCAGTTGCCGCGCGAGCGGCGCCGCGCCGATCGCCATGAAAGCGACGACGAGCAGCACGAGGTCACGCACGAGCTCGCCGACTCCCAAGCGCTCGGGGAGATAGAACAACGCAGCGTAGAGCAGACCGAGGCCTTGCCGGCCGCTGCTGCGCACGACCTCGCGCGTCTGCACGTAGAGGGTTGCCACGAACGGCGTTGCCGGTGAATCGATGATGAAGCGCGCCTCGGCCGGATGCGCAAAAAGCCCCGCGAAGCGGCTCCCGAAGGCGAGCGCGATCCCGAAGATGATGATTCCGCCGCAAACGATGGCGTCGGTGCTGTCGACGATCGGAAAGACATTGATCGGCAGGCCGCGCCGCCGGGTTGCGCGGACGATGCGCAACACGATGAAGCCGCCAACGATCCCCGCGAACATCGTCCACATGATCGCGCGCGCCGGCGAGCGCCGGATCTCGCGCAGCTGGTTGACGAACGAGCGCACATCCGCGTAAAGCAACGCACGCAGAGTCGTCACGTGCTGGTGATATCCAAGAAAATGTCTTCGAGCGAACCCGTGCCTTGCGCGCGCAACTCGACGATGGTTCCGCTCGCCACCACTCTTCCGTGGTTGAGCACGATGATCCGATCGCTGAGGACTTCGGCCGACTCGAGCTGGTGCGTGCTGATCATCAGCGCGGTGCCGGCGGCGCGCAGTTCGGCGAGCATCTCACGTAGCTCGCGTTGACCGCGCGGGTCGAGGCCGATCATCGGCTCGTCGAGCAGGAGCACCGGCGTTCCGGCCAGCACCGTGGCGGCGATCAGGGTCTTTTGCCGCATCCCTTTGGAGAGCGCGTTGCCCACGGTGTCGCGCTCGTCCAACATCGCGAAACGCGCCAGCAGTGACCGGGCGCGCTCTTCCCAGCCGGCGTCGAGGCGGCAGAGCCGCGCGACGAAGACGAGATGCTCCCACACCGTGAGGAGCGGATAGACGTCGGGCGTCTCGGGGATCACCGCCACGGTCCGGCCACGGTCGCTCTCGAGCAGGCGGCCATCGAAACGGATGGTGCCGGCGTCGGGGCGCGCAAGGCCGGCGAGGCAAGCGAACGTCGTCGATTTGCCGGCGCCGTTGGGGCCGAGAAGCGCGACGATCTCCCCGCCCGCGACCGTAAATGACAGATCGTCGATGGCAGTTTTCTTGCCAAAGCGCTTGACGAGGCCCGAAACGGCAAGGGTCATGCGGGGGTGGGTTCGCCCTCGCGTTCCCGAAACTGTTTCAGGTAGAGCTGGGCGTACGCGCCGTCGCGGGCGAGTAACTCCCCGTGGGCGCCGGATTCGACGATGCGGCCGTGCTCGACGACGAAGATGACGTCGGCATTGAGGATCGTGGAGAGGCGGTGTGCGATCACCAAGCTCGTGCGCCCCTGCATCAGCGGTACCAACGCCGCTTGGATCAGCGCTTCGTTGTTGGAGTCCAGCGCGCTCGTCGCTTCGTCGAGGATCAGAATGCACGGGTTCTTGAGCAGCACGCGAGCGATCGCCAAACGCTGGCGCTCGCCGCCGGAGAGCTTGTGCCCGCGTTCGCCGACGATCGTCTGATAACCCAGGGGCAGCCCCGCGATGAAGTCGTGGATGTTCGCCGCTTTGGCCGCCGCGATCATCCGCTCTTCGCTTGCATCCTCGCGGGCGTAGCGCAGATTCGCCGCGATGGTGTCGTGGAAGAGGTACGTTTCCTGCGTGACGATGCCGATGTTCTCACGAAGCGAGGCGAGCGTCACGTCGCGGACGTCGGTGCCGTCGATGCGGACGCTGCCGCGTTGCGGGTCGTAGAAGCGCGGAACGAGTTGCGTTATCGTCGTCTTGCCGGCGCCCGACGGCCCGACGAAGGCCGCCATCTGCCCCGGCTCGATGTGAAAGGTGACGCCGTCGAGCGCGGTACGGTCTTCGCTGTAGTTGAAGTACACGTCATCGAAGCGCACGTCGCCGCGTACGTTCTCGAGCACGACGGCGTTCGGCTTCTCATCGCCTTCCGGTTTCATGTCCAAATAGGCGAAGATGCGCTCGAAGACGGCCAGCGCGCTGACGATCTGCACTTGCACGCCGGCTAGGGCCGAGGCGGGCGTGTACAGGCGCCCGAGGTAGCCGACGAACGCAACGATCGTCCCGACCGTCACGCCGCCCTTGATGGCCAGCCACGCACCGGCGAGCCACACGAGTGCCGGCCCGATGATGACCATCGCATTGATCGAGGCGATGAACCACCGGCCGACCATCGCGAGGCGAATCTCCAGCCCCATCAGCTCGGTGCCGGCGCGCCCAAAGCGCGCGCGTTCGAAGGGTTCGCGCACGAACGACTTGATCAGCGTGATGCCGGAGATCGAGAGCGTTTCTTGGGTGATCGATTCGATCTCGTCGCGCTTTTCACGCGTCTCTTTGCGGATGTCGTACATGCGCCGGCCGACCGGCGAAAGCGGGATGATCATCAGCGGGATGATGGCCAGCGACACGAGTGCCAGACGCCAATCCAAGATGAAGACCGTGACGACGGTCGTAACCATCGTTGCGATGTTGGTCACGATCGAGACCAGCGTTCCGGTCACGACGTTGTCGATGTTATCGACGTCGGAGGATACGCGGTTCATGATCTCGCCGGTCTTGGTGCCGGTGAAGAACGAGAGCGGCATGCGGTGGAGGTGCGCGACGAGAGTCGTGCGGATGTCGCGCATGATGCCCTCGCCCACGAGCGAGTTGAGATAGCCTTGATAGACGCCGATCACGCCGCCCGTCACCGCGCTCACGACCATGCCGGAGACGTTGAAAACGACCAGCCCCATCGCGTGCTTGGGGATCGCGTCGTCGATGATCCACTTCGCGAACAAGGGCGGAAAGAGCCCGATTACGGAGCCCACGACGATGCACAGCAGAACCGTCGCCTCTTGCTTCCAGTACGGCAAGAAGAAGGAGCCTAACCGCTTCCAATCGATCTTACGCTCGATTTTCGGACGATCGGGACTAAACATCTGGGACCACATCAAGTGGACCGGGGGACCACCGCCTAGCATTGTTCGCTACAACCCTATTGAGGGTAGAAGAGTCTCACTATGAGCCGAGCCTTTATGAAGGAGCGCGAAGATGCTCCGGAACCCCGCATCGCCTACCGCACGGAGCCGTTCCCGATCACCGCGGCCGGTTTGACGCGCTTGCGCGCCGAGGCTGCAGCAGCGCCGGATCCGGGCCAGCGCGCGGCCCTCGAGCAGCAACTCGCGCTCGCCGTGGTCCCCCCGCCGGCGGCCGATCCGGCCGTGGTTGATTTCGGCGCGCGCGTGTGCGTCGACTCGGTCGGTTCGCCCGATATCGAATTCACGATCGTCGGCGATGACGAAGCCGACGTCAAGGCCGGTAAGATCGGGATAACGTCGCCGCTCGCCGCGGCGCTGCTCGGCAAGCGTGCCGGCGGACGCGCGGTGTGGCATCGTCCGGTGGGAGATCGCCAACTGCGCATTCGCACCGTCAGTTACGACTAGCGGATCAGGATTGCGAAGGTCCCGGACGGCGGGGTGGCGGAGATCAACCTTGAAGTGACGTCTCTTGCGACCCGCTGCATCGTCTACAAACCGGATGCGGCACCGGAGACGCTCGCCGATCTCGACGCGATCAGTGACGTGATCGCGCGGCGCGACGGGTTCGTGTGGCTCGATATCGCACAGCCGTCGCATGATGACCTGGCGCTGCTGCAACGCGAGTTCGACATCCACCCGGTGGCGATCGAAGACGCGAGCCTCTGGCACGAACGCCCGAAGATCGAATTCTACGAGCACTACGTGCTGGCGATCGTGCACGCGGCGAAGGTCGACGACGCCGGCGAACTCGTCACCCACGAAATTGCGGTGCTCGCCGGCGACCAGTACGTGGTCACGTTGCGTGCGAAACCGGTCTACCCGCTCGAGGAGATCGAGCGGCGCCGGCGCGTCTCGCAGACCGTCCCGAACGATGCAACGGGCCTGCTCTATATCATCCTCGATACGATCGTCGATGGATATTTTCCGCTGACCGAGAATTACAATGACCGGCTCGTGCGGCTCGAAGACCGCCTCTTTACCAACAATAAGTTCAGCGAGCGGGCCGAGCACGAGATCTTTCTTTTCAAACGCGCGCTCGTCGTGTTCCGCTCGATCGTCGCGCCGATGCGTGAGGTCCTGCTGCGCTTGACGCACAACGAGATCGCGCCCCTCAAACCCGGGCTCGCGCTCTACTTCCGGGACGTTCACGATCACGTTTTACGCGCCCTCGAGCAAATCGATATCACGCGCGATTTGGTGAACAGCACGCTCGACATTCATCTGGCATCGCAATCGCATCGCCAGAACGAAGTCTCAAAGCAGCTGACCATCATTGCGACGATCTTTTTGCCGCTGACCTATATCACGGGATTCTTCGGTCAGAACTTCGGCTGGATGGTCAACAGCATCGTGAGCCCGCAGATCTTCTGGGGACTGGGCGTCGGCTCGCAAATCCTGACGGTGATTATTCTCTTCTGGTATTTCCGCTTCAAGCGCTGGTTTTAGAGACTATTTTTTCCCGTTACGGAGCGCGGAGAGTTCGCGGAAGAGTTTCTGCTCTTTATCGCTGAGATTCGTCGGAAGCGTGCCGATGAGCCGGACGTACTCGTCGCCGTGCGCGTCGCTCTTGAGTTTCGGCATACCCTTGCCGCCCAGCCGCATGAACTTGTTGCTCTGCGTGCCCGCCGGCACGGTCATGGTGACCTCGCCGTTCATCGTCGGAACCGCGAGGTCGCCGCCGAGGACGAGGTCGTAGATGCTGACCGGGAGATCGATGTAGAGGTCGTCGCCGCGCCGTTCCCACTTCCGGTCGTCGGGGAAATGCGCGATGAGGAAGAGATCGCCGCGCGGGCCGTCGTTCGCCCCGGCTGCACCTTGACCGGCGAGACGAATGCGTTGGCCTTCGCGCACCCCTTTGGGGATCGAGACGTCGAACCGCTTCGTTTGGAGCACTCGGCCGCGGCCGCCGCATTCCGGGCAGACGCGGGCATTGGTCGTTCCGCTCCCGCCACATTTCGGGCACACTTCTTCGATCTGTAGCGCGACGTTTTTCGTTCCGCCCGAATACGCTTCGGCCAGCGTGAGGTCGAGCGTCGTTTCGAGATCTTCGCCGGGCTGCGCACGACTGCGCGCCCCCGGCGCCGGCCCGCCGGTCGGACGCTTCCCGATGTTCTGAAAGAACATGTCGAAGAAGTCCGAGAACCCGCTGCCGTCGCCGAAGTTCGCGCCGCTGAAGCCGCCCGCGCCTTGACCGGTCGCACCGGCTGCACCGGGCGGCCGGCCCGCAGAACGGCCGCGCGCGCTCTCCTGCGCCGCCCGCTGCCAATCGCTGCCGAGAACGTCGTACTTGCTGCGCTTCTCGGGGTCCCCGAGCACCTCGTAGGCCTCTTGGATGTCCTTGAATTTTTCCTCGGCCTCTTTGGTGTTGTCCGGATTCGCGTCCGGATGCCACTTGCGTGCCAATTTGCGGTAGGCCGACTTGATATCTTTGGCCGCCGCGGTTTTGGGCACGCCGAGAATCTCGTAGTAGTCTTTGTCATTCACGGCCATGCGCGGTTACTCAGACTTTGCGACGATGACTTGTCCGACGCGCAGCACGTCATCACCCATCGCGTACGCGCGAGCGGCTTCCTCGAGAACGGTGTCCTCGGGAACGTTTGGTGCGTTACGCGTGCCGATCGCCTCCGCGAATTTGGGATCGAACCGCGCGCCCTTG
>Ga0182015_10003302_pt1 | contig 18240 bp, 12 predicted proteins | sample 712P3MmetaG_FD_120478 | JGI IMG/M metagenome (GOLD analysis project Ga0182015, IMG submission 120478) | Permafrost microbial communities from Stordalen Mire, Sweden - 712P3M metaG | ecosystem: Environmental > Terrestrial > Soil > Wetlands > Permafrost | place: Sweden: Stordalen | collected...
ACAGGAAAACCGCCGCGCCGGCGAGGTCTTGGGGTTTGCCCCACCGGCCGGCGGGGATTCGCTCGAGAATCGCGCGGTTGCGGTTTTTGTCCGCCTGCAGCGCGGCCGTGTTGTCGGTCGCGATATATCCCGGCGCGATCGCGTTTACGTTGACGCCTTTACCGGCCCATTCGTTCGCCAGGGCCTTGACCATCGATCCGATTGCGCCTTTGCTGGCGGCATAGCTTACCACGTTCACGCCGCCCTGAAATGTCAGCATCGAGGCGATGAAAACGACTTTGCCGGCTTTTCGGGCGAGCATGTCTTTGCCGATCTCGCGCGTCAGAACAAACTGTGCGTTGAGATTCACTTCCATTACTTCATCCCAATATTCATCCGAATGCTCGGCGGCAGGTTTTCGGCGGATGATGCCGGCGTTGTTAATGAGAATATCGATGTGTGGCGCGTCTTTGCGCAGGCGGCCGATGAAATCGTACAGGGTTTTTCGGTCGGCGAAATCGCAGGAATATCCGCGGAATTTGCGTCCTGAGGCGGCTACTTCGCGTTCCACATCGCTGCCGGAGGCGGCGAGCGTCGCGCTGACGCCGATGATGTCCGCCCCGGCGCTTGCGAGGCCGGCGGCAATGCCCAGGCCGATTCCGCGGCTGCAGCCGGTAACGAGCGCGGTAAGCCCGTCGAGTCTAAATTCCGGGGTGGACATGCGCGGCACAAAGATACGAGATGCGGCGGACATTTCCAATTTGGGCGGTGGAGTGGTTGGGGCTGTTTTAAAGTGCCAAATTAAAAACGGAAAATGCAAACACCCAAAAGCCGTCACGACTGCCGAGGGGAGGCCTTCGCGTTCTTCGCGCCTTCGCGGTAATCTGTATTTGATACAGATACAGCGGATGCGGATATATTACTCGATTGCCATCGCCGTGCTGGGTCTTGCATGTTGGGCCTGTTCCCCACGACAGGAAAGACGCTCGTTGGAAAATCCTTCGATGCAATCTATCAACCAGCCTGCATCGCAAAACCCTTCCACAAATCCAACCACCCGCCGCATCGAAAATCACGATGAGGGGAAGGCCTGGTACTGGGTACTGCCCGATCCACTGGTTTTGGCTAATGGCCGTCCGGTGCGGGATGCGCGGACCTGGTTCGACGAGCGGCGTCCGGAAATTTTCCGGCTGTTTGAGAGCGAAATCTACGGCAAAGCCCCGGGCCGTCCCGCGGAGGAATCGTTTGAGATTGCCGAAAGTTCCGACGATGCGTTAAAGGGTGCGGCGCGGCGAAAGCAGGTGGTCATTCATTTGAGCGGCGCGGCGAATGGGCCGGCGGTTGACATGCTGATGTATCTCCCCGCCCATTACACCGAAAGAGTGCCGCTCTTTCTCTGCATGAGTTTTTTCCCGCTTCAGCGCGTGAGCGACGAACCGGCGATTCGATTGCAGGATGAATGGGACCGCAATCACGCCCGGCAGCCGGGCAAATTGCGGGCGAACTCGCCGTCGTTTCCGATTCAGGAAATTCTTGGCCGCGGGTACGGATTCGCGGTGATTTATTACTCGCAGATCGATCCGGACTTTGACGGCGGGTTACCGCAGGGCGTTCGGGCGGCGTATTTGCCGCCCGGGAAAACACGGCCCGCGTCGGATGAATGGGGAACCATCGCCGCGTGGGCGTGGGGCGCGAGCCGGGCAATGGACTATCTGCAGACCGATCCGGACGTGGACCCGGCGCGCATCGCGATCATGGGACATTCGCGGCTGGGCAAAACGGCGCTCTGGACGGGGGCGGCCGATCCGCGGTTTGCGATGGTGGTGGCGTGCAGCTCGGGGCGTGGCGGGGCATCCCTGGCGCGGCGGAATTTCGGGGAATCGATCGGCGATCTTGGTCAAAGATATGGATACCAATTCTGCGGAAATTTTCAGAAATACGGCGCGCATGTCACCGACATGCCGGTGGATAGTCACGAGTTGCTGGGGCTGATTGCTCCGCGGCCGTTGTATCTGGCGACGGCGAGCCTGGATTTGCATTCGGACCCGACGGGTGAATTCGAGGCCGCGGTTGCAGCCGGCCCGATCTATCAATTGCTCGGCGCGCGCGGGCTGGAAACGATTGCGCCGCCGCCGCTGGATACTGCAATCATGCACGACATCGGTTATCACTGTCACACCGGCAAACACGAGGTGACGGCGCTGGACTGGGCCAAGATACTCCAATTCGCCGACCTGAAATTACGCCACAACGGACACGAGGCACGATGAGGATTTGCATATTGGGGACGGCTGTATTGGCGTTGGTGTCGATGGCTGCCGTGGCGGCTACGCCGAGCGCGCCCGCCGGCAGGCCCGCATCGCGGCCGAGCGCCAATGCGCCGGACTATCCGGTTCCGTACGGCACGCCGCGGATCGACAGGATCACCCATGTCCTCAGGGCGGTGAAAGGGCAAATCGAAGCCTCGGTAATGACCACGCTTGCCACGCGTCCGACGACCGATCCTTCCGGCGCTATCGTCGGTCGCCGATTCGCGCTCAATACGTATCCGATGGGGGTCATTTATTCCGGCATGTTGAACGCCGCCGATGCCACCGGTGACAAATCGTTCGCGGACTTCGACGCGGCGAGATTCAAGATGATCGCCGATGCCATTGCCAGGGTGGACCTGTCGCGGCTGGAGTGGCATCGCGGGGATGTGACGTATTTATTGAGTCCGAGGTCCCTGGATGATTGCGGAGCGATCGGAGCGGCGCTGATCAAGGCCCGCCGCGCGCAGGTCGGACCCGATCTTCACGTCGCCATCGACCGCATTGCTCAGTACATCAGCCATAAGCAGCTTCGGCTTGAGGATGGAACGCTGGCACGTCCGCGTCCGGAGCGGAATTCAGTTTGGGCGGATGATGCGTACATGAGCATTCCGTTTTTGGCGCAGATGGGGGCGCTGAGCGACGACGGGAAATATTTCGATGATGCGGCGGCACAGATGCTCCATTTCGCCAATTATCTTTACATTCCCGCCGCCGGGCTGTTCACGCATCACTGGAACACGGGCAATCCCGACGATCAGCCCAGATATTACTGGGGCCGCGCCAATGGCTGGTGCACGATGTCGCTCGTGGAATTGCTGGAAGTGCTGCCACAGGACCATCCGCTGCGAGGCCGCATTTTGCGGCTGTTCCGCGACCACGCGCGGGCGCTGGCCAGCCTGCAGGCGGGCGATGGGCTCTGGCATCAGATGCTGGACCGCACCGATAGCTATACCGAGACGAGCTGCTCGGCCATGTTCACCTATGCGCTGGCGCGGGGCGTGAATCGCGGGTGGCTGGATGCATCGGCGTATGGACCGGTGGCGCTGGCGGGATGGGCGGGCCTGTCCACCCGCATTGACGATCAGGGGCATGTCACCGGCTCGTGCGTGGGAACGGGATACGCGGATGATTACATATATTATTATCATCGTCCCGATCTCGACGACATTCATGGCTACGGGCCCGTGCTGCTGGCGGGATCGGAAATAATCCACTTTCTGAGAAATCCGAAGTTTCGCAGTTTCGGCTCGGAGCGGGGCGGCAATCCGTTGATGGTTTATGATCGGGATAGTTTGAACGCCAGGCCGGAAGGGCCGTGAACGCCGCGTCTCGTTCATGGCGAGATCGCACGCAGATGTGGCAACACTCCGTCCTGATCCAGCCGCTCGAGCGTGACGGCATTGGCAATGTCGAAATCGCCGATGCGCGTTCGGCACAATTCGGTCAAATATCCGCCGGTTTTGAGCATCTCTCCCAGATCGCGGGCGATGGCGCGGACGTAGGTTCCGCGGCCGCAATCGATCCGCAGCTTCAGCAGGGGCCACTGCCAGGAAATAATCTCCAGGCCGTCGATGCGAACGTCACGCGGTTGAAGATCGACAGGCTGGCCGCTGCGCGCCAGCTTGTAGGCGGGTCGGCCGGAAATTTTCAGGGCGCTGAATGGCGGCGGACGCTGGGAAATGATTCCGGTGAATCGGGCCGCTGCGGATTTTATTTCTTCAAATGATGGCTGCGTCGCGTGCAGCCATGGGATTTCGGGGGATTCGGGGTCGTCGGTGGCCGTGGACGCCCCGAGCTTGATGGCCGCTTCATACCGTTTTGGCTGATTCATCAGGCGTTCGCTCGATTTGGTTGCCTTGCCGATCAACAGCAATAGCACGCCGGTTGCAAATGGGTCGAGTGTGCCGGCGTGGCCGATCTTTGTCCCGCGGTCCAGCAGGCGCTTGACGCGATTGACCGCCCCGGCCGAGGTGATGCGCGCTGGTTTGTCGAGAACGATCAGGCCATCCATTTGCACAAAGTTGTCCATCGGTTCTTGTCTTTTCGCAAGGGATGTTGATATTGGCAAGAGCCTTGACCAAAGAGATTATCTCCTTCGGTTTGGAGATAGTTTTAAAAGGGGGTCTGGATGATCTGGAACAAGAACGAAATACTGCGTGAACTTCGGCGTCTGCGCAAAAGCGGCGAAGACCTTTCGTATAACGGGCTGTCGGGCCGGATGCAGGCGCTGGTGTCGGCGGCGGCGTATCACTTCGGGTCTTATCGCCGGGCGGTGGAGCTGGCGGGGATCGATTACGCCAGCGTCTTGCGCCGGCCCCGATGGACACGGGCGGGAATCATCGCCCTGATCAAGTCGGCCCGGCGGCGCGGGGAAGATCTTTACTGGAGCGCGGTGACCCATCGCCGCGACGAACTGGGCAAGGCCGCGTTCGCGGCGCTGCAACCGCGGCTATTCGGGAAATGGGAGCGCGCGTTGCATGCCGCCGGTTTGGACGCCGACGACATCGCGCGCTACCGGCGATGGGATTGCAATTCGATCGCGTTCGAACTCAAAGGGCGGGCCCGCGATGGCGAAGCGGTCAGCAGCGGCGCGCTGCAGGCGGATGACCCCGGCCTTCATGCCGCCGCGGTGCGGCATTTCGGCGCGTTTGACGCGGCGCTGCGCGCGTCCGGGCTTGATCCACGCAAGTTCCGCGAGCGGCGAAGCTGGGATAAAAAAGAAGTGATTCGGGAGATCAAGGCCGCCGCCCGGAAAGGCGCCCGGCTGGCGGACAGCCAGGTGCGGAAGGATCAGCCGGCGCTGTATGGGGCGGCGATTCGACTCTTCGGGACGTTTACCGCGGCCAGGAAGATAGCGGAGGTAAAATTCAAGGCGAAGAAAAGGCGCGCCGTCGCCAGAAAGTAAAAAGGGCTGGCGAGGGAAGCGGCGGAAGATTTCAAGATTATCTGATCTCCGAAGGAATCCTGCCGAAGGCGATTTTGTCATCCATCTGATGGCGAAAACCGTGCATCGAGCCGAAATAGATCGTGGCAGTGCCCCATCGCTCATTGATTTTGTCGATCGCCCGCGATACGCGGCGCGGTTTTTCCATCCCGTCAAAAAGCGATTCCGCTACCTGTGCGGCCGGAATGAGTCCCGCGACCTCCACGCCGACTTTGATCGGCGGGCCGGGGCCGAGAACTCTTTGCTTCCAAAGCTTTTGAAATTTTTCGAGCAGCGTTTGCGTGTCCTGCACGCACGGGAGGGCGATTTCCGCGGACCAGTGATTGCCGCGGATATTGTTTAAATGCACCCGCAGACATTGGGCAAAGTAGTCATCATGCCGCAGCCGCGCGCCGAGCCTGCAAAGCAACCGAACCATGATGCCATGCGCCCCCCGCTCGTTGCGCAATTTCGGATCGAGCACATTGGCATGGCTCATGGATCGGCGCCGGGTGGGTATTTCAGGCTCATCGAAACCGTGGAAACCGGCCCACCAGTATCCACCGCCGACCGATCCCCATGCCTCCTTCGCCTGTTGCTTGCTGAGCGCCCACAAGTCGCGGATGCTTCGAATGCCGCGGGCATTAAGCCGTGCGACCATCCCCTGGCCGATCCCGCAAAGATCATTCAGCGAGAGATGATCCAGCCTGCCGGGCAGGTCGGTCGGATCCAGTACGGTCAGCCCGTCCGGTTTCTTGAGATCGCTGGCAATTTTCGCCAGCAGGCGAGTGGGCGCGATGCCGATGGAGCAGGTCAGCCAGGGGCTGAAATCCCGCAGAAGCTGCTGTTTGATCCGGTGTCCCAGAACGATGGCCCGTTCCCGCTTTCGCTCGTCGCCCTGAAGTTGAATCGCCCATTCATCGATCGAATACACCTTGTGAACGGGCGCGCATTGATCCACGCTTCGAAGAATCGCGTGATGCACTTTAACATAGATGTCGGGTCGGGCTTTAACGAGCACGATCCCGGGACACAATTGTCTCGCATCCCTCACGCGCGTGCCTGTTTTCACGCCAAAACTTTTGGCGTCATGGCTGGCGGCAATGACGCAGGTGTTATCCGATTCCACGGGGATGACGGCCACCCTGCGCCCGCGCAATTCCGGACGCAGATGCTGCTCGACGGAAGCGAAGTAACTGTTCATGTCAATAAAAAGCCAATTCAGCGTGGAATGGGCGGATGGAGATAATTTGGCGGATTCAACGCCCATGTTTTCCCGCTTAAAAAAGGCCCATCTGTCCGTTTGCCTCGGGCCGGCGGAAATGGGCCGTCGAGAGAGGGCGGATGTCGCGGTTCAGGCCGTATTTTCGGGTGAATACATCGAAGTTCTGTGCGATTTGTTCCGCCAGATGTCCTCGTCCGCGCCGGCGATCGGGAGTGGCCCGATACAATTTTCCGCCGGAGGCCTGGCGCATGAGTGATTCGACTTTTCTGGCGCGATCGGGATGAACCGATCGGTTCAGCCAGTCGAGAAACAAATCCTTGAGCTGATAAGGCAGGCGGAGCAGCACCCATGCCGCCCGGCGGGCGCCCGCTTCTGACACCGCCTCCAGGATGCGCGGCAACTCAACATCCGTAAGCCCCGGAATAATCGGCGCGATGTTGACCGTCACCGGGATGCCGGCCGCTGACAACTCCCGGATCGCCCGCAGCCGTCCCATCGGCGACGAAGCGCGCGGCTCCAGCTTCTGCGCGAGGTCCGAATCCAGCGTCACCAGCGTGATGGTCACCCGCCCGGCGTTCATCCCGGCCAGCCGTTGCCATAAATCCGTATCGCGCAGAACCAGCGCGCTCTTGGTCATCGTCGTCACGGGCTGCCCGCAATCGGCCAGAACTTCCAGGCACTGGCGGGCGATGCGCATCTTGTGTTCGATCGGCTGATAAATATCCGTGATTGCCGACATCACGATCGGCTCAGGCTTCCACCGGGGCGATGCCAGTTCCTGCTTCAGCAGCTTGGCCGCATCGGGCTTGGCCATGATCTTGGTTTCAAAATCCAGCCCGCAACTGAAGCCGAGATATTCGTGATACGGCCGCGCGAAGCAGTAGATGCATCCATGTTCGCACCCGCGGTAAGGATTGAGCGTCCAATCGAACGGCACATCCGAAGTTTTGGCAACCTGGTTGATAATGCGCTGGGTTCGATCGAAAAAGATCTGCCTTTCGACGCGATGAGTTGAACCGTCTTCGTTTTGCCGTTCGATCCATTGGCGATCGATCTCTTGACCCAGGATATGAAGCCTTACCTTCTCAAATCGATTGCCGGGATTCAGGCCAGCGCCGCGGCGATGCGCGGGGCCGTTGGGAAGGGCATCGCGGAATGAAAAGTCGTCGTCTTCCACAACCGAACATTATGCTAACTTTTCCGGATGACGGATATCTGATTCTTCGGGGAATTGTTTGTTGTAAAACCGACAAACCGTTACGACCGTTCCGGCGAAATCGCTCGCCTGGGAGACGTCGGCTTGTCAGCTTTCGTTCAGAATCTTCCGCAGGTCATCGAAAAAAGTTGGATAGGTTTTGTTTACACATTGAGAATCCTTGATGATAACGCGGGGCGATTTTGTCGCCGCCAGCGCGAAGCTCATGGCCATGCGATGGTCGTCATACGTGGCGATTTCGGCCGGTCGCAGCTTCGATGGGGGATCGATGTGAATGGCATCAGATTCTATTCCGATATCAGCGCCGAGTTTGGTCAATTCGTTCTGAAGCGCCGCTAATCGGTCGGTCTCTTTTACGCGCAGAGTGGCCAGGCCGCGGATAGTGGTCCGGCCGGTTGCAAATAGCGCGACCACCGCGAGAGTTTGGGCGGTATCCGGCATCGGCGACAGATCAACGTCAATCCCCTGCAATTCGTCCTGGCCGCTGATCGTGATGGTATCTTTATCGACGGCCACGGCAGCCCCCATGCGGCGCAGAACGTCGGCGAAGCCAACATCGCCCTGGATGCTGTCTTTGCCCAGTCCACGAACGGTAATCTTCGATCCGGGATGGATCGCGGCCAGCGCCAGAAAATAGGCGGCGTTGCTGGCGTCAGGCTCGATCAAGAACGCGCGGCTTTTGTAGCGGCCGCCGGGAACCACGATGCGTTTGGGTTCGTGCGTGGCCGGATCGCGGATGAGTTCCGGCGTCACGCCGAAATCATCCATCATCCGCATCGTCATCGCCACGTAGGGCCAGCTTGTCTGCGGTTCGATCAGATCGACGGTTACTTCATGGCGGGCATATGGACTGACCATGAGAATGGCGGAAAGGAATTGGCTGGATTGCGCGGCGCCGGCGCGGAGAAGTCCGCCGGGAAGCTCGTCGGCATGAACGAGAATCGGCGGGAAGCCCGAGCGCTCCAGGCAGCGCGTGCGGACGCCAAGATGCCTGAGCATTTCAGACAGATCTCCGATGGGGCGCTGCCGCATGCGTTCGACGCCGTCGAGAATAAATTCGCCGCGGCCAAGGGCACACAGGGCGGTCAGGAATCGGATCGTTGTACCGGAATTACCGCAGAACAATTTCGCGGCCGCGACAGGAAGGGCGCCGGACCTGCCGGTGATGTTTAGAGTCTTGTGGAGCTTATTGCTCTCCACTTCGAATCCAAGAGCCTCGAGCGCTTCCACCATGACGCGGGTGTCGTCGGCAAACAGAACATTCGAGAGCGTGCTTTTTCCAGCAGCGAGTGCCGCCAGAATCAGCGCGCGGTTGGTGATGCTTTTGGATCCCGGCGGGCTGATGGATGCGTTGAAGGGACGGGTCACGGGGTCGATCGCCACTTCGCTCATATCGGCCCCAAAGGTATGGAATGGAGGCGCGAACTGCAAATCCTGGCGGGAAAAGGCTGAAAAAAAGAAAGCCCACCGTATGCCGGCGGGCTGTTCTTCGCTGAAGAGTTCCCTGGATAAGTTAACCCTCGATAAGCCAAGTTGTGCCGAAGCTTATCGCTGATGTTCCGGAATCCGAATATTCAGCCGGACGATTCTGCGGTTCAGCCGCTGAATGTTGATGCCCAGAAGCCGCGCGGCGGCGGCCTTGTTGAAGTTCATTTTCTTCAGGGCCTTGGCGATGGTGCAGCGCTCGATGTCCTGCAAGCTCAGATCTTCCGGCGCATCCATTCCACCGGCGGCCTGGAGCCGCGGCGGCAGATCGGCGATGGTCACCTCGGAGCCGGCCGCGATCACGTGCGCGTGTTCCATCACGTTGGCCAACTCGCGGACGTTGCCCGGCCAGCCGTATTCCTGCAGCAAACCGACGGTCTGCGGCGCCAATCGTTTGATCGATTCGCCGTAAAGATCGGCCTGTGTCTTGAGGAAATGATCGGCCAGCGAAACGATGTCGGCCTGGCGCTCGCGAAGCGGCGGAAGCTTCAACACCACGACATTCAGGCGGAAGAACAAATCCTGACGGAAGGTGCCTTCGCGGACCATCGTGTCCAAAGACTTATTGGTAGCGCTGATCACGCGGATATCCACCGGACGCGCCCGGAAATCACCGACGGGCACAACGCATTTTTCCTGCAATACCCGCAGAAGCTTGGCTTGAAGATGCAGGCTTAGTTCGCCAATTTCGTCAAGGAAAAGAGTGCCGCCATCGGCAGCGCGAATGAATCCGAGGGAATCGCGCGTCGCGCCGGTGAACGCGCCCTTCACATGCCCGAACAATTCGCTCTCGAACAGCGCATCGCTGAGCGAAGAGCAATCGACGGGAATAAAGGGCTTGTTTGCGCGGGGTGAATTATTGTGAATGAAGCGGGCCAGCATCTCTTTGCCGCACCCCGTCTCGCCCAGCACCATGACGGTGGAGCGACGGGGCGCAAGATCGAGCGCCGTTTGCTTCAGATTCGCAATTGATGGTGAATCCCCGACGAAGCTGGTGTTGCTAAGTAGGGGTTGAACACTGTTAGTGCCGCTGACTGTTTGTGTATCCATATGCATTTCCCACAACCGGACCCCTATGAGAATAGCTCCGGTTTTTGGCGATGACAACTACAAAACACGATTCAGCCGGACACGTATTCGTACAATTGTGCCGAATCCGGTTAAAATAATTTTATAGCCCGATATCTCGCCAGGACCGCACAATTGACCCCGTTTATCTAAACTCGTAAGTCGTTATTATGGCGTAGATAAGAATCATATTTGGCCCGGAGTGGCTCGACTACTTCGGCGACAAACCGTTCTACCTGCTGGGGAGCGCGTCCAATATGGCGATGAGGATCCAAGGCCGCATTCATGTCGATCCCCGCCAAGGCAGGCTCTTTTATTAGACGGTGGAGCAAATCGTTGGGCTGGCCCAATTCCTTGACCTGTTTTGCGGCAAGCTGTGAATTTTTGCGAATAATTTCGTGCAGCAGTTGCCGGTCGCCTCCCGCGCGCACGCCCGCCATCAAAATCTCTTCCGTTGCCATAAATGGAAGCTCATTATTTACAGCAGCTTGTATCGTTTTCGGGTAGACTACCAAACCGGCGGAAACATTGGCCACCAGAAGCAGGCAGCCATCGGTTGCCAAGAATGCCTCGGGAATACTGAGCCGCTTGTTGGAAGAGTCGTCCAGGCTTCTCTCAAGCCATTGTTCTGCCGCGGTTTGCAGCGGGGAGGACGCCAGGCTGATGACGAATCTTGCCAGCCCCGTGGCTCTCTCGCATCGCATCGGATTTCGCTTGTAGGCCATCGCGCTGGAACCCACCTGCTCGTCTTCAAATGGCTCCTCGATTTGCTTCAATCCGGCTAGAAGGCGGACATCATTGCAGAACTTATGAACACTTGCGGCGATGCCGGCAAGATCGCAAACCAACATGGCATCCAATTTCCTGGAATACGTCTGACCCGTGATCAAAAAAGACTGCGAAAATCCGAATTTATCGGACGTAAGTCGATCCAGCTTCTCTACTTTCTCATGATCTCCATCAAATAACGTCAGGAAAGAAGCTTGGGTGCCGGTCGTCCCCTTTACGCCGCGAAACTTAAGCGTGGCGATGCGGTGTTCCAGCTCCGACAGGTCGATGGCGAAATCTTGGGCCCACATTGCCGCCCTTTTGCCAACGGTTGTCAACTGGGCCGGCTGAAAGTGGGTGTAGCCCAGCGTCGGTAAGTCTTTCCACTGCAACGCGAAACGGCCAAGGGAATCGATCACCGCCGCCAACCGGCCTGACAAAAGCCTCAGGCCGTCCCGCATAATGATAAGGTCCGCATTATCGACCACGTACTGGCTGGTGGCGCCAAGGTGAATGATTTCGCGGGCGGCCGGGGCGGCCTCGCCGAAGGTATGAACATGAGCCATAACATCATGTCTCAGCCTGGTTTCCCACTCTTGGGCTTTGGCAAAATCAATGTCGTCCAAGGCCTTTTCCATCTGTTCCAAAGCCTGGGAAGTGATCCGGGAAAGCCCCAGCTCCCGCTGCGCCCTGGCGAGTTCAAGCCACAAACGACGCCATAGGCCGAACTTATATCGTGGAGAAAATAGGTGGAGCATTTCCGGACTGGCGTTGCGAGCGACCAGCGGGGATTCGTAGACATCGTGTGCCATACTCGACAGAATTGTACCGATTGGTTAACCCGGCCGCGAGTAACACGGATTTGCCATTATGCGAAATAACACCCCTAAAACTTGCCCCAATATCTCTAAGCTGCCGATGTTAATTCTTTGTTTGCGAAATGATGGTTGCGAAAATCGACATTAATAATTTTCATAAATTAAGGTCGTTTGGAATTTGGGGCACTTGAACCGGTGAGACGTGTGCGGACGTAGCTACGCGAACTGCTGCCGCGGGTCGCTACGCCACTTTTGAAAACTGCGGTTCGGGGACATTTTCCATCTGAATATCCCGCTGCGCGACCTTTCGATAACCGAGCTGCTGAACGACTTCCAGCACTTCGGTCCAGGTGGGATACATCCGCTTGTTGACCTTTTTGTAGGTTTCGATCGCCATCACGAACTCAAATTGCTGGGGCGTCATTTCCCCCTCTTCAGCGGAGCGGCGATCATCGGAAAGCCTGCGGCCGGGACCGCGGCGACGTTCCAAACCCGTGGCTTCGCGCCGCTCGGCCATGCGGCGTTCGGCGCTGGTGAAGCCGGATTCAGCTTGGGTTTGCTCCCGCCGCTCGAGGCCCATGCGGCGGTCAATCACTGACAATCGGCGATTGGGCCCCTCCTCGCGCTTCTCGCTTTCCGCTGCCTTGGCCGTGGGTCCAGTAATATTCTTCCTGGTTGCTTGCGATTTGCGGGAATTTTGTGGATTTCCAGTTGGAGTCATGGAATCAACCTCATTCCTTCCATCGTGTCGGACACGCGATCACTTTAGAGGAATGCGCTTCTTGATCTGATAATCATCTCGCTCTCGCGTGGCGCAGGCGATGCCCGCCCGCACAATCGCCAATGCCGTTAACTGACGCCATCGGAGCTCATCTTGAATTGCGGCGTAATTTGAATCGCCAGGAGAAGCGCGAAAATCGCCGCCGCGCTTCAGCGATGCCGCTCGATCCAATTGACAGTTTGCCGGAGCCGGGAATTATTTGGATTTTGGAAGCCATCTGAATATGACTGGCCGTCGCCGGGGCGTTATACAATACCGGCGATGACAGGAACAGGCGGCACGCAAATCGTCGGGGAACTTCGACATGAACGCGATCCCATTCTTATTTCGCGCGATGAAGATTGCGCCCTGACCTCAGTGGCGCTTGCGCTGTGCGCGGTGGCGCTGGGGCACGCCGTTGATTTGAAGGATGGAACCTACAGCCTCGAGGCGCTCTTCTGGGTGACGGTGAGCATCGGATTTTGTCTGATGGGAATAATCTCGCCGCGGTTTCCCGCCGTGGAATCTCTCTGTAGCCGATTGCTGCCGGCGGTTTTGGCGTTTGGTATTGCCGATCAGGCGATTTATCTGCTGATGCGGATGCGGAGCGACCCCCAGATCACGCTCGCGTTTGGCACCATCGTCGTCCTGGGCCTGATTCAATTTTTCAATCTGCGCCGTCTGCGGCTGCCGCTGATGGCGATCATGGTTATTGCATTTTTCGTTGCCGGTGAACTCGCGTTCAACCTGCATTCCAAGGACCCGCAAATCGATGTGTTCATGTTTCAGTCCCATGCCAGTTGGGCGATGACCCACGGAATCAATCCGTACACCTTTCGGTATCCCAGCTTGTACCCGCCTGACACGCCGTACTATGGGCACGGCGTGGTGGACTCCAAGGGGATTCTGACCGTTGGTTTCCCCTATCCCCCGTTCAGTCTTTTCCTGGCGCTGCCGGGCTATTTGCTGGGCGGAGACGTGCGATATTCCCTCCTGGCAGCCATGGGCTTGTCCGCCGGTTTGATCGTCGCGACACGGCCCGGGCGCGTCGCCGCGCTGGCGGCAACGCTGCTGCTTCTGACCCCGCGGGCGATTTATGTTCTCGATCTCGCCTGGACCGAACCGTTTTTGGTTTTAACCTTCTCCTTCGTGATGTTCTGTGTTTGCCGCTGGCCAAAAGCGTTGCCCTATGCCCTCGGGTTATATTTTTCGACCAAGCAATACACGATCCTGACGATTCCCCTTTTGCCGCTGCTGATCGCAGGCCCGCGCCACTGGAGAACATTGGGAGGAATATTGTTCAGAGCGGGTTTAGTCGTCGCGGCAATCAATTTGCCGTTTTTGATCTGGAATGCGCATGAGTTCATCCGGGCGCTGGTGGTGTTCCAGTTTTTGCAGGGATTTCGCAACGATGCGCTGAGCTATCTGGTGCTTATCCATCAGAATTTCCCGGCGGTCACGCTGCCAGTTTGGATATCACTGCTGCCGCTGGTGGTGATCATCCCGCTGAGTTTGCGCCGTCTGGCCAGTTCCCCCGCGGGCTTCGCCGCGGCTGTCACCGCGGTTCACCTGTTTTTCTTTGCGTTCAACAAGCAGGCGTTTTGCAATTATTATTATTTCGTGATCGCCACGGCGTGCTGGGCGATCGCGGCGGCGGATTTTCCGAAGTTGGCATTCAAAGCACGGCCTGTTCTGGCCCGCGACTAAAAATTATTTCTGGCGTTCGATGAACAACCGTTTGACCAATCGTGTTTCTACCGTCCAGGTCAGGCCGGTTTGCTCCTGAATATGTTGACATACAAGATTGCTGTCGGGGGGCTGGGCGCCGGCATCATTGATGTGCCAGTCCACCAGCGCGGGAACACCGGGAACATCGGTCGCTTCAATATTCACGGATTTCCCCAGCAAAGTTCCAATCTCGTCGGCGAGTACAGCAACGGGTCCGGGACCATTATTGCCCACCATCTTTTTGTCGAGCTTGTCGCCATACGCTTGAATCTTGCCAGTGCTTGGCCGCCATTTCCCCCGGAAAACAATCACCGGACGTTTAACCCATCGGAAGGTGAGAGTGACGGTGTAGCCAGTCGCATCTGAAATTATTTTTGCAAACGCTCGGCTTAATTGCTCAGCGCTCGCCCGGGTATCGAAGACGAAATCGCCGGGAACCGTCGTATTTACGGGGTCCACGTCACCTTCAATGTCTTGGGATGAAACACGGAGAATGCAAGAAGCGAGGAATTGAATGTTGAAGCGGCCGCCTCTTATGCCGGGACCGTCTAGGTCTTCTAGGTCTCCCCTTATTCGAGCTTTTCCGCCATACCAGAAAACCACCATTGCTTGCGGAGCTTTTATAAAGCCCCACGGTTTGTAGACTTCTTCGCGCACTTTGACGAACGGCGGCGGCACCACGCGAATCAATTCATTTGTGCGCAGGCCATAGGCCTGTTCCAGTGGCGACAATGGCTTGGCGTACGAAGGCGACGTCGCGGCCGCGATCTCTGGCGATGGCTTCGATGCAACCGCAACCCATATCACGGCCGTTCCAGCGGTCCCCATTAAAAGTACGATAATCGCCACCGCCGCCAAAATTTTCGCTTTCGTCATCGCCATGAGATAAACCGCACCTTTCAGGGCCGCACCTACGCTGGCCGGAACTGGCGCACCACCGGCAACGCTCAAGGCAACATGGCTCACCTGCGCGCTCAGCGCCGCCGAAGCCACCGGCGCGCCGAAAGCTGAAGCCGTCGTAAGACTTCCTTCGGAAACGTCGGCTCCCAATCGTTCCCGCAGCCGCGCAACTGCCCGAGTAACGCGCTTTTTGGCAGTCTCGTCGGAAACACCCAGCGTGCGCGCCATCGCGCTAAAATCCATTCCCTGATAGAAGCGCAGAAGGATCGCGGTTCGATCGCTCTCGGAAAGCCGGATGACGGCAGCATCCAGATCGTTCGCCAGCGGTGGCGGAGGCGCGCAAGATACCGGCTGCTCCATGGCCGCCAATTTTTCATGCCGTTGCCTTCGCCGCCGCGAGCGAAGGATCGATTTCACCGTGTATCCCAGCGTCACGAATAGCCAGCCCGACACTTTCTGTTCTGGTTTCATTTTTTTCGCTCGCTGGCACAAAAGCACGAACACCGCCTGGGTCGCATCCTCGGCCAGATGTGCATCCTGCAGTTGGCGGAACGCCCCGGCAAAAACCCATCCGGAATGCCTCTCCACCAGACATCGAAACGCGGCTTCCGATCCCTCGCGCGTAAAGGCGCGAAGCAACGCCCTATCATCGATTTCCGCCGGTTCGCACATCACTGGCCTCATTGCAGGTTCCATGACCGGAGGTGGGGATTTCGGGACAATTATCCGGAAACGTCGACGTGCGTGGGCAATGCTCATGTCCCCCGCCTAATCAGTCGATAATGCTGTTATCGGACCATGCTTGCCCGAAGGCTCTTCATTTTCCTCATTTCGCTTCCCTTTCTGGCCGCCGCCGGGCCGGTGGATGTCAGCCGGGTATTGAAATCCATCGATTTTGAGGAGCGCCGGCTCGGCAATCGCGAAGACCTGCCGATGCACTGGCAAAAAATCTCGGGGCCCGGACTGCCAAACTATGTCAACGGCAAGCTTTCCAACGATTTTGCCCACAGCGGTCAGTGGAGCTTCCGGTTTGATCTGAACGGGGGTTCCCTGGTGTATCTGTACGATCCCAGGGAAGTCCCGATCAAGCCGGGGGCGCATTATCGCGTTGGGTGCTTCGTTCAAACGACCGTTTTGCCGCACGCGCGAGCCCGCCTTACCGCCTATTTCACCGATCAGGATGGGAATCGGATCGATGGCACCATGACCCATTCCGAGTTGTACGCCGCCAAAACCGATGGCGAAGGCTGGCACGAACTGTCTCTGGAAATTTCCGCGCAAAATCCCTCGGCGGCCCTGCTGGCTGTGCAGCTTGAGCTGCTGCAGCCGAGCTTTTACTCGCCCAGCACGCTGGGCGCGCGAACGCTATTCGACCAGGATATTTATGGCTCGGCCTGGTTTGACGATGTCGCCATCTCACAGGTGCCGAAGTTCCGGGTAGGGACGAATCACTCCGGCAATGTTTTCCGCAGGAGCGATCCTGTCCAGCTTTCGGTGATGGTCAACGATCGTTTCACCCGCGATTTGGCGGCGCAGCTTTCGATCAGGAACGCCGGCAAAGCCCTCGTTTATCAGCACAGCGGCGCGCTCGACGTGGCCGGCGCGATCGATCTGGGACCGGGGCTCAAACAGTTGACGCTCGCGCTGCCCGATTTGCCCACCGGCTGGTACGACGCCACGCTCGACATGAGCAGCCGCGGCCAGTTCGTCGGCCGGCAGGAGATTCAATTCGTCCGCCTCGCCGATGACGATGCGCCGTCACAGCCCGATCCGCGGTTCGGCGTGATCGCCACCGATCTCCCCTTCGAGGGGTGGTCGCAGTTGCCCGATCTGCTGCCGATCATGTCCGCCGGCCGCGTCAAGCTTTCCGTCTGGAGCGCGCGGGGGAATATTGAGGAGGTCGATCCCGCCGGATTCGATACGCTGCTTGAGAATCTCCAGAAAAACAACGTTACGTTGACGGCATGTCTCACCGGCGTCCCGCCGGAAATCGCCAAAAGCATCGGCGCCGGCGACTGGAGCAGCTTTGCCGAAGCGCCCGTCGATGCCTGGCGCGGGGAATTGTCATATCTCGTGGCGCGTCACGCCAATCACCTCGACCGCTGGCAATTCGGCGCCGATGACGATGCCGCCGATTTCCTCGAGAAGCCGGGAATGAGGAAGGTGTACGATCTGCTCTATTCCGAGTTTGCCAAGGTGGTTGTCAAGCCCGACCTGGCGATGCCATGGCCCGCGTGGTACGACCTCAGCGGCAATCTGCCCGCGACCGTGGCGCTTTCAATTTCTCCCGACATTCTTCCGTCGCAATTGCCGCTCTATATCCAGGACCTTCATGGCCACGAGGGGCACAATCTTTCGCTGAGCCTGCAACTGGTGGACGATCGGTACGGACGCGAAGTGCAGATTCGCGATCTCGCGCAGCGCGTCATCTATGCCATCGCCGGCGGCGCGACCAGGATCGATCTTCCGTTGCCGTTCACAGTGGCCGATGACGGCGACAATCCCACGCCGCAGCCGCGGGAGCTCCTGCTGATCATGCGCACGCTGCTGAGGCAGCTTTCCGGAGCGGTGTTCCGCGGGAAAATTCCCAATTCCAGCAACGTTGATGCGTTTCTCTTTGATCGCAACGGACAAGGTGTCCTCGTCATCTGGAGCCGCGGGCAGGAGGACGAAACCAAATCCCTTGCGCTCAATCTCGGCGACCATCCAAAACGCATCGATCTATGGGGCAATGCCACGCCTCTGATTCTGCCGGAGAACGCCCAGTCTGATTCGGTCAGATTGCGCGTCGGGCCCATGCCATTCTTTCTCGTGGATATTGATGGCGACACCGCCCAGATGCGCGCCAGCGTCGGCATCGACAAGCCACTGCTGGAATCCAGCTTTCAGCCGCATACCCGCCGGATTCATTTCTCCAATCCGGGGCAATCGACAATTTCCGGCTTTGTGAAGCTTATCCCTCCCGCCGGATGGTCGCTCACGCCATCGGTCTTTAACTTCACGCTCAACCCCGGCGAGAATTTCGATCATGAATTGACCATCGAATTCCCCTACAACA
>Ga0182015_10003303_pt1 | contig 18238 bp, 9 predicted proteins | sample 712P3MmetaG_FD_120478 | JGI IMG/M metagenome (GOLD analysis project Ga0182015, IMG submission 120478) | Permafrost microbial communities from Stordalen Mire, Sweden - 712P3M metaG | ecosystem: Environmental > Terrestrial > Soil > Wetlands > Permafrost | place: Sweden: Stordalen | collected...
ATCGGGAACGGCGAGAATACGAAGAAGCCGTTGGTCGCGATCCCTTGCAGCGCATTGATCACCTGACGCTCGTAGCCGCCGCCGAATTTCAGCTCGTGCTTGCCGTGAACCCAGCTCAGCGATGCGGAGATATCGAAGACATCTTCGTAGGTGTTGCGCGGCCCGGTGATCGGATCACCCACCGTGGTATAGCCGTTTACCTGAACAAAGGGCGGTCCAGCAGCAATATCGAGACTCGGCGTGTATTTAAATCCAAGGCTTGAGGGCAACACATGGTTCTCGTGTTCGCCGAAGAGGAACTTGTTGCGCAGAAATGAGAATCGCGCCACAGAGATGACGGAGGGCGAAAAGGTGTGCGTCTCTTCCGCGACAAAGTTTTGCGCGCGCTGGGCTTCGCCTACCGGGAAGCCGGGCACACTGGCACCTCCCGGCGATAGCGGATCAACCTGGGAGAGCTGGTTGAACATGTAACGGAAGTTCAGCGTGTCGCGCGGATCGAGGTAATGGTCGACCTTGACGCCGAACTGGTCGGTATTGTTGCTTAAGGTTTGCGTTGTGGAGAACAGATTCGTCCCCGCGTTAGGAAGCGGGAAGAAGGGCAGCAGGTTCTGTGAAACCGGGTTGAGCTGAGCCTGCGGCAACTGATTATTCGGGTATGGCGCATTGGCAAAGATGTTGAAAAGCTGGTTGGCCGGATTGTTACAGAAGCCCTGCGTGAAGCCCTCCGGGCAGAGTTCAGAGAAGTCGCCGGTACGCTGCTTTACCGACGGCACGGTTGTGAGTGTTGTCTCGCCCTGGCGATTGCGGAAACCTTCATAGAAGCCGAAAACGAACGTCTTATCCTTTTTGATCGGCCCACCGGCCGCGGCGCCAAACTGGTTTTGTTTCAGCGGCTCCTGCGTCTGCGCGAAGTAGTTATTCGCGTCCAAATCGTCGTTACGCAGAAACTCCCATAACGTCCCGTGGAACTTGTTCGTGCCCGAGCGCGTGATGATGTTCGTCGTCGATCCCAGCGCGTTTCCGAATTCAGCATTCGCGTTAAGCGTGATGATGCGGAACTCGCTGATCGCGTCCACCGGCGGCTTGAGGACGAATCCACCGTCGACGCCGTTAACGTTGTTCGCGCCGTCGATGAGAAAATTGTTGGATTCGGGTCGCTGGCCATTGACCGCATAAGCCTGTCCATCGCGCAGCGATCCGCCCGCTTCGGCTATCCCAGGCGTCAAGGGAACGACCCCAGGCTGCAACAACCCAAGTTGCGAGAAGTTGCGTCCGTTCAGCGGCAGATCCTCCAATTCGCGTTGTTGCACAACCTTGCCCATGCTGGTGACAGTTGGCTCAATCATCTCGGCATCGGCGCGCACCAGCACCTGTTGCTTTTCCGATCCGACCGCGAGATGGGGCGAGACCGAAGCCGTCTCGTTCACGTTGAGCGCGATGCCATCCTGCACGTATTCCTCAAAGCCCTTGGCTGCGACCTGCAGCCGGTAGTGTCCGACCGGAAGTTCCAGAAGAACGTAGTTGCCATTGCGATCGGTGGTCGTCGTGCGCGACAGGGCCGTTTCCGCCTGCTGTGCTGTCACCTCGGCGCCCACAATGACAGCGCCGCTTGCGTCTGCGACTGCTCCGCGAATGTTCCCTGTGATCTGCTGCGCATAGGAACTGAGGCAAGCAAGCACTACAAATGCCAGCACATTGCGAATCATGTTCATGTTGTTTTCGAGTCTCCTGCTAGATTTGGCACGACAAACAGCGTGACGGCGGTAGATCGCGTGACACGCGGTTGCAACGGATCGCCGTGACACGGTGCGCCAGAGAAGGTGCCGCACCGTCAAAGGCTCCGTGAACGAGAGAATGCTGGCGCGGAACGCCAGCAGCAGGGCTCCACTCATATTCAGGTGAAGAAAGCGCTCAGCGGTCTGCACGAATGAACAGTACTAGCTAAGACGATCCACTGTCCTGCACCTTTCGATGGGTAAGTTAGTCAATCCTTTGGCGGGTTTCACCGTTGTAGGATAATGACGTCATGCATATACAGAGCAAGCGAGAACAGAGGCAACTCGGTTTGCCTGCGGCGATAGCTGTGGTAACCGGAGAAGCGATTGCTCTGGGCATTTTCCTGACACCGGCGGCCATGGCCAAGTCTCTTGGATCGCCGTTGCTGCTCGGTTTGGTTTGGCTCGGCGTTGCGCTGATGGCCATGTGCGGCGCACTCTCCTATTCCGCGTTAGCGATTCGCTTCCCCGAGTCGGGTGGAGAGTACGTCTATCTGCGCGCAGGTTACGGCGAAGAAACTGCCTTCTTGTATGGATGGATGAGCGCCATCGTGCTGTATCCCGGAGTGGCTGCCGCCCTGGCCGTGGGCGCAGCCCCGTACGTGGCCCAGTTGCTGCCATCGGGTGCGCCGGGGCTCGCTTCTGTTCCCGCCCTGCTGCTTTGCATTTTTGGCGTTATTAATCTGATTGGTACACGCTTCAGCGCCGCGGTCCTGTCATTCGTCAACGGCTTCAAGCTGCTTATCTTATTTGCGCTGGTTGGGTGGGCTGTCGTTTCGGGGCACGTGCACGTTGCCAATCTGCTGCCGCTTACGGAGCGTCGGCCCGGTTCGGACGCTCTCTTCCCCGCAATCGCCGGTGGGGTGATGAGCGCTTTCTTCAGTTTTGGCGGCTGGTGGGAGGCGAGCAAGATCGCCGGAGAAATTCGCAATCCTACACGCACGCTGCCGCTCGCATTTATCGGCGGCGTCACGGTCGTTACCGTAATTTACCTGCTCATCAGCGCTACATTCCTTGCGGTTCTGCCCATCGATCGCATCACTTCCAACACCGCGTTTGTGGCTCAGTTCGGCGCGGTGCTGTTTGGCGCAGCCGGTGCAAAAATTCTATCGGCCTGTGTACTGGTGTGCGTCTGTGGAGGGATCGCTGCGATCACCATGGCTGCGCCGCGCGTCTGCTACGCGATGGCCCAGACCGGCTCGTTCTTCTCTGTGTTTGGAAAATTGCATCCGCGCTTCGGTACACCCGCCAATGCCATACTGTTGCAAACTGGGCTTGCCCTGGCCGTACTATTCCTTGGCGCCTTCGACCGGGTGCTGTCTTACATCATCTTTTCGGCGGTGATCTTTCTGGCGCTGGCCGCGTCCACACTTTTCCGGTTGCCGGAACCGGTGCGTGGCTGGTGGTTCCCGATCGCGCCCATCAGCTTCATTGTGTTGTCGGCCCTGCTCGCGTTCCTCATTCTTCTGCATGACCCTTTGCCGGCGCTGACCGGTGTTGGTCTGGTGCTGTGTGGCATACCCTTCCGTAAGTTTCTTCTGCCTCAGCGGACAGCGGCAACGCTCACGCCGGAAAGGAGTTGATCCCGTGGACCATTGCAATGGTTTGGCGGAAGTGCGTGTGAGTCGAACACACCGTCGCCCGTTTAGAACGACCACCGGTTTTGAAGACCGGGGGGATCACCGGAACCCAGGCACTTCCATGCAAGACAGCAATCGTAAAAGCCTGCTGTAGCCTAATGCTAACCGACGAGGATGATGGATTGAGCTCTTCTTCAACAATAAGGCTTACCCAACAGGTGAAAGCAGGTGGATGCGCGAGTAAGCTCGCACCCGGATCGCTTGCAGCCGTGCTTGCCAGACTGCCGAAGCAAACCGATGCGAACATGCTTGTCGGGTTCAACACTTCCGATGACGCAGGCGTGTACCGGATTGCACCGAATCTCGCCCTGGTGCAAACCGTCGACTTTTTCACACCGCTGGTAGATGACCCGTTCACGTTCGGTCAGATCGCGGCAACCAATGCTCTCAGCGATGTCTATGCCATGGGTGGCCAGCCGGTGTCGGCGCTCTCGATCGTGTGCTTTCCCCAGGATGGAGATCTAAACATATTGGAGGCAATCATGCGCGGCGGTATGGCCAAGCTGGCAGAGGCCGGCTGCGTTGTTCTGGGCGGACACAGTGTGCGCGATGAGGAAATCAAGTTTGGCTACGCTGTCACCGGGGTTATCCATCCCGAGCATGTGCTAACAAATACCGGCGCGCAAGCCGGGGATGCCCTGATCTTCACTAAGGCAATCGGTACAGGCGTGATTACCTCTGCGTTGAAACAGGGAAAAGCCGAGCCGTCGTGGGTCGCGGAGGCCATCCGTTCCATGACCACGCTCAACCGCGAAGCTGCAGAGGTCGTGGCTGGCGCGACCGGCGTCCATGCAATGACGGATGTGACCGGCTTCGGCCTGATGGGACATGCGCGCGAACTCGCGCTGGGGAGCGGGATGACGCTTGAGCTGATCGTCGACCGGGTGCCGCGCATTCAGGGAGCGCTCGAAGCTATTCGTCTTGGGGCAATCCCCGCGGGACTGCTTGCGAACCGGGAGTTTGCCGAATGCGTGAGCGCAACGGCGCCCGGTTCTCACATCGCAGAGGATGTGCGTGCCCTGTTGTATGATCCGCAAACCGCAGGTGGTCTGCTTATATCGGTGGCAGCGGTTGGCTCCAGCGCTCTGCTCCAGTCCTTGCGCGATGCGGGTGTACCTGCCACGAAGATCGGCACCGTGCTCGGCCCCTACGCTGAAGGCTCCGGCGAGCCGGCCATTGTGTTGCGTTGAACAGGAAACCGACGAAGTCCGCGATGAAACACAGCCATTCAGCAACCGAGCACAATGACGGCTACAGCAGTTTGTACCGGCAGATTCCTTCTCTGCATGACCTGCTCCTGACCCCGCGCTTCGCTGCGCTGCTGGAGACAGAACCGCGTACCGCAACCATCGCTGCAACGCGCATCGTCCTGTCGCGCCTCAAGCAGGAAATAGGAGAAGGTCGCCATACCCCGGCAAGCCTGGCAAGCGCGTTGGCATGTGTGCACGCCACGGTTGCAGACCAGATTGCGCAGGCCTCACGGTACAGTTTGCGCCGCGTGATCAATGCCACTGGCGTTCTTCTCCATACCAACCTCGGCCGCGCTCCCTTGAGTGCCTCAGCGCTGGCACACATTCTGGAGACGGCATGCGGATACTGCAATCTTGAATTCGATCTCGACAGTGGTGAGCGGAGCCGCCGCGACGTTCACGCGGAGGAGCTTCTTCTGCAGGTGTTGCGGCCTCAAGGCAAAGAGATAATCGCGCAGTCCGCGCTGGTGGTCAACAATTGTGCGGCAGCCACCTTCCTGGCCCTGAATGCACTCGCGGAGGGCGGCGAAGTGATTGTTTCTCGCGGAGAGTTGGTCGAGATCGGCGGGGGGTTCCGCATCCCCGAGATTCTCGCTAAATCGGGCGCGATTTTGCGCGAAGTGGGCACTACCAACCGAACCCGGCTCTCCGACTATGAGGACGCAATTTCACCCGCAACCCGGCTCATCCTGCGGGTGCATCAATCTAACTTCAGCATGGAAGGCTTCATCGAAAAACCCGCGCTCAATGATCTCGTGTCCCTGGGCAAGCGTTGCGAGGTTCCTGTATTTGACGATCAAGGGACGGGGCTAATCACGTCTCTTGAGCATCACGGCATCCGCTCAGAACCGACTTTGCTCCATAGTGTTCGCGTGGGGGCCGATCTGATCGCGGCGAGCGGTGACAAGCTACTGGGCGGTCCACAATGCGGCATACTCACCGGTAGAGCGGATCTGGTAGAGCGCATCCGCAAGCATTCCCTTTACCGGGCCTTCCGTGTCGACAAGCTTACCTATGCGGCGCTCGAGGCAACGCTTATGGAGTATGCCATGGATAAGTCGTCTGCGATTCCGGTGCAGAGAATGCTGCATGCTTCAGCAGAAGACATCTTCCGCCGCTGCCAATGGATTTGCGAACAGGTCAGCTCTGACCACCTGGTCGCAGAGGCAGTACCCGTGCAGAGCGTCATCGGTGGTGGCACGGCACCCACGGCGCGGCTGCAGAGTGCAGCGGTTTCCCTTGGTCACCCAACCCTCCCACCTCTCACATTGCTGTTGGCTCTTCGCCGGTTTGAGCCGCCAGTGATAGGCCGTATCCACGAAGGCCAGGTTTTGCTCGATCTGCGCACGGTTGAGCCGGAATTCGATACAACCCTGGTTTTGTTATTGCGGACGATCGATCTCAGTCAGGCTTAGAATGACGCCTCCGATCAAATCGCTGGTTATCGGAACGGCAGGTCATATCGATCACGGCAAGACTGCGCTGATTCGTGCGCTGACCGGGATTGATGCGGATCGCTTACCGGAAGAAAAGCGGCGCGGCATTACGATCGACCTTGGCTTCGCTTTCCTCGATGCTGCATGTTCCGGCGGGCGGCCGCTCAGAATCAGCTTTGTCGATGTTCCCGGCCACAGCCAGTTTGTGCACAACATGCTCGCAGGCGCCGGGTGCATTGCGGCAGTGTTACTGGTGGTTTCGGCGCAGGAAGGCATCAAACCCCAAACCGAAGAGCACCTGGCGATCTGTGGCTTGCTTGGAGTTCGCAGCGGGCTAACCGTCATCACTAAAAGCGACGCGGTGGAGAAAGATCGGCTCGCACAGGTTCAGACAGAGGTGCGGGATTTCCTTCGTGGCACTTTTCTCGACCCTGGCCAATCGGAAATTCTTACCGTCAGCGCCATGACGGGGAACCATATCGCGGAACTGCGGGAAAAACTCATCCGGCTTGCCGAAGACTGGCATGACAACGAGTTCGATCATCTTCCCCGGCTGCCCATTGATCGCGCTTTTGTGATGAAGGGTTTTGGAACAGTAGTGACCGGCACTTTGCTTGCAGGCAGCCTGCGTACAGGCCAAGCGCTCGTCCTCGCTCCCGGCGGACAGGTGGTGCGAGCACGCGGCATACAAACTCACGGGCTCGCGGAAGAAACAGCATACGCCGGATCGCGCGTCGCCCTTAATCTCGGCGGTATCGAGGTGTCTGACGTGAGTCGAGGCCAGACGCTGGTAGCCCCCGGGACGCTCACAGCAGTCCCCGTGATCGACGTCGATGCCCGTTTGTTGCCCGGCGCTTCCGGATTGAAACATGGCTCCGTTGTCCACTTCCACGCCTTTACCTCGAACACCCTGGCAAGGGTATTACCCTATGGCCGCGGCAGGTTTGAAGCGGGCACGACCAGGTTGCTGCGGCTGAAGCTCCAGACCCCGGTCGTGCTGGTCGCGGGCGATCCCTTCGTGATGCGGCAGGTTTCACCGCCCACTACTATTGGCGGCGGCCGGGTGCTCGATGCGAACCCTCTGCAGAAAATGCGCAAGCCTGACACCATGGCCTGGCTCGAAACCTTGCTCCGAGCTTCGGACGAAGAGCAACTCTTTTTGCGGATAGCGCGACGAGGCATGGAGGGGCTTTCCATTCAGCGTCTGCTGGCAGAGACAGGCCTCTCCCGCGAAGCTGCCGAACACCTTTGGCAGCCACTCGTCAGCAGCCATCGGTTGCATCCGATCCCGGGCGAAATCTTCCTTGCCGACCAGGCGCTCGAGGCAGCCGGCGAAGCTATTTGCGCGCTGTTAAAAAACCAAACGAGCGGGCTTAAACGATCGGAGATCCAGAGCCGCACGTCGCTTGGCCGGGAAATCCTCGACTTTGCGCTCGAGCGTCTTGTCCGCGCCGCGTTAGTCCGCATTCACGGAGAGCTGGTGTATCCGATCGAAGCCGGCGGCGCTGCGTCGACCTCTGAGAATGCAACGCGCGACGCGATCGCGGATATTTACCGGAAAGCGGGGCTATCGGCTCCGTTGATCGCGGAGGTAGCAGTCCTCTTGCAACGCAAAGAGAGCGAACTGCGGGGGCCCGTAACAATGCTGCTCCGGGAAAAGATCCTCGTCCGTATGGGCAGCGATAGCTTGTTCATTCATCAGGAACCACTTGCCCGGTTGCGGGCTCGGATCAGTGAACTTCGCGGGGAGACGGTGGATATAGCCAGTTTCAAGCAAATCACGGGGCTGTCGAGAAAGTACGCTATCCCTCTATTGGAATATCTTGACCGCGAACGCGTCACCCGCAAAACGGGCGACCACCGCCTGGTACTCTAGCCGGCGTTGGCTTTTGACAACCTGGCGGCCCAAAGGGCCGCGCAGGCCCTGCAAAAAACGCATGGCTACTATCGAAAGACGCGTTTGATTGAGAATGTGCCGCACCTACGGCGCTCGCCCGGTCTGTACAATTCCCTTCCCCAGCCCTTCCGGGCTGAGCTGAAGTTTGGTTCCGGCCGGGCCTCTAAAGTGTTGCGGAAAGCCATAGGTGCATCGGCGGACAAACCACGAGTCCACAGCGCGTATCTCATTGTGCTAATCTTTGGCCATCAGAGAGTTATGACGAATCCCGAGACGAAGATCGGCCTTATTGAGGATGCTGACGCCACCGGCGAGGTGGCGAAGGTATATGACGAATGGCGCGCTAATTCGGGCCGCCAGCAGATGCCTGGGATCCTCAAGTGCTTTAGCCATCGCCCAGACTTTCTGCGCGAAGTCATGAGCTTTAGCAACACGGTTCACTTCTCTGAAGGGCACCTCACGCGCAAGACGAAAGAAGCCATTGCCAGCTGGGTCTCCTGGCTCAATCGCTGCCCTTATTGACTGGACTCTCATGCCTACTTCCTGCGGGTTCAGGGAGCTGAAGAGAAAACAGTCCAGGCACTGGCCGCCGGCAATCTTGAAGCGGCGGGGCTCGACGATGCCCACCGCGTTTTGCTCGAATATGTCACGAAGGTGACCGAGGCGGCGTATCGCACCACGCCGTCGGACGTGCAATCTCTGCGTGACCACGGTTGGAGTGAGCCTCAGATTGCTGAGGCAGTTTACATCACGGCGATGTTTGCCTTCTTCAACCGGGTGGCCGATGCCTTTGGGATTGCGCCGCAGGGTTATCTTGAAATGAACAACACGACGAAGTAACGCCGGCCGGCGCGTCAACCTTTCGATGGATGCGCCCGGAAGCAGCTCACGATAGAGTTCCCCGATATGGGGATTCCGACTGAGCCGATCGGCAGCATTCCACGTTCGCCTGCGTTGCTCCACGCTATCGCGGCTGCGCAGGCGAAGCAAATCAGTAATGCCGCGCTCGAAGAGGCTTACGCAGAGGCAATTCGCGATACAATCCGGCGATTTGAGGGGACCGGGTCGCCGGTCATTACGGATGGGGAACAGACCAAGCCCAGCTTCGCAACCTACCCTCTATCCGGGCTTACGAATCTTGCTCCCGATGGTGTAACTATCCCTTTTGCGGACGGGCATGTGCGCCAGCTGCCGAGCCTGACTGCCTCTCCTTTCCGTTACGGCGTGCACGCTGCGAGCTTTTTGAAAGTCGCCCAGGGCTATACGAGCCTGCCCATCAAACAGGCCGTCATCTCAGCGTCCGCTCTGAGCCTGCTTTATCCGGCGAGCGGAATTGCCGGTTACTCGCGAGACGAGTTCCTGGCGGACCTGATCCAAGAAGCAGCGGCTGACATCCGCGGTGCGCTCGATGGGGGCGCAGCGAATGTCCAGATCGATTTCACGGAAGGTAGGTTGTCGCTCAAGCTGGATCCCTCGGGCAATCTGTTGCGCAGCTTCGTGGCGCTGAACAACCAGGTGCTTGAGCGCTTCACGGCGCAGGAGCGACAGCGGATTGGCGTTCATGTTTGTCCCGGCGGGGATCACGATTCCACTCATAGCGCGGATGTGGACTACGCCGCTCTGCTGCCTGATCTGTTTCAGACGAAGGTCGGGCGCTTCTATTTGCAAATGGCGAGTGAGCCGGACAGGAAGCGCATCCTGCGGCTCATCAGCCAATTTCAAGCGCCGCAGCACACGGTGTTTGTAGGCGTCATCGACCCCATCAATCCAATCATTGAAACGGCTGCCCAGGTGCGTGATCGCGTTCTGGAGGCGGCTTTTTTTCTACCTATAACGCAAATGGGAACGACCGACGATTGCGGCTTCTCGCCCTTTGCCGATGATTCGTCGACCGCGCGCGATACGGCCTTCCTTAAAATCCGTGCAAGGGTCGAGGGAACAGAACTTGCTGCTCGCGAGCTTGGGGTCTGACGGGTTAAATTAAGTACAGAGGGCGAGGCGAATTTGATGCTGTTGGCGGGCAAAGACCGTTTTAAGATCAGCCTCCGGGATGGTGTGCAAGGGTTATGCCTCGTTCTGGCCAGCCTTGCGACGCTGGCAGTTGCGCTTTATCCAATGTATATAATTCGTCCCTTTCGGGAACAAAAGCCTTCAGACTTGCAACGGGCGCTTTGGGTGCAGTTGCACGACAGGTTGTTTCTAGCGGGACTTTTTATCCTGATCACGATTCTTGCCCTGCTTGTATGGCGACGCGCAGGCCTGACTGCAAAGATCCTGCTGCTCGCCCCGGCCATGTCGATTGCTTTGCTCGCGGCGGGCGCGTGCTGGGTCAATCCCTTTGAGCAGATGATGTTCCATGCAATTGGAGAACCGCATTACGTAACCATTCAGGACGCCGGCATCGACGACAAAGCCATGGTCATCGTGGTGACCATGGGCAATGAAAGCCGCGCGTATCCGATTCGCGAGATGGGGTATCACCACATCGTCAACGATCGACTGCATCAACTGCCGATCGTCGTCACGTATTGAACGCTTTGCCACACGGGTCTGGTCTGGACCCGCAGCGTACAAGGGCGTGACCTGCATTTTCATCTGGCGGGCATCAACAATCAGAATTTCCTCATGCGGGACGAGGAAACTGGCAGCTATTGGCAACAGATCAATGGCACCGCGATCGCAGGCCCGTTGAAAGGTTCGAAACTCAATCTGGTCGACCAGGACGAACTCACCTTTGGCCTCTGGAAGGAGGAACACCCGAAAGGGACAGTGCTGGCGCCCGTGTCGCGCGATGCCGCGCACTACGAAAAGGCGACCTGGGAAAGCGAGATCAAGAAGCTGCCGACCGTTATTCACGCGCCCAAGGGAACACTTCCCGACAGGGAGACCATCCTTGGGGTATCGATGAACGGAGCCGCACGCGCGTATCCGCTGAGCAAACTGACGGATCAGTCGCCGGTGCTGCTGGACGATCCGGGAGGAAAACCGATCATGCTCGTGCTCGGACCGGATGGCGCCTCCGTGCGTGTCTTCTCACGGCAATTGGGGTCGGACACGCTCGACTTTTACGTTCAGGGTATGGCAGGTACCGAAGAACCGTGGGCACTGCTTGAATCCAAAACGCTGAGTGAATGGGGTTTCGATGGATGTGCCATCACGGGAGATATGCGAGGTCGCTGTCTTACACGGGTCGATGGTCTAAAAGACTTCTGGTTTGACTGGCAGCACTACCACCCAAACAGCGATTTTTATCGGCATTGACGTGGCCGCGAATAAGCGCAATGTTGGCTGGGCCCGGGGGTTGCGTTCAGAATTCGAATTCCTCCCGCTCACCGACGAATTGCGGGATAGCCGCGGGCACCTCCCTTGATATCCGAATGATTTCGGCAAGGGCCTGCGGAGTTGGAGATTCGAATAACGCTCGCAGTGTAAGCTCGACGCCGAACCGATCGCGAATGCGGGTGGCCACCATGGTACCCATCAGCGAGTGCCCCCCCAGTTCGAAAAAATTATCCGTGGGCACTATCTCGTCGGCAGCCAGCACGTCTTTCCAGATTTCCAGGACGGCCGCAAGCTCCTCGTCATAGCCCTGGACAAGCACGGTCTCGCGTTCCCCGGCGGAAGGCTGGGACGATGCTCGTGCAAGAAGGGCATCGAGGCTGACGGTCGTGCTCAGAATCTGCGCTCCGCGCCAACCGGACAGAACGCGCCGGATCACCTCAATTCCCTCTTCGGTACTCATGGCGGTTTCCAATCGCTGTTTCTTAACCGACTCGAAACCCTCGGGCAGAACCATGTCGGCAGCCATGCCCACCTCCTGCCAGGCATCGAATCCGATCGCGACTGCAGGAAGCTTTAAAACATTTCGACAATAGTCCGCAAAATAATTCTGGAAGACGTTGGCGGCTGCGTACGCACTTTGAGTCTGCGCTGGAAGCACTGCACTGATAGAAGAAGACAGAGCGAAGAAATCCAAATCTTCTCCCCGCAGCAGTTCCGCAAGCACGATGCTTCCCTGTACTTTAGGGTGGCGGACGATTGCCGTCTCTACTGGATCCTGGGACGCGATCATGCTGCCGCCAGCTATCCCAGCGGCGTGCAGGACCCCATTCATTCTTCCGAAATCTTTCCGAACATCAGCGATGACGTTCGCCATGGCCTCGACGTTGGTCACATCCGCGGCGACAAAGCGGACCTCGCCGCCTGAGCGCTCCAACTCCTGCAGGCGAAGGATGCGACGGGTAACTGGCTCGTCGTTCGCATGCTCAGCGATCCAAGCAGCCCACTCACTGCGTGGGGGCAGCGCGGCTCTTCCAGTAAGAACGATGCGCGCCTGATACTGCTGAAGCAGATAGCGGGCGACAACGTATCCGATCCCACCAATCCCTCCGGTGATGAGATACGTGCCCCCGCGGCGAAAGGGAGACGGCAACGATTCGCGCAACGGAGCCGGCATCCAGCTTTTCTGCCAGCGGCCCTCCCCGCGATACGCAATGGTCAGGCCCGGGGCAGGTATCTGAATTTCCTCCAGAAGCTGTTGGGCAATTTGATTGACATGGCCTGCGGACACCTGCACATCAATGGAGCGGCATTGGGTGCCCGCATATTCCAAGGGTATGACACGGAGCAGTCCTAATACCTCCGCCCGCTCTACCTCCTCAATCGCCTCACCAGAGACGTTTTCGAGGTGGTCGGTCACAATCTCGATCTGGCGAAAGCGTTGACGCTGCGTCCGGGCGGCCTGCAGCAGATACAAAAGGCTGTTGTACGCCTGCACTTTCATACCGCGCATCGTCCAAAGGTTCAGTAGCCCCGCCGGGCGCAGACCGATGTTGGCAATGCCCCGCCATAATTTCTCATAATCGCCGGCACGCGCAGGGTTTGCTTCGAACCCGGTGCCCGTCTGAATAAATTGGTCTGCAGCGTTCACAGCAATGACGGTGACCCCGGTCTGACTCAGTCGCGCAGCAAGTGCTTCCCCAAGTCCGGAGCTGTCGAGCAGAACAAGCCAGCAATCAACGAGATTCGCGGCTTGCGGCAACGCCACGGAAGCAGGCGGAGTACTTTGCCAGGAAGGCGCATAGAGCCACGAAGATATGTCCGCGCGCTTGGCGAGGGATGCAGCATCCGAGGAGGCCAGAGGAAGAACTCGCTCCGGTGCGGTCTGACTGGGTTTTGCTTCGGTGGGAGCTGCTGGTTCGATCCAATAGCGTTGGCGCTCAAACGGATAGGTCGGGAGTGCGACGCGGCGCTTTCTATCACCCGGCTGCAATGCGCTCCAGGAGAGGGAGACGCCGCATTCCCAGGCCCTGGCGGCGGCCTGGAGGAAGATGGTCTGGTCCGAATGGCGACGATTCTCAGCGCCGAGCGATGGCGCCATGATGCTCGCCGGCATCTGCCGACGAGCGATGCCGATGAGCGCATCGCCGGGCCCGACTTCCAGCAGCAACCTGCTTCGCTCGGCGAGCGCGGAGAGATTCTGCGTGAAGCGAACCCGCGCCAGTATCTGATTTCCCCAATACTGTGGGCTCTGCGCCTCGCTGGCGCCGATCCATGTTCCGGTGACATTCGAAAGCCAGGGAAGCATGGGCGCGTGGCGCGGAACGGCGTCCACTTTTTCGCGGAATGCTTTGGCCGCATCCGCCATCAATGGGGTGTGAAATGCATTTCTGGAGGCCAGACGTACACAGGCGACGCGATCGGCCGCGAGTCTGCGTTCCAGGCGCTCGACTGCTTCGACCAAGCCGGAAGCAACCGAAACCCCGGGACCATTCTCTGCGGCAAGCCACACATCCTGCTCAATGTAGTCCACCAGCTTTTCCGGAGGCAGCATGACGGCCAGCATGATTCCGGGTGGGGTCAGCGACATCAGGCGGCCACGCTCTGCGGCCAGACGCAACCCATCCTCGAAGGAAAAGACACCTGCAACGGAAGCCGCCGTCAGCTCGCCGAGGCTATGTCCCAGGAGTGCCGACGGTTCTATTCCGAGAGACCGCCATCGCGCGGCGAGCGCATACTCAAGCAGAAAGAGCACTGGTTGAGCCACAGCGGTGTCCGCGAGCTGTGCTTTCAGGGCCGGGGTTCTCTCTCCGCCGGCGATCCATGCGTCGGCATGTAAATCGTATTCGCTGCGAAGAATGGCAGTCCCGTGATCGATGGTGCTTCGGAATGCAGAATCGGTGCGGTATAAAGACTCAGCCATACCGACAAATTGCTGCCCCTGTCCGGGAAAGAGAAATACCACATCGCGCGCGAGATCCGCTCCCGCACTCTCGCGGGTCTTGGATGGTTTGCGGAAGAGCGCTGCCACGTCTGCGCATTGTTCTGCAACGACTGCCCGGCGATGGGAAAACTCGCGACGCCCGTACTGGAGAGTCGCGGCGACATCCTCCGCGGCAAGAGATGAATCGAATTCGAGGCGATCCGCCAGCTGATCGCATGCCTTCGCGAGCGCGGTCGGGGTTCGTGCGGAGATGGGAAAGATGCGCGGACCCGAAACCTGGGGATGCACGGCGCGCTGAGGTGCGTTGCTGAGCACGACATGCACATTGGTTCCACCGATTCCAAAAGAGCTGACGCCTGCCCATCGGTCGCCCTCGCGGGGCCAGGGAGTCAACGAGGGGCTGACGACAAAGGGTCCACTTTCGAGCTGCAGTGAAGGGTTGGCGTGGCGGAAGTTTGGTGTTGGCGGAATCACGCCCGTCTGCACGGCGAGCGCTGCCTTGATGAGACCTGCAATACCGGCCGCAGTGTCAGCGTGGCCCATATTCGCCTTTACGGCGCCGAGCACGCAGGAGCGGGGTTGAACCTTGCTCTCGGTAAAGACGGTATTGAGTGCTGCGACCTCGATGGGATCCCCCAATTCGGTGGCCGTGCCGTGGGCTTCGACATACCCGATGCGATCCGCAGCGATTCCTGCGGCGGCGAGGGCCTGGCGAATGACAGCAGCCTGGCCAGCGATACTCGGCGCGGTATAACCAACCTTGTCGCTGCCATCGTTGTTCCATGCCGAACCGCGAATCACCGCATAGATTTGATCTTCATCGGCCAGCGCCTGCGACAGCCGCTTCAGGACTACGAGGCCCGCGCCGCGGCCGGGTATCGTTCCCTGGGCTGCAGCATCGAATGGACGACAGTATCCGTCGGGGGACAGAATCATTCCCGGAATGTAGGGATATCCCACTCCCTGCGGAAATGCGATCGAAACACCCCCTGCCAGCGCCATGTCGCATTCGCCCGCAAGCATGCTTTGGCAAGCAAGGTGAACTGCCGCCAGCGAAGTGGAACATGCCGTCTGCACCACTACAGCGGGGCCGTGCAGGTTCAATTTGTAGGCCACTCGCGTGGCCAGAAAATCCTTATCGTTGCCCAGCATCAACTGATAGCCGCCGACACTGTTCAACACGGCCGGATTGCTCAGCAGCTGCAGGAAGTAGGTGTTCATTCCTACGCCGGCAAAGACGCCAACGCGTTCGCCATCCCCTGTATAGCCGGCGTGCTCCATGGCCTCCCACGCGGATTCGAGGAAGACTCTGTGTTGAGGATCGGTTATTTCAGCCTCTCGCCGGCTGAGGCCGAAAAACTCCGCATCGACACGGTCCGCGTCCTCAATCGCGTTTCCTCTGCGAACGTAGCCAGCGCTGGAGAGTGTGGCTTCGTCGACTCCCGCCTTGCGCAATTCCTCCTTGCTTAGCTCCGAGATGAGAATCTCTCCGGCAAGCAAACGCTCCCAGAATTCCTGAACGTTGCGCGAGCGCGGAAAGCGCGCGCTCATCCCAATGATGGCAATGCCGTCGCTCCAGCGCGCGGCGAGCGGCATGGATTCGTCCTGCTGCGCGATTTGTTTCCCCTGATCGGATAGATGGGACATCAGGAACTCACTCCTGCGGCGAGGGTAACTGCTTGGCGGCGCCGTTCGAGCCAGCCTGCCAAAGACTCAATCGTCGGATAGCGAAACAGATCGATCACAGCGATGTCGGCGTCCAGTTCCTGGCGCAACATTGCGTGGACACGAATCAGGAGAAGCGAGTGTCCGCCGAGATCGAAGAAATTATCCCGCACGCCTGGACGGTCGACGCCGAGTATTTCCGACCAGATTTGCGCAAGCTGCTCTTCCGTCCGGTTACGAGGGACGATGCTGGAAGCCGAACGTTCCCGAGGGGAGGCCTTGGGCATCGACAGCCTCTTGCGATCTATCTTCCCATTGGGGGTCAGCGGAATTTCTGCGATGGAGATGAACGCCGACGGCACCATGTAATCCGGCAATCGAGCCTGCAACCATGGACGCAGCCGCTCAGGATCTGCATTGCCATCCAACTGCTTCACATAGGCAGCGAGCCGCTGATCGGAACCCTCGCCGTGCAAGGCCACAACCGCCTGGAGCACCTCAGGGTGACGTTCGATTGCGACTTCGATTTCACCCAATTCAATGCGATGTCCGCGCAGCTTGATTTGATGATCGATGCGGCCGATGAGTTGAATCCGTCCGTGCGGCCGGTACCGCGCAAGGTCGCCGGTGCGGTAGATGCGGCGATGCCGTGCAGTGTCGAAGGGGTCGCTCACAAATCGAGCTTCTGTTAGCTCAGGCCGCCTCCAATATCCGCGGGCCACACCCGTACCCCCGATATAGAGCTCGCCGTGAACACCATTCGGCACCGGTTGACCATCTGGATCGAGGATATACATGCGGGTATTCGCGATCGGCCGGCCGATGAGGATGGGATTTTCACCGCTCTTTACCCGATGAGCGGCAGACCAGATGGTGGTCTCGGTCGGGCCGTAGAGATTCCACAATTCCCTGCCGCGCACGAGGAGATTCTCAGCCAGATCTGGCGGCAGCGCTTCTCCCCCGCACCACATACGCAGATTCGCCGCCCCCATCCATCCGGCATCGACAAGCATCCTCCAGGTGGAAGGAGTCGCCTGCATCACCGTGGCTTGGGATTCCTCGAGCAAGCCGGCAAGCGCCTCTGGATCCAAGGTCTGATCTGTCGATGCGAGAACCAGCTTCGCTCCACATACCAGCGGCCCGTAGATTTCGAGGCCGGCGATATCAAACGAAAGCGTGGTGATTGCGACCAGCGTATCGCGGCTGGAGAGCCCCGGTTCCCGCAGCATGGAAGCCAGGAGATTGACCAGCGACCGGTGAGGTATCTCAGTCCCCTTCGGATTGCCGGTCGAGCCGGAGGTGTAAATGAGATACGCCAGGTCTTCAGGTCCGGGCTCGTCCGTTACGGGCGCGTCGGCGCTTTGACCGGTGTGGTTGATGCGATCGATCAGAAACAGAGCGGCATTGGATTCAGGCAGCGCATCGCGAAGGTCGGTCTGCGTGAGAATCAGCGGCACGCCGGCATCGGAAAGCAGGAATTCTATTCGCTGCGCCGGTAACAGAGGATCGAGAGGGAGATATGCACCACCGGCCTTGAGGATGCCGAGTAACGCCACAACCATCTCCGGGCTCCGTTGCAGAAATACACCCACCACTGTCTCCCGCGCCACACCCTGAGCGCGCAGAACACGGGCCAGCATGTTGGACCGTGCGTCAAGTTCCCCATAACTAAGCGAGCGCTGGCCCATTTGTATGGCTGTCGCATGCGGAGACTTCGCGGCTTGTGCTTGAAACCACGCGGGCACGGTAGCGTAGGGAGGCGTTGGCATTTCCGTGCGGTTCCACTCTTCAAGTATCTGGTGGCGTTCGCGTTCGCTCAACAGCGACAGAGTGCCGAGAGGACTCTCAGGATTGGATGCCACAGTCTCAAGAAGACCCATGTAGTGTTGTTGCATCTGACTTATCGTGGATGCCTCGAAGATGTCCGTGTTGTATTCGAAATCGCAGCGATAAGTCCCCTTAAGCAGAAATATGTCGACCGCGAGATCGTACCGTGCACGAGGGACTTGAAAGTCGAATGCCCCCCATTCGAGATCGTCAAGGCGCAGTTGCGGTAGAGGCGCATTCTGCAAAGTAAACATCACCTGAAATATAGGACTGCGATCGAGGCTTCGTTGCGGTTGCAAGACTTCCACAAGCCGGTCGAAGGGAACGCTCTGGTGTTCGAATCCATCGAGTGCTGTTTTGCGAACGCGTTGGATCAAGTCGGTGAACCGGAGATTGCCGTTGAGGTTCGTACGCAACACCAGGTTGTTGACGAAGAATCCCACAATCCCTTCGAAATCGCTCTTCAACCGGCCGGCGGTCGGCGTACCTATCAGGATGTCCTTTTGCCCGGAGTAGCGCCAAAGG
>Ga0182015_10003304_pt1 | contig 18235 bp, 16 predicted proteins | sample 712P3MmetaG_FD_120478 | JGI IMG/M metagenome (GOLD analysis project Ga0182015, IMG submission 120478) | Permafrost microbial communities from Stordalen Mire, Sweden - 712P3M metaG | ecosystem: Environmental > Terrestrial > Soil > Wetlands > Permafrost | place: Sweden: Stordalen | collected...
GTGGGGCGGAGGCCGTCCTGTACCGCCTGATCACCTGCACGCGAGACTCGTGGGACGTGGCCGTCATTTCCCTTCGGGACGAAGGCGCTTACGGGGACAGACTGCGTGCGCTGGGCGTCGGCGTGCTGTGCTGTCGCATGCACGAGCCGGGCCAGGCAGTTCCCGGGCTCATGCGGCTGCTGCGCTTCCTGCGGAGCTCACGCCCGGATGTCGTGCAGACCTGGATGTATCACGCCGACCTGTTGGGGGGTCTGGCCGCGCGCCTGCTGGGATTCAGGACGGTGCTGTGGGGAATTCGCAGTCTGTACGGCGGCCGGGTGAGCTGGTCCGCGCGCGCGTGTTCCTGGCTCTGCGCACCGTTGTCGAGGGCGGTTCCGGTCGCCATCGTGTCGTGCTCCACGCGGGCCGCCGACGAGCATCGTCGGCGCGGCTATGCGGGCCACAAGCTGCTCGTGATCCCGAATGGCTATGACTGCGGGGAGCTGCGGCCCGACGAGGCTGGCGGCCGGCTGGTGCGGTCGGAGTGGGGCGTTCTGCCGGCTCAGTTTCTCATTGGGATGGTTGCGCGCTGGGACCCCCTGAAGGATCACGCCAATTTGTTCGCGGCACTGCAGCCGCTCATGCGCGCACACGATCAGGTCCGCTGTGCGCTCGTAGGTCCGGGGATGGTCGCCGACAATCCCGGGTTGCGTGACCTGCTGCAACGCTGGGAGCTGCGCTCCAGGGTTGTCCTGGCGGGGCCGCGCGCGGACATTGCGGCGGTGATGAATGCACTCGACCTGCACGTACTGTCGAGCCGGAGTGAAGCGTTCCCGAACGTGGTTGCCGAGGCGATGGCGTGCGGTACCCCATGCGTGGTCACCGACGTCGGCGAGGCCGCCGAGATCGTTGGCGATCAGGGCTGGTGCGTACCGCCCGGTGACCCGGTAGCGTTGTCCGGGGCGATGCGCGCGGCACTGCTGATGCTCGCCGGCGGCGAAGCCGAGTCGCTGCGCGCGGCGTGCAGACGCCGCATCCTTGAGACCTTCAATCAGGACAGGATGGTGACCGCGTATCAAGATGCCTGGTCGAGAGCAATCGCCAGCCGCGCCCCGCCATTGCCCGCCGAGGGCGAGCCGCCGAGCGCGGCTGCTGCGCGCAAGCCGCCGCAATGACGCGCGGGCCCGATTGTAAGGACGAGGCGACGCTGCGGCACTCGCTCCGCGCGCAACGCCGGCGCTCGCCGGAGCAGCGCGCAACTCATCGTTTCCACAGCCAGGGGATTTCAGGTTGCAAACAGTACTGGTAACCGGCGGCGCCGGCTATGTAGGCTCAGGGTTGTTGCGGGTGCTGCTGGCGCACGACTACCGCGTGGTCGCCGTGGACAAGCTGGCCTTCGGCGGTGAGCCGTTACTGGACGTGTGGAGCCACGCCAACTTCACGTTTCACAAGTGCGACATCTGCGACTACCCGCGACTCGACGCCATCCTCGACGCTGAACGGCCCACGGCGGTCATACATCTGGCCGCCATCGTCGGCGACCCCGCCTGCAAGCGCGACCCGGAACTGGCGAGGCGCGTGAACTGGGAAGCCTCGCGCCGTTTGATCGACCAGTGCGCGGCCCGTGGCGTGCGCCGCTTCGCCCTGGCGTCCACTTGCAGCAACTACGGCAAGATGCCCGACCCCGGCGCCTACGTCGACGAACGCTCGACGCTTGCCCCGGTGTCGCTGTACGCGGAGCTCAAGGTCCGGCTCGAGCGTTATCTGCTCGAGGAGATGGCCCGGCCGACCGGCTTCAGCCCGGTGGCGCTGCGCTTCGCCACGGTCTATGGGCTCTCGCCGCGCATGCGCTTCGACCTGACGGTGAATGAATTCGCCAAAGAGATCGCTCTCGGCCGCAGGCTGGTCGTGTTCGGCGAGCGCTTCTGGCGCCCGTATTGCCATGTCGGCGACTTCGCGCGCGCATTTGTTGCAGTACTACGGGCCGCGGATGAGAAGGTCGGATGGCGTGTGTACAACGTCGGCGACACAGCGGAGAACTACACCAAGCAGATGATCGTCGATGAGCTGCGTCGTCTCGATTCCGCTGCGCAAATCGCCTACGTCGAGCAGGTCGACGATCCACGCGACTACCGGGTCAATTGCGACCTGATTCGGCGCGAGCTCGGCTTCACGGTCACGCAAACCGTGCCGCAGGGACTGCGCGAGGTGTTCGACGTCGTGCGGTTGGGCGTGTTCGCCGATCCGGATGCCCAGCGCTACTACAACATTCCGTACGCGCCGCCGCGATGAGTGTCGTCGCCAACCGTCTGGTGCAGGTTCTCGGCGCGGTGCTTCCGGGCGACGGGCCGAAGGCATTGCACGAGCCGGAATTCGCCGGCAACGAATGGGCTTACACCAAGGAGTGCATCGACAGCGGCTGGGTTTCCTCTGCAGGTAAGTTCGTCGAGGAGTTCGAAGCCCGGCTCGCCCAGTATACCGGCGCGCGCTGGGCCGTTGCGGTGGTCAATGGTACCGCCGCGCTCCACATCGCCATCAGCCTGGCCGGCGTGCGCCGCGACGAGGAGGTGCTGATTCCGGCACTGACCTTCGTGGCCACCGCCAATGCCGTTGCGCACTGTGGCGCGTCGCCACACTTTCTCGACAGCGAGCCGTCGGCGCTGGGGTTGGATCCGGCGGCTTTGCACGAGCACCTCGCGCGCATCGCGGAGCGCTCCGGCGGCGGCTGGCGCAACCGGCTCACGGGACGTCGCCTCGCGGCGATCGTGCCCATGCATGCACTCGGCCATCCGGTCGACATGCCGAGCCTCCTCGAGGTAGCCGGCCGCTACCAACTGCCCGTGATCGAGGATGCCGCCGAGTCGCTCGGATCCACGCTCGGGGGGCGCCACACGGGTACATTCGGTCTCGCCGGGACGCTGAGTTTCAACGGCAACAAGATCGTCACGACCGGCGGCGGAGGTGCGATCCTCACCAACGACGCAGAGTTTGCGCGGCACGCCCGCCATCTCACGACTACCGCCAAGCTGCCCCACGCGTGGCGGTTCCTCCATGACGAGGTGGCTTACAACTACCGCCTGCCGAATCTCAACGCCGCCCTCGGCTGCGCCCAGCTCGAGCGCCTGCCCGACATGCTGGCGCGCAAGCGGCGACTGGCGGCCGCTTACCGGAACCGCCTGGCGGCCGAGCCCGCCATGCAGTTCGTCGACGAGCCACCGGAGAGCGCCAGCAACTTCTGGTTGAACGCCGTGCGTCTCGAGGTTGATGACGTCGAGGGGCGCGACGACATCATCGGCGCGCTGGTCGCCGCCGGCTACCACTGCCGGCCGCTGTGGACGCTGATGCATCGTTTGCCGATGTTTCAGGGCTGTGCCCGGGCTCCCTTGCCGGTGGCCGAGAAGCTCGAGAAGACGGTGATCAAACTGCCCTCCAGCGCCAAGCTGGTACAGAATTAGCGCATGGCGCGACGCAAGATCTGCGTAGTGACGGGAAGCCGGGCCGAATATGGCTTGCTCTACTGGGTGCTGCGCGGGATCGAGGCCGCGCCGGACCTGGAGCTGCAGATCGCGGTGACCGGCATGCACCTGTCGCCGGAATTCGGGCTCACCTACCGCGTGATCGAGCAGGATGGGTTTCGTCTCGATGCCCGGGTGGAGATGTTGCTGTCCTCGGATACCGCCGTCGGCAGCGCCAAGTCCATGGGGCTCGGGCTGATCGGCTTCGCCGACGCCTGGGCCCAGCTGCGGCCCGACATCGTGGTACTGCTCGGAGACCGGTACGAAATGCTGGCGGCCGCCGCCTCGGCCATGATGGCGCGCATCCCGATCGCGCACCTGCACGGCGGCGAGTCCACCGAGGGCGCCATCGACGAGTCCGTGCGCCATGCGATCACCAAGATGGCGCAGCTGCACTTCGTGGCTACGGAGCAGTATCGCCGGCGGGTCATCCAGCTCGGCGAGCAACCCGACCGCATCTACCTCGTCGGCGGCCTCGGAGTCGACGTGCTGCTGCGCCTTAACCTGCTGAGCCGCGCTGAGCTCGAGCGCTCGCTCGACTTCCGCCTCGGCAAGCGCAACCTGCTGATTACCTTTCACCCGGCCACGCTCGAGGAGCGGGCTGCAAGGGTGCAGTTCGCCGAGCTGCTGACGGCGCTGGCCGCACTTCCGGACACGCATTTCATCTTTACGTTGCCCAACGCTGACACCGAGTCGCGTTCCATCTCGGCTATGATCGCGGAGTTCGTGGCTGCGCACCCAAGCGTGTCGCGGGTTTTCACCTCGCTCGGACAGCTGCGCTACCTGTCGTGCATGCGGCATTGCGACGGCGTCGTCGGCAACTCCTCGAGCGGTCTGATAGAGGCGCCGACGCTGCATAAGGGCACCGTCAACATCGGCGATCGGCAGCGCGGCCGCTTGCGCGCATCGAGTGTCATAGACTGCGAGCCCACGGCCGCCGCCATCGCCGTCGGCTTGCGCCGGCTGTATTCGTCCGAGTTCCTCGCGGAGCTCGGGCGCACGGTTAACCCCTACGGCGAGGGCGGCGCCAGCGACAAGATCGTGGCGATCCTGCGGACGGTTTCCCTGGACGGCATTCTGAAGAAGCGGTTCAACGATGTGCCCTTCGATTGACCACCCGCCTGCGGCTGATGCGGCAGAACCTTCCATGAGCACCGCGGCGTCTCGCGTTCTGGTGATTGCCGAAGCGGGCGTCAACCACAACGGCTCGCTGGAGCGAGCGCTGGCGATGATCGACGCGGCGGCGGCGGCCGGCGCGGACTGCGTCAAGTTCCAGACGTTTCAGGCGAGCGAGCTTGCCAGCAGCCGCGCACCGAAGGCGGCCTATCAGCTGGCGAACACCGATGCGGCACAATCGCAAGTGGAGATGCTCAGTCAGCTGCAGCTGTCGCCCTCGGACCATGAGGCGCTGCAGGCGCACGCCGCGCACCGGCGGGTCGGCTTCCTGTCGACGCCGTTCGACCTGCCGAGCCTGCGGCTGCTGACGCAGCGACTCGGCATGCAGCTGTTGAAAGTCCCTTCCGGGGAGATCACTAACGGACCGTTCCTGCTCGAGGTCGCACGCACCGGCCGCGACGCCATTGTTTCGACAGGCATGAGCTCGCTCGGCGAGGTCGAGACGGCGCTCGCGGTTCTTGCGTTCGGCTACACCGAGCAGAGCGCGGGATGCGCGCCCGGCGGCGAGGCCTTCTCGAAGGCATACGCTTCCGCGGCCGGGCACCGCGCGCTCAGGCAGAAGGTGCGGCTGCTGCATTGTACGAGCGAATATCCCGCGCCCTTCGCGGAGGTCAACCTGCTGGCGATGGATACGCTCGCGGCGGCGTTCGGCCTGCCGGTGGGCCTCTCCGACCACACCCCCGGCACGCACATCGCGCTGGCCGCCGTGGCGCGCGGCGCCTGCGTGATCGAGAAACACTTCACGCTGGACCGAGCGCTCCCGGGGCCGGATCACACGGCGTCGCTCGAGCCGCCCGAGCTGGCGCTGATGGTGCGCAACATCCGCGACGTGGAGAGCGCGCTCGGCGAAGGAATCAAGCACCCTACGGCGAGCGAGGCGCGTAATCGCGCCGTCGCGCGCAAGCATCTGGTGGCCACCAGGAAAATCACCGCGGGCGAGAGCTTCTCGCGCGACAACGTCGGCGCGAAGCGCGCCGGCGCCGGCCTCTCGCCCATGGAGTACTGGAGCGTGCTCGGACAATCGGCCGCTAGGGACTTCGAGCCCGATGAGCCCATCAGTGTCTAGGTCGGAGAAGCCCATCTACCTGGTCGGGTGCGGCGGACACGGCCGCGTCGTGCTCGACACCCTGCTGGCGTGCGGCACGCCCGTCGCCGGCATCATCGACGCTGGCCTGGCGCCTGGCGCGCGTGTCGAGGGCGTCGCGGTTCTCGGGGGCGACGAGTGCCTCGCGGCTCTGGACCCAAAGGTCGCGGCGCTATGCATCGGGGTCGGCGTGATGCCGGCGAAGGGGCGACGCGCCGAGCTGTTCAGCAACCTGCAAAATGTCGGCTTCGAATTCGTCGCGGTAGCTCACCCGTCGGCAGTCATTGCATCGCGAACCCGCTTCGGTGCCGGCGTGCAGGTGCTGGCCGGAGCCGTGCTGCAGACTGGCGTGAGCCTGGGAGACAACGTCATCGTCAACACGCGCGCCAGCGTCGATCACGACTGCGTGATCGAGCGGCACGTCATGATCGGACCGGGAGCGGTGCTTTGCGGGGAGGTCTGCGTTGCCGCGGCGGCGTACGTCGGCGCTGGAGCGGTGCTGATGCCCGGAGTGCAGGTCGGAGCGCAGGCCGTCATCGGAGCCGGTAGCGTGGTCACCGGCAACGTCCCCGGGGGTGCGACGGTCGTCGGCAACCCGGCACGGCGTTCCTCGCCGGCGGAGGGCACGCATGCGTAACTGGCGTGACACGCTGGCGGCTGAAAGCGCGACCCTCGCCGAGGTGCTGACGCGCATCGACGCCTCGGGCTATCAGATCGCACTGGTCGTCGATCGCAACGATCGACTCCTCGGCGTGGTAACCGACGGCGACGTGAGGCGTGCGATCCTGCGGGATGTGCCGCTGAGCTCGCCTGTCACGGCGGTCATGAACGCCGCACCGGTGAGCGCGCCGCACGGCACCAGCCGCCGGGAGCAACTGGCCGCCATGCGGCGAAAGGCGGTCCATCAGCTGCCGATCGTGAATGGTGCCAACGCGGTCGTCGGTCTGGTGCTGATCGACGATCTGATCGGCGCGACCGAGAAGCCCAACTGGGTAGTATTGATGGCCGGCGGTCTCGGCTCGCGGCTGCGGCCGCTCACCGAGAGCGTGCCCAAGCCCATGCTGGTGGTGCGCGGCAAGCCGATTCTGGAAGCCATCCTCGAGAATCTGGTCAACGAAGGATTCCGCAAGTTCTTCGTGTCGGTGAACTACCGGGCCGACATGATTACCAGACATTTCGGCGATGGCAGCTCCTGGGGCATCGAGATCAGCTACCTGCGCGAGGACGCACGGCTCGGCACCGCCGGGGCGCTGGCGCTGCTGCCGCAGCAGCCGCAGCATTCACTCGTGGTCATGAACGGTGATCTGCTGACGCGCGCCAGCGTCTCGAGCCTGCTCGAGTTTCACGAAGCGAACGAGTCTGCGGCTACCATGGCGGTGCGCGAGTACGAGCTGCAGGTACCTTACGGGGTGGTGCACACCGCCGGCGAGCGCATCACGGCGCTCGAGGAGAAGCCGGTGCACAAATTCTGCATCAACGCCGGCATCTACGCCCTGTCGCCGGGGGCGCTGGCACACCTGCCCCGCGACGCCGCCATCGATATGCCGGCGCTCTTCGAGCGGCTCAGCGCTTCCGGCGCGCTGACGCTGGCGTTTCCGCTGCGCGAGTTCTGGCTCGACATCGGCCGCGTCGAGGATTACGTGCAGGCAAACATGCAGCTGGAATACCTGGAAAACCCCCGTGAGTGAACAGTTCCTGTTCCAACTGGACAATCGCCTCATGTACGGAGTGGGGCGCTCGCGGGAGCTGGGAGCCTTTGTGCGCGAGCGCGGCATCGGGCGGGTGCTGGTCGCAGTCGATGCGGGTGTCGCGCGTCACTCGACCTACTATCGCGAGATCCTCGAGATCGTCGCCGCGGCCGCGCAAACCACGGTGGAGACGCTGCGCGACACCGAGGAACCCGACTACGACTACCTCGACGAAGTCGCCGCCCGGCTGCGCCAGGCGGAGCGCCCCGACCTGCTCATCGCCATCGGCGGCGGCAGCTGCCTCGATATGGGCAAGGCGCTCGCGGTGCTGCTCACCAATCCCGGCAAAGGCATCGATTACCGCGGCTTCGACAAGGTGCGGGCGCCGGGTGTACCGACGCTGTTGATTCCTACCACCGCCGGCACTGGCAGCGAGGTGACCATAAACGCCGTGTTCACCGACAAGCGCGAGATGCGCAAGCTCGGCATCAACGGGCGTCATCTCAGCGCCACCTGGGCGCTGCTCGATGCCGAGTGGACCCTGAGTTGCCCGCGCGCAGCCGCGGTCTCCGCCGGCATGGATGCCATGGTGCATACGCTCGAGAGCTTCATGTGCCGGCAGCACAACGCACTGACCAGAATCTTCAGCCGCGAGGCGTTCCGGCTACTGCATCGGGATCTGCCCTGCCTGCTCGAGGAGCCCGGCAACCTCGAGCGCCGCCAGAACCTGCTGTTCGCCGCGTATCTGGCCGGCGCGGCGCTCTTCAACTCCGGATCCGGCATCGCCGGCGCGTTCTCCTACCCGCTCGGCGTGAACTACAAGATTCCCCACGGCATATGCGGCGCGGTGTTCGTGGCGTCTGTGGTCGAATACAACGCCGCGCGCGGCTACGGTGACTATGCCGAGCTTCTGGAGATTGTCGAGCCGGGCAGCGCCCTGCCGCGGGACGCGCAGTCGCGGCGCTTCGCCGTACTCTTGCGCGCGCTGTGCGACCGGCTGGAAGTGCCGCGGACGCTTGCGCATTGGGGGGTCGGGCTCGAGGACGCGGCGGATATCGAGCGCGGGCTGTTGCCTCTGCAGGCGGCGTTCGACCAGAACCCGATCGCTTTCTCGGCGCAGCGCGACGCCCCCGAGCTGCTGCGCAGACATCTGGCCTAAGACCGAGCACTGTCGCCGTGCCGTGTCCGCTCGGCACGCCGGCGGCTGCCCCAAGCGATTGAGTTTTGCTGACATGGAGTATCCGCATGCCGGGTTATGAAGTATTTGGTGAGGAGGAGCGCCGCGCGCTCAACGAGCTCTTCGATGCGAACGGCGGCGTGCTGTTCGCGCACGGTTTCGATGCACTGCGCAAGGGCGTGTACAAGGTGAGGGAGTTCGAGGCGGCCGCGGCGCGCACGTTCGCCGTGGCGCACGCCCAGGCCGTGTCCTCGGGCAGCGCCGCGCTGCGCGTCGCTCTGGCCGCACTCGGCATCGGTCCAGGTGACGAAGTGATCATCCCGGCCTTCACCTTCGTTGCGACCGCCGAGGCTGTGATCCAGAGCGGCGCCACGCTGGTCGTGGTCGACGTCGACGACACGCTGAACATGGCGCCGGATGCGCTCGAGGCGGCCGTCACGCCGGCAACCCGGGCGGTGATTCCCGTGCACATGCTGGGCGCCCCCGCCGATATGGATGCGGTCGGCAGGATCGCGCGCCGGCAGGGCCTCAGGGTCATCGAGGACGCGGCCCAGGCGGTCGGCGCGAGCTATCACGGCCGCTACGTTGGCACCATCGGCGATGTGGGTTGCTTCAGCTTCGACGCCGGCAAGGTGATCATCACCGGTGAAGGCGGCATGGTCGTCACCAACGATCGCGACACCTTCACGCGGGCTCGTGCCTACCATGACCACGGGCACGAGTACTCGACCACGGTTGGGCGTGGCGAAGAAGGTGCGATCGGCGAGGGGTTCAACTACCGGATGACGGAGCTGCAGGGCGCCATCGGCGTCGTGCAGCTCGCGAAGCTCGACGCGATCGTCAAGGCGCAACGCGCCAACAAGGCGAAACTCACTGCGCTTATCGGCGAGCTCGGCATCCGCGGCCGGCGGCTCACGGATGAAGCGGGCGAGTTGGGGGATGCGATCGTGATGTTCTTCGACGACCGTGAGACGACCGCGCGCTTCCTGGCCGGACTCAAGCGCGAGGGACTCGGAACGAAGAACGTCCCCGACGCGATGCGCTGGCACTTCGCCAAGCACTGGGCCCACATGTTCGAAAAGTACGGCTGGTACCGCAGCTCCTACCGCACGCAGTGGCAGCGCAGCGCGGACCTGCTCGAGTGCGCCATAGCCCTCCCGGTAATGGTGAAAATGGACGATGCGCGCATCGCCGCGATCGGCGACAAGCTCCGCAGGATCTGCCGCGAGGCGCTCTGATGCTCTTGGCCTGCATTCCGGCGAGAGGCGGATCGAAGGGCATACCGCGAAAGAACCTGGCGCTGCTCGCCGGCAGGCCGCTGCTTGAGTACACCCTCGCGGCGGCGCTGGCCAGCCGCCACATCGACGACGTATTGCTGTCGACGGACGACGAGGAGATCGCCGCTTGTGCCGCGCGCTGTGGGCTCGCCTCGCCTTACCGTCGTCCCGCCGAGCTTGGCGGCGATGGCTCGCCCATGATCGCCGCGGTGGAGCACGCGCTCGTCTGGTACGCTCGCGAGCGTGGCCAGCGCCCGGACACGCTGCTCGTGCTGCAGCCGACCTCGCCGCTGCGCACCACCGAGGACATCGATGGGGCCATCGCCAGTTTCGCGGCGAGCGGTGCCGACACGCTTGCCAGTGTTCACGCTCTGGGCGAACACCCAAGCGAGTGCGTGGAGCTGCAGGACGGCGGCTGGCGGTACCTCGTGCCACCCCCTCCGGCTGCCGCCCGTCGTCAGGACTACCGTGGCAGGTTCTGTTTCATCAACGGTGCGCTGTACCTGGCGCGCACCAGGGTGCTCCTACGGGAGCGGCGCTTCGTCATCCCGGGGGCCACGCAACTCTACGAGATGCCGCGCGAGCGGGGCATCGACGTCGATTCACCACTGGATCTTGAGTTGGCCGAAGCCGTGCTCGGGATGCGCCGGTGAGCGCGGTTGCGAGCGTCCTGACCGGCCCGTGCCGCCTGATGAACCCGGCCACGATGCGGCTGGTCACGCCGAGATGAGCGCCAGTACTTCCCCGCCGAAGCGGGCGAGCGGCCGGGCAGTTGTCATGCTGAAAATGGCCTGTGTCATGGCGGGCGGCAGGGCGCGAATTCCCGGTATCAGTACGTAACGACAGAAACCCGAGAACGTGAGTCCAGCGAGCGTCAGCTCGCCGCGGATGTCCTCAAGTGTCATATGGTTGAGCATGCGCAGCTCCGGATTCCTCGCCCGGCGTCGCAGCGCCCCCAGGCGGTAGGTGATCCGTCCGAGGAAGCTGGCTTCGTCGGTGAGTTGAATGATCGCGCAGCCGCCGGGGACGAGCGAGTGAGCGATGAGCCGTAGGGTCGCCGGAGGATCGGCGACGTGGGCCAGTACGCCTATGCAGAGCACTACGTCAAACTTATGTGGTGGCGCGAAATCCCCGACATCCGTGCACACGCAGTGGATCTTGCCGGTGTGCCCGGCAGGAATGCGCCGGCGCGCGTTCTCGATCATGGCGGTGGAGGCATCGACCAACCATAGCTCGCGCGCCTCGCCAGCCAGCGGAATGGAGATGCGACCGTCACCGCAGCCGAGGTCAAGAACCGACTTCCCTGCGAGGGTCGGCAACATGCGCCGGATCATCTGCGCGCGCAGGCCTATATAAGGGTTGTTTCGCAGGTATGGTTCGGGGTTCGCGAAGTAGTCTTTCGCGGGGTTGCGCCCGAACTCTTTCGGCATCAGCGTCTCGCAGGGTGCTCGCCAGCGGGTCGCTGGCTGGCAGTGATCGTAGCCAATTCGGGCCCTGCTCGCCACTGAACCGACCATGATACGAGCGCGGCGCGTGCCGCTCGCAGGGTAAGCCGATCATGATGGTCACTGAGCGCAGGAAGTTGCTCTTTCTGGTGACGGAGGACTGGTACTTCGTCTCGCACCGCCTGGCGCTCGCCGTCGCCGCGCAGCAGGCAGGGTACTCGGTGACCGTCGCCACGCGGGTGCGCCGCCACGGGGAGGAGATTCGCGCGGCCGGCCTGCGGCTCGTTTCGTTCGAGAATTCACGGACCAGTCTCAATCCTATCGGCGAGCTCTGGACCCTCGCACGGCTGCTGCGCCTGTGGCGGCGTGAGAGGCCCGACATTGCCCATCTTGTCGCCATGAAGCCGGTGCTGTACGGCACGCTCGTGGCCCGCATCAGCGGAACTCCGCGCGTGGTCAACGCAATCGCCGGGATGGGCTGGCTCTCGAGCCCCGGCTCGGGGCTCGTGCGCGCGGTGAAGCCTCTCGTGCGGCGCGCGCTCGGCTGGGCTCTGCGGCGCGGCATCGCACTGGTGCAGAACCGCGACGACGCCGAACTGGTGGTGGGCATGGGTGTGCCAGCACGGCTCGTGCGGCGCATAGCTGGCGCGGGCGTCGACCTGCAGCGTTTCCGCCCGCGGCCGGAAGCGCCGGGTGTGCCGCGGGTGCTGCTGTGTGGGCGGCTGCTTTGGGAGAAGGGCGTCGGTGAATTCGTCGCGGCTGCGCGGCTGCTCAAGGAGCGCGGCATCGACGCCCGCTTCCTTCTCGCGGGGGAGCCTGATGAGGCGAACCCCTCCGCCATTGCCCGCAAGCAGATCGACGAGTGGGTGGCGGCGGGAGTGGTGCAATACCTCGGCTGGGTGCCGGACATGCCGGGGCTGCTCGCGCGCTGCTCGATCCTCTGCCTGCCCTCCTACTACGGCGAGGGGATTCCCAAGGCGTTGCTCGAGGCCGCGGCAGCGGGCCGTCCCATCGTGACAACGGATATGCCCGGATGCCGCGAGGTGGTGCGCGCCGGTGATAACGGCTTGCTGGTGCCCCCGCGGGACGTGCCCGCGCTGGCGGACGCGCTGGCGCGGCTCATTGCCGACCCGCAGCTGCGCCGCCAGATGGGAGCCCGCGGGCGACTAAGGGCAGAACAGGAGTTCGGCGCCGAGCGCATCATCGCACAGACGCTCGCGCTGTACGCCGAAGGGACCTCCTGAAGCATGGCCGCACGCCGCGGCCTCCTAAGCGACCTACTGCAGGTCACTTCCCGACGAGCCGGAACGTCGATCCGGTCCACCTGTAGACGGCGCCGTCACGGTGCGTGGCCATGGGCAGGCCGTCGCGGGGCATCGTCAGTGAAACAGCGTAGCCGACATCCTTACCGTTCAGTCTCACCGCATATCCAGCGGAGGTCTGACCGTCGGTCGCCAGCGACCACGTGCCCTGGGAGTTTTTGAGCTCTTGCCCCGGTGCAGTGATCGTTTGACGGACGCTGGTCTGCGCCAGAGCCACGCTCGCCGTACCGAGCGTGGCAGTCGCGGCGGCGACCACGATTGCCAATCGCAGAATTTTCATGGCTAGTTCCCCTTGTTGCCGGGCCCGAAAGCGGGATTCAGGAAAGCCGAGCAACAACGAAGCCTACGCTCACAGCGCCGACTCGCAAACTAGTACCCCGCGGTCGGCTCTCTATCGACTCTGAGAGGGAGTATTGCCAATCGTTGCACAGTGTTCCGTGCGCCCGCGGCAGCGCCGAATGCTGTATCCTCGCCCGCCGCAACAATGATGTTCGACTGGATAACTCCCCAACACACGCCGCTGCCCTCACTGATGCTGGGGCTGATGCTGTGTGCGACGTTGGTTGGCTGCGGATCGGGAGCGGGGCCGGGCGCGACCGGTGTTCCTGCGGTGCCCTCGGCGACCCCAGAGGCCCGCGAGACGATGCAGAACGGGCCGCTCTACGGGTGGCAGAACGTGACGGTGCAGGCCGCATTCGCCGGGCGCGACGGAGCGGGGCTTGTGGTCTACGACAACAAACTTTGGCTGTTAGGCGGGTGGAACCCCAGCACGGCGGTGTTTCCCAACTACACCAGCAACGAGGTGTGGAATTCATCCGACGGCAAGACGTGGACGCAGGTCAAAACCAACACGTTCGGGACGGCCGCGTTCGACTCGTCCACCGACTGGGAAGGCCGCCACATGGCGGGCTGGGCCGTCTTTGACAACCGGATGTGGATCATCGGCGGCGACTCCAACCAATGCCACTACCAGCCCAACGCATGGAGTTCGAGCGACGGTCTGAACTGGACCGAGGTGACGAGCCAGCTGCCCTGGGGGCAGCGCGTGCTGTTCTACACGCTGGTCTTCAACGGCAAGATCTGGGTGATGGGCGGACAGACGCTGGTGCTGTCCGACTGCCCCGGCTACCCGCAGCCGGAGACCTTCTACAACGACATCTGGAACAGCAGCGACGGCAGCAACTGGACGCAGGTGATGCCGGCGGGGGCGATATGGGATCCGCGCGGAGTGATTTGCGGGGCGGTGGTGTTCCAGGGCCAGATGTGGGTGATCGGCGGCGGCACTTATGGCACCCCCCAATCCCTGTACAACGACGTGTGGAGCTCGCCCGACGGCGTCAACTGGACGCGTGTCCTGGCGAGCGCCCCGTGGCAGGGGCGCATCTACCACGACATCATCGTGTACGATAACCGCATGTGGGTCATCGGCGGTCATCAGGCCAACGATGGCAACAACCTCTCGGACGTGTGGAGCTCGCCCGACGGCGTTCACTGGGCCCAGGTTCCCAACACGCCATGGCTTGCACGCCACGCGGCGAGCACCGCCGTGCTCAACGGCGCGATCTTCCTGACCGGCGGCACGACCGACCTAAACGGCTCGCAGGACGATGTCTGGAAGCTCGATCGGGGACCGATCGCACCACTCATCAACTCCCAGCTGCTGAATTGAACCTGGTCCAAAACCACCAAAAGCCTGAGGGTATTCACATGAAAACGGGGCTGATCACGCGGGCTCTCGCGGCCGGCATTGTCGGGTTGCTGGCGGCGCAGAGCGCTTCGGCCGGCAACAACTACTCCACCACCTTCATCACGATATCCAATCTGGTGTTCTATTCGCTCAGCGACGACGTGTACCCGCAGTACGCTGGCACGGTGGCGGTGTACCTGGCGCAACCGATCACCTGGCAGTTCGGCAAGAACTGTTCGACCACGACCGTTGCGATCCGCAGCGCCGACAAGCCTCTGATGACCGCGGTGCAGACCGCGCTCGCCACCGGCCGCCCGATCCAGCTCTTCGTTGATGACTCGCAGACCGTCGACGGGGTCGTATGTTATCTCAGAGCCGTCGAGATGTAGCCAGCCAGGCTGGAGTGCACGCGGTCGCCGTAGCGTTGAGGCCGGTTGGTTCCGCGGTAGTCCTCTGCGGCAACACCCGGACACCCGCAAGCATCACCAGCCCATGACGCGCGTGCTCGTGACGGGCGCGACCGGTTTTGTCGGAGCCAACCTCTGCGCGTGCCTCGCGGAGGCCCGGTGTCTCGTGCGGGCTGCGCTGCGCACGCCCGGCACGCCGCCCGCGGGCGTCGCCGAGGTGGCGGTGGTCGGAGACATAGGGTCGCAGACCGACTGGCGGGCCGCGCTCGACGGGGTCGACACGGTGATTCACACGGCGGCGCGTGCTCACCGGCTTGCGAACCGTGACCCCGAAGAGACTTACCTGGAGGTCAACGCCCGCGGAACTCTGACCCTCGCGCGCGCGGCGGCGCGTGGCGGCGTGCGGCGCTTCATTTATCTCAGTAGTATCAAGGTCAACGGCGAAGGCTGGGTCGATCGGCCGTACTCGGCTGCCGACGATGCACACCCGGGCGATGCGTACGCCCGATCGAAGTGGGAGGGTGAGAAGCATCTCCAGGAGGTCGTTGAGGCAACGACGCTGCAAGGCGTCGTCGTGCGCGCACCGCTGGTGTATGGTCCGAAGGTGAAGGGCAACTTTCTGCAACTGCTGCACTGGGTGCGCGCCGGGCGACCCGTGCCGCTCGGCGGCGTGGCCAACGCGCGCAGTCTGGTGAGTGTCTGGAATCTATGCGATCTGTTGCGGGTGGCGATCGAGCATCCGACGGCGCCGGGGGGCCCGTGGCTGGTGTCCGACGGCGAGGACCTCTCGACGCCGGAGCTGGTGCGGCGCATCGCCCGCGCCATGGAACGGCCATTGATACTGCCGCGGGTTCCGACGCCGCTCCTGCGCCTGGCCGGTGCACTGACGGGCAGGGGAGCGCAGGTGAGCAGACTCTGTGATTCGCTCACTGTGGACATGAGCGCGACGCGCAGCCGTCTCGGCTGGTCTCCGCCGATGGACGTGAATGAGGCACTCGAGCGCACCGTCCGCTGGTACCTGTCCGGCGGCGCTGCGCTCCGGGCGTAGTGCCTGCGATGGCGATCGCGGCGGCGATCACGGCCATTTCCGCGCTGGCGGCGGCGGCGCTCCTGACCGAGCTCGTACGCGCTACTGCTGCTGGCGGCGTCGTGGATGTGCCTAACGAGCGCAGCTCCCATGGCGTGCCGACGCCACGTGGAGGAGGGTTGGCGATCGTGCTGGTGACGACGGCGGGTGTAGTGACGCTGTGGCTACGGGGCGCGGTGCGAATCGACCTGCTGTGGGCGCTGGTGGGTGGCGGTCTGGCCGTGGCGTTGGTCGGATTTGTCGATGATCGGCGCTCCTTGTCTGCGGCAACGCGCCTCACGGTGCATTTCGCGGCGGCGCTTTGGGCGCTCGTGTGGCTCGGCGGCCTGCCGGCTCTGCGCGTTGGCGGTCATCTGGTCTCCTTCGGGTGGCTGGGGTACGTGCTGGGAGCCTTCGGCGTCGTGTGGGCGATCAATCTGTTCAACTTCATGGACGGAATTGATGGCATCGCGGCCTCCGAGGCGATCTTTGTCGCCCTTGCCGGAGCGCTGTTGAACCTGCCTTTGGCGGCGAACCCGGGGGTTGGGTCCGCAGCCCTGGTGTTCGCGGCTGCCTGCGGTGGATTTCTACTATGGAACTGGCCGCCGGCCAGGATTTTCCTGGGCGACGTCGGATCGGGTTACCTGGGCTATATGATCGTCGTGCTTGCGATGGCCGCTACCCGGGATAACCCGGTGGCCCTGTGGGTGTGGCTGATCCTCGGTGGCGGATTCTTCGTCGACGCCACTGTGACGCTGGTGCGCAGGACACTGAGGAATGAACGTGTTCATGAGGCGCATCGCAGCCACGGCTATCAATGGCTCGCGCGCCGCTGGAGAAGCCATCGCAAGGTCACGCTGGCCCTGGGGGCTGTGAATCTTTTTTGGCTATTGCCCTGTGCCGTGTTGGCGGTCACGCGTCCCGGCTATGCGGGCGCGGCTGTTATCATGGCGCTTGCCCCGCTGGCGGTACTGGCGGCTGCCCTCGGCTCCGGTCGCAAGGAAGACAAAGCCGGCGAATGATAAACCGGCATGCGCGCCGCGCGGCGGTGTTGCGCGCGGCAGTGCGTCAACCGGCGCCGGGATCCGGCGTTGTGGATGCAGGTCGCGACTCAGGACGTGGTGGTAAGCCACTGTAACTCTTGTCGATTGCCCAAGTTGATTACTCTACAATGTCTTAGTCTTAGCGTTCGTGGCCGACTCGCTGACGGCGCTCTTACGGACGAGTGACGGCCAAGGTTGATCGGTGGAGGTGGCATGAGGGATAAATACGCAGCCGGAAGATCCGCACCCTTGGGTGCCTCGGCTGCCGACGCCATTCTTGCCCTTCCCCGCGAAACCAAGCGTCTCATTATGGCGACGGCAGATGCGATCGCCATCCCCACGGCTTTGTGGGCAGCCCTGGCGCTGAAGTTCGATCGCCTCGATCCCTCGCTCGACCGTACCTTCGCGTATTTTCTGGTCGCCGTTGTGTCGGCACTGTTCTTTTTCTCCGTCTTTGGCTTGTATCGCGCCGTGATCCGCTTCATGGGGCCCAAGGCCATGGTCACGGTCATTGCGGGCGTGAGCCTGTCGGTTCTGGTGCTGGCAGTGTTTGATCGTTTCTTTGCCAGCCACCAGATTCCGCTGTCAGCATTCGGCATCTACTGGGCGCTCGCGCTGCCCTACGTCGGGGGCAGCCGCTTTGTGGCGCGGTATCTGTTTCTGCGGCGGTCCGGCGCGAAGGGCACGGCCGCTCGGGTCGCGATATATGGAGCCGGCAATGCCGGAGCACGTGTGTGCTCGGTGCTGCTTGGTGGGCCGGACTTCCATCCGGTGGCGTTCATCGACGACAAGAAATCGCTGCAGGGCAGCAACATCAACGGTATCCGCGTGTACGGCTCCGAGTCCCTGCAGGAGCTGGTACGAACACGCAAGGTAGATCGTGTCCTTCTGGCAATGCCCTCTGCGTCCCGCCGCAGGCGGCGCGAGATCCTGACACAGCTGGAACCCCTCGGCGTGCATGTGCAGTCGCTCCCCAACCTGTCGGACCTCATCTCCGGCAAGGCGCAGATCAGCGAGCTGTGCGATGTGGAGGTGAGCGATCTTCTGGGCCGCGACCCGGTGCCACCGCAGCCGAAGCTGTTCGGATCGTGCATTCGCGGCAAGTGCGTGCTGGTGACCGGGGCGGGCGGTTCAATAGGCGCGGAGTTGTGCCGGCAGATCATTCGCCTGGGTCCGACCCGCCTGGTGCTGTTCGAGATGTCGGAACTGGCGCTCTACAACATCGAGCGCGAGCTGGAGGAGGTTGCGGCGCACGACAGGCTGTCGGTCGAGATCGTGCCGCTGCTCGGTAATGCGCATCATCGTCACCGCGTGCGCGAAGTGCTGTCCGCCTTCGCTGTGCAGACCGTGTATCACGCGGCCGCTTACA
>Ga0182015_10003305_pt1 | contig 18233 bp, 14 predicted proteins | sample 712P3MmetaG_FD_120478 | JGI IMG/M metagenome (GOLD analysis project Ga0182015, IMG submission 120478) | Permafrost microbial communities from Stordalen Mire, Sweden - 712P3M metaG | ecosystem: Environmental > Terrestrial > Soil > Wetlands > Permafrost | place: Sweden: Stordalen | collected...
CGCTGCTGAGGGGTTCGCACGCTTCTTCGAAATGTTAGAGATTCGAGATGAGTCGAATCAGTCCCTTAGGGCTACGCTCGTTGTTGCTAACGACGGGTGCGGGGTGTGCGTCGTGAAAGGAATTGAAATTCCGCTGGAACACGAAATCCTCAACATCCTCATTCCTCTCGAATCGTTACAGACGATTCCTCTGAACGCAACGCGGGTCCGGCGACGGTGACATCATTGACCTCTGATGACTGCGAATCCCCACTTCCAGCGATTGATTCGATAGTTCCCGGATTGACGGGCAATCAGGAAGTGATCCCGCGAACTTCCTGAAAAGTCGCATTATCGGTAACTCCCCTCAGCCGGCGGCCTAGGGCAGGGCTAGTTACCGCAAACCCCGTTTTTCGGGAACTTAGCGTCAATGCCCAACGTTCGCTTGTCCAGATAGCCGACTTTACGGCCGTGTGGTACGAGTCATTGTCGGTGAGTACATTGGCGATTGGGCACTCTTCTGAGCAGCTGAGATAATCGGCTGTCCGCTCGATGCTGTTTTAGGAGCTTCGTAACGTCATGCTCGCCAGACTTCTCCTGATACTCCCCGTCATCATTCTGCCCAGCGCCTCCGGACAGGTGCCCACGTATTCGGTTGCTGGCCCGAACGATAGTCCGTCGATCGTCACTCTGAGACATAAACTCGACTCCGGCGGTGCTGCCGCCGTGAAGAACTTCTGGGATGCTGTACACAAGAGTGGCGCCCCGCTTATTGAATCGGCGCCCGGTGCGACCGGCTTCTCTCTGGTCACCTTTCTCTGGCACGGTGACAGCCAGACGCGCAACGTGGTCGTCTTCGACGGTGTCGCCGGATTCGATGCGAAGGACCAGATGCTCCACCTCGACGGCTCTGACGTCTGGTACAAAACCTACCGAGTTCGCAACGACGCGCGCTTTGCCTACAACCTCTCGCCGAACGATTCGCTGCAATCCATCAACGATGTGAAAGGCGACGACGCGATGCGCAAGCGGCTTGCCATGCTAAAAGTGGATCCTCTGAATCCGCACCGCTGCCCGACAACCTTCGGCGCATACGAATCGGAGTCGTCGTACGTTGAGCTGCCCGTCGCTCCGCCTCTTGTCTGGAGCCTGCCGGTGGCGGAGAACCGCAGAGGCAGAGTCACGGTGACCTCGATCCACAGCGCCTATCTCAAGAAGGATAAGAAGCTTTGGGTCTACACTCCAGTCGGATTTAGGATTCCGACGGATTCCAGGAAAGAAAGCGATCGTTATCCGCTACTGGTCGTGTTTGACGGCGACCGGAATGTCGAGTGGATTCCGAAGATCCTCGATGTCCTCATCGCCAAAGGGCGCATTCCTCCGGTAGTCGCTGTGATGACGGATGAGTCGGTTCCAGCCGAGCGCAGAGTCGAGCTGCCGTGCAATCCTCAATTTGCGGACTTCCTCGCGAAAGAACTCGTTCCCTGGGCCCGCCGCAATTACGACGCCACCATCCAGCCTGAACGCACCATCGTCGCGGGTTCCAGTTTCGGAGGTTTAGCCTCTGTCTTCGCTGGGCTGAAGCATCCAGAAGTGTTCGCCAACGTGATCTCTCAGTCGGGATCGTTTTTCTGGAAGCCGGACGGCGCTCAGCAAGGAGAATGGCTCATACACCAGATCCAGGCGGCTCCGAAGCTGCCGGTACGCTTCTACGTTGAGGTCGGGCTGATGGAAAGCGATTCTATGGAGGTTGGTCCCAATCGCCGCATGCGCGATGCGTTGAGTGCGAAGGGCGAGCTCGTTGGCTACTCCGAATACGACGGTGGCCATTCCTTCCTGAACTGGAGCAGCGGCATGGTGAACGGACTCGAATACCTGACTCGTCCGGGCAATTCGAAGGGCGATCCTTCAAGCGACTAGGTCGCTGTCCAAGGTACTTGCCAACATCATGGCTTACCGAGGGCACTGGCTTGGATAATAGAAGGCGCGTACCTCTTTCAATTTCTCCACCAACAACATGACACAGATCTATAACATGCACGCCGTTAATCATCTCCATGTCGAAAACGGTCGCGACATAATCGCCATCGACTACGTGCTGCTTTATTTCTATACCCTTGATGAACGGAAAGATGCTAGTGAGGAAGCCACGATCGTCTCACGGCCCGCTAGCTTAGGCATCAGCGGCCCCTCAAACAGATGAAGAAGACGATCCCGTTCGCTACATGCATTGCGCTCGCCAGCTTGGAGTTGGCGAGTGCGCAAAGCACCCAGTCAAACGCGCAGACCCCTCAGTCCAATGCGCAAAGCGCTCCGCCTGCGTCACGAAGCTGGTCGGTAAGGTGGAACTTCAAACCGGTCAGAAAATGCCCTTCCGGCTCTCCTTCATCGACAGGAAAGGATTCGAGGAGAGACGTGTCACCCACCCCGTCCCGGTGAAGGTGAAGCCGGATGGAACGTTCGAGGTTCCCAGCTTGACGACATTGCCAGAGGGCTACGTGCTCCAGTCGACCCCCTGCATCATGCCCAAGGCTGTGACACTGGCTGGCGTTGATATTCTTGCCGTGCATGCCAAGGGGACGGCGCCGTTCGGGACAGCGCAATTCATGGGGGCTGGTCAACAGGCTGCTATGGCCATTTCTAACGCGGCGGCTTGGGTGTCGAGTGTCAGCGCCGGCGGTGTCAAGTGGAACGGCTGCGGCAGCGAGAATTCCAGAGGTGCGAAATGAAAAGATGGGTGGTCGGGACCTTCGTGTCCCCCGCCGCTTGCCTCAGTTCCTCATTGAAGGGCGGATTCTACAAAAGGGGATGTCAGGTAAAAAGTAAGCGTGGACCTAATCCAGCGCACAATCGACCCGAATGACCGGACTTCACGTGCTGTCGGGATAAAGCCCGATGATGGGCCGTCAGGAAGTCGTACAAGTCCCTAAAGGAGCGCGTTGCGACTCAAAGGGTTTTCGTTTTGCTGCTTGTCGGTTTGACTCGTAGGGATGGCGCTCGGCCAGTGCCACCGCTCGAGTGTTCGGATTTCGTAACAGATATCAGATTTAGTTTAGGCACCCCTTCTCTGTCTGGCATCATCCACCGTCTTCCCTCCACGAAGTCTCGGCTCCAAGAACCGTTGTCTCTTGGTCGTGCCGCATTGAGCTTCGTGCACTGTACGTTCGGCCCTGCGTTGTATCGAAGGAAAACCAAAGGAGTCGAAAATGCCTAGCTCTCAGGTCTTAGAAGTTTCTGTAGGTCTGATCTTTATATATCTGGTCGTGAGCACCGTCTGCTCCGGAATTAAAGAGTTGATTGCGCGGGCGCTGAACATGCGTGCAACAACTCTTGAAAATGCGGTTCGCAACCTGCTGGCTGATCCACAAGGTTCTATCACCTCGAAGATTATTCAAAACCATCTGATTGCGGGCACGGAGGATCCCGGGGCCAAGCCGCCCTACATCTCCTCTCGAAACTTCGCGCTCTCTCTCTTCGACGTGATTGCCCCAGTGAAGCCGGGCGAGCCCAGAACTGTTCAGGATCTCAAGAACGGGATCGGCAACCTGCCCGATCCTCGGGTGAGCAAAGCCCTGCTGGGATTGCTCGACTCGGCGCAGCAAGACGTCGATCTTGCCCGCCTGAGGGTGGAAAACTGGTACGACGACGCAATGGAGCGGGTAAGTGGCGCCTATAAACGCAGAGCTCAAGTGTGGATTGCTGTGCTCGGCCTTGGGCTATGCGTTGGGTTGAACGTGGATTCGCTCATGATCATCCGCGAATTGTGGAACGATGAAGCACTTCGCACTTCGGTAGCCGCAGAGGCTCAGAAACAAGCCGAGGCACCGCAGGCAATGGACAAATGCAAGGACAAGGATCCGTTGAATTGTGTGACTGCCTCGATTCGTTCGGCCAATATGCCGCCAATCGGATGGGCAGGAGACGGCGTCCGAGCCTTGCCGGAATCCTCAGGCTGGTTGTGGAAGGTCTTGGGAATCCTCATCAGCAGCGTCGCGGTTGCCATGGGAGCGCCGTTTTGGTTCGACCTCCTGAACAAGGTCGTCAATTTGCGGTTTACCGGAACGCCGCCGCCGGATTCCCGTCAGCCGGCCTCCAATTAGCGTGTCGTCGGAAAGCACCGGAGAAGTGAAGGAGTATGGTGAAGCAGTATTATGGTGACGTCACGAATCGTATTTGATCGAAAAGTACCAGTATTGGCCATAAGTCAGGCCCCTGCCTGGAACAACGCGGAATCAACGGAGACGTAAACAATAGCGGCAACAAGAAACTCGTCGTCTTGCAGATATCATTGCATTGGCCGCCAGCTTCGACCAGAAGCTGTCTTTGAATTTGCAATTGCGAAGGGGTTTAATCGACCCGATTGCGATTCGCATGCGCTCCTACTGCACTAGGCGATAAAGATCCAGGCCACCGTTATAGTTCGGCACGTAGATTTGGCCTCCGTCAATTACAGGAGGATCAAACTTATTGAACAGAAACGAGATCGCGAAGCGTTGCGAGTCCCATAGAACTTTCAGCGATCCATCCGGAGCCGTGTGTACGGCGTCATAGACCAGCAAACGGCCGTTCACTACGTTAGCGTTTGCATCACCGTATGGTATCGTGCAGACCAGGATGGCCGAGTTAGGATCTGCTCCATTGCTTGATCCGGAACAAAATCCGCCAGGCATTCCTCCTGGAGGATTTCCCCGCACGTCTGCGCTGGCGAATTCGTTGCTTTCCGCGATGTAAGTTAGCTTTCCAGTCGAACTGACGGCCCATTTATGTAATTGCGAATTCTCGCCCCATGCGAAAATCGTCCATGAGTTAAGCACCGGATCAAAAAACTGTACGGGTGTCATATGAAGGTGTGCGGTGTCTCCACCTGGGAAAAAGTTCAACGTGGTGGGATTTGCGGGACACGGATCGACTGGCCCGGGACTCATGGTGAGCCAGACCGGAGGCGCTGCGAGTTTTGCACAGTTCGCCTTCGCATTCCCGAGGTCTGTGGGCGTAGTGCCGCCAAGGTTCGCCGTCTTGATTGGATAAGCGATTCCGTCCTTTCCGGTAGCTACACAGAGACCAATCGAGAAGATGCAGGCCGGACCAGCCGACCCCCAATCTTGGTCTGACCAATTTCCGCTGGCCATCTTGGGGAATACAAGAAGAACTGGCTTACCACGCTCGTTGATGTTTGCCACGAGGGTGGCATCCTTGAGTGAGAGGTTCATCCTGCTGCCCACCGGTTTGGCAGCTTCGCTAGGCGCGCTTTGCCCCGCCAGTTTCGTCACGGGCAGTCGCGCTTGCCCGGATCGTATCAAGTCCGTCCATGGTGTCCAGTGGTCGACCACCTTCAGGCCGGCCTGCGTTCCCCCTGCAGCGGGTGTGTACTGCACTTTCAAGAATGATTCACCGTACTGGGTCTGGCCGTCAAAATCCCCGTTGCCGGTAATCGCGTAGAGGAAACCCTGATCATCCGCCGCAAGCCCTTGTCCACCCATCCATATACCGGCTCCTTCACCCTGGGACGTGGCCAAAGAAGCGGCGATCGAATTAGTGGCGCAGTCGAACGCGAAGATCCATCCCGCGGCTTTATTTCCGGTTTCCTGCACTGTCCCGGAGGCCCAAAAGATCGTCTTTCGGCCCTTTACGTTCGTCAACACCAGCGAACTACGCTGCTTGCGCAGGGTGCTGCTGTAGGACTCCGCTTGGCTGGTACCGGCTATGAGGACCGGCGCCAGCGCCTGCGTTCCATCTGCCACGTTCAGGACAGACACAAAATGTTTCCCGTTTTGCGGAGTACCATCCGACGAGATCCACGAGACCAGGTACAATCGCTGCGTGTCGGGATCAATCACACCGGTGCTTAGCACTCCCCATTTGTCATTGATCGCGTGACAATCAATCGTCGGGAACTCCCCAACGCAGCCATCAGGCGCATTCTTCTTGGGCCCGATGGGTGTGTTTCCGTTAATCGGTGTACCCAATGTAACGCTCCACAAAGCTGCACCATCGTGAGCATCCACACCGCGCACGACATTCGCCATCGAAGGCAGCACCATGACATCGTGGGTGCTGCCGTCGGGAAGCTTGACGTTGGGCAGGATGAGCGGTTGTGCTTCCATGCCTCGAGCGTCACCAAACACCGGAATAATGGTCGCCCGGACGATCCCCTTGGATTCCACTGAAGCTTGCGTGAGTATCGTCTCGTGTTGATTCCAGCCACTTCTTGAATTATCCCCGGAGCGGGTGAGCCACGGCACCATGGTTGATTGGGACATGCAGTTCACAGCAGCCGCGAGCAGAAATGTGTAGATGAAAAAAAAGCAACTGGGTTTCATGTGTCCCCCTACCAGGCAGTCACAGCGCGAGTCGGAGAATCGATTAAGCCAAGTAGCGCTTCATCTGCACGGCCAACGCAAGCCGGACCGTCACAGATAGTTCTCACAGAGCCAGCTTGGCGACGCGTCCTCGTCCCGACCAACATTCTCAGTCAAAATATGTCGGCGACCACCGCTAGCGATCACCGTCGGCGTAAGAGCGGATCAGTTCACTTAAACACCAAGGGAGGAACAATGATGTCGTCGGCCGGCACAAGCGTGTTCACCGAAACATGCGGCCAAGTCAGACCAGCGAAATTCAGCAGCACGGTCTGAGAGTATTGAATCTGCGTGAACGTAACCGTGATCTCGCTCTCCTTGTCCAAATCAAACGGAGGTGTGACGGAGAACCGCGGCACGCGCTGACCAGGAACGCTCCGTTTGGCTTTAATCAAGAACGGGGGGTCACCCACCCTATAGGGGCCCACCTTAATAACCTCTTCAACGGTTTCAATCCAGAAGACGGCCGTCATCTGCGTGGCCTGAGCGTTGGGTGTAGGGGGTGGGGCCGCGGCCTGGCCCAGCAGGAAGGCGATGTTGTCAGTTCCGCCGCCGAAGAGGCCAACCGGAGGCGGCGGGGCGGTAGAAATGAACATGGTGGTCGTGCTGATGATCGTTTGCTTGCTGATGTGATCCCGCAGCAAACTATTTGGATCGTCCAGCATAGCCTGCGTAATGGTGCCCCGTGTGATAAACGGGCTCAGATCCTGAGGGATCCTCGGTGTGTTCGGATTGCTGGCGGTCTGGCTTGCGAATGTAACTTTCTTGACAGGATTGCTGCCGGTGACGGACGGCGTGATGTCCAATACGGCGATCGTCGGGGGCCCAGGCTGTGCTGGAGCGACGAGTCCTTGAGCCTCGATTGTCGTCCCGTGCGGAATGGATGCCATGCGCGTAACCGTATCCCCTAGTTGTGGAACGGTAGTTGCAGGTACATGAATCCAAATCCCAGGTTCCACGTGAATCCCAACACTTTCGCCGTGGATCGTAATGTCGTTGATGGTCTGCAGGTAAGGCACTCCGTTGAGGAAAGCGTCTGGCTGTGCCGCCGACCCGCGGTTCGGAACCGATCCCAGGCTTGGCGAAAAAGAGAGGCTCTCAGACGTGAGATTCAGTTCCAGAATGTTGTCGCGGGGAGGCGGTGGTGGGGGAACTGGATTCGGTAGTGGAGTGGGCGTTGCTGTACTATCGGGTCGAAAGATGGTGTTGAAGCCGTTCCCGACCCAATCCCCGACAAAGGCGGAAAGTAGACCGAGCGTCGGTGGAGGCGAGGGTGCGACGGGCTTAGTATGATCCGGGCGAAGTTGCCCGAACACAAAATCACTTGGCAGCTTAATGGATGCTCTGGGGTTCGTGTCGCTCATTTGTAAATCCTCCTTCTACGTGCACGGTTCACTTCTCAGCAAGGTCTGGGGAACTCAAGTTGCCTAATGCAAGAAATCTGCCTTGCGGCATAGGCGGCACTGAAGAACGTATTGCCGCAGGTTGCGCTTCGGGATCTGAGTCAACCACGTGCGAATGCGTGACAAGCAGTTTCCCGGCCATCTTCATCCGAATTGAGAATCTCGATAACGGGTTCCCTTACATAGTGTTGACGATTATTGGCGAAGTAAGGAGTTAGCCCAAGCTTGTGCGAACTATCACATCGGATAGCAGACTATCTATTTAGATAGCGCAGAATCTCTGTGCGCTCGGCACGGGTGGTCGCTCACTGGTACTCCCCAACAATTGGAGTTCCCCTCCAGTCTTGACGCAAGTCCTTGTCCTAAAGATAGTGGCGAAAGCATCGATATCGTTTCATTCCCTCGATCACAAGGAGGAACAGATTTGCAGAGCGTAGCCAGAAAACGATTTCAGAAATGCGAGGTAACCTATTTGCATTACGTCGATTCTAATCGCGCCTTCTAAGTGGACCCAACGTAGACGGTAGGTTGAAAGGTGGATGCAGGAACCGCCCCGGATCATTTTCACATCTCGTAACAAGGAAATGATGTTCAGCTCACAATTTCACTCCTTGGTCGGAGGCGGATTGTTGGTGCGACCGTCCTATATCGGCCGTGCTCTCAGGATCAGATTCAACTTTGTTACAAAATCCGAACAAGGTCGCCACTGCTTCTTGACATTCCAGACATCAGAGCTTATTGTGGGCGGGATTCGGCGGACGGAAGAGTGAGACTCAACCTGAGTATCACGTCCGAGGGGGCTTCTACCGTCGACTTTCCCCAAAGGCCAGAGTGTTTGTTCGACGAAGATTGATGCGTCGGGGTATGCGCATCTGTATTCGGATCGCGACCCATTCTTGGAGAGGTGTGCGCTTGCAGAAAATGCTAACAGCAATGATGGTCCAAGCTGTGCGCATTGAGCTAGGAATTAGCGCGGTCCTGAGCTCCCAATCTTCCTTTCTCCTTGGCACCACTGACCTCCACGCTTTGCTATCGAGTCGGGAGGTCAGTCAATGCGTGGGCGACAAGTAAGCTCGAACTCGACGCACTATCTTAGGGGTTTGTTGCTGGCAGTGTTATCGGTAGAACGGTGAGGCCATAGTCCAGAAATCAGGAAGCGCAGGATGTCGAAAAAGCTAGCGATTACTATTTCGGGAGCTGTTTCTCTTGGCAGTTATGAGGCTGGCGTGCTTTATGAGGTCTTGGATGCCGTTTGTCAACACAACAACGATCCAGCGACGATAGCCGATGATCGGATCGTGATCGATGTGCTGACGGGCGCCTCAGCCGGCGGCATGACGGCCATCGTCCTCGCGCAAAAGCTTCTGTACAGCGCGGGTGAATTTCAAGGGCCGTACAATAACCCCCTTTACAACCTGTGGGTGAAGCGCATCAGCTTGGCGGGGTTGCAAGCAACGGAAGACAATGAACCGGCTCTTAACTCCCTGTTTTCGTCGAATCTGATTGAAGCGATTTCGCGCGAAGCGCTGAAAGAGCGTTATGCGATGCCACTGGCTCCACAGCAGCGCCATGCTGCTGTAGGAGACTCGATTCGCGTGGGTGTGGCTATTACGAATCTGAACGGGGTGGGGTATGGGTATTCGGTCATACCCGGCGGCAAGTTCGTCTACATCGATTACGGGGATCAGTTGACGCGCCATGTTGAGGCGTCGTCATGCGATACCGGAGATTTCTGGGAACCTCTCCGACAGGCGGCAGTGGCATGCGGGGCGTTTCCAGGGGCCTTTCGTCCGCAGGACATGGAACGCTCTTCAAAGAGCGAACCGAATGATTATGCGACGGAAAATCTGGAACCATGGGACCGAGATCCGAGTACTTTCACCTATTCTGATGGCGGCATTCTACAGAATCAGCCCCTGGGGATGGCGAAAAATCTTGTGGATCTGATTGACCTGCATTTGAATCAGGACAAGCGCTTCTATCTCTTCGTTTCTCCCCACGCAAAGGATCCAGACGCGAACGACAGCTTTCACGCTGCCAACGCGGACTATCTTCATCTCTTTCAGAGATTGATTGACGTAGTCATGGGGCAGTCGGGGTTTGAGGATTGGATCACCGCCAAGGGCATGAATGAACGGGTCGCCCTGCTGGATGCACGCGCCAAAGGGTTAAAGGACGCAATTCTGAAGGGGCAAATCGATATAATTTGCCTCGCCACGACCGCCCGGTCTCTGCTATCGCTGTTTTTTCCCAATGACGAACACCTTTCTCCGGGCGCGACAGCACCGGAGTCACTTATTCAGGCTCAGGAGCGCATTGCTGATCAATACAAGGACGAGTTGAACGCGCTCGGGGGCGTAACTGGCGGGGAAGATGGCTTCCGCGACGCGGTATTGGCATTTGAGACTGCTGCCGGGCTGGGCGCACGCGATCACATGACAATCTACGGTGTAACGGCAACGCAGAGCGAACTAGCGGGAGCCGGCTTGCAGGCGTTTCTCGGGTTCTTCGACCAACGATTTCGTGATCACGACTACGACGTGGGACGCACTCATGCGCGACAGGTCTTGAGCGATCCCGCATTGTCCCTGCCAGGTCAGCTTGGTCCAATTCGCTACAAGGGAAGCGAGATTCACACCATCGATTCTCGGCTAGACGGATTGAGGCCAAGCCAAGTTCCAGTCTGCGATTTGCAGACATTTAAGGCGGGCGTGCGCAAACGGGCGAGTCAGATTGTGCGCGAGCTGTGTGGGCCGTACGTTTCGCTGCCTGCTGTTCCTGTGGTCGACTTAGTCGTGGATTCAGCACTGAATTATGTAATTGCAAAATTGTGATCCCAACTAGCGACGGCAGGACAGGGGGCTGTATCCGATGATTGTCGATCTGAAATTGCCGAAGCATGCCCCGAAGGCTTCATCATGAAACAGAATTCCGGGATCGTCGCGATCTTGACTGTTGTTCTGGCTGTCTTCGGGATTTCGAATCTTCAGAAAGGCACACCGAACAATGGAGCGGGATCCGAGACTACGAAAAAGTCGGAATCGAAGGCCAAGCCCACGAGCAAGGCGCCGACGCTGTCTCCGGCCTGCGAAGAAATCCGAGATCGTCTGAAGCCGTTCTTCGAGGAATCCGAGCGAGAAGAGAAAAAACAACTGGAGGAGCAGAATCCCGGCTTCTGCTATGACGACGGCAAGGCACCAAAAGACAAATACCTGCCGGCATTTCCAACGGACGTGCAGTTTGTTATCGCCACAGTTCCCAATCCCATAACGACCCATCTGCCTCTGGTTTTTGACCGAATGATTGAGGTCATCGAGCAAGCGGCAGAGGATGACAAATATTCATATGATTCTTCTTGGTTTCCTTGGGACGAAGCCAAAGATTACTCGTCACTCAGCGACCAAATGTTGGCCGATAAGGCACAAAAGCTGCAGGAGTCCCAGCCCGGGGTGGTCGTATTCCGAGCCGGCATCACCGCTGAAATGGTCAAGGACGTGGATCACACGCCTTACCAGCGCGGCTTGCTGATCTTTGTCGTAGACGAACAGCCCACCGGCGGCATCGATCGAAAGGAATTCGCAAACGCTCTCGCGTGGATCGAATGGTTGGGAGGTCTGTCGGCAGGGCGAACGCTGAAAATCCTTGGTCCCTCCTTCTCCGGTTCACTACCATCGCTCGATTTGGCGCTCGAATCTGACAAACTGCGGATGCCCACGGGTCAGGTTCCGGTGTTCGCCTCGAGCGGCTCCGTATCGGGCCAGTCAAGCTTCGTCTGGTTTCAGAACCGCATTGAGAACAAACATTCCGGGTACTTTCAGACGGCGATGGAGGGAGACCGCCTGATGGTGGATCGTTTTCTCGAGTATCTGGACCGGCTACGATACCCCCTGGATTGTGTGGCGATAATTTCGGAGGACGAGACCGCATTCGGACACACCGAAAAAGACGAAGTGCATGACAAGGAGAATGAAGACAAGCGCTGCGACCAGGACCCGTTCGGAAAGAGATATCCAATTTATCTTTACTATCCGCGTGACATTGCCACCCTGCGTTCTGCCTATGAGCGCCAGTCCATCTTTGGCACTGGGAAACAGCAATCAAGTGACGACTCCGCATCGACCACCTTGCGAGGCGACCTGAGTGAACCCAACACCAGCGACCACGACACTGTGCGCAGCTACGGCGGGGCACTAACGCCACTTGCCCAAGAGTCGGTGTTATTGAGCATCACCAACATTCTCAAAGAAAAGCGTATTCAGTTTGTGGTGCTGCGAAGCACTAACTCGCTTGACCAGATTTTCCTGACGCAGTTCTTCAGGCGTGCATATCCTGCGGCCCGCATCGTGATCGAGGGCGCCGATCTGCTGTTCTCCAGGGGAGCGGAAGGCACCTCTTTGCGTGGAGTTATGACCTTGTCAACCTATCCTTTGCTCACCTGGCAGCAGGATTGGACCACATCTTTGGTACGTCGCAAGAGTGGGTCTTACAGGATTTTTGGAGAGGACTTGGCCGCCGGCTTGTACATCGCTGCCCGTGAGTTAATTTTCGATCCGAAACTCGGCGCGGATGTTCCTATTGGTAACTATGCTCCCCCCGCGTGGTCTCCGTCCTCGACCGAGAGCGACGACAACCCACGCCCGGCAACATGGCTGTCTGTTATTGGCCATCACCAATTCTGGCCCGTAGCCGTTCTGCACAAACATCCGGTCTCAAACAGCCTAGAGTTGTTGCCGACAGCCTTGGAGAGACACGATAAGCCGGTCTCACCCGATGGCGCCGAGGCGCATCCATTGCGCATTCCGACCGAACTGACAGTAGTGCTCATCTTGGGCATGGTGTGGTGTGGGCTGCATTGCGTCTGGTGCTTCCGCGGTTCGCTCGTACCTTTTCCTTCGCTTTTCCGCTTGGCGCATTTCGCGCCGACTCCAAACAAACAACACCCTGCCCTCATTGCGTTCGGCAGCTTTTTGCTGGCCGCCGCCGGGATAATCACGGCAGCAACCTGCGGACTGTTTGATTGGAGCATCATCGGTTGGCGTGGGGAACTCCTGACCGCGTGGGCCATATCGATTGTTCTGGCTTCATTCCTTGCTTGCCGGGAGAATTTCAGGCTGCCAACCGTTTCTGGCAAATCCTCCGCAGCCTGGCAGCTATCCGTCGGCGTAATAGCAATCGCCGCGTTTGTCTTGTTCACGTCGCTCCACTATGGGCTCGTTCGCTTGTTGGATGTAGAGAATAGAATCCCCGCGTACTGGCGTAGCGCTCACCTGCTCAGTGGAGTGTCGGTGCTGTTGCCCCAGTTGCTGCTGATCACCGGGATGTATCTGTGGTTTTGGTTTTGCCTCCGCGGCCTAGCGCTGTTCGGCAAAGATCGTCCGCGACTGCCCAAACGCGATTCACTTCTCGTAGATCCTGAGACCGGCAAACCCTTGATGCCGATGTTCAGCCAGGAAGATGCGGCAAACCCGGTCGAAAGGGAATCGATTCCCCTGGGAGCTAACTATATCCGGTGGATTCTACCAATAACATTCTTCGGGACCGTCTTTGTCTTCCGGCTGATGCTGCAGGATCACGCGGTGCAAACCGTGGGCGAGCGGCTGTTTGGAATTATGATGTTCTTTTGGCTGAGCCTATGTGTAGCAACTATTCTGGCCGACACGGTGCAGCTCTGGATCACTTGGAGGAAGCTCCGTCCCCTGTTGGTCTATCTAGACCGCCTGCCTTTGCGCCGCACCTTGGCCTCGCTCCAAAAACTCTGCTGGGGGTCGGTATGGGCAGTAAGTGGTAATACTCTTGAAGAACGGTATCGGCTCATTTCCCGACAACTCGAAAGTTTGCAGCATTTGCAAAACCTCATCAAGAAAGGGCTTCCACTGAGCGCTGCGGCCAGTCATAAGTTGACGGCAAAGATCGAATGCTGCCGGGACAAAAGCTTTGTCTTTGCAAAATGGTACGTGAAGCCCGGTAATCCATTCGACGACACCGAGCCTCTGCAAGAGTTTCAGGAGGAACTGGCTTCGACCGCAGGTCTGATCATGACCACTGTGCTGGCGCCAGCATGGCACGGGGAGACGGACTCGCTGATATCAAACACGACCTTGGCAGACAACAAGGCTGAAGGCGAAAAAGAAGGCAGCCAAGCCGGCAGCGGCGTCGTACCTCAAAGCATACCCGCATACGTTCGGGTCGCGGAGGAATTCTTTGTGCTGCCATACTTGGGTTTCATCCAGAACACTCTGGGGCGTATTCGGACGATCGTCATGGGCAGCCTCTTTCTTTTTGTCACAGCCACGTTCGCCGTATCCAGCTATCCTTTCGACCCGCTCCCGGTTCTCGGGGGCGTGTTTTTGGCTGTTTTCTTGATTGCCGGCGCGACCGTCATCAGTGTGTACGCCGGCATGAATCGCGACGCCACCCTTAGCCACATCACGAATACGCGGCCTGGTGAGTTGGGAAGCCAATTTTGGCTACAACTGTTCACGTTCGGTATCGGTCCACTACTCGGATTGCTGACGACCCTATTCCCATCGATAACCGACTTCGTGACTTCTTGGCTGCAACCTAGCGTACAAGCGCTTAGATGACTGGCCCGCACCCATCGATCGGCGTAGAGGCGGATCATGGCCGACCGGGCATTCACTTGTACTCGGCTCTTAATTCATTGCGCGATGTTAGAGAGACGTTTCGATCTATGACAACCCCAGTTGCAAAGTGAAACGAGGACGGAACATGCCACCTGGACTCGATGCGCTGAAACATATCGTCGTGCTGATGATGGAGAACCGTTCGTTCGATCACATGCTGGGATCGGTGCCGGGGATTGGCGGGATCGATGACGCCGGTGCCTTCAGCAATCCGGATACGACGGGGGCGCCGGTGACCCCGCAGCCGCTGGCGGAGTTTCAGTCGCAGCTGCAACCGGACCCGGACCATCATTTTCCCGCAGTGGATTTGCAGATTTTTGGCGAGAACACGGCGCCGGGGCGCGTAGCCAACATGCAGGGGTTTGTGAAGAGTTATTACAACCAGCAGCAGAACGTCGCGCATTCCCACGAGATTCTGTATTACTTCAAGCAAAGCGACCTGCCGGTGCTGACCACGCTGGCGACGGAGTTTGCCGTGTTCAATCGCTGGTTTGCGTCGATTCCCGGGCCGACGATCTGCAATCGGGCGTTCGCGCACTATGGGACGTCGTTTGGGCGGGTCGACATGAATCTGCTGTATATCAATGAGCCGTTCAAGAGCATTTATGACCGACTGGTGGGCGCCCCTCCCCACACTTCCAAGCTCTACTACTACGACACGGCAAGTTCAACGATGGAGATCACAAACCTCCTGCAGCATCAGCCAGAAGTGTTTGGGACGTTCGATCAGTTTCTGAGCGATTGCGAGCACGGAACTTTGCCGGATTATTCGTTCGTAGAACCGAACTACAGCGATCACGATACGGACACGGGCGAGGAAGTTGCGAACGATCAGCATCCCGATCACAACGTGCGGGCGGGCGAGTTGTTCATCGCTTCGGTCTACAACGCAATCAAGGGGAATGCGGCATTGTGGGCAAATACGGCCCTGTTGATCGTGTACGACGAGCATGGCGGCATTTTCGATCACGTTGCACCGCCGGCGTGTGTGCCGGATCAGTTCACGGCGACAGCGAACGACACGGGGACAGGACAGCCGTTTGCATTTGACCGGTTGGGAGTACGAGTGCCAGCGATTCTAGTTTCGCCGTGGATTCCGAAGGGGACAATCGTGAGCCGGGTGTTTGATCATGCGTCGATTCCGGCGACTGTGACGAAATTCTTCTTGGGAGACTACTCGCCGCGATCGCCGAGGGAGACGAGTGCGGATGTGTTTATTGAGCCTCAAGGGCCGGCGGTGGATCCGGCGAGGAATTTGTTGTCGCTGGATACGATGCGCACGGATTGTCCTGATTTTGAGTGACTTGGAACATCGAGGAGAATTGTGATGGTTGTGATTAGAGTCCCGAAGGTGCCGGACGACGCGTATAACCCTGACCGCCCGGTTTCAGGGTTGCTGAAGATGCAGATTGAACACATGCATGAGGCGGAGAAGCGCCTGCCGACGCGGTATCGCAATGAGATTTATCCCAACGCGATCAAGACTGAGGGTGAGGCGGCGGAGTACATCCGGCTGGTGACCGAGGGGATTCACGAAGCACACGCAGATGCCGCGGCTCGGCGCGCGAAGCCTGCCAAGAAACGGAAGGGCGTGATTGAAATTGCGGCTGTCGCCGACGAGCGCGCGGAACGGCCGATAAGGAGCAAGGCCAAGAAGAGAAAGAGTGGGAAGAAGAACTGAGTGGGGATGCAGGAGTTGCGGCGACAGGAGAAAAGTAAGATTTCTCGCGTCTGAAGTATGCGCGGCAACGCATGGCAACTATTGTCCGGCCGTAGGCTAGTTCGTTTTGCAGGAGGCCGTATGCGGTGGATGTGGGTGGTGGTGCTGGGGTTGGCGTCGGTGACGTGGGCGCAGGATGAAAGTTATCTGCATGCAGATTTCCGGCGCGAGACCGAACGAATGGGCGACGCCTGCAAGGATTTCAGCTTCAAGGTGCTGCCGGGCTGTGCGATTGAGTTGTTTACCGATCATCCGCTCCACATCGCGGCCGGAAGTTTGCCGGCACAGGACGGATTCGGATTGGGCGGGGCGTACGCGGTGTCGTGGGATACCCAGAACCAGGCATGGCGACTGTCGTGGGATGTGGACGCGGTGGGGACGACGAACGGATCGTGGCGAGCGGGCGGGCATATGAAACTGATTCATCTTGGCACCATTCAGGCCCCAAAGCCGGTGATTCCCAAACCCGGCGAGACACAGAAGCCAGTCAAGAAAGAGCTGAAGAACTTTGTGCATCCGTTCACGGTATTCAACCTGTACGCGCAGACAATTTCTCTGAACAAGCTGAATTATTTCGGCTTGGGGGATGAGACAACGCTGGCGGGGGCGTCCTTGTTTGGGATGACACAAACAGTGGTGGGCGGAAGCGTGATCAAGCCGGTGTACGAGTTGCCAGCGATCCGCAAGCTCAATCTGGCGTTGCTCGGCGAAGTGAACGGAAGGTTCGTCGACATCCGCGGTGAAAGCGGGCAGTCGGTGCCATCGCTTGAATCGGTCTACACGAATGCAACTGCGCCCGGACTGATCAGCCAGCCGGGCTTTGTGCAGTTGGGCGAGGGATTTCGCATCGAGCCGGTGATCGCCGACCGGCTGGAGCTGAACTACACAGGGAAATTTGAGCAGTTTTTTGCGCCGTCGAGTTCGACGAATTCGTTTCTACGGTGGACCGTGGATTCGAATCACACGTTCTACTTGTACGGATATACGAAGTCAGCGCCAGCTTCGCCAGACACGAGTGGAAATGGTCCTGACACTTGCGCGCATGGAGATCAGGGATGCCCGAAGGTTTCGACTTCATGGAATCGGAACGGGTTCGTGACGGCGCGGGTACTGCTTTCGGAGTCGATCAATTCGGCGACGAGTGCGGTGCCGTTTTATTTTCAGCAGACGCTGGGCGGGTCGGATATCAACGGGAATATGTCGCTCGGCAGCTATCAGGATTACCGATTTCGCGCGCCGAATCTCTTGCTGTTTCAGGGAAGCGTGGAGCATTCGATCTGGGGGCCGTTCGGCGCGAAGTTCATGGCCGATGAAGGACAGGTGGCGCTGACGCGCGGCGTCGTGGGATTCAGTCATATGAAGCACAGTTTCGCAGCCGGCCTGACGTTGCGGGCCGGTGCTTTTCCCATGGTCTCGCTCGTGTTTGCATGGGGCGGTCCCGAGGGCACACACAACATTTTTAATATGAATTCTTCGCTACTGAATGCTTCGGCGAGACCACTGTTGGACTAGTCGAAAAGGCCACTCAACCTGATGCTGTGCCTTGGCGCGCAGTTCCCAGTCCCTACGAACAAAGTTACGCACTCGCGAGCTGAGGCATGCGCCACCGCGGAACCCAGAATGTTTACCCCGACTTCTGGGCTCTTGGCCCCGGGCTCGAATGGATATTAAGGCGGAGCCCTTGGCTAGTTAGTTAGAGAGTTGTGAGCCAGTCCTGAATTTGGCTGGGGACATGCCCACGGGCAACTCGGCTGGCCAGCTCACGTCAGATCCTCAGCAAACCTACATGAACTAGGTGATAGATTGGTCGCGATAATCCGCACGATGAACCCGTGGGCACCAACCACGGTTAGCGAATGATAAAGGACGTTTGCTTCAACAATCCCAAGCGCTCTCTTCTTAGGGGTCGAATCCCAATACCGACTTGGCTCATTCACGCAGAGCTCCATAGGAAGTGGCTCCTTTAAGCCACCGAGTTTTGTGTTCGTAAAAAGCTCAGCGCAAATGAGCGGTCTCGGATTCTTGAGGTGAACGTCCTTTATCATTCACTACTTGGGTTTGCAAGCCCGTTCAACGCGCTTGTTTACCGATGATTTATTCACCGAGAAGTAACTGACGAGTTGCCGAC
>Ga0182015_10003306_pt1 | contig 18230 bp, 9 predicted proteins | sample 712P3MmetaG_FD_120478 | JGI IMG/M metagenome (GOLD analysis project Ga0182015, IMG submission 120478) | Permafrost microbial communities from Stordalen Mire, Sweden - 712P3M metaG | ecosystem: Environmental > Terrestrial > Soil > Wetlands > Permafrost | place: Sweden: Stordalen | collected...
CAATTTATCCTAGATCGCGTCCATTGCACACACCAACAGGCCATGGATTTGCTGGGGATGATGCAGGATGGACTGGAGTTCACCCGGAGCTGGAGTTCCGGGAGCTGGAATCGGACTTCAAAAAATCAGCCTGAGTCTAAATAACAATTTCACCGCAGCACGCGGGGTGCCTCCAGTGTCTAGGCTTTCGCAGCTTTTTTCTTTTCCAGCGCGGCGTAGATTGCAGGGTCGGTGCAGACTTCGTAGTAGGTGCGTCCAGTCCAGTTCAAAACAGAAAAATCTTCCGGCTTGACTCGCGGCACGCGACTTTCGCGGACAACAATTTTGCGGTAGATCTCACGGTCGACGGGGACGGTTCCGCTCGAAAGGCGATATTCCCCCTTGTCGGACGAGGCCGAAGGCGGCAACTTTACCGCCAGCGGCACCAGCGAAATCTCCTGCTCCAGTTTGCGAAAGGCGGCTTCGTTCATGCGAATGCCGCCGAGGTTGTAGCTGAGAACGGAGTCTTCTGGATTCGCCTGCTCAGAGCTTGAGTCCGACGCCTGGAAAACATAGACGTGAAAGGGTCCAGCTTGAGATTCCATCAGCTTGCGGGCGTGTTTGTTGCAGGAAGAGAGACGATCGCTCTCGTTGAGAGCTTCGGAGATCATGATCTGGCGCTCGCCGTCCATTAAATACAGCGGCGCGGATTCCTGCAGCGTGATGCCCACGCCCAACTCGAGTTCAGGCATGGCGGAGCGCAGCATCAACTTGTTGTAGCCGCGCACGATTTCGATGATCTCGCGGGCGAGAACGCATGCCCGACTGACCGCAAGTTCGGGCTCGCCGGCACGTTCCAGGATGGCAAGAATGATGGCATCGCCCTCGAGAAATACCTTTTGCGCTCCGTATTTGCCAAGCAGTTTGTTCACCGGATCATAAAAATTCATGCTGAAATAAGAGGCGGGATTGAGACCCTTTTCCATCAGAGTGCGGGTGAGCCTCGTGGAATCGCGCACGTCGGCCTTGAGCACCACGTGGCGCAAGACTGGCGCTTGCTCGGGCTTCTTGGGCTGCTCATCGGGCAGGAGGAACTCATAAAGCGTGCCGTTCATGCGGGATAGCTCGCGCAGTTTATCGGTGGCAACCACGTTCACCGAGTCGAGCGCGGCATTCAGGGTTTCGAGGCGACGCAAATCGCGATGATAGTGAAAAAAATCCTGCAGAAACCGGGCTGCAACCTTGGCGCGCTCGGCGCCGCGGCAACCGGCAACCTTGCCCACCGCCGCGTACAGGCTGGCGGGAGAAAGCTTGCCGTGCTCATGAATCATGCGCTCCACGCGGTCGCACTCGGGACGCGAGATCAGGGCATTCTTCAATTGCTGCGGGTTGATGCGAGGGGCGTACTCGCTCAGCAAAGGAACGGTGTGGTATGAGGCAATCACACACTCCATCACTTGCTCGTCTTCGAGCAGACGGACCCATTTTGTGAGGCGCTCTTGCTGGGCTAAGCCTTCCGCGGTCGAATCATCGGGGGTCCCGGTGCCAACCAGGGCGCGAGCGTTTTCCGGCGCGCATAGCCAGGAATCGATGGTTTCAGTCGCGACTTCTTCGCCGTACAGCGAGCGAAGAAAGCCAGACAAGACATCCTGCATACGGGAGTAGCGGTCGAGGTCGCGATCCCAGTTTCCGAGCATGACGTAGTGCTCGGCGCAGAGGTAGTCGTCGCGGCCATCGTCGGAAAATGCCAGTCGGTTCACGAAGAGGCCGTGGCTGCGTAAGGCAGCATTGGCGGAATCTTCGAACTTTGGCTCCCCAAACAAGGACCGCCGGGTGCGCCCCAGGGTTTCCTTCTCGATCGCGCGGAGGGTTTCAAATAATTCCTGGCCGGTTTTGCGAAGAACTATTTTCTTGCGCACCTGGAAAGCGGCCACGCGCTCGCGATACTCCACTGCTTTGCCTAGCCGCACGCCCTCGTAGTTTCTGAGGAGAACGCGACAACGCTCGAGCGCTTGCCCAAACTGAAGAGAAATCTCATTCCGCAAGAACTTCGTGACGGCCAGTCGTGCCAGCAGGTCAATAGAAATCTTTTCTTCCTTCTTCGCTCGATTCAATGCGCCGAGATGGAGTTCCGTCAGTAGAGTCTTCCAGTCGGATGAATCGACCGGGGTGCTAACCGCGCCTCGATTCAGGCGGACAGCATTCCTCATCCAGGAAGGTGCTTGCGCTCTCTGCGGAGCCTCGGCTGCCAGCAAACCTTCCAACTCGCCGTGGCGCGTGATCATGCGCATGATCTGGGCCCGCGCCGCCTCGACGAAGCCAGGACTCAGGGCAACGTCGTGCCGAAGATTATCAACGCCGACGGCCAGCCCCCACAGAGCGATTGCTGGCGTGGCCGCAACCATATTGGGCAGTGCCGGCTTTTCTGGCTCCTTGCCGAGGCGGAAGATAGGGAATCTGGGCATCGTGACTAGCGCGAGATCGTCGGAAACGACTGATTACACGTACACATATCGAGGCTAGCATGAGGTTGCAGAAGGCTGAAGTTACTGAGGTGATCTGCCGGCACGTCGCCTGACCTGATCTCGCTTCGGGCTCGCTCGAGCCAAGTTGGGACTCGCAAATCGCAGTTTGACGAAGGAGAAGAGTTTGGACGGGGAAGCGTGCCGTGGTAGCCTATCGGCGGCAGGGGCAGACGCGGGTTCGGGCCGTCCGTACCCTGTATGCCCAAAGTAACCCTTCATGCCGGACGAAATCAGGCCCCCTCGACCTCCCGTATCCTCCTCAGCTTCTGGCACTTCTGGGGTTTCAGCGCATGAGGGAGACGAGCAACTTTCCGCCCCTGACGGGGTTCAATCAGGTATGGGCACGGCTGCCATCGATCGGGGTGTCTTGATGGCCACCGCGGGCTCTCGCCCTGCGAGCAGTCTACAGCCTGCAGCGGTGGGAGCCGAGAACTTTACCGACGCTGAAGTCATGCTGCGGGTGAAGGCGGGAGACCAGTCCGCCTTCGACTATCTGGTGCAGAAGTACCGCCGCCCGTTGGTGAGCTTTATGTACCGCATGGCGCGCAACACGGCGGTGGCGGAAGATCTGGCGCAGGAGGTTTTCCTCCGGGTCTACCGTTCTCGCCAGACTTACGAGGCCAGCGCGAAATTCACCACCTGGTTGTATCGCATCGCGACGAACCTGGCAGTAAACCACGCGCGCGACACGCGGCACGAGCGGCCAGAAGTAACGGTGAGTCTGGACGAACCGGACGAGGAAACCGGTACGACTCTGGACCTGCCCGATGCCACGGTTACAGCCGAAGAGTCTTTGGTGCGACGCGAGCGACGATTAGCGATACGGGCGAAGGTGGAGGCCCTGCCAGAGCGCCAGAAGCTGGCGGTGATCATGCACAAATATCAGCAAATGGACTACAAGCAGATTGCCGATGTACTGAAGCTGAGCGAATCGGCGACGAAATCGTTGTTGTTTCGGGCGTACGAAACTTTACGAGAACAGTTAAAACAATTTATCTAGCAGTTTTTGGCAAGTGAGCAATGGCGAAAACAATTTAGGGGAGCGCGGTTATGAAGTGCAAAAGAATTCGCGAAGTGATGCCGGACTTGGCGTCCGGATTGATGGAAGTAACGCCGGAGATGAGCGCGCATCTGGCGGAGTGCGGTGTCTGCGCGGCAAAGATGGAAGAGTTTCGGCGGACGATGGCTTTGCTGGATGAATGGAAGGCGCCGGAGCCGTCGCCGTATTTCGATGTGCGCTTACGAGCGCGTCTGCGGGAAGAAATCGCCAAGCCCCAGGCTGGCTGGCGGACGTGGTTTCGCCGTCCAGTGCTGGCTGCGGCGCTGACGGTGCTGATGGGAATTGGGGTGGGGTTGTTCTTCACCAAAGGCAGCGGAATTTATCCCGTGAACCCTATCGTGGCGGATTCCCAGGTGCAATCCGATCCCGGGACCGCAGTCGGCGATCTGCAGGCGCTGGAAAAAAATCACGATCTCTATTCCGATTTCGATTTGCTGGATGACCTGGAAGTGCAGCACGATGTGATGGCAAATCCGTAAGAGTGGCCTGGGTGCGGGAAAAAGCGAGCGTCGGAAAGGGCGCGACAGCAGGAACTTGTGGGGAAAAGAGTGCGGCTGAAGAACTTCATGACGGGATGGATGGCGACGGTAGTGTTATCCGTGGCAGCCGTGATGACGTCCCCCTGCCTGGCGCAGCACAACAACTTTCGGCCAACCCAGGGTCGGCAGGCGGCGCAAAATTATCCGCAGGTTCGTCGTGGGCAAGGTCATGCTGGGGACTGGCTACGCCGCTATCAGGGGCTGCCCCCAGGCGAGCGGGAGCGAGCGTTGCAGAACGATCCGGGGTTTCGGCGTTTGCCTCGGGATCGACAAGAGATGTTACGGCAGCGGCTGCAGCATTTCTCAAGTCTTCCCCCGCAACAACAGCAGCGCATGCTGAATCGTATGGAAACCTGGGAGCATTTGACGCCCGGTCAAAAACAGGAGGCGCGGGGTTTATTCGGCCGGATGCAGCAACTTCGACCCGACCGACGACGCATGGTGACCACGGCGATTCGCGATCTGCGCGCCATGCCACCCTATCAGCGCGAGCAAGTCATCGATTCCAATCGCTTTCGAGGGGTGTTCTCGCCGGAAGAGCGCGACATTATGCGTGGGGCAACCCGGCTGCCGCTGGCGCCTCCGGAGGGTGGCAGACCCGAGGAATAACTGGCGCCGGAACAGTAGAGTTCTGTTTGGAAAGGGTGCGTCGTCGTCGCGCCGCTGAAAGCCACCAAAAATACGGGTTTGAGCCTTCGGCCTTGTTCAATGAAAATCGTGGGAGACGGTTTCCGCCTTTGTGACGAACAATGGCAGCACGCGCTCGGCTTTGACTGAGATCACATTGTCCTGATTCTGCAGAATCCCCTCGACTGCAAGAAACCGCTCCGAAGCCAGCAGCAGGCGGTTGCTGTGAAATAAATCGGGAGCGATGATCGCATTCGCAACTCCGGTTTCATCTTCCAGACTGAGAAAAACGAAACCTTTCGCCGTCCCCGGACGTTGGCGCACGATTACGCAGCCTCCGATGCGCAGACGTTTGCCGCTGGGAATATCGCGGAGTTCGCTGGCGCGGCGAATGCCCATGGCATTGAGCCATTCGCGGCGGTAAGCCATGGGATGCGGTCCCACGGTGAGACCGGTACCGCGAAAATCGGCGACCAGTCGCTCTTCCTGGTTCATGGGCTGGAGCGGGGAAGGTACGTCGGGTTCCAGCCATTTTTCCAACAACGGCCCCGAACTGCGCACAGCGCGTTCCACCTGCCAGAGAGCGTCGCGGCGGTGAAAGGAATTTTCGATTGACAATTTCCGATTGTCAATTTTGGACCCAGAATCCAATGGAGTAGATTCAATCGGCAATTGGAAATCGGCAGTTGGAAATTTGTCTCCGTGTCTCCGTGGTGGGTTTCCGATCTTGTTCAGCGCGCCGATTTCCGCCAGCGTAGTCAGTTCGTCTTTACGTAGCTCTGGAACGCGGCGGGTGAGATCGTGAATCGAAGTGAAAGCAGCACGCCTGCGTTCGTGCACCAGCGCCTGAGCGCCTTCTTCGCGCAGTCCGCGGACATAACGCAAACCTAAACGTAGCGCCGGCGTCTCGCCCGCAGACGCGGGTAAGAGTGCCCGCGCCACACAGCCTGGTTCCGGCTGGCCAACGACCGCTCCTAGCCTGCCCTGAGCGGAGCAAAGGGACGAACGACCCACGACTTCACTGACAACTGGCAACTGATCACTGACCACTGTTTCCAAAGTGCACATCCATTCCGAGTGCGTCACATCCACCGGCAGTATTTTCAATCCATGACGTTGCGCATCTTTGGTGATCGTCGCTGGAGAATAAAAACCCATAGGCTGGTTGTTGAGCAAGGCGGCGGTAAACGCGGCGAGATAGCGGCACTTCAAATAAGCACTGGCATAAGCAATGAGCGCAAAACTGGCGGCGTGCGATTCAGGAAATCCGTAGAGAGCGAAAGAAGTAATAGAAAGAATGATTTGTTCTTGCGCCTCCGGAGAGATCCGGTTTCGCGTCATGCCGGCGCGCAGCTTGGCCTCGATATCTTTCATGCGGGCTTCCGAACGTTTGAAGCCCATGGCACGGCGCAGATCTTCGGCTTCGCCGCCGGTGAAGTTGGCCGCAATCATGGCCACCCGCAGCAGTTGTTCCTGAAACAAAGGCACTCCCAAGGTGCGCTTGAGCACAGGTTCGAGCGACGGATGCGGATACGAAATTTCTTCGCGTCCCTGGCGGCGCAAAAGAAACGGATTGACCATCTGTCCGACGATCGGCCCCGGCCGGATGATTGCGACCTGCACCACAATGTCATAGAAACGTTTCGGCATCAGGCGCGGCAGGCACGACATTTGCGCGCGGCTTTCTACCTGGAACATGCCCACGGTATCGGCCTTCTGCAGCGTGGAATAGACGGCGGGATCATCAGCGGGCAGATGCGCCAGATCGACTTTTTCGTGATAGTGGTCGCTAATCAGTTCCATGGAATCTTTGAGCACGGCCATCATGCCTAATCCGAGCAGGTCCACTTTGATGATGCCCATGTCGGCGCAATCTTCCTTGTCCCACTGCACCACCACGCGCCCGGGCATGGACGCGGGCTCGAGCGGCACCACTGAATCAAGTTGTCCCTGGCAAATCACCATGCCGCCGGAGTGCTGGCCGAGATGGCGTGGCATGTCCTGGACAGCAAGACACAATTCGTAATATTTGCGCAGGCGGGGATGTTTGAGATCGAGCCCGACATCGCGGAAGCGGCGATCCAGAGCGTCGTTTTCGTCGCGGAACTCCCAGGTGGCCACCGCGGCGGAAATCTTGGCGAGCGTTTCGGGATCAAAGCCGAGCGCCTTGCCCATCTCTCGCGCCGCCATGCGATTGCGGTAGGTGATGACATTGGCCGTCATGGCGGCGCCACGCTCGCCATAACGCCGATAGACATACTGAATCACTTTTTCGCGCTCGTCACCGCTGGGCAGGTCGAGATCGATGTCGGGCCACTCGCCGCGTTCTTCGGAGAGAAAACGCTCGAAGAGCAGCTCCATGCTGATGGGATCGACGGCGGTGATGCCCAGCGAATAGCAGACGGCGCTGTTGGCGGCCGATCCGCGGCCCTGCACCAGTATGTTTTGCTCGCGGCAGAAGCGGACCAGATCCCACACGATCAGAAAATATCCAGCGAGTTTAAGTTTTTCGATGAGTGCCAATTCGCGCTCAATTTGGCTACGGGCGCGGCTCTGCAGGTCAGGCTGGGCACGACCATAGTGCTGCCGAAAGCCCTCCCCTGCGCGATCCCGCAGAAAAGAATTCATCGTCTCGCCTGCGGGAACGGGATAGCGGGGGAATTCGTAGCCGAGATCGTTGAGCGTGAATTCGAGGCGGGAAGAAAGATCGAGCGTGTTGGTGAGGGCTTCGGGAAGGTCGGCAAAGAGTTGCTGCATCTCTGGCGGCGATTTCAAATGACGCTCGGAGTTGCGCGCCAGCAAACGCCCCGCTGTCGAGAGAGTGCGGTGATGACGGATGGCGGTGAATGCGTCGCAGAGCTCGCGATCTTTCGCAGTGGCATAGCAAGTGCCGTTGGTCGCGAGCAAAGGAAGATTCAGCGAACGCGCGATTGCGATCGCCGCGCGGTTACGAGTTTCTTCTTCCCGATGAAAATGACGCTGCAACTCGATATACACATGGCCGCGGCCGAATAGTGAAATCAGTTGCTCGGTCCGCTGGCGGGCTTCTTCCATACCTCCATGTTGCAAGGCAGTTGCCAGAGGTCCGTCCGCTCCACCGGTCAGGCAAACCAGGCCATTGGAGTGCTCTTCCAGTTCATCTTTCTGAACTGCGCCCTCGCCTTTTTTCGCGCGCAACTTCATTTTGGTAATCAAGCGGCACAGATTTTGATAGCCAGCGCGGGAAGAAACGAGCAGAGGAAGGCGAAATGGTTTGCCGATTGCCGATTGCCGATTGCCGATTTTTCGAAGAGAAATTGTTGATTGCTGATTGTGGATGGCTGATGGACTGCCCCCAGAAGAAGAACTTGTTCCACTCGGCAATTGACAATTGGCAATCGGCAATGCATCTGCATATGTGACTTCCGCTCCGATGTGCGCCTTGATTCCGATCTTTGTCGCTGCCATGTGAAAGCGAGGCGCACCGTAGACGCCGTCGGTATCGAGCAATGCCATGCCGGGAATGTGGAGTCGGGCACACATGGCCGCCAGATCCTCAGGCAAGGAAGATCCTTCGAGGAAGCTGAAGGCAGAGCGGGCATGGAGTTCGATGTAAGACATCAGGAAATCAGCTCCCAGTTCCCAGTGAAATCTTGTGCGCAGAAAATGTTTTTACTGAGAACTGGCAACAAAGAACTGTTTTAGTCATACGTGCCTTCCACAAACCAGCTTCCACCGAGCAGATCGTGCACGAGGCGGTAGAGAAAGATTCCCTCTGCATTCTGCAAAGCAATGTCCCACTCATCGCGGGCCCAGGCTTCGCGCTCCCACCAATCACCGGAATTGCGCCATGGGCCTGCCTTCCAGAGCACACTGCCCTGCACTTCTTTTTTCTTTGGGCAAACCACGCGTACAAGTTCCGGGTTGTCCATGGTCACAGTGACCCGGAGGGGCGGACGAAACCTGCGAAGGGCAGCAACGGCGCATTTCTCTTCTGCCGGCTCAGAAGTTTGCCGCGGCTGGTTATTTTTCGCTGCGCTTTCTTGTGTTGCACCGAGCCCGAAGCGTCGCATGCGAAAACCTTCAGCCCGGTGGGTATCCAGCAATTCCAGTGCGCCTACACGCGATTCGCCAACCAGTCCGGCAATGCGCGCCAGCGTGAGTTCCAACTTTTCCGGCTCGGGCGAGGGTGGCAGAAACAGGCCGCCTTGCGCCGATCGCGGCCGCGCCGGTCGCGCCTCAAGGTGAATCTTCAGGATGGGCGCACCGGGCGGATACGCATTCAAATCCAGTTGCAGCAGCTTGAGAAAAAGTTTGGGATCCAGCATGGGCAGCGGCAAACAAAGAGTGCGATGAAATTGTTTTGGCCGGGTGGAACAAATTGCCGATTGTTGATTTTCGATTGTCGCCGGTGAGGAAAGTTGTTGATTGTTGAGTTTTGATTGTGGATTGAAGGACGAGAAGCTTTCGAGGTCCAGCGTGAGCCGCAATTCCTGGGTGTTCAGCGCACGTGAGGCCAAACGCGCACAGATTTGTTCGAGCAAACGATTTAGCAGAAAGGCGAGAGGCTCCAGCAGCACGATGGGAGATTCCAACTCGACGGCCTCTTCAAAAATTGTGGGCGCTTCCACCGGCACCAGCGTGCGCGAAGCCGCACCCCGCGCCAGTTTCTGCCAGCGCAACCCTTCCTGTCCCAGGCGCTCGCTCAGAGCAACTTCCGGCAGCGCGGCCAGAGCGCGCAGATCGCGTACTCCCCAACGCTCCAACGTTTCAAGCCGACGGGCAGATTCTTCCCGATTCTCTTCTTTCTTTTCTCCTTCCATCCGCTCCGCAAATAAAACCTTCACCGGCAGAGATCCCAGGCACTCGCTTTCTTTTCCTGATGGAATCACAGTCACTCCGGAAAATCCGCGTGCGGCAAACACAGCAGCATCAGGATTTAAAGCCAGGGCAACATTTACATCGAGTCCGAGTTCTGCAGCGCGGCGAAAAAGGTTACGAGCGATTTCCGGCTGCGAGCCGAAAAGAGATTCCATGCCGGCCAAATCAAGTATCACCGTGTCAGCCGCAGCATCCTCCACGCACGGCGAAAACGATTGCGCGCAATCCAGCAAGGCGGCATGCGCCCCGGATTCCTGCAGCGGAGATCGCGGACGCAGCGTCAACTCGGAACAAAGTTCTGCCTGGGTTTTTGTCATGCCGGGCGTAATTCCCATGCGGGTCGCACTCTCGCTTACAGCGAAAACTTTTTCCATCGGGGGCTTGCCTTCGTAAATGGCCAAAGCCAGCGCGCGCAATTCCGGTTCGGCGCGAGACACGGCAGCCACGGGAAAATTCGGTACGAAGATGCAGGCAAAAGGCATGACATAAATCCATTGAGCGATTGCGTCATTGAGTCATCGGGTGATTTCCTTCATCCCGCCCATGCGGTTTTACTGGCGAAAGTAATCTCGGCGGAGCGAACTGGTTTACGATCCATTCGTGAGCGCACGAGCTCCGCAGTGATTTCAACTTGGGTCAGCAACTGTACGTGGGTAGGTGTTGGGCTGGCTTTATTTTCCGGAGCGCTCGGTTTTAGCGATCCCAGCTTGATCAATAAAGAAGAACAGCTTCCCGCAATCGATTGCCGCTCCATCGCCAGCAGCACGGTGGAGGTATGTTCTACGGCGCGGCGGAAGCGGAACCAGGTAGCCAGGGGGATACGGCGCGCGCTTTGCGGCGATAGATCGCCGAGATCCAGTGCGATCAATCCAAAGCCTCCGCTTTCGAGCAGCAGGTCCGTAACGCGCAGAAGTTGCTCCAGGCGACTTTCGGCCTGGACGGAATTCTCCCCGCATCGCACCCATAGCAGCCGGTCCAATTCCATTCCAGCTGCAACCACAGACTGTGGATCAAGAGCATCGCTGGCATCGACGACCGCACAACATTCTCCCCGCTGGGTTGCAGCGGCCAGTGCGGATAACATTAAGGTGCTGCGGCCGGAAGACGCTGGACCGCAAATTTCGGTCAGGCAGCCGCGGGGCAGGCCCCCGGTAAGCGCATCCATTTCGGCGATGCCGCTTGTGACCATTTCAGGCGCGGGACGCACCGCCAATCGCGAGGCCGGAGTAACGCTGGCGAGTCTTGCGTCTTTGAAGTCTGCCGCTCGCTGCGGTGGGCGGGGCTCGGTGAAAAGTTGCTCCTGAAAAGGTTCCGGGCAAACTTCGGAGCCATTTTCAGTCTCAAATACAAAAGGGCGGCCTTGGGCCGCCGAAGTGGAAAACACTGCGGAAGACATAAAATTCCTCGGGTAATTTCAGGGAACACCGAAGCCGGGAAGCTCCGCAGGCGTTTTCGCTTTTTATTCGCCTTTTAGAAGTGTGCACCTGGCGAGAAATATTGTCAAGGGCATATGCAATTCAATTGATAGTGGCTAACGGAGAAGCCAGTCGAGCTTCGCTCGACTGGACAGCCGCTGGCGGCTGTCCCCACATAAAGCATTCTTCTCGAACGTTACTTGCCGCTGTAGCTGACTCTCCAGATCGAGTTCGACCCGTCGTCGCTCACCAAGAGGGCCCCATCCGGAGCCACCGTTATGCCCACCGGGCGACCCCATACGTTGCCATCCGGCAATACAAAGCCCGTAAGAAAATCTTCATACTCGCCGCTGGCATCGCCTTGCTGGTGCAGTGGGACGCGAATCACCTCGTAGCCCACACGCACTGCTTTATTCCACGAGCCATGCTCGGAAGCGAAAATATCTCCCGTATATTCGGCCGGAAACTGCTTGCCTTCATAAAAGGCAAACTCGAGCGAGGCATTGTGCGGTTGCAGCAGCACATCCGGAACGATCACTTTATCTTTCAACTCCGGATGCTTGCCTTTATGCCGGGGATCCTGATGCCCGCCCATATACCACCACGGCCAGCCGTAGAAGCCGCCTTCCTGCACGTGCGTAATGTAGTCGGGGACAAGATTATCGCCGAGGCCGTCGCGCTCATTCACCGAGCACCACAGCTCGCCGGTCTGCGGATTCACCGCGAGACCGCCTCCAGCATTGCGAATGCCATAGGCATACACGCTTAATGTGCAGTTCGCGGGATCGCACCAGAGAATGTCGGCCCGATTTTTCTCGCGCGGAGTTGTATCAGGATCATCGATGTTCGATCCCGAGCCTACGGCAACAAACATCTTCTTTCCGTCCTGCGAGAAGACGACGGCACGAGTCCAGTGTCCGCCGGGCCCCGGCAGATCGGCAACGTGTTCGGGTGCTCCGCTCGCCTTTAGATCCCCAGTGTGATAGGCAAAACGAACCACTTCGCGCTCGCTGCCCACATATAAATACTGTGGATCGGGCCCTGGAGGATAAAACGCCAATCCATACGGGCGCTTCAATCCGCTGACAAAAATTGCGGACTGCTCTGGTTTGCCGTCGCTGGTAAGCCCGCGAAAAATACGAATACGACCGGGGTCGCTTTCTGTCAGAAAAATATCGCCGTTGGGAGCCGTGCCCAACGTCCGTGGATTGTCGAGACCGGAAGTGTATAACTCTACTTTAAATCCGGCGGGTGCGACCGGCCAGACATTCTCGGGACGTCCTACCAGCTTCGGACCATTTTCCGCGGATTCGGTCGCATATGGTTGGGGCAGATCTTTAGCGGTAATCTTTCGAGTTGTGCCCGGCTTCTCGTAGCGGAAGTCAGTAAATGGGGGCGTGGGTGGGGCGGCTTTTAACTTTGATGTGCTGGTGTCAACCGGCTCCGGTGTGCTTGCCTCTCGCGAATCTTGCGCCTTCGGCATCGACTTCACATAGGTGACAATCTGCCAGCGCTGCTTTTCCGGCAAGGCCGCCCAGGACGGCATCCCGTTATCTTTATCGCCACGCGTAATGAACCAGAACACTTCGCCTGGCGTAACCGAATCAAGTTTGCCCTCCACCAGGGAAGGCACGTTGCCGGTGCCCCGGCCTTGTTTCCCGTGACATGAAAGACAATCGCTCGCATAGAGCTGCTTGCCCGCTTGCGCGGCCGCAGCCTGGCCGTCATAGGGGTTTTTCATCGACTGCGCCGATGCGGGAGCGTTGTGAAACTTGCTATCTACATCCGCTGCCAGAAGTATTGCGGCGGGCAGCAGAATCATCGCAGCCAATGGGCGGCAGGAGGGAGAAAACCAGCGCATGGGTCCTCACAAAGTTTAGTCTTGATTTTTAAGCCTGTTTCTTAAGACCTGGTTCTTAAAACCTGGTTCTTTAAGATCTGGAACTTTGGATGCTTCCCGGGTTCGCCCGGATTGTGCAAGTTTTCGATTCTTCAGTCAGCAATTACCGGGCGATCGACATTTTGTCGGTCGGAGGCTCAACCTTGTTCCATTCGGGCCCATTCTAACTCGCGTTTCAAGGCGAGGCTATTGGCTGGATCCCCTACTTGCAGGTGGATGGCATTACCTTCGTAATTCCGCGACTAAAGTTGTCGTATCGGGTTTGTAAATTCCTTGTAAGGATACAACCATGTCCGTGCGAGACTTGATCACAGTGCAGGAAAGCCGTATAAGCTAATTTTCATCACCACCGACACCGACCTTAGACGGAGTATTCAATGCGATCCTGGAAGTTTCTTCTGCCCCTTCTGGCCTCATCCCTATGCTTCGCCGCCCAACCCGACCGCATCACGGGACCGATCGATTCCAGCCGGATGGTGGCGCTTGGCAAGAGCCTTCATCCCAAGGCGAAGCCGCAATATGACCAGGGCACGGTGGATTCGTCTCTGAAGCTAACCTACGTCACGATGCTGATGGCTCCCTCGCCAAGTCAGCAGAAGGCTTTGGACCAACTGTTGGTCCAACAGCAAGACCGAACGTCTCCCAACTATCATAAGTGGCTCACGCCCCAACAATTTGCGGATCGCTTCGGCCTCACTGAGAGCGATCTGAATAAGGTAACCGCGTGGCTAAAGTCAGGGGGGTTTAAGATTCTCAGCGTTGGAGGGAGCCGAAACTCCGTCACATTCAGCGGCACCGCTGCCCAAGCGGAGAACGCGTTCAAAACCGAGATCCACAACTATAAGGTCGACGGGCAGGTGCACTTCGCCAACTCCACCCCGATTTTGATTCCCTCCGCTCTCAGCGGGATTGTCAGCACCGTGATGGGCCTGCACAGCTTTTTCCCGAAGCCAGCCAGCCGGATGCGGGGCACAGGCGGAGTGCGAAAATCCCGTCCCGCTTACTATGTCTCCGGCTTCGCCTTCCCGAATTTCCTTGCTCCCGATGACATTGCTACGATCTACGACATCACCCCGCTTTACAGCGCCTCGACTCCGATCAATGGCTCGGGCCAAAAGCTGGCTATCGTAGGCCAAACCGACATTTACCTTGCAGACATCACCGACTTCCGTTCCGGTTTCAACCTCAACTCGATCACTGGCTGTACCACCGCTACAAGCGGCGTTGTCACGGCCTGCGACTCCACCTACTTCAAGTACGTGTTGTTGGGAACGGATCCGGGCACACCCAGTACCTGTGGCGATTTATCTGAGGCGGACCTCGATATTGAATGGTCGGGAGCTACCGCGCGGAATGCGCAAATCATCTATGTCAACTCCCCAGTCACCTATAGCTCCGACTGCAACACAGTACTCAGCGGGGGCGGAGTTAACGCCGCACTAACGGCGGTGATCGATCCTCCTGATGGACCGCCGCTGGCCCCCGTTGTCAGTATGAGCTACGGCGATTGCGAGGCACAGGCAGCCAGCCTGGAGCCTCTGCTGCAACAGGGCAACACCGAGGGCGTCACCATCCTGAATTCATCCGGCGACCAGGGCGCTGCCGCATGCGACTACAATCCTCCTAATAACCCCAAAGATCCTCCATTCGATGCGGCCGAGTATGGGCTGGCTGTGAGCTACCCCGCCAGCAGCCAGTATGTTACCGGCGTCGGTGGCACCTCCATCTCGCTCGCCAACGATTCTTACCCGACCCAATCGTCTTACTGGAGCACCACTCTCGGCCCCAACGGAGAAACGGCGGTCAGCTACATTCCTGAACAGCCGTGGAACGACGACGAGGAGTTCGCAGACTACTGTCACGCTCCCGCCTCCGGTGACTTGTTCTGCAGCCACGGTGGCAGCCCGGCCACGACCGGCTGGGTTGCGCTCACAACCTCGGCGACGGCCGCACAGGTGCAAACCGACATTTGGATTTCTGTCGGCGGGGGCGGAGCCAGCAATTGCTTCTACGAAAACGCGAGCGGTGTGTGCTTGGGCTCTGGCGCGGGTCCGGCGGCGGGGGGCGGGTTAGCTCAGCCGTCCTACCAGCAAGGTTTGAAGGTTCCGAGCGCTCCATCGGGCGTCCGCTATGTTCCCGACGTATCCATTCTGGCCTCGCCGGACTTTCCCGGTTATATCTTTTGCACGCCGGAGTCCGAGCTTGATGAAAACACAACCAGTTCAACCAGCAGCTGCGCCGGCGGCATCGCCAACGCCCTTAGCAATGGTACTTACATTTCTGTTATTGGCGGCACCTCAGTGGGATCTCCGATTTTCGCCGGAATTGTGACATTGCTGAATCAGTATCTAGCCGCCAGCGGCGGCCTCAGCAATATCAATCCGACGCTTTACTACATCGCCGCCGCGAACTACTACCCCGCTGCATTCCACCACGTTTCAAGCGGAGATAATAACGTCTATTGCACGGCGGGAACTCCCTCGAGCTATCCTAGCAATGTGGTTTGCTCGTCCACCGGTGTTATCGGCTTCAGCGCGACGAATTCAGATACTGCCACCGGCTACAATCTGGTAAACGGCCTGGGCTCGGTGGATGTTAACCAGCTGGCTACTGCTTACGCGGCATCTGATGTTCCCACTTCTATATTGCTTTCATCGTCTACAAGTGCGACTACAGGTGGGCTCGGCGTCACTCTTCTCGCGGACCTCACGCCCTCGACTGCGGTCGGCTACGTGAACTATTACGTGAGCGGCTCGAACTCGCCGATCGGCACCCAAACCGTGTCCGGAGGAGCGGCCGCCTTTGTTACGTCGGCCTTGCCCAACGGCACCGACAACATTACCGCTTCATACTTTGGGAACAATGGGGGCTCAACGTCGAACGCCGTCACCGTTACTGTTACCCCGGCCGATTTCAGCATATCCGCCACGGCACTGACGCCGGCTTCCACTCCTGCGGGTCAGTCCACGACCTCCATGCTGTCGATTGCCCCGGTCGCCGGTGGTGGGACCCTAACCTTTACCTCCAGCAGTTGTTCCGGCCTTCCTACAGGCGCAACGTGCAGCTTCGCCCCCTCAATGGTCACGTTCGGAGGGGTTATACCCACCGGTACTACCACCTTGACCATCAGTACCACCGCAAACATGGCCGTGCCCAGCGGCCTCCAAACCATTACGGTCACAGGGACAGAAAGCGGCACCGGCGGCCATTCTCACACCGCGTCTGTTACTTTCACGATAACCGCGACCAACCAGACATTCACCCTCACTCCCAACGCCGCAACTTATTCCGTTGCCCCCGGTGCCACCGCTTCAGTTCCGATTACCGTTGCCGGAACGAATGGCTTCATCATCGCCAGCAGCAACACCACTGCCTTGCCGGTAAGTTACAGCTGCAGCCAAAGCAGTCTTCCCTCCGAGGTGAGCTGCTCCTTCAGTCCAAGCAGCGGCCAATCGGTAAGCGCTACCGCGGTAACGCTGAGCATTTTGACCACCGCCCCCACTGCGCAACTGCGCACGCCGATAGGACGACGCAGCCGAATCTTTTACGCTTTGCTGCTCCCGGGCTTGTTTGGCGTTGTTCTCGCGGTGACATCGCGCACTCGCAGCACGCGCCTGCTAAGCCTGATCGTGGTTCTCGGCTTCTCCACGCTTTGGTTGGGCTCCTGCAGTAGCGGTGGCGGCAATAACACCCAAAGCAGTGGGGGAACGCCAGCAGGAACATATGCCATCGTGGTGAATGCGACCACTGCCGGACCAAATGCCGTGACGTCCACGCCGCTTACGATCAACCTCACCGTTCAATAAAGTGCCAGGAAGGCGCTCCGAATGCAGGAGTGCCTTTTCCGTTCAGTAAGGTACACGAAAAAACGCCGCAGCACTAAGACTAAGCCGTGGGCGCCGGCCAGGACAAAATCGGCGATCTGGTGCTCTGCGCGCCGGTTCGCGCCCGTTCGGAGAACTGCTGGCTCCACTGACGGCTCGTGGCGAGTCCGATCTGTTTTTGCTGGGACCGCTCTCCATGCTCGATCTCATGCTCGAAGTGCCGATGTCGGAGATTTTGAAGAAGATCGCGCTGGATTATGAAACCAAGGCCGTGCTCCGCGGGTAGCCCAGTTTGCTGCGCCCCATTTACCAGCTCATGCGGGCCCACGAGAGCGGGGGGAATGGGAGTCGGCTCGCGATCTGCGAGGGTATTCCTATGGATGCCGACACCTCCCGCGGCCTCCTATTGGCAGGCTCAACCGTGGGCCCGCGGAGTCTCCAGCGGTGCGTGAGAAGCCGGCCTTGGGGCTTTCGAAACGGAACCTGAGCAATTTCTCTCGAGCAATCCTCCGGCTGTGGGCGGTCAAAATCCGAAGGCGGAAGCGGCCGCCAGCGGTCACGTCCTCTTGTGCAAAACTGGTCTTGTTTGCCACTTGCGCGGTTGCAGGGAGACGAGTACCATTAGCTTGTTCTTATTGGCCTCGTTCCCGCGTAGGCCTTCCGCGTCCCAGGCTGTTCCCGGCGGCGCGACGGATCCGACAACGGATAATCGATATTTTTATATTTTTTTTAGTCCAATACGATTTTGTTTCATCAAAGAGTGGTTGACCACGATCGCGTTCGACGATGATGTCCCCCTCGCCGTTCCGCGTGGAATGTGGTGAATGAAGGGCGTTGCGCCGAGGCAGTGGGCCCTGGCAGAAAAGTTCATGGCGCGCCAACATTGCCGGAGCCTGCCGCAACCTATGGGGAAGCCTGAGTCGCAGAACCTGAAATTGGGAAAATCTTAGATAAATTGAGCAGTGCAGCACTGCACCGGTTCGAAGGCCGGCAAAGCAGTTTTGAGAGGACTATGAACGCAGGACCAGGAAGACCCTCCGGTGGCGGAGGCAGAAGCCGACGGCGTCGCGGACGACGTCCCAACAATGCACGCGGGCCCCGCCCCGCAGGCCACAGCCAATCGCGCCACAACCAGGACGGCATCTACACCGCACCCATGGATCACAGCTATCGTGCCGCGTTGGCCGGGAACGGCAACAATGGGCAGGGAGCGCGCCGGCCGCGGCCTGGTTTCGCCGCGCCCTTTGCACCCGCCGATCCAGAGCCGTTACCCGTGCGCGAGGATTCCAATTCGCGCATTTTTGCCTTCGTCGACGATTTGTTCTTTGCGGCCAAGATTCAGGAGACGGCCCGCAAACTGAACGTCAAAGTTGAATTCGCGAAGAACGACAAGGATCTAGCGGAACGCATGCAGCAGAATGGCGAAGAGAAGCCCTCGTTGATCATTTTCGATCTCAACAATGCCAACGCAAAACCACTGACCCTTATCCCCAAGCTCAAG
>Ga0182015_10003307_pt1 | contig 18226 bp, 16 predicted proteins | sample 712P3MmetaG_FD_120478 | JGI IMG/M metagenome (GOLD analysis project Ga0182015, IMG submission 120478) | Permafrost microbial communities from Stordalen Mire, Sweden - 712P3M metaG | ecosystem: Environmental > Terrestrial > Soil > Wetlands > Permafrost | place: Sweden: Stordalen | collected...
CCACCGTCGTCGCAGAAGCCGTTTCCGCCTTCGGTGACGTCATATAGATCCGATGCGTCTCCAAGGTGCCCGTAAAGGGTCAACGATGGGTAGCTGACACCATTGCTGCCACCCGCGAGCGCGTAGAGCGAGCTGATCAGCGGCGTTGACAGCGATGTGCCGCCGATCGTCAGCCAGTCGCGGCTGCCTTTGAGCTTTTTGCACGCTTCACCGCACTCATAGCTGTCGAAGATGTCGAAGCCGGTATACGGGTTCGCGTCGGCCGATACGTCGGCGGCGAGACGTTTGCCGGCACAGCCCGCCGCGGCAAAGCTCGGCGTGTCCTGCTGCCAGGGCTCGGCGGTGAACAACGTGCTGCAGCCACCGCCCGTCGCCCCTTCGGCGAGCCCGTATTCGAGGTAGCTTTCGTCGAGCGGGCCGTCGCCGTCCCACACCATCTCGTGTTCCCGTTTGCCGGCGCCATCGAGCTCGAGCGTCGTGCCTCCGACCGCCACCACGGATGGGATCGTCGCAGGCATGTTCGGCCGTTCGGGAACCTCATAGGGCGGGACGTTCGCCTCTGTCCAGTCGTAGTAGCCATCGTCGCCCGTCGCCGCCGCGATCACGACCCCGGCATGGTCGTACGCTTCCTTTTCGATCGCACCGGGCTCACTCTCCGGCCCACCATATGAGTTGGAGACCTCGGTCGCGCCAAGCGCGACCGCCTCGTTCACGGCGGTCGCGAGGTTCTGGAAGGTTGCGCTCTTGGCCTCCACGAGCAGGATCTTGCAGTTGGGGCAGCTAGAGTGCGCGACCTCCACATCGAGGGATATCTCGACTGACCATCCCGTGGCGTCTGCTGTCGGCAACGACGTCGTGCTACCGGTCTGTGAGACCTTGGTGAAGCAGCCGTTCGCCTTCGTGCACGCAGCGATGCCGTACTTCGCGTCGAACACGTCGAGGTCGGTTTCGATGCGCGGATCGTCGTAGGCGTCGACGATCGCGATCGTCTGGCCCGAGCCGCCCGCCGTCGGGTCATATCCGTAGGCGCTCGCGAGCTCCGCGGGCGTCAAGCCGCCCGCCGGGCCCGATTCGAGCGCGCCGGCGGCCGCCCTGTACGGCCGGACCCCGGGCTCGTCAGCCGCGGTCGAGGACACGGGAACGCGCACGAGCGCGAAGCACCCCGCATCGCCCGGCCTCGGCGCCGAGCAGACCCGACTGATCTTCGCGTAGCGAGTCGCATTCGGCGAGGGCTCCGAGCTGGCGGTCGCGACCGACGCGCTCACCAGACAGCCCAAGCACGACAACACCGCGAGCGCGGCGCACGTCCGCGACCACATGACTCGGGCGAGCAGAGGCTTCATCTGAGCTAGGACGCGCGCTCGACAAGCAGGACGCTCTCGTCCTGCTTGTGGCCGAGGGACGCGAGCATCAGCTCGACGCGTAGCTCCCGGCGCCCGCGCAGGGACACGCGTGCGGCTGAGTCGAGCTTGATTGAGACGGTCTTCGTCTTTCCAGCGTCGACGGTCAGGACCGGGCTCGTCCCGATCGCGACCGTCCGCTTCACGCGCCTGCCTTTGATCGTCACGGTCCTCGTGCCGCGCAGAGTCAGTTTCGCTGTGCAATTCGTGGAGCCGACGCAGCCGACCTTGACTAGTGCGTCGCCGTCGGCGACCTTGAGACGCCGCCCGATTAGCGACAGGATCGCGTCGGCCGTGGTCGAGCCGGAGCCGGGGAGTTTGGAGTCGGGCGTGGTCACACCCGGGATCGAGCTGCCAAGACCGGTGACCAGGGGCGCGCCGGGCGTCAGCGCATCGCCGATCCCCGTCGTAAGTCCTGGAGCGACGACCGTGATCGGTTCGGCTTCGGTCGGCGTGGACTTGCCGTTGTAATAGCCGGTCTTGAAGCCCGTTGCGCCGAAGCCGACTACGTAGGAGCCGCTCGGCAGCCCGCGGAGCGTGTATTCGCCGCTGGCTCCGCTTTCTGCGCACGACACTGGTTCGAGCGCGATCTTGCCGCTCGTTCTGAGCGCGCAGGCGACCGCTTTGTCGATCGGAGCGCCGGTTTCGGCGTCGGTCACCTTGCCGGAGATTTCCGCACCCAGCGACAGTTCCGCTTGGATGCTCGGCGTCGTCTTTTCGGCGGTCACCGGAACCTGTGTAGCCGCGCTCAATTCGGACGCGCCGTTGTACAGCTCGCCGACGTAGTCGAGGCCGGTTTCCGGTAGGGCGAAGAACCCGACGTAGTAGCTTCCAGGGCTCAGGCCGGAGATCTTGTATTCGCCGGCGGCGCCGGTCTTGTCGCAGCCTTCGGCGTGTTCCAATTCGCTTTCCTGTTCGCCGAGCAGTTCGTAGTCGCTGGTGATGGCGCAGACTTCGATCCCCTGTATCGGATCGTGCGAGCTGGCATCGGTGACCTTGCCTTCGATTCCGCCGTAGCCTTCGGCGTACGCGCTCGGTGCGAGCACGAGCGCGACCAAGAGCAAGCACAGCGACAGCGCGCCCAAGAGGCGCGGACGTCGCGGTGGGTGTCGAACGTCACGGTGCATCTGCGCTTGCGCCTCTGCCCACGGAACGTGAGCGAACAGTGGGCGGCAACGTACCAGATGCCGGAACCTGATCGCAAGCCTCAGGCGAGAGCCGCCGCGTCTTAGCTCCCGAGACCGGGCTCGGGTCACGCTCAAGTCGCGGCTACTGCGGGTCGACGTCGACGCTGAAGCTGACGCCGGGATGGGCTCGCATACCGGTGGCCTCCCGCACCGCCGCGCCGACGGCGTCTACCGCCGCTCGGCGCTCGCTCGCCTTCACGAGCACGAGGAAGCGCTCGCGACCGCGCAGACGAAACAACGGTGCGGGACCGAGCACCTCGGCGCCCGCTGCAGACTCGCGCGCGCGGCTGGCGCCCGCCCCGGCGCCGACGAGCTCCTGGGCCAGCGAGCCACGCACCGCGGTGGCGGCGGTGCGCGCCTGCTCGGCGACCTCTGCCGAGCACACGACCCTGATCAGATGGGAGAACGGCGGGTAGCGCAGCGCGCGCCGGCGCTCGAGCTCGCCGGCGATGAAGCCATCGCTGTCGTGGCGCGCGGCGTGGAGGATGGAGCGCGCCTGCGGAGCGATCGTCTGGACCAGCACGCGACCCTCCCCCCCGCGCCCTGCGCGCCCGGCCAGCTGCGCGATCAGCGCGAATGTGCGCTCCTCGGCGCGAAAGTCGGGAAAGCGCAGCGTCGCGTCGGCATCGAGCACCACGCCGAGGCCGACGTCGGGGAAGTCGTGGCCCTTGGCGACCATCTGCGTGCCGATCAGCGCGCCACAGTCGGCGGCCTCGAAGCGACGCAGGATCGATCCGACGCCGTCGTCCTCGCCTGCCGTGTCAGCGTCGAGGCGGAACACCGGGAAGCTCCCGTCGTCGAGGACCCGCTCGAGATCGTGCTGGAGGCGCTCGGTGCCGGCGCCGTGCCTCGCGACCGACGTGGAGGAGCAGTCGCAGCAGCGTGCCGGCACCGACTCGCGGTGTCCGCAGTGATGGCAGGCCAAATACGCGCCCGCGCGGTGCAGCACGAGCGCCACGTCGCAATCAGGGCAGCTCCACACGCGCCCGCAGGAGCGGCAGGAGAGGAAGTTCGACCAGCCGCGGCGGTTGAGCAGCACGATCGCCTTGCCGCGCTTGGCGCGCACGTCGGCGAGCGCTTGCGCCGTGAGCGGATGCAACCCCTGCTGGCCAATCTCGCGCATGTCGAGCACGCTCACGGCGGGCAGCGGACGGCCGTCGACGCGTCGCTCGAGCACGCTCGCGGGCAGCCGCTGGACGCTCTCCGGACGCGGTGTGGCGCTGCCGAGCAGCAGCACGGCGCCGCAGCGCGCGGCGCGCTCGGCGGCCACTTCGCGCGCGTCGTAGCGTGGGTCGCCCTCGTGCTTGTAGGAGGCATCGTGCTCCTCGTCTACGACGATCAGCCCGAGATCGTCGATCGGCGCGAACACCGCCGAGCGCGGACCCACACAGACACGCGCCTCGCCGTCTCGCAGGCGCCGCCACTCCGCGTAGCGCTGCCCGGGAGTCAGACGCGAGTGCAGCACCGCGACGGTGTCGCCGAAGCGTTCGACGAAGCGCCCGACGATCTGCGGCGTGAGCGCGATCTCGGGCACGAGCACGATCGCGCCGCGGCCCTGCTCGAGCGCGGCGCGGGCGGCCCGCAGGTACACCTCGGTCTTGCCCGAGCCGGTAACACCGCGCAGCAGCCGCTGTTCGCTGCGGCGCTCGCGCAGCGCCTCGAGCAGCGGCTCGAGCGCCGCGCGCTGCTCGCTCGTGAGCTCGGGCGCGCGCGGGCTGCGAGCGCCTACCGGCGCGTGGCGCGGACGCACCACCGCGCGCCGCTTGCGCCCGCTCAGCCGGCGCGCCGCTCCGGGCGGCAGCACGAGCGCGAGGGCGCGGGAGATCGTCGAGCAGTACTCGGCGGCGATCCACTCTGCCAGCCCGATGAGCTCGGCGGACAGGGCGGGCGGGCCTTCATCCAGCGCGCGCACCGGCTCGAGCAGCTTCTCCTCGGCGACCTCGCTGCTGTCTGCCAGGCCGACGACCACTCCCAGCACCTGACGGCGGCCGAACGGCACGACGAGCATCGAGCCCACACCCGCGCTGATCTGCTCAGGCAGCCGGTAGTCGAACGGCCCGTGCAGCGCACGGGCCGTCGTCATCGGCTCGACCTTGGCGATGACCGAGGACGTCCGCGCCGGGCCCAGCCGACCATCGAGCTGTGCGGTATTGGACACCGCCTGACCCTAGAGGACCGGCAGGCGGCGCCAGGCGACTCAGAGCCCGACGGCGGTGCGCAGCGCGGAGGCCTTGTCGGTGCGCTCCCACGTGAAGTCGTGGTCGTCGCGGCCGAAGTGGCCGTAGGCGGCGGTCTTCTGGTAGATCGGGCGGTGCAGCTGGAGCTCCTCGCGGAAGGCCCCCGGACGCAGGTCGAAGACATCGTCGACCGCGCGGGCGATCCGCGCGCGCGTCAGGCCCTCCTTCTCCGTGCCGAACGTCTCGATCATCACCGACACCGGATGCGCGACGCCGATCGCGTAGGCGACCTGGACTTCGGCGCGGTCGGCCAGGCCGGCGGCGACGATGTTCTTGGCTACCCAGCGCGAGGCGTAGGCGGCGGAGCGATCGACCTTCGAGGGATCCTTGCCGGAGAACGCGCCGCCGCCGTGACGCGCCATGCCGCCGTAGGTGTCGACGATGATCTTGCGCCCAGTCAGCCCGCAGTCGCCGACCGGCCCGCCGATGACGAAGCGCCCCGTCGGCTTGACGAGGAAGTTCTTGCGCAGCTTGTGCTCGTCGTAGAGCGCGCTCGGGAGGATCGGCTCGACGACGTGCTCCCAGAGATCGTCGGGAATCAGCGCCTCGGCACCCGCCCGATGCTGCGTCGAGATCAAGAGCTTTTCGATCTCGACGGGCCTGCCATCCTTGTAGCGCACGCTGACCTGCGTCTTGCCGTCGGGGCGCAGGTAGTCGAGCGTGCCCGCCTTGCGCACCGCCGAAAGGCGTTCGGCGAGTCGGTGCGCGAGCGAGATCGGCAGCGGCATCAACGTCTCCGTCTCGTTGGTGGCGTAGCCGAACATCATCCCCTGGTCGCCAGCCCCGGCGACGTCGAGCTCGTCATCGTCGCCGGCGTCGGTGCGCGCCTCATAGGCCTGGTCCACGCCCTGCGCGATATCCGGCGACTGCTTGTCGATCGCGTTCAGCACCGCGCAGGAATCCGCTGAGAAGCCGAGGTCGGCGTCGGTGTAGCCGATTCCCCGGATCGTCTCACGCGCTATCTCCTGGATGTCGACGTAGGTCTCGGTCGAGATCTCCCCGGAGACCACCACGAGGCCTGTGTTGACGAGCGTCTCGCACGCGACGCGGCCGTACGGTTCGTCGGCGAGGACGGCGTCGAGCACGCCGTCGGAGATCTGGTCGGCGATCTTGTCGGGGTGGCCCTCCGTGACCGACTCGGAGGTGAACAGGAACTCGTTCTCGGTTAGCTCAGTCATGATTTTTGGGGGTTCAGCTCCGGAGGATCAGGCTGCCGGCGGGGGCTCGCCGGTCGCACGTTGACGGAAGGTCGCAGAAGTCTATGCGGCGCGGGCGCGTCCGCGCTGGCCGCGCTCGACGAAGTCGATGATCAGGGGCACACCGTCCATGCCGTAGCGCGCGCGCAGCCGGTTCTCGAGGAAGTACGCATAGTCGCGGGTGACGCGCGTGCGGGAGTTGACCTGAATCGCGAAGCGCGGCGGGCGCTCCTCGATCTGGGTCATGTAGATCAGCTTCAGGCGATGACCGCTACCGCCGCGGCGCGTGCCCACCGGCGGCTGGCGCGCCTGCACGGTCTCCGCGAGGAAGCGGTTCAGCTCAGGGGTGGGGATGCGCCCGCTGATGCGGTCGCCGAGCGCGATCGCCTCGCCGAGCAGACGTGCGACATGACGGCCGGTCTTGGCGCTGACCGTCAGCACGCGCGGTCGCAGGCGCAGCTTTTCGGCGACACGCGCGCGCTCGTGCTCGAGATCGACGCCGACGCCTTCGGCTTCCGGCCCGCGCTCCTGCATGTCCCACTTGTTGAGCACGATCGCGGTCGCGCACCCCGCCTTCATCGCGAGCTCGGCGATGCGCAGATCCTGCGCGGTCACACCGTCCGCGGCGTCGCAGACGACGAATGCCACGTCCGCGCGCTCGGCGGCGCGCCGCGAGCGCAGCGCCGTGTAGTACTCGACCGAGTCCGCGACCTTCGCCTGCCGGCGGATGCCGGCGGTGTCGACGAGGATCAGCTTGCGCTCGTTTATGCCCCCGGGGGTGCCGACGAGCAGCGGCGTGTCGATCGCGTCGCGCGTGGTGCCGGCTACGTCTGAGACGATCACGCGCTCCTCGCCGAGGAAGCGGTTCACGAGCGAGGACTTGCCGACGTTCGGCCGCCCGATCAGGGCGAGGCGCACGGTGTCGTCCTCGGGCTCTGAGTCGCCGGCGGGCAGCAGCGCGACGATCGCGTCGAGCAGGTCGCCGGAGCCGAGCCCCTGCGCGGCGGAGACCGGCAGCGGCTCGCCGAGGCCGAGGCGGTGGAAGTCGGCCGCGAGCGACAGCTCCGAGACGCCGTCGCACTTGTTGGCCGCGACGATCGTCGGCACGGGCGCGCGGCGCAGCAGGTCAGCCATCTCCTCGTCGCCCGGACGCACGCCCGCGCGCGCGTCCACGACGAGCACCGCGACCTGCGCTTCTGCGATCCCCGCGCGCGCCTGCTCGCGGATCGAGCCCGCGAGCGGATCCTCGTCCTCGAAGTCGACGCCGCCGGTGTCGATCAGCGTGAAGCGCCGTCCGTTCCAATCGCAGTCGAGCTCCTTGCGGTCGCGCGTGACACCTGGGCGCTCGTGCACGACCGCCTCGCGGGTGCCCGTGAGGCGGTTGATCAGCGAGGACTTCCCCACGTTCGGATAGCCGACGACGGCGACCTTCACAGACTCGACCCCGGACGCAGGTCCACGAGCGCGACGAGATCCTTCAAGGCGAGGATCTCGGGGTCGCCGGTATAGAGCGGAGCATCGTGACGCTGAGCGGTGGCGATGCAGAACGAGTCGGCATACGACAGTCCGCCCGCCGCCTTGACGCGCGCGGCGCGAGCCACGAGATCCCAGTCCGGATCCTCGACCGTCGTCACGGTTCGCACCCGATCGACCAGTGTCGTGGCCTGCTCCCGTCCGTGGTCGCGCTCCAGCTTGTAGAGAACCTCGCCAAGGTTGATCGCGGATATGACGGATTCAGCTGTATCGATGGCCGCTTCGACCTCAGCGACACACGGATGATCCTCATACAGGGCCATCACGGCCCACGCATCAAGAACGACGGTCATGCCCCGCTCCAGGGGTCTTGCGATCCTCGCGTTCCCGTTCCAGGCGCCGCTCCTCCTCGAGTCCGGCGGTAAGGCTCGGCCCCCCTGCCAACACGCCGCGCAGGCTTGCAACGATTGCCCTGCGCTCAGTCGGACCCGCGACGGCCTTGCGAATACGAACTTCGTCCTCCGCCTCGTGCACCAGCAACTTGTCACCTGGCTGCAGGTGCAGGCGATCGCGGATCCGCTTGGGGATCACGACCTGGCCCTTCGGACCCATCTTGTATGTCGCCTCCGACGAAGTCATACCGGAAGTATAACCGTCCGGCGTCGATCCTCTCGACGACATCAAGAGGCATCTCGGGCCAATCCGGCGATCAGATCGACAACCTGCGCGACCTCCAGGCCGCTGGTATCGACGTTGACCGCGTCGGGCGCAGCCTGCAGCGGACTGTGCTCGCGGGTGCTGTCGCGCTCATCGCGCAGCGTCTGCTCGGCGAGCACCGTCTCGAGCTCGGCACCGAGCTCGGCTGCGCGCCGGCGCGCGCGCTCGCGCGGATCGGCGGTGAGGAAGATCTTCAGCTCGGCATCGGGCGCGACGACGGTGCCGATGTCACGCCCCTCAGCCACCCAGTCGCCGCCGGCGATCAGCTCGCGCTGCTTGGCGACCAGCGCCTCGCGCACGGCAGGGTCGGCCGCGACGACCGAGGCGGCCGCGGACACCGCGCCGGAGCGAATTGCGTGGCTGACGTCGCGCCCGTCGAGCAGCACCGGGGCGGGCGCCCCCGCCTGCGACTCGCCGAACTCGATCGCAATCGCGCGGGCGAGCTCGCCGAGCGCACCTGCGCCCTCGGGCAGCGCGCCACCGTGGCGTTCGAGCGCCGCGAGCGCGACGCTGCGGTACATCGCGCCGCTGTCGAGGTAGGTGAAGCCGAGCTCGCGCGCTAGCGCGCGAGCCACCGTCGACTTGCCGGCCCCGGCCGGGCCGTCGATCGCTACGAGCAAGGCATCCCCGACCTCCCGTGGCAGTCGCTCGCTAGGCGCACAGGCTCGCGAGGTCCTCGACGAACCCAGGATAGGACACGGCGGCGGCATCCATGCCGAGGACCTCCACGCCCTCGCGCGAGGCGAGCCCCGCGACGGCGCCCATCATCGCCAGGCGATGGTCGCCGCGCGAATCGATGCGCCCGCCGCGCAGGCCGCCGCTGCCGCGCACGGCGAAGCCGTCGGCGGTGGCCTCGATCTCGGCGCCGAGTCCGCGCAGTCCCTCGACGACGTCGGCGATGCGGTCGGACTCCTTCAGGCGCAGCTCCTGCGCGCCGCGCACGACGGTCTCGCCCTCGGCGAAGCAACCGAGCAGCGCGACGAGCGGCAGCTCGTCGATCGCCAGCGGCACCTCGTCGGGCTCGACGATCGTGCCCTCGAGCGCGCCGTGCGCAACGTCGAGGTCGCTCACGGGCTCCTGCGGCTCGAGCTCGCCGTCCTCGCTCTCGAGATCCCCGATCACGATGCCGCGCATGCGCCGCACGATCCGTATGAAGCCGGTGCGCGTCCAGTTGACGCCGACGTCGCCGATCAACAGGCGCGAGCCGGGCACGAGCACGCCCGCGGTCACGAGGAACGCGGCGGAGCTCGGATCGCCGGGCACCCTGACGCTGTCGAGCAGCAGCTCATCGGTGTTGACGACCGTGACACGCAGGCCGTTGCGATGGATCGCGACGCCGGCGCGCAGCAGCATCCGCTCGGTGTGGTCGCGGCTGCGGGCGGGCTCGCCGATCGTGGTCACGCCGTCGGCCGTGAGCGCGGCCAGCAGCACGCATGACTTGACCTGGGCGCTTGCGACGTCGAGCTCGTAGGAGATCGCGCGCAGGCGCTTGCCGCGGATGTGAAGCGGTGCGAAGCGATCGTCGCGCGCCTCGATGTCCGCGCCCATCTGGCGCAGAGGGCGCGCGATCCGGTCCACGGGTCGCCTGCGAATCGATGCGTCGCCGTCGAGCGTGAACGAGCAGCCGTCCTGCGCGGCCAGCCAGCCCGGCAGCAGCCGCAGCAGCGTGCCGGCGTTGCCGACGTCGATCGTGCTTGGCGACTCGGATGCCTGACGCAGGCCGGTGCCGCGGATGACGAGATCGTCGCCGTGGCTCTCGACGAGCGCTCCGAGCGCCCGCACCGCGTCGAGCGTCGAGGTCGTGTCGGCAGCGTGCAGGTAGCGCTCGATGCGCACCGGCTCGGAGGCCATCGCGCCGAGCAGGGCGGCGCGATGAGAGATCGACTTGTCGGCCGGCGCGCGCACCTCGCCGGTGAGTCCGTGCGCGGGCTCGAAGCGCATGTTCATGGGCTGGGCCTCATACTCGCACGACCGGCAGCCCGAGGTCGACGATCAGCTCCTCGGCCCGGCGCGAGTGCCGCTCGCCGGCGATCCACAGCGATACGACGCCGCGACTGTTGTCGGGGGACGGCGAGAGCACCATGTCGAGGATGTTGATGCCCGCGCCGCCGAGCGCGAGCGCGATCTCGGCGATCACGCCCGGGCGGTTGGGCACGGACGCGCGCAGCTCGAGCACCGCCTCGCCGCCGACGCCGCCGACCAGGCCGGCGCCGAGCAGCGCCTCGCGCGCGGCGCGCGCCTGCTCGTTCCATGCCTCGACCGCCGTCGCATCGCCCGCCTGCAGCCAGCCCCGCACCTCTCCCAGCCGCCGCGAGAGCTCGTCGATGCCGGCGATCAGCGCGTCGCGATTGGACATGTAGATGTCGGTCCAGATCGCGCTGTTGGCGCCGGCGACGCGGGTCGCGTCGCGAAAGCTCGGCCCGACCGCGGGCACTCGGGAGTCCACAGGCGGGCGCTCGGGCTCCTCGCCCGGTCCTCCCTCCCCCAGCACGGGCAGGCTCCGCGCCTGCAGCACGAGCAGGTTGGCGAGCACATGCGGCAGGTGCGACACGCCCGCCATCAGGCGGTCATGGGTCTCGGCGTCGATCGCCGACGGACGCGCGCCGAAGCGGCCAAGCAGGCGGTGCAGCCGCTCGTAGAGAACGCCGGTCGTGCTGCCTTTGGCTGGCGTCAGATACCAGGTGGCGCCGTCGAAGAGGTCCGCGCGCGCGTGCTCGACGCCGGCCGTCTCGGCACCGGCGAGCGGATGACCGCCGATGAAGCGCGCGTCGGCGGTCGCGTGCGCGAGCGCGCGCTTGGTCGAGCCGACGTCGCTGACGACGCAGTCCGGGCCGGCGCTGGCCAGAGCCAAGCGCACGATCTCCGCGAGCGCGCCGACCGGTGCGGCCGCGAAGACGACGTCGGCACCAGCGATCGCGGTGGCAACGTCGGCCGCCTCGGTGTCGATCGCGCCGAGCTCGAGCGCCGCGGCGCGCACGCGCTCGTCGGGGTCATACCCGCACACCTCGGCGTCCGCGCGCGCGCGCGCCGCCATGCCGATCGAGCCGCCGATCAGCCCGACGCCAAGGACGGCGACTCTCAACGAGCGTGTCCCGCGGCGCGGGCCATCAGACGGCGCTGAGCGCCTTGCCCGCGAGCGCGGCGGCCTGCTCGACCGCGTGCGCGTACGCGGCGAAGTCCTCCGCGCGCAGCGCCTGGGGGCCGTCGCAGATGGCCTCGTCCGGGTTCGGGTGCACCTCGACGATGATGCCGTCCGCGCCGACCGCGGCCGCGGCGAGCGACAGCGGCGTCACCAGGTCGCGGCGCCCGGCGGCGTGGCTCGGGTCGACGATCACGGGCAGGTGCGAGAGCTCCTTGAGCACGGGAACCGCCATCAGGTCGAGCGTGAAGCGGTAGGCGGTCTCGAACGTGCGGATGCCCCGCTCGCACAGGATCACGTTGGGGTTGCCTTCCTTGAGGACGTACTCGGCGGCCATCAGTAGCTCGTCGAGCGTGGCAGAGAGCCCGCGCTTGAGCAGGACCGGGCGCCCGGCGCGCCCGAGCTCGGCGAGCAGCGGGTAGTTCTGCATGTTGCGCGCGCCGATCTGCACGACGTCGGCGACCTCGAGCACGGTGTCCATGTCGCCGATGTCCATCAGCTCGGTGACGATCGGAAGGCCGGTCTCGGCCTTGGCCTCGGCGAGCAGGCGCAGGCCCTCCTGGCCAAGCCCCTGGAACGCGTACGGGGAGGTGCGCGGCTTGTAGGCGCCTCCGCGCAGCAGCGTCGCGCCGGCATCGCGCACGACGCGGGCGGTCTGCATCGTCTGATCGCGCGACTCGACGGTGCAGGGGCCGGCGATCATCGCGAAATGACCGCCGCCGATCTTGCGCCCTTCGATGTCGAGCACGGTGCGCTCGCCATGGGTGATCTGCGCAGAGGCGAGCTTGTACGGCTTGAGGATCGGCACGACGCGGTCGACCCCGGGCTGGCCCTCGAGGCCGAGGCTCTCGACGCTTGCGTCCTGCTCGACGTCTCCGATCGCGCCGATCACGGTGACTCGCGCGCCCGAGCTGCGGTGCGCTCGCGCCCCCGCTCGCTCGATTTTGCTTACGACCGCCTCGACCTCCTCCTCGGTCGCGGTCTCCTTCATGACAATCATCATCGACTCATCCTTTCACTAACGCCTGGGCATGGTAGAGGTGTGCTGCGACCCACCTCTCGACTAGCCGTGAGAAGGGACGTGGGACGCCCTGTGGGCGGCGCTCGGTCCGCTATCGGAACCCGGTGCGGCCGTGGTGCACCCGCTCACGGGCAGGTGCCGGCCGAAGCGCCTAGATAAATCGCCAGGTGCGATACGCGCACGAGGATGACCGCGCGGCGAGGGCGCGTGCTGAAGCGTGTATGCAAACCGGCACGGTCATGACTGTCCAGTTGGTTTGTAGCAGACGCGCGGCTCGCCGTCGAGGGGTGGGAGACGCTCAGCGCATCGCGGCGGGCGCGAGCACCTCGGCGAGCGCGTCGAGAAAGCGCGTGTTCTCCTCGGGCAGGCCGTAGGTGACCCGCAGCGCGGGCACGGCGCTGCCGAGCGCGCTACCGCCGCGCACGAGCACGCCGCGGTCCTGCAGGCCACGCATGACCTCCTGCTCGCGTGTGCCCTTCGGGGTATCGCGGTCCCCGCCGAGCTCGAACCAGCAGAAGTTCGCCTCAGAGGCCGCGGGCGCGATGCCGAGCGCGCGCAGACGCTCCTCGACGGAGATGCGCTCGGCGACCGTGCGGATCACGCGATCCTCGACGGCGTCCTGGTGCGCGAGCGCCTCGACCGCGGCGGCTTGCGCGAGCGCGTTGCAGAAGAACGGCTGGCGCACCTGATCGAGCGCGCGCGGCAGCTCCTCCGAGCCGCACAGCGCGAAGCCGACGCGCAGCCCGCACAGGCCGTGAGCCTTGGAGAACGTGCGCAGCAGCGCAAGGTTCGGCTGCACGCGGAGCAGCTCGAGCGACGCGTCGGCGTCGTCGAGCGTGTTGAAGTCGCAGTAGGCCTCGTCGAGGATCACGCACACGTGCGGCGGTACCTCCTCGAGGAAGGCGGCGATGTCGGCGAGCGGGACCGCCGTGCTCGTCGGGTTGTTGGGGTTGCACACGAGCACCAGCCGCGTCGCGACGGTGATCTCGCGCAGCATCGCCGGCAGGTCGTGGCGCTCGTGCTCGTCGAGCGCGACGGTCACCGCGCGCGCGCCGGAGGCGGCCGCCAGGTGCGGGTACACGGAGAACGATGGCCACGCGTGGACGAGCTCGGCGCCGGGCTCGAGCAGTGCCTCGCCGGCGGCGAGCAGGATGTCGCAAGAGCCGTTGCCGATCGCGATCCGCGACTCGGGCACCTCGTAGCGATCGCTGAGCCGCCGGCGCAGCAGCGAGTTGGACGGGTCGGGGTAGCGGTTGAGCGTGCCGAGCTCGCGCGCGATCGCCTCGCGAACCGCCTCGAGCGGCGGGTAGGGAGTCTCGTTGCTCGCCAGGCGCACGAGCGGCTCCCGCTGCGCGTAGCCGCCCGCCGCGGGATACACCGGTATGCGCGCGATGCGCTGTGAGAACTCGAGCGTCACCGTCTCATTGTGCCGCGTGCAGGTCGGCGCGCAGCTCGCGCGCGTCGCCGAGGTAGACGTGCGCAGGCACGTGGCCCTCGTCGGCGTGGTAGTGGATCAGGACCCTGATCACGCGCGGCATCGAGCGCGGCACCGGGATCTCCTGTGAGCACAGCAGCGGCACCTGGTCGAAGCCGAGGGCGCGCGCGGCGACCGCGGGGAACTCGGCGTTGAGGTCCCTCGTGGCGGTAAAGATGCAGCTGACGACGTTCTCCGGCTCGAGCGCGTTGCGCTGCATGATCTCGCGCATCAGCTCGGTCGTCGCGTCGAGGATGTCCTGGGCATCGTTGCGCTCGACGCTCACGGCGCCGCGTAGTGCGAACAGTCGCATGGCGCGCGATTGTGTCAGAGCGCGCGCAGGCGCTCGGTCTCGGCGTCTCCCACTCGCCGGTGGGCGCCGGACGCGAGGCCGTCGAGCGCGAGCGGCCCGAAGCGTGTGCGCTCGAGCTCGAGCACGCGGTGGCCGACCGCCTCGCACATCCTGCGTACCTGGCGGTTGCGCCCCTCGTGGATCGTCAGCTCGATCACCTCAGAGCCGCGCCCGCCGAGACGGCGCACTCGCGCCGGCGCCGTGGGACCGTCCTCGAGCTCCAAGCCCGTGCGCAGCGCGCGCAAGGCGGCGTCCGCGATCGGCGCCCCGGCGAGCCGCGCGCGGTAGGTCTTCGGCACCTCGTATCGCGGGTGGGTGAGGCGGTTGGCTAGCTCGCCGTCGTTGGTGAGCAGGATCAGACCGGAGCTGTCGGCGTCGAGCCGCCCCACGGGATACAGGCGCAGCCCGTCCGCGGGCACCAGATCGACGACCGTGCGCCGGCCATGCGTGTCGCGCGCGGTCGAGACGACGCCGACGGGCTTGTTGAGCGCGTAGAGCACGCGCGACTCGGACCCGGCGAGCGGCCGCCCGTCGAGCGCGACGCCGCTGTGCTCGTCGACGTCGCGGGCGGGGTCGGTGACGATCTCGCTGCCGACGCTCACGCGTCCAGCCGCTACCAGCGCCTCGGCCGAGCGCCGCGAGGCGACCCCGGCATGAGCGAGGTACTTGGCTAGGCGCACGCGCGGGAAACCGTTAGGGAGCTCATGTGTTGCAACCATAGGATGCGCACGGCCCGCGCCCCCCCGGCGCCCGCTCGACCATGGACCTCCAACTCCTCGATCAGACGCTCGCCGCTCACGGCCAGCCGCGCTTTCGCGCCGGCCAGGTGTGGACGTGGGCCGCGCGCGGCACAAGCGGCTACGAGCAGATGACCAACCTGCCGGGCGAGCTGCGCGAGGCGCTCGCGCGCGAGCTGCCGTTCTCCACGCTCAGCCTGCGCGACGAGGCGCACTCGAGCGACGGAACCGTCAAGGCGCTGTTCGATACCGCCGATGGCCGGCCGCTGGAGGCGGTGCTGATGCGCTTTCGCGATCAACGCCGCTCGATCTGTGTCTCCTCGCAGTCGGGCTGTCCGCTGACGTGTACGTTTTGCGCCACCGGCGCAATGAAGTTCGCGCGCAACCTGAGCGCCTCGGAGATCCTCGACCAGGCGCTTCACTTCAGGCGCATCGAAGCGATCGACCATTGCGTGTTCATGGGCATGGGCGAGCCGATGCTGAACATCGAGGCCGTGCTCGCCACATGCGAGCGCCTGCCCGACATCGGCATCACGCACCGGCGCACGACGATCTCGACCGTGGGCTGGATACCGGGCATCGAACGCCTCGCCGAGTGCGACATGCCGATCCGCCTGGCGCTGTCGCTGCACGCCGCCGACGAAGCGCTGCGCTCGGAGCTGATGCCGGTCAACGAGCGCTACCCGCTGACCGACGTGATCGAAGCCTGCCGCGCGTTCTACGCACGCAAGCGCCGGCGCGTGTTCGTCGAGTACGTGATGCTCGCGGGGATCAACGATCGCTATCAGCAGGCGCTTGCGCTCGCCGACGCGCTTTCGGGCGGACGCCGGGATGCCGCCCCGATCTTCAAGGTCAACCTGATCCCCTACAACGCCACGGACTCCGGCGACGGCGCCCCCTTTCGGGGCTCCAGCCGCGAGTCGATCGCCGCCTTCCGCGCGGCGCTCGAGTCGCGCGGCGTGCCCGTCACCGTGCGCCTCACCCGCGGGCGCGACATCGCCGCCGCCTGTGGGCAGCTGGCGGCGCAGAACGCCTAGCCGTCCGACGGCCCGCCGCCCGCGCGTGCCTCGCCGGCGCGCAGCAGGCGCTCGCGCAGCTCGGCCTGCTCCTCCGGGGTCGGATCCCAGCGGGCGATGTCGGGCAGCTCATCGAGGCTGCGCAGCCCGAACAGCTTCAGGAACTGCGTCGTGGTGCGGTAGAGCACGGCACCGAACTGCGAGTGGCCGGCCTCCTCGATCAGGCCGCGGTCGAGCAGCGTGGCGCTGGCGGAGTCGGCGCTGACGCCGCGGATGCGCGTGATCTCCGGACGCGAGATCGGCTGCAGGTAGGCGACGATCGCGAGCGTCTCGGCCTGCGCGGGGCTGAGCGTGGCGGCGCGCGGACGGCTGAACAGGCGTCGCGCGGCGTCCTCGGTGTCGGGGTCGCTGGCGAGCGTCCAGCCGCCGCCCAGCTCGCGCAGCGTGATCCCGCGCCGCCCCGGCGCGTACTGCTCGCCGAGCACCGCGAGCGCCGCGAGCACCGCGCCTTCGCCCGCCTCCGCGGCATCCGCCAGCTCAGTCGGGCTGAGCGGATCTGAGGATAGGAACAGCAGCGCCTCGACGATGCGCGCGAGCGAGGGCAGCTCCTCCTCGCCCGCGTCGGCGGCGGCGGGCGTCAGCCCCTCCCGCAACCCGTCCTGGGCGATCGCCTCGAGCGGCTCATCCACCACCGTGACTTGCTCGACATCGCTCACCTCGCAAACCCTACGCTCCGCGAGCGCTGAGCGCGAGTGGCGGCGACCGCGGCGTGGCGAGCGGCGCCTCGCGCGCCTGGCCGCATACCGCGATCTCGCCGAAGCTCTCCTGCTGCTCCCAGTCCGCCTCCCCGCGTTTGTAGAGCTCGAGCAGCGCGAACAGCGTGACGGCCACCGTCATGCGGTCGGCGCCGCGCACCGCCTCGTCGAAGCTGAAGCTGCCGCGCCGCAGCAGCTCGCGTAGGTGCGCGAGGCGCTCGCCGAGGCTGACGCGGGGAGCCGCTATGTGGCGAACGCTGATCGCCGGCGGCATCAGCAGCAGCCGTCCGATCGCGGCACCCAGCACCTCCGGGTCGTGGGAGCCGTCGGCGGCGTGCACGATCGCGCGGCGCACGCTCGCCGGCGGCGGCACGGCGCGGAAGCGCACCCCGTGCTCGCCCGCCAGGAGCTCGCCGAGGTGCGCCGCGGCGGCGCGAAAGCGACGGGCGTCGAGCATCCGCGCGAGCAGCTCCTCGGCGGCCTGCTCGGGCTCGATGTCGAGCAGCTCCTGCTCGTCGCTGCTCAGCATCAGCCGCGACTTCAGCTCCAGCAGCGCGGCGACCAGCACGATGAACTCGGTCGCCGTCTCGAGATCGAGCTCGCCGCGCTGCTCGAGGTGGTCGAGGTAGGCGAGCACGACGTCGGCGAGCGCCAGCTCCAGCAGGTCGACCTCTTCGCGCAGGACGAGCGTGAGCAGTAGGTCGAAAGGCCCGCTGAAGACGTCCAGGTCCAGCTCGAGCGCGGCCAGGGTCGTCATCGCGTCCTGCCCGGGATACGTGCGGGGCTGCTCATCGGCCCACGGTAGCGGGCGGCGATGACGTGCTGGCGCGGCGGCTCACGCGTGCCCTCGCCGGGGCGCCCCTACGCCCATGCGCTCGCGCACGTCCGCGACCGTGAGGGCGGCGATCGCCCCCGCGCGCGCGGCGCCGTCCGCGAGGATCGCCTCGAGCTCGTCCTCGTGCGCGCGCAGCTGCTCGTAGCGCTCGCGCACCGGCGCCAGATACTCGACGACGGCCGCCGCCACCGCCGCCTTCAGCTCGCCGTAGCGCGCCTGCGCGAGCTCGGCTTCGACCGCGCCCGGGTCGAGGCCGCGCACCGCGGCGAGGATTTCGATCAGGTTGCTGACGCCCGGCTTCTCGGGATCGCGGCGCACCTCGCTGCCCGAGTCCGTGACCGCGCTCTTGAGCTTCTTCTCGATCGCCTTCGGCTCGTCGAGCACGTACACGGTGCCCAGCTCGGAGGCGCCGGTCGTCGACATCTTGCGCGTCGGATCCTGCAGGTCCATGATCCGCGCGCCGACGGTCGGGATGCGGTCCTCGGGCACGACCAGCACCTGCTCGCCGCCCGCAAAGCGGGCGTTGAAACGCCGTGCGACGTCGCGCATCAGCTCCAGGTGCTCGCGCTGGTCCTCGCCTACGGGCACCTCATGGGCGCGGTAGGCAAGCACGTCGGCGGCCATCAGCACGGGGTAGAACAGCAGGCCTGCGGAGACGAGCTCGCGCTGGGCGATCGACTTGTCGCG